>Ga0265797_10012754_pt1 | contig 10242 bp, 7 predicted proteins | sample P2T30metagenome_FD_192433 | JGI IMG/M metagenome (GOLD analysis project Ga0265797, IMG submission 192433) | Plant litter microbial communities from East Loma Ridge, Irvine, California - P2 T30 | ecosystem: Environmental > Terrestrial > Plant litter > Unclassified | place: USA: California... | reverse complement strand
AACCCCGACGTTACCTCGCAGGCCGCCCTCTCGCGCGGCGGTTCGACGCGCGTCCCCACCTCGTTCGGGTTCCTGACCGGCACCTGGCCCGACCCGGGTCGCGAGGAGGGCAGCGCGGGCGGCCACCTGGCCTTCGCGCAGGAGTTCCTGCCCGGGTCCGACGACGCCTGGCGCGTCGCCCTCGAGGCCGCCACGGCCGGCGAGGACTTCACCGACCGGGCCCGCGAGCTCGGTGCCGCGACCGCCGAGGTGCACGCGACCCTCGCCGCCGAGCTCGGCACCGTCGAGGCCGGCCCCGACGAGATCGAGGCGGCGCTCGTGAGCATGCGCCGTCGCATCGCCATCGCCGCGCGCGAGGTGCCCGAGATCGCTGCGCACGAGGAGGCCGTCCGGCGCATCTACGACGTCGTCGCGGACCGGCCCTGGCCTGCGCTGCAGCGCGTCCACGGCGACCTGCACCTCGGGCAGGCGCTCCTCGCGCCGGGTCGCGGCTGGGTCCTGCTCGACTTCGAGGGCGAGCCGCTGCGGCCCATGCCCGAGCGGTCCCGGCCCGACGTCACGCTGCGCGACGTCGCGGGCATGCTGCGCTCCTTCGACTACGTCGCCGGCTCGCTCGAGCACCAGACGCCGAGCGTCGACGCCCGCGACTGGGCCTCGGCGGCGCGGCGGGCCTTCGTCGACGGGTACGTCGCGACCTCGGGCGTCGACGTGCGCGCCGAGCGTGCCCTGCTCGACGCCTTCGAGATCGACAAGGCCGTCTACGAGGCGATCTACGAGAGCCGCAACCGCCCCGACTGGATCGGCATCCCCGTCGCCGCCGTCGAGCGTCTCGTGGCGCGGTCGGCACCGCAGGGCTGAGCCCGCGCGGTGGACGCCGCCCCGCGCACGACGCAGGAGGCCCGGACCAGCTGGTCCGGGCCTCCTGCGTGCGTGGTCAGGGGCGCGGCACGTTCCGGAGGTTCGAACGGGCCATCGCGACGGCCTCGCCCGCGCCACCGTTCATGACGATCTTCGACATCGCCAGGGCGAAGCCCTTGACCTGCTCCCCCGAGATCGTCGGCGGCAGCGACAGCGCCAGCGGGTCCGTGACGACCTCGACGAGCGCGGGGCCGCGGTGCGCGAACGCCTGCTCGTAGGCGCGGCGCAGGCGCTTCGGGTCCTCGACGCGGACGGAGTGGATGCCGAGGGCCGCCGCGACGGCCGCGTAGTCGACCATGGGCACGTCGACGCCGAAGTCGGGCAGCCCGTCGACGAGCATCTCGAGCTTCACGAGGCCGAGCGTCGAGTTGTTGAAGACGACGATCTTCACCGGCACCTGGTACGCCGCGACCGTGACGAGCTCGCCCATCAGCATCGCGAGGCCGCCGTCGCCCGCCATCGCCACCACCTGGCGGTCGGGCTGGGCGTAGTGCGCGCCGACGGCGTGCGGCAGCGCGTTCGCCATCGAGCCGTGCAGGTACGAACCGAAGATGCGGCGCTTCCCGTTCGGCGTGAGGTAGCGCGCCGACCAGACGTTCTGCATGCCCGTGTCGGCCGTGAAGATCGCGTCGTCGGCGGCGAGCTCGTCGAGCACGCTCGCGGCGTACTCGGGGTGGATCGGCGTGAGCTTGTCGGCGCGCTTCGTGTACGCCCCGACGGTGCCGCGCATGAGCTCGTCGTGCTTCTTCAGCGTCTTCTTCAGGAACTTGTCGGCCTTCTTCGGCTTCACGAGCTCGAGCAGGCGACGGACGGTGGGCCCGACCTCGCCGTGCACCGCGAGCGACACCTCGGCACGGCGACCGATGACGGAGGCGTCCGCGTCGACCTGCGCGATGAGCACGTCGTCGCCGTCGGGCAGGAACTGCGGGTACGGGAAGTCCGTGCCGAGCAGCACGAGCACGTCGGCGTCGTGGATGCCCGCGTGCGCGGCCCCGTAGCCCAGGAGGCCCGTCATGCCCACGTCGTACGGGTTGTCGTACTGGATCGCGTCCTTGCCGCGCAGGCTGTGCCCGATCGGCGCCTTGAGGAGCCCTGCGAGCTCGACGATCTCGTCGTGCGAGCCGCGGCCGCCCTCGCCCACGAAGAAGGCGACCGTGCCCGCGCGGTCGAGGGCGGCCGCCAGGGCGCGGACGTCGGCCTCGGCGGGCACGAGCTCGGGCCGCCCCGTGCGCGCGATCACCGGGGGCGTGCCCTCGGCCTCGAGCTCGGCGATGTCGCCGGAGAGCGTCACGACGCTGACGCCCTCACCGGCGAGCGAGGAGCGGATGGCCGAACCGACCACGCCGCTGGCCTGCGCCGCGGTCGAGATGAGCTCGCAGTAGCCCGAGCACTCGACGAAGAGGCGGTCGGGGTGGGTCTCCTGGAAGTAGCCGCTGCCGACCATAGAGCTCGGGATGTGCGCGGCGATGGCCAGCACCTTCGCACGGCTGCGGTGCGCGTCGTAGAGGCCGTTGATCAGGTGCAGGTTGCCCGGGCCGCAGGAGCCCGCGCAGACCGCGAGCTCGCCGCTCATCTGCGCGTCGGCGGAGGCCATGAACGCGGCGGCCTCCTCGTTGCGCACGTGGATCCAGTCGATGCCGCCCTTCGCCGAACCGCCCGTGCGTCGGACGGCGTCCGAGATCGGGTTGAGGCTGTCGCCGACGATGCCGTAGATGCGCCTCACCCCCACCGCGACGAGCTGGGCGATGAGCTGGTCGGCGACCGTGCGTGCCATGGGCGATCCTCCTGGGTGGTGGTCGGTGGTCCTGGGTCCCGGCCCGGGCGCCTGGCCACGGGACGGAGGATCCCCATCGAACTCCCCCGCAGGTCCACGTTCGCCCGGTGACCGTCGGTTCCCTGGCGACCGTCGGGGGCGGGGCCTACCCTGGCGACATGAGCGACACCGCCACCTACGTCCCCGAAGCCGGCTCCGTGACCATGTTCAGCACCACGTGGTGCGGCTACTGCGCCCGGCTCAAGCAGCAGCTCACCAAGCAGGGCATCGCCTTCACCGAGGTGAACATCGAAGAGGTCCCCGGCACCGCCGAGCTCGTCGCGAGCGTCAACGGCGGCAACCAGACGGTGCCCACGCTGATCTTCCCCGACGGCTCCACGGCGACCAACCCGTCGCTCGCCGAGGTGCAGACGCGCCTGGCGTGACCGCCTCGCGCCCCCTGAGCGTGCTCGTCCTGGGCGGCACCGCCTGGCTCGGCCGGCTCGTCGCCGAGGGCGCCCGGGACGCCGGGCACGACGTCACCGTGCTCGCGCGCGGTGCGGCCGGTGCACCGCCCGACGGCGTGCGCATGGTCGCCGCCGATCGTGACGAGGGCGGTTGCTACGCCGAGGTCGCAGGGTCCGACTGGGACGCCGTCGTCGAGCTGACGAGCACGCCCTCGCGGGCGCGCGGTGCCGTGACCGCGCTGGGCCCTCGGACCGCTCGCTGGGTGGTGATCTCGACCACGAGCGTCTACTCCGACACCGCGACGACCGGAGGGGACGAGACCGCAGCCGTCGTCGAGCCCGGCACCACGGACGACGCGCCCTACGCCGAGGCGAAGGTCGCGATCGAGCAGCTCGTTCGTGAGGGTGCCGGCGAGTCCTGCAGCCTCGTGCTGCGCGCCGGGCTGCTGGGCGGACCCGGCGACCTCTCCGGCCGCTCCGGCTGGTGGCCCTGGCGGGCGAGCCGCCCGGGACCGCTCGTCGTCCCCGACGAGCCCGACCTGCCGACGCAGCTGCTCGACGCGCGCGACCTCGCCGCCTTCGTCGTCGCCCAGCTCGCGGGCGGGGCCACCGGCGTGCTCGACGTGGTGGGACCGGTCGTGCGCTTCGGCGACCTCGTCGCCACGGCGCTGCAGGTCGCGGATCGAGCCTCCGACGAGGTGCTCGTGCTCCCGCCCGCCCGGCTCGAGGCGCTGGGCGTGCAGCACTGGGCAGGGCCGTCGTCGCTGCCGCTGTGGCTGCCGCGACCGGGCCACGACGGGTTCGTGAGCCGGTCCGGCGCGGCGGCCCGCGCCTCCGGCCTGACGGCGCGACCCCTCACCGAGACGTTCCGCGACGTGCTCGCCTGGGAGTCGGGCCGGAGCGACCAGCCTCGCCGCGCAGGCCTCACGCCCGACGACGAGCGCCGCGTGCTCAACGGGCTCGACGGGCTCGCCTGACCTCAGCGCGGGGTCGGAGGCGGAACCGGGGTCCCGCCCGGGGTCCGGCTCGGGGTCCGGGGTCCAGCTCGGCTCGGGTCGGGGGTCCAGCTCGGGTCGGGTCGGGTCGGGACGGGTCGGGTCTGCGTCGGGGGTCAGCTCGGGGTCGGGCCGGCGAAGAACTCGATCTGGTTGCCGTCGGGGTCCTTGACCATGAGGGCGGTGCCGAAGTCCACGTCCTGCAGGTCGGAGTCGATGCCGACGTCCTGCGCGTGCCACTGCCAGGCGACGACCTCGTCACGGTCGGTGCAGCGCAGACCGATGTGGTCGAGCCCGGGCACGGTCGGGTCGGACGGCGTCGCCGCGCCCGCCGCGTACGCGGTGACGCCGAGGATCTGCCCGCCACCGACCGCGAAGAGCCGCCGGTCGAGGCCGTCGAGCTCGATGCGCCCCACGGGATCGGCGCCGAGCAGACGCGAGTAGAACGCGAGGCCGCGGTCGAGGTCGGAGACGGTGATGGCCACGTGGGCGTAGCCGTGGAGGTCGGGCATGGTGCTCCTCAGGTCGGGAGCTCCAGGGTCCTCTCGGGTGCTGGACGGCGGGTGCACGATGTCCGCGGTGCGAGGCAGCGTTCTTCCCCAGCCCGGCCCCTCGCGGAGTCCTCCACGAGGACTCGCACGGTCCGCTCGGTCGCCGAGGACGTCCAGCACCCTGGTCGGGTGTCCGATCGCCTGACCGACCTCGCTGCCCTCGTGCTCCGTGCGCGCCCCGGCTTCGCGAACGACGCGCCTGCGCCCGCGGCGAGCTCGTCCGGCTGGCACCCGGTCGCTCCGTGGAGGCGACGACCTGGTCGCAGCTCCGGGTCGAGGACCGCGCCGCGCTGCGCGTCCAGTGCACCCCCGAACGTGCACCGCACCCCCGCGCGACGGGGTGCGCTGCACGACAGGGAGTGCGGTGCGAGGACGGCCCCGGCCCGGGGCCAGCGGGCCGACGCCGGGGCGGGTCAGCCGCCGAGCGCCTCGGTGAGCAGGGCGACGAGCGCCTCGAGCTGCACGTCCGTCGACGCCACGAGCTCACTGTCGTCGCCGTCGAGGGCGCGGGCGGCGAGGCCGGCCTTGCTGTCGATCAGCTCGGCGATCTTCGTGTCGATCGTGTGGGCCGCGATGACGCGCCACGCGGTCACGGGCTCCTCCTGCCCGATGCGGTGCACGCGGTCGATGGCCTGCGTCTGCTCGGCGTCGGTCCAGGAGAGCTCGGCGAGCACGACGTTCGACGCGACCTGCAGGTTGAGGCCGACGCCGGCCGCGGTGAGCGAGCAGACGACGACGGAGACGTCCGGGTCCTCCACGAAGGCGTCGATCTGGCGCTGCCGCACGGCGGGCGTCTGGTCGCCGCGGATCGACGAGTAGCGCAGTCCACGCTTCGCGAAGGTCTGCTCGGCGATGTCCATGACGTCGACGTGCTTGGCGAAGAAGACGACCTTGCCGACGTTGCGCGCGAGCTGCGCCGTGTAGTCGGCCGCGAGCCCGGCCTTCGCCTGGCCGATGCGGCGGACCATGCTGAAGACGTTCTCGCCCGAGCTGGCCTGGGCGTCCTCGAGCTCCCAGCGCGCGACCTGGCGGACGAGGTCGTGGTCGATCCCCTCGACGCGCTTGCCGGAGGCGCGGGTCGTGAGGGCGGTCCGGTACTTGGCCACGAGGCGGCGGGCGAGCTCGCGCTCGGCCTCGCGGATCGAGCGTCCGGCCTCGTCGTCGAGCTCGACGGGCAGGTCGGCCACGCGGCGGGCCGGGATGTCGGCCGCGACGTCGACCTTGCGGCGCCGCACGATGCCGAGGTCGATGACGATCTCCCGCGCCGAGGCGAAGAAGCCGGGGTCGCCGGGCGTGAGCCCGGCCTCCTCGAGGCGCTCCATGAGCTCGGCGGCGGGCTTCTTCTCGTCGATCCAGCCGAGGAACTCCCAGATGGCCCGGAAGTCCTCGATGTCGTTGATGAGCGGCGTGCCCGTGAGGGCCATGAGCAGGGGGTGCGCGGTGCGCGACCGGATGCGCTGGGAGAGCTGCAGGACGTGCCGCGACCTCTGCGACTCCTTGTTCTTGATGAAGTGCGCCTCGTCGACGATCATGCCCTTGAAGCCGAGGTCGCCCAGCCAGCCGACGTGCCGGTCGAGCACCTCGTAGTTGACGATGACCACGTCGGCGAACGCGTCGAGGTCGGCCCCGTCGCCGTGGATCACGGTCGCGGAACGGTTCGGGGTCCAGAGCGAGACCTCGCGGGCCCAGTTCGTCTTGACCACGTTCGGCACGACGACGAGCAGCGGGTACGCGTCGGCGGCCTGCGCCGCGAGCAGCGACTGCGCGGTCTTGCCGAGGCCGGGCTCGTCGGCGAGCAGGTAGGTGCGGTGGCCCTCGCGGGCCGACTCGACGAGCTGCGCCTGGTGGCGCATGAGCACGGCGCCCGAGGCCGCGGCGACGCTCGTCGGCTCGGGCAGCGGCATGCAGGCCGGTCCGCCGCCGGCTCCGTGCTCGAAGGACTTGAACAGCGGGCCGAACAGCTCCCAGTTGGCCAGGCGCACGGGGTGCACCTCGCGGGCGGCCTCCGCGAGCGAGAAGTCCGGCGGCAGGAACGGGTTGGCGAGCTGGCGCGAGACGACGGAGCGGGGCACGACCTGGCGCTCGGTGCGCTCGGGCACCGGCGCGGCCTCCGTGACGACGACCTGCTCCTCGGGCGCGAGCTCGATGCCCGCCGCGAGCTGCAGGTCGCGCTTGAGCGCGCGCGCCGTCTCGGACACCGTGGCGTCCTCCGCGAGCAGCGCGATGAGCGAGGTGTCGCGGGCGGCGGTCTTGGCGAGGATCTGCGCCACGCCGTCGAGCCGCTTGAGCTGCTCGGCGCGCTCGGCGTCGGTCACGTCGCGGTCGGCCTTGACCCGTGCGCGCTCCTCGCGCATGAGGAGCGCGACGACCTGGAACTTGGTGCGCGCGGAGGGCTTGACCTGTCCGCGCTGGGCCGACGCCTCGACCTCGCGGACGACGCGGGCCAGGACCGGGATCAGCCCCTCGTCGTCGCCACCGCGACGACGGTGCGGTCGGGCCTGGGCGCGGCCGCCGCCCGTGCGGGCGCCGCCGGCGCGGGTCTGTCCGGAACGGGTCTGGCCTGGTCGAGCCAAGGCTCCTCCTCGTGGCCGCGTCGGGCGGCCAGTGCTTGCGTCGCGCCACAGGGTCGACGACCCGGAGCACGGAACGGGCGGACCGGCTCGTGACGAGCGGACCGTGGAGCGCGGGACCGGCCGAGGACGACTCGGACCCGGGCCAGCCGGCACAGGGGTCGAGGGTGATCGAACCAGGAGGCCGGACGGCGGCGAGCGGACCCACGAGAGGGGGACGCGGCGCTGGTGCTATCCTACGCCGGGGCCGCGCCCGCCCGCCACTCGACGGACAGCGTGTCGCGGGGCGACCGGGGACGGGCCTCCTGCGCGCTCAGGCGAGGGCGAGGGCGCCGGCCGCGGCGTCGACGAGCTGGGACGCCTTGCGGTGGCCGGACTCGGTGCCGAGCGTCGCCTGCCCGCCCGCGTGGGCGAGCAGCTGCGACGCGACGCCGGGGGCGAGCCGGTCGGCGAGCTGCGGGTGCCGCGAGGCCCAGGCCCGACCGGAGCGGTCGGCGAGGTGCTCGCAGGCCCGTGCCTCCGCCTCGTCGCCGTTGCCGCGGTGCCACTGCGCGGTGACGACGAGGTGCGCGACGAGCCCGGCGGCGTCGCGGGCGGGGTGCCCCCACCCGGCCGTGTCGACGTCGAGCAGTCCGGTGACGCGCCACGGCTCGTCGGGGTCGACGAAGAGCTGCTCGAGGTGCAGGTCGCCGTGGACGACGACGAGGGCGTCCCCGGCCCAGGTGGCGCGCCGGGCGTCGATCGCGTCGTAGAGCGCGGCGATGTCGCCCGCCCGCTCGGGGAGCGCGCCGACGAGGGTGGCCCGGTGCCAGGCGGCGTGGTCGAGCGCGTCGCCCTGGGCCGCCCGCACGGCCTGCACGGTCGCGGTGCGCGTGCCGAGCTCGGCGACGGCGTCGGCGAAGCGGTCGTCCTCGGCGAGGGCGAGCACGCGCGTCCCGGCGGCCACGCCGGGGGCGCGCTCGAGCACCAGGAGGCCGTCCGCACGGGTGGCGAGGACGCGCGGCACGGGCAGTCCCGCGGCGAGGAACGCCCGGTGCAGCGCGGCGATCGGTTCGGCGCGGTCCGGCCGGACGACCTTGAGGAAGAGCGTCGTGCCCTCGGCGTCGAGCCGGATGACGGCGCGCTTGCCCGGTCGGTAGGCGGCCACGCTGAGCACGGGCTGCTCGACGTGCACGCCGAGCTCGGCCAGCGACCGCTGCACCCGATCGGGGTAGGTCACCCCGGCGAGCGCGGGGAGCACCGGGTCGTGCGGGTAGGCCCAGACCGAGACGGGGCGCCCGGTCGACGGGTCGGTGGTGACGACGGACCCGGACGCGGGGCGCACGACGTCGGTGTCGACGAACGTGAGGACGGTGGCCTGGGTGCCGACGGCGTCGACGGTGTCGACCTCGTAGCCGTAGAGGAACCCGCTGCCCGAGGGTTCGACGGAGTGGGGCCGGAACGAGACGACGGTCACGCCCGTGCCCGCGAACGCCTGCGGGAGCACCGCCGCCGAGTCTGGCCACACGTGTCGAGTCAAGCAGGTCCGAGCTGGAGATCGACGACGGTCGTGGCCGATCGGGCGCGTGTCGTCACCGTTCCGTGACCGGCGCGCGACGCCCGGTGCGGCGGGCCCCGGAGCGGGCGAGGCCTAGCCTGGGCGGGTGAAGCTCGTCGCGCCCCTCCGCCAGCAGACGCGCACGCCGCTGCTGCAGGTGGCGAAGACGAGCGTCGCGGTGGTCGTGGCCTGGTTCCTGTCGCTGGCTCTGCTCGGCGAGGCGCTGCCGATCTTCGCGGCGATCGCCGCGCTGCTCGTCGTGCTGCCGAGCGTCAACCAGTCGCTGGTGCGCGGCCTCGAGCGCAGCCTGGGCGTCGTCGTCGGCGTGGCCATCGCCTACGGTGCCGGCCTCGCGTTCGGCGACGCCACCTGGCTCGTGCTGGCCGTGGTCGTGCTGAGCCTCGTCGTGGCCTGGCTGGCACGGCTGACGCCGAGCTCGGCGAACCAGGTGCCGATCTCGGCGATGCTCGTGCTGACCATCGGGGCGACGACGCCCGCCTACGCGATCGACCGCGTGCTCGAGACGATCATCGGCGCCTCGGTCGCGCTCGTCGTCAACGCCCTCGTCGTGCCGCCCGTGCTGCTCGGGCCGGCGCACCTCGCCGTGGGCCGGTTGGCGCGCGACCTGGCGGCCGTGCTCGACGAGCTGGCGGCGGCGCTCGAGGCGCCGGCCCCGCCCGGGGCGCTCGAGGCGACGCTCGAGAAGGCCCGGGGGCTGCGCGAGCTCCAGCCGAAGGCCGTCGCCGCGATCGCGACGGCGGACGAGAGCCTGCGCCTCAACCCGCGCCGCTCGCGCAACCGGGCGGTGCTCGACGCCGACCGGCAGCTGCTCGCGACCCTCACGATGGTCCTCCGCCGCGTCGTGCCGATGACCCGCTCGCTGCACGACCACTACTCCCCCGACCTCCCGGACGACGCGGTGGTCGAGCGGCTCGCCGACGAGCTCCGCCGGGCCGCCCACGACGTGCGCCTGCTCGCCCGCGACCCCGCGCAACGACTGGCAGGAGGCGCGGACGGCCCCGACGACGCCCCCGCCCTCACGGCGCCCCTCGCGGTGCCCGAGCCGGACCCCGTGCACTGGGTGCTGATCGGCTCGCTGCTGGAGGACCTCCGGCGCGTCCGGGAGGAGCTGGTCGGCGGGTACGATCCCGAGGATGCCGAGCTGCCCGACGACCCCGACGGGTTACGCCCCGTGGGGCCTCGACCTCGAGCCTGAACGGCTGGGCCTGGTCCCGCTGGTCGTGACGACCGCGGTCGGGCCGGTGCTCGTCCACCACGATCCGCGCCGCGGGGGCCGCCGGGGCCGCCGGGCCACGGTGCTGCTGCACGGCGCGGCGGGCTCGTGGACGACCTGGACCCCGTTGCTGCGCGCCGCTCGTGAGGTCGGGGCGCCCGTCGACCGCCCGGTGCTCGTCGACCTGCCCGGGTGGGGCGGTTCGCCCGCGCCGGTC
>Ga0265797_10012753_pt1 | contig 10242 bp, 6 predicted proteins | sample P2T30metagenome_FD_192433 | JGI IMG/M metagenome (GOLD analysis project Ga0265797, IMG submission 192433) | Plant litter microbial communities from East Loma Ridge, Irvine, California - P2 T30 | ecosystem: Environmental > Terrestrial > Plant litter > Unclassified | place: USA: California... | reverse complement strand
GCCTAGAATGCTGTGTTACCTCAAGTCGCTTCTGTACTTGACTTTTCTGCTTCTGTTTCGATGTTCTGCGTCTTTTCCTCACTCTTCTTGGCTTCAGATTCTTGTTTTGGCTCCGCCTTGGATTCAGCTTTGGGCTGCGCCACTGTCTTGCTGACCACGAGGCCGATAAGATGAGAGCCAACGTTACCGGCGCCGTCAATAGGTCCAAGCTTTGCATCGAACAACTTCGCCTCGCGTAGCAATCTAGAAATCCGTTAGCCATTACACATACAACGGGTTCATCCTGATGACATACCGTGCTTTGCCACCAGGCGTCTTGACTGCCGCCTCTTTGATGACATTGCCAACCTCCTCCCTGTAACTCTCAAATACAGGACCCATTATCATGCGGACTTGAATCTCGCTCAAGTACTTGTTGATAACCTTATGCATGGTCACGGTGTCCTTGGTCAAGCTCTCCATACTAGGACTGACATCTTTGTTGACCTCGGCATCAGTATCCCACTCCACCTTCTTGAGACTGCGCATGTGGACTTTTGCTCTTCCAGATAAAATGCCCGTCAGTTTCTCATGGATCTGATTTTGCTGGTCATACAGTAGGCGCTTGACGTTGTCAAATTCACCAATAGAAGACTTATTGGAAGCGGATGCGGTGCGCCGTCGGAAGCATTCGCGGATATAGGGTAGAATAGCGATAATGAATGACAATGTCTGAGAGGCAATGGCAAGATGTTTGGTGTTGATGTTCTTCAAGCCTGCAGACTGCATGGCGCCAGCGCCTAGGATCAATTGGCATAATCGCGAGTTGAAGAGTTTGATGTAGTCGCAAAGGGAAGTGGAGACTTCGGAAGTCATACTTGGCATGGCTGAAACAAGAATTTCGAAGCGCTCAATGCCACGCAGGACGACTGTCGATGATTCGGAGATTGTGTACTTTTCCTCATCGACAACGGCGGGGATAGTGGTCTTGTTCTTTTCTTTGGGCTTGTCTTCTGATGTGCCGTTGGTTTGCGCTGATGTGCCATTTGTAGTCGGCTTTTCGATGTCTCGAAGGAGGTCACCAGTCTCTGCCCAGCTTGCAGGGTCGCTCTCCATACCCTTCAACAAGCGTGCTAAGACCTCAGTATCCTGTGCATCGAAGTCCTTCGGTTCCCAACGATCCGAGTCCATCGCCTTTACAAGCTCTTGCTTCTCAAAATCGCCAAACTTGGACACAAAGTCATTGATATGAGTATTGACAACACCTTTGAGAGCGGCACCGGAGCGTCCTGATACAGCTTCGCACTCGTCGGCAAACAGCCTGCATATGTGGAAGTATCGTAAGAAGCGTTCCAAGGGAAGATTGGCTGTGGCCTCAGAGCGGACCTTGAGAAGCTTAGTGATCTGTGTCTGCGCTGCATCAACAGCCTGACCCAGGAGGCTCGACATGTCTAAGGCCTGCATCAGCTCCATCTGCAGGTCATTTGAACTCGGAGCTGGTACACCGTTGCCCATGTAATCATCGATGCTGTGCATATATGGACTTCGTGGGGGAGATCGGAGCCCACCAGCAGAGGCGGGAGGGGTAGTAACGCCGCTGGTAACATCAAGAAGCACTTTGATCAGCGTACTGAGACGGCGTAGCGCTTCTCCAATGTCAGTGAAGATATTGGCGAAAAATACCTCAGCATCTTCAGGGTCCATGGCGCGTAGATTCCTAGCAAGAATAGAGTTTTTGTCTTGCTGACTAGTCCCTCGGCCACCTCTTGTGGATACAGAAGCCATAGATCCAGTATCATCCTCTGTTGAGCTCGGTAGGTGTTTCCGGATGATGACTTTCATCTCCTTGATCATCGCTTCTCTGAAAGTAGCACTAGCTTGATTCGTAAATTGCGCACCGCTCAAGCCATACAAGCTGGCTCGTAGCTCTGCACGTAGCTTTTCGTCGGTCGTCATATAGGCCGGCAAAGTCGTCTTCGGTTTTTGGTTGGATCCTCGTGCCTTTTGCGATGCAGCAGTCCATCGTTCCAGCGTATCGTGAGTCGGAACTCGTTTGACATGCTCTCGCAGATCCGTAAGTAAGGTGTCGACAAAGCGTACCTCGAAGCCTCTGCCCACACGGAACTTGAGCTCGGTGATGCTTTCGAATACGCCGTCTAGTGCTCTGAGGTGTCGTAGATCGACCAACTGCGGAGGTAATCGAGAATCCAGCCAAGATGTACCCTGAGAATCAGTCGTGTCCAGCGCGCCTGTAATTAGTCGTTCAATGACTTCTATCTGGGTCATGGCAGTCTCGAGACGACCATCAACAACGGCTTCGTCACAGTGCGACAACCCAACGATGACAGCTTGCAGCTGGTCAACCGAGTCGGTCAGCCTCCTCAAGTTCTCCCTGCGCCTCTTCATTTCAACGACCTTCAAGCCTCCTATTGCCATCTGTTCGTCCAGCCTCTTCAGATCCTCCCTAAGTCCTTTTATTCTTGCGACAGAATCCGATGCTTCCGTCTGAAGTTCGCGCAGAGAACCGAGTGCGGCGAAGAAGGAGGTCGATGCCGTAGATATGGCTGAGATCAAGTGCACCTCGACCGTGTCCATGTACCACGACAACTTCTCTTGTAAAATGGCGTTCGTAGCTAGAGCTTTTCTCCCGGGAGGTTGTGGCACGTCCAAGGAACCGTTTGCGCCATGGTCATCGCTGGTTGCTGTTCGGACTGGCCGAACCACCTCGGACCGCTCGCTCACTACGTCAAAGGTCCGCGGGTTTTCTAGGTGAAAGTTGTCATCGAAGTAGATGTTCGGTATGGTGGAAAGGGGGGTAATAGCTGGTAGGGTGCGCTTGGATCCGCTCGTTCGACGCTTCGGTTTCGGCGGCCCATTGGGAGTAAAGGGTGTTCCTACCAAGTTGGGTGTCCCTGCTGGCGATTCAGTATCATCCTTCTTTGACCCTCCCCTTGCTGGCTGGGCGGACTCGGCTTCGGCCTCGGCTTTTGCGCGCTGGAAAGCCTCGTACAGACTGCCGACTTGCGATAGGTAAGGATTGAATGCAGAAGGTTCGATGTGGGGTATGTTTGTGAGCGTCACGGGTGGTATGTCCTTGGTAGATGGCGGGCGGTGGCCCGAAGTGGCTGTGGCAGTGGTATGAGGGACCATGCCAGTCCTCATGATGGGCGGCGTGAGCAGCGTGGAGATGGCATTGTTGCTCTGCTCTCTCACCGCGCCCATGGTGCTCTTGAAGCCGCTGTCGAGCGAGCCACCGACCGAGTGTATCGAGGACGCCGTTGAGCCACGTCGCGGCTTGTAGCGCCCGCCTGTGGAGCTGGGCCTGTTGGTCCAGTCATGGTTTGAAGCGGGAAACGGGAAGGAGCCCTGGGGCGGGTTCGGCGACAGGAACTCGAAGCTCTCGGTCGATCTCCGTGGGCTATTGGGCGAGGACATGATGGCGGCGCAGGTCGGGGGTGGTGAATAGGCGGCGGCATGGGTGGACGGGGGGCAGATTTATCGCATGCTGGAGCAGATGTCGACTTGTATCAAGCTTGCATTCATCAATCAGGCAAAGAGAAACGAAAAGCGCATTACTGTGGATGTTGTGTCTCTCGTCATTGAATCTTGTCTCTAGCCAAAGTTCCACGCGCTCGGTCGGTGGTGACGGTGCTTGGGCCCTGCCTGACAAGGATCATGCAGCCGAAACACACCCGCCGCTGTCTCCACCTGCCTTAGACCCTTATGTAAGCCACTGTCTTATCTGTCAACCATTACCTGACTCAAGATGATAAGTTGAGATACATTGCCATAAGGTTGCTATGTAGTTGGTTAAGAAGAAATCTCGGCGGAGCAAGCAAGTATGATTGACCAGTCTTGGTCAGGGAGGAAGAGGAGAAACCCTGGTGTAGATAAGAGACCCGAAGCAAGAGCAGGAAAAACCCATGGACGATCAATACAGCGAGTGCGTAATGCAATTGCGCTCTATGCTCCTTGGTACGCGGAAGAAGAAAGACTGAGGGGCGAAAGTAACGAAAAGGATTATCCTACTCTGCTTGAACCTGTATCAGGCGTGTCATCTTTTCACCGTCATGTGAGTAGGTAATCATCAAACATGTAGCCTTGGAGTGGATGTACTATAACACTAAAATAAGAGATAGCGGGAGTGGTGTGGTCGCAAGTAACCAACTACTGCACCGTCTCTTTCAGCTCTTATGCTCCTTGTCCTGAGATCCGGTATGTACCTGCACTTTTACACCTTTCCTCGTATAGATGTGGATGGTTCCCTCCTGCGAGTCATAATCAAACCCACCTAGGTCGCGTTTACCTCCAGAAGACCGTAGTGGAGCCAGCGCCTTTCTACGCTTTGAATCGGGTGGACTAATTTTCCACATGAAGCTGGATCGCTTGTTTATGTTCGACAAAGCCGATGTCGCACTGGACTTGTGCAATGAAAGGCTGTCGGGTTTGGACGCTGTTGATATTGGTGCTGAGAGATTCGAGACACCTAGGCGTTCTGATGTGTCCTCTCGTACAAGAACGCGCAGTTCACGAGAGGCTCGTGTACCTTTACCTTGGGTACTACCATCAGCAGAACCATGGGAAGTGGAAACTGAAGTGTAGATGTATTCTTGCGTTTCCTGAACTACGGTTCTATTGGATGCCGATTGGCTAATGGTCCGCGTGATAGTCGGACCAGGCGATATTGGTGAGGAGCGAGGAGTCGTCTGCTGCGTGGTGTCATCGGTCTTCATTGTTGACTGCGATCCGCCCATTTCTTTGATATACTTCTTGGCCAACAGAGCAATATCACGAGTATGGCCATCAAGCTTGTCAGCATCGGGAAGCTCCCACTTCTCCTCAGCCATACGTTCCAGGTCCTCTAAACAAACAGCATCTTCCCAACTTCTGTCATGGTGGATCTTCTTGACTCTAGGGTGTCTTAACATTTCGAACCATTCGTTTTGAAGCTTCTCAAACCCACCGCCGAGGACCTCAGCTACGAAAGGTCTCTTGAACACGGTGGTCATACGTCTTTCATAACCTTTGGGATATTGAATGTCGAACTCGGCTGTTGAGCCGTTATCTTGTAGGACAGACTGACGAACATAGCCTTGGATGTTCATGTACTTGACGTCAGACTTTGGTATGCACTTGTCGAGACTGAGGCTCGCTACGACCATGAACTTTGGTTTTGCACCCGTACGCTCCACCGCATCCTTGTTCAGACAACACCCAAGATGAAAGTGCGTCCAATGCAAGGGTTTGATATTGGTTTTTGGCGCGGTTTGCGCATCAAAGTCAGCTCCGATAACAGCAAAGTCGCCCAAATCGCGCTCACCACCCATGTCAGCCAAGTAGTCCTTCTTCAATTTGATGAAGAAACCTGCTTGATGGTGCCCCTGCTCTGACAACAGTGGGAAGTACGGTGCATGCAACGGTTTGAGGATGAGTCCTTCTTGGCGTTCGGCCAGGTTCCGGGCGAATATCTGTTTAAGGTCTGTTATGCCATCCCCTGTCTTATCCTGGCAGAAATCCAATAGGGTCCACTCCGATCGCATTGACCGACCGGGCACTACATGGACAAGGTCTCGGAGAATCTTGCGGCGGTCTTGCAGACAGTGACGTAGGGTCAATTCGTCATCCAATACAAGGACGTCGAAAAATACGATCATGAGGTGTTCCCACTCGTGCGGCAGGGAATCTTGGAGTGTGCCAATGAAACAACCGGAGCGTGATATCTGCTTTCGGAGCTTCGAAAAAGCCATGATTCTTCTTTCTCGGTCACTGTAGAGAACCATCTCGCCAAGAACGATGCACTTCTTTTTCAACTTGCAATCTGGTCGTCCGATACGTAGAGCTTCGTAAATGGTAGCATGTAGAGGTCTTCGGTCCGCTGTTGCATCTTTCCCATTTTTAGAATAGATTTGAATATGATTGGGCGCACGATCCAGGTCTATGTGTATCTCGCAGTACTCGCCATCGTACTTGACTTCGGCAGCCCAAGCTCGTTGACCCACCAACTGAATGCAGTGCTTCAAAGACCAAGCTTTATGGAACGTTGGCCGCCCCACCTTGATTCCAACAATAGCTCTCAGTTTCTGCGCCGCCTCAAGACGCATATACTGCTGCTTTGTAGGCTCTGGTACTGGGGGGTAGCAGCTCAATTCGCTCCTGAGCATTTTGAAAACGGCGTCGAAGTCGTTTTGGAACATCAACAACTCCGGTAATAAGAAGTGGTAGCGTTCCAAAACGAAATTCTCTTCAAGTCCAACAGTGCAGTGATCTCGTAAGATAAGACGGACGAACCATTTTGCTTCCCAAGACTCAAGCCTCACAAGTATGTCCTTGAGCTCCATGTCTACTTTGACATCCAAATGACGCTTTTTTCGGATGGCCTCATCAGAGAACCGGCACCTCGCCGCTAATTGTACGAGGAGATTGTCGATTTGTTCGACTGGCAACGCACGTTTACTGTTGAAAGTGCCATCCCATGGCCTCATTGCTCGTTCGACGTATGCACCGAGGTCTCCAAGAACTCCTGTTTTCTAGCCATCGAAAAGTGCACGTTGACTATGATTGAAGGCAAGTAGCTTGAGAATTTTCTTTGCCAGTAAGGGCGGCTGCAGGCCGTAGACTCGGTCTTTCCTTCGATGTGGAAAGAGAGCTGATAGCACAGCACTACTATTCGTCGTAGGGTCATCGAGAGCATCTCTCTGATCAACGAACCAGTTCGAGATTATCTCGCGTATATTACTCTTCTCTTGATTTGTAGGTAAACGTGATTGCTGTGTCGTGGCAATCTCGATATTTTGCAGGAGGCTACAGATTGCGCGGAAAGTAACGGTCATGGTTGGATACCGATGTACGGAAGCGTAAAATATCGTGATAGGCCGCAGGTGTTTATGTTTCTAACGTCGAGCCGGTAAACACAAGACGTGAACCCTCCGAGGGAATAGCGAATAAAGCGCTTGCGTCCGGGTGCACTTGACCAAAATTGCGTATAGGTAATCTGCCACTGCTCTCGAGTACCAACGCGCTCGACATCCACGCGCATGAGATGGCAGTGTAAAACTATGGTATGTGCAGCTGCGTACTTGACTGGTTGCATGCGCATCTTCGTAGGCCTCAATATCCTGACCATAACCGCACAAATGTTACCACTGACACGGGTGACACCGGGCGGACAATCAAAAGTGGAAAGGAAAGTCAAACTGTGGCATTGGGATTCTGGTTCTGTCATAACATTGATAAAAAATAGCAATGAAATCATTGTTGTTGAACGAAAAAAGCCTTAAAGCGTCTCAACAGAGTAAAGGTAGGACGTATGGAGGGGCATCTGGGAACGCGCTTTGACTGACGCGCTAATGCAAGTCGTCACGGGAACACGCGAGGACCAAGCTTGAACCAGACAGCAACGGAGTACGTCCCATGTGCCTCGGGCTAACAGTAACCATTTCTTCAAGCGGATCATGGCCGTGTATTGTCGTATCATATAGGCCTTGAGTAGGCCAATGTTCAGAATGAAGGGTCAATGATGTTCTGATCGTGTAGCCAACGGCATTTCCAAGGTGGATGAAGCCGAGCGAACGGCTAGCGTGTACGTCATGACCCGTCGTATGATCCTCCACCAAAGCCGTTAATCAGCCTCGCGCTTTCAAGTGCCCGAGCGCACTTCAACAGCCCGAAGAGAAATTGTACATATAGCTGGCGCTATATGTAAGTGTCTCGGTACCACTTACTGCGATAGTTTAGACAAGGTAACCCCACTCTACCCGAGCTCTCTCGACGACTGTACTGACAGCGACAGTCCCAAGCAATTGATTCACAATGGCGCCGGGTCAAGGCCAGAAAGGGAACCCGAACGACCCTCGGTCGGACGCATCAAAGAAGAAGGACCTCATCGCGCGTGGTGACTACACACCTACACCACTAGGCAAAGCGACGTTCTTCATCCTGCGCGGCATCGAGCCTGTCCTCCAATATTCAATCCTCGCACATGGCCTAGGCACCTCCGTCCTGCATCGTGTAGGTTTGCGAACATTGCCTCCTGGGCTTCCAACGCATACCGGCATCTCTCTGATCGATGGCTTGGGCTTGTCACCCTACCGATTGGTGTTGCTTGGAATGGCGGTTGGCGCTGCTGTGAAGCAGAACATCTGGGTGACAGCACTCTCTGGAGAACCCATGCCAGTTACAGGTGCCATCGCCGTAGGTGTCTTTAATGCTGTATTCAACAGTCTGAGCACATACGCTTTCCTTACCACTGCTACTTCTGCCTCGACCGAAGCCGACTTCCCGCAACCAGCGCTCCTCATTGGCGGCTCGCTATACGTCGTGGGTATTATGACTGAGTTAATTGCCGAAGTACAGCGCAAGCGTTTCAAGGCGAACCCAGACAACAAGGGCAAGGCGTACACTGGAGGTCTCTGGAGCTTCGCCCGCCACATTAACTACGGCGGCTACACAATCTGGAGGGCGGGTTACGCCATGGTCGGTGGCGGCTACACGCTGGGTGCGCTGGTGGGAGCCTTCTTTGCCTGGGACTTTACCCAGCGAGCGATTCCAATTCTTAGTGAATATTGCGAGAAGCGCTACGGAGCGCAGTGGGAGGAGTTCAAGCAGAAGACCCCGTATCAGCTGATCCCTTACATCTACTAGGTTGTGAGCGACACTGTACTCGATACGGCGAGGTGTTTTTGGAAATCTGATTCCCATGTATTGAATTCCATGTTATCTCCGCACGTGCGGTGCGTGCCCCTCATACGATACTTAGTGTACTGCAAGAATGCAACTTGTGCATGCACAATTTCAACTATACTCGTACGATGTTAAAGCTGTCCAAGCATCGGAGAAACCCCTCATGCAGTCGGCACGTCTTGATCACACACTTATCCAGGACCACAATGTACCTTCCCGATGACAGCGGCACAAGACCGACACTAAGACCTAAATGCCGGATCAGCTGCCTACCGAGCGCAAGCCTATTGCCCAAAGCAGCAGTTGACGATAACAACTACCCCGTCTGGAGATACGATACCCAGTCGTCGTAGCACGATGCAGGTGCGGTTCTCGTCAGCACGGCAGAAACCGAGCCTTGTATTGTGCTCACTGCTCGCGCTGTCGTAGCCAAGGGGCATTACTCGTACACAAGCCGCTAGAGAAAATGAGTATGCAAATTGTGGTGTGCGATCTTGTATGCAGGTGAGAGATCTGCGGACGTTTGTGTAACCCTCCAAACCAAGGTCTTGGGTCTCACTGGCACTGTGGATTCTGGTGGTGTGGGTGGATGGTCACGAATCATGTGCCGTTGTTGTATTGATCATTTGCGCCTCCAGAGGGATGATGCCTGGTAGCGCGTCGTCGGCCTGTTAGGCGTGCAACACCATCATGGCAACGGGAGCAGGCGTCTTATAGACGCTGAGAGCGTGTCGGCGGCGCACGGTTTGCCTTTTGAGGATTGAGGCTGGCGATAATCATATACGACCGAAGGCGGGGTCACAAAGACCCGAAGGCGGCACAATCAAGCAATGATCTACAAATTCAGCTCTTCAGGGTCCTTTTCGGTGGCGGCGTTTGCAGGAGGATGTTGCTCCAGGATGCTGCTACGCGATGCTACGCCACAACGCAGAGTCTGGTACGCTTGTCCTCTGTACGGGCTGTTCTCCAATTTTTCCTCTATGAATACCCATCGAAACCCGTATCTCCACAGAAAGTGTTTATCGATAGGTATTATCAGAAACGCAGCGGGTTATTGACAAAGATGTACAGGAGGTGGCAATGCTAATTACTAGAAGATTCTCGGCGAAGGCCGAAGCGGATCTACCGGGCAGAATTGACCGAAGACGGCGACGGTGGATGTGGTGATGCAGAAAAAAAGAGCCTCAACATTTTTCGGACGTTCGCAGAGATCACGATCTGGGAGAGCTCGGCTGGCGTTGCAGCGTGTTCCATGGTTGAGTGCGCAGTGCTAGAGAGCGGGGAACGGCTGATGGTGCATCAACGTGCATGCAACCCCACTCTGGCATATAGACGAGAGCGAGGGAACGAGCAAGGACTGTGGGCGGGCTGTTCAACACATCACGTTAGATGAAACGGTATCAGGGCCTTGGTTGTATCCTGGTCGGATGTGCGCTGGGGTGAGGTCTCGCGATGATGGCGCCGGCAGAGTTGGCGATGGGCGCGGGTGAAGTTTGACAGTGGTTGCGGCTATTGATCGATTTGCAACCAAGATGCCGGCACGCTTGGAAGAGAGTGAAACAGCATAGCGGGTGCAGTAAGCGA
>Ga0265797_10012751_pt1 | contig 10243 bp, 8 predicted proteins | sample P2T30metagenome_FD_192433 | JGI IMG/M metagenome (GOLD analysis project Ga0265797, IMG submission 192433) | Plant litter microbial communities from East Loma Ridge, Irvine, California - P2 T30 | ecosystem: Environmental > Terrestrial > Plant litter > Unclassified | place: USA: California... | reverse complement strand
CAGTCCAAACTCCGCGTAGATATCGGACACAGCAAGACCGTCAGTGACAGTCAAGACAGTCGCTCCTAAAACATACACCGACATCACACAACGAAACCTAAGAGCCAAAGTCTATATCGCATGTCATCCATCGAATACATGTATCTCGTGATCAAATTCATTTATTTCCTTGCAAGCGCCGAATTGAATGACAGGACTCCTCGCCCACTAGCTTTGGTCCCAGACAGTTCAATGTCGTAGACAGAACTCCAAATCCGACGAAAAGTGTCCACATTGCGTTCAAACCCATACACAAGCTACGTGATCGATACTGACGGCACCAAAAATCAGCCAAACTGAGGTATACTCTATACATCCAGGTGAAAATGAAGATATGGCCGTTTTTGTGGTTGATTCGGGGTGGACCAGTAACCCAACCCTAACCCTCGTGTATAGTCGGCCCCGACTCTGATCCGTAACATATACACATCCTCTCTTCACCAGCAGAATACATGGCAGGATCAATCGAGTACGTAAATGCCACTGTGCTGATATCAAGGGACCAAGGAAGAAAATCCTTATGTTCAAAAACATGTTCAATCACATACTTTTCAAGAAAGCCTCTATCAAAGATTCGACTCAGATATGTTTACAAAAGCAAAATTCTCTCCACAAAAGAGAGAGAGACGGGCAGGAAAACCAAGAGCCAAAGCAGTAAAACCTACTCAACTCTCAGCACCCTAGCCCCCCTCCTCTTACCCGCCTTCTTGCGCTTGTTGCCCTTGTCGAAAGCCGTAGCCTCCTGCAGCGTCCTACCGAGGTTGTCGGGCTTCTTGACCTTGTAGATGCGGATGATCCAGTTCTCGCTGGTGAAGGCCTCCTCGACGGTGCTGAGCTCGGGGCCCACGGCGGGCAGCTTGGAGCCGCGGACGCGGTCCTGGGCTTGGCCAGCGGGGAAGAGGGAGTTGTAGTTGTAGTAGGACATCTTGTACATCAGGCTGTTCTTCATGGTGTCGGTGGCTTGGTCGTCGACGCGGTATTCGCCGCGGGCGGTGAAGAAGTCGCGCTCCTTGACCTCGTCGGGCCAGATGCCTAGGATGTGGTGTTAGTAGGTTATTCAGTGTTTATGCTTGGCTTAAAAATTGTGCTTACCTTCAGCAATTCTCACCATCCAAAGGAACTTGTTGATGTCGTCACCGGAGTAGCCGAGAAGACCACCGAAGACGACAAGGACGTAGTCGACCTCGTGCTGGCGCATGATGGGCCAGCTGACCTCCTCTCGAGAGCTCATCGCCTTACCGACGGTGGCAATGTGGGTGTTGTTCCAGGTGTTGTTGTCGACCAGAGTGGGGCGGTCGGCCATGCCACCAATTTGGTAGCCGTAGTCCCACCAGCTCATGATCTTGGCATTCTGCTCGGTGTTCTGACGGAGCCAGTAGTATGCCTCACGGTAGTCATCGATGATGTGCTGGCTGCCGTCCGGCATGCGGGAGGCAAGCACGACCGAAGGAGAAGAGTAGGCATTGCTGGTGACCCAGGTGCAGTGAAGGACGAAGAGCAGAAGGTATGCGGTCACGGCTCCGGTGATGACCGACTTGGAAAGGTAGGAGTAGATGCCGACAATGGGGGCCTTAGTAGAGCGCAGAGAGTCGGAAGCAGCTGCGACCTTGTCCTTAATGGTGGTGGAGCCGTTGGCAGAGCCATAGGACTTGCTGCCCTCCTCGTCGGGAGCAGCGGCCACCATGTAGGTGTCCAGGATTTGAGAGAGAGCAATGGCGGCTGCCACGCAAACAATGGGAGTAAGGGTAAGCATCAAACGGACCATAACACCAGAGAAGTAACTGGCAAGGACTGCGTAGATGACGACGAAGACCTGCTCATCCTTGAGCTCACGGAAGCACATGTACACACCAGCCGGGAAAAGCCAGATGAGCATGTTGAGATCGAAGAAGTACGCGGGCCAAGCAGTCGGCTGGTGCTCAGAAACGGAGGCAATGATGGGAATGTGAATCTTGGCGTAGCCAGTGTCCCAGAGAGAGTAGAAGCGGCCAGTCCAGGGTGCGATGGTTCCAGAGACGGTAAGGAGGACCAATCCTGCAAAGGCACCACCGAACACAAGCACGACCATTGCGCGGAGGAGAGTCTGGAACTGCTTGGAGGGCAGCTGGTAGCGAACCCACTCAGCGAAACCGACAAGCTGGAGCAGACCGAAGACGCCTATAAGATATTAGTACTGGCTTTTGGTTCACTCTTCAAGCCGAACTTACCAAGCGAAGACATGTGCTCGCTACTTCTGATGGGCAAGAAACCAACAAAAGGAATCTGCATGCTGGCCAACGTTCCAAGAGCGTACCAAGTGGTGTAACTGACGTACAGCCTCGCGCTGAAACGACCCATGCAGATCAGCACGAAGGCGTGCAGAGGCAGCAAGTTTGTAATGAAAACGTATCCACCCCATGCGCTGACCATGTATCCGTAGAAGAGGGCCGTGAGGCCTCCCCACATAATGCTTCCAACCTTGACGGCCTTGATCCACAGGTAGAAGGTGAAGACCAGGAGGAAAATGGCGATGGCTTCGTTGTCGTAGCTGCCAGCGACGGAGCGTGAGATGTAACCGGGTGCAATGCCCATGAAGACGGCCGCGAGCAGACCAGCTGACGGGCTCGTGCTCATTTCAGAGGTCAACAGGTAGGCGGCGAAGGCGGTCAGGCCGGAGAAGCCAGGCGCAAGCAGCACACAGATGTTGCGAATGTCGACAGGGAATGTGAGCCAGCGAAGGGCGTGGTAAATGGCACCGGATGTGACCATGAGGCCTGGGTAGAGGGTACCGCCGGTGACGCGGCCTAGGGGATGCCATGTTCCTGGAGGGAGGAGATGTCAGAGAAGGTCGCATTGATCGATTCGAATGGATTGGAATACGTACGGTCATCAAACCAATCCCAGAAGTTGGCGAAGCCGTGCTGGACAAGGTACTTGGTGGCTCGGAAGTTGAACCAAGGGTCGACTGTTCAATGGCTGATTAGCTTGTGCTCCCTTTCTCATACATCGCAAGCATTGGCATGCAATAGCAGTAGCAATTGATATTGAACGATCGACATACATTCGTGGATAATGCTCTCGAATCGGATAACAGAGAACAGTCTGCTGGCAACGGCGGCGGCGGCAATGGTGCACAGGATAATCAGACGCAGCAGTCCGCGGGTGTTGCGGGCAGACTCGCCCTTGAAGAAGAAGTCGGCACCGCCAGGGGACGCGACGTCGGCGGCCATGGTGGAGGTGGCGGAGAGGAGAGTGGTTTAGCGGGCGGAGGGTGGTGGCATTGGAGGGTGTAGCAGCAATGTCCCTTAGTAGTGGTGGTGCTTGAGGGAGCTGTACCTGTACTGAACACGTACCCAAGGCGGAGCTATCCGTGAGCTAGCCAGCAGCCAGCTCTCGCTTGATGATGTATTATTGCGGAGAGGGAAAGCGCGACGGGCGAGAGAGCGCAGACTCGGGGGTCGTGCGCTGCAAATGTTCCAGCTTGGGCAGAAGACCCTATCTGCGTGTTGAAGACACTCAGTTGCAACACAAACACCCATCACTCCATCTTCATCTTCCTTCTCTTCAACACACGCAGATTACGCCGTCTCATCATTGAAAGGCGACTGCATTTTTCTACACCCTTCGAGCGACCTGTAATCTTCTACACCTCTCCGCCACCATGTATGTTCCATATCATCGATACCATCCATTACAAGAAAACACCCGACTAACATCAACACAGGTACATCTTCCGCCGCGCTGCCGCTCGCGCAGTCTCTGCGCCCCGCCAGATCCGCGCCAGCCCTCGTGTGAACAGCTTCCAGTCCTCCATCCCCTCCCTCTCCCGTTCGTTCCACCAGTCAAGAATATGGCGCGCCGAGGAGCAAAAGAAGGAGACCGAGGCCGCTGCCCAGGATGCCGTCTCCGAGTCATCAGGAACCACATCTGAGCCTCTGGGCCAGTCAGAAGCCGTCTCCGAGTCCACCACCACCACACCCTCATCCAGCACTACATCATCTGCCCAGGATGCGGTCTCCGAGTCTTCGGGAACCACCTCTGAGCCCGTAGGCCAGAGCGAGCACGAGTCCAAGCCAGTCCTTGAGCAGGCTTCTGAATACGCGGAGAAGGCCAAGGAGGCTGTCTCTGATGCCGCCGCAAAGACCGCCCAGGCCGTTGGAGAGTTCACTCAGCAGCCTAAGGAGAGAGCCCAGGATGCTGCTGCTTCCACCTATGAGCAGGCATCTGAGACTGCCTCCAAGGTCAGCGAGCAGGCGTCCGAATATGCCTCCAAGGCCAACGAGCAGGTGTCTGAAGCCACCTCTCAAGTCAGCGAACAGGCGCAATATGCTGCTGGTCAGGCAACTCGCGCTGCTCGCAACACCGCCGACTCTGCTAGAGCTGGAGCTGCCTACGCGGACCGCAGGTTCAACAAGGAAGACCGCCCGCCCGTTGCCCCCGCCAAGATTCTCTACGTTGGCAACCTCTTCTTTGAGGTCACTGCTCCTCAGCTTGAGGCCGAATTCGCCAAGTTTGGAGAGGTCACCAACAGCAGGGTCGTTACCGACGACAGGGGTCTGAGCAAGGGTTTCGCATACATCGAGTTCGCCAACCAGCAGCAAGCCGATGCCGCTCGTGACGCTCTGGACCAGAAGTCCTTCCAGGGCAGGAGGTTGTCCGTGCAGTACCACAAGCGTCGTGACGCCAACGCCAACAGCAACATCAGGAAGAACCTCAGGGGACCCGCACAGCCAAGCAAGACTCTGTTCATTGGCAACATGTCTTACCAGATGAGCGACAGGGACTTGAACGGTAAGAGAACTTGATGAACATCTCATTGTGACCAAATACTAATACAAATTCACAGACCTTTTCAGGAGCATCAAGAACGTGCTTGACGTCAGGGTCGCCATCGACCGTCGTTCCGGACAACCTAGGGGTTTCGCACACGCCGACTTCACCGATGTTGAGAGCGCCGTCACCGCAAAGAAGGCTCTCGAGCAGAAGGCCGTCTACGGACGTCAGCTCAGGGTTGACTACTCTGGTCAGTCGAAGGAGGACGGTGACAGGCCCGCCCGCCGCGAGAGGTCCGACAGGTTCGACAGGCCTGAGAGGCGCGAGAGGCGCGACCGTGACGACGGCAACGACCTCGACTGAAGGAGTTGAAGACGTGATCACCTGCTCTTGATATCCCACGACGTCTCTGCCAGCACCAGAGACTGCTTTTAATATACCTGGATGTTTTCTAGGTATTCTCGCATTGCAAGCGAAGCAGCAACCGTTTGGTGGCGAGGCCTGTACGATTTGGCGGAGATGAGATGAGATGGTGGGAAGGCTTTGCTGTACATATATGATGGCTGTACGGCAGTGTAGAATAGACATCTGAAAAGTGTATTTTTATCATTCGACTGAGTCTTATCTTTCGTAGTCACTAATCAACTTATCGCAACCTTGACTTTGTTCGGGAATGACTTCCTGTTTAGTTCATGTCGTGAGAATGCAGTAGCCGAGCCGGCTTAGGTGTGGAGTAGAGTGACACCAACCAAGGGACCGACTTAATCTGCGTGCGTGCGTGCGAGCGATGCGAGACCTCGGCACAAGTACATCATACGTGCTTTAGTCAACCAGCGTCTCTCTGAGCATTCTTGGTGGCTTTATCTACATCTTCACTTGTTAATCTCTTCCACACCAAAAGACTTTAGAGATCAGCTCGCCACTTTATTCTACACACCACACTTGCCAACGCATTCTCACACCGCGTGAGGCGACCAGCAGCAACCCCAAGACAAACCCCACCAAAAGTCATCCATCCAACACACCCCTCCAACCCAGCCATATCCAAAGCCACACTCACGCCCACCACAACCGCCACAGTCATATCAACACACACCATGTCCTTCCTCGGCGGCCCAGAGTGCTCAACCGGTGCCAACCCCCTCGCACAGTTCCAAAAGCAGTCCGCCTCCGACACATCCCTCCAGCGCGACCGCCTCACCAACGCCCGAAACTCTCAACTCAACAACGGCTTCCGCTCCCAGCAGGGCTTGCCTGACGATGCTGCTTTCCAAGATTTCGCACAGCAGGGCCCGCAGTTCGCGCAGCAGATGCCCGATAGTTCGTTCCACATGGAGCAGATGAGGCGGGAGGCCGAGTCGCTGGAGCGGAGTTATGGCGGCGGCGGCGGCGGAGGAGGGCAGTGGGCGGGCGAGTTCGCACAGCAGGGGCATTTTGCGCCGGAGGAGATGGGGAAGATGAGGAGTGGTGGAGGAGGCGGGTTCAATCCGCAGGAGTTTGCGCAGTTTCGCCAGGGGAATATGAGTCCTGCGCAGCGGGCGGGGAGCCCTGCTTTTGCACAGCAGCAGCAGGGTCCGGCTTACAGGGCACCGATGTACGGTGGTGGGATGGGCATGGGGATGCAGAGGCCGATGTTTGGCGGTGGGATGGGCATGCAGCAGCCGCAGATGCCGGAGCAGATGCAGGGCAAGGGCAAAGGGAGAGTGCAAGAGCTGAGCGACACAGACTGGGAAAAGCAGTTTGAGGAGCTGAGTTCGGACCAGGGCCAGGATTTGGATGCTCTGGATCGGGAGGCTGAGGCGGCTATTGAGAAGGAACTTGATGGTGTTGATCGGTGAGTCTTGAATTTTTACATTTGGGGAGATGCACGAGGGCTTGCAGCTTACGCGCTGCAGGTCTGAAACCAACTTTGGCGATTTCGAGTCTATTTGGAACGGTATACAGCAAGAGACTAACGCTACCAGGGATATGCTTGCGGAAGAAGAAGCTTACAAGCACTTTGGCGACGAGGCAGACGCATGGCAGAACTTCGACAGCGCACAAGGGTTCGACGGCCTACGGACACACGATCAATTCTCTGGCGAGCTCGGCCACTACCTCTTCGAGGAGAACAATCTTTTCAAGGATGTACCAAACGCCTACGAGGAAGGCATGAAGATCGTCCGCGAAGGTGGCAACCTGTCCCTTGCAGCACTTGCGTTCGAAGCAGCCGTACAACGAGACGAGAACTTTGTAGAAGCCTGGGTGGCGCTCGGACAGGCACAAGCACAGAACGAGAAAGAGTCACCCGCGATACGCGCACTAGAGCAGGCCTTGAAACTGGACCCGGACAATCTCGAAGCCCTCATGGGTCTGGCAGTCTCCTACACCAACGAATCCTTCGACTCCCTCGCCTACAGATCCCTAGAACGCTGGGTCAGCGTCCGTTACCCCCAACTTGGCGTCGCACCCCGCGGCCTCGACAACGCCGAAGACGACCACATCAGCTTCACCGGCCGCGCACAACTGCAAGAGCGCGTCACCGACCTCTTCCTCGAAGCCGCGCAGCTCAACCCGGAAGGCACGGGTGTCGACGTCGACGTCCAGGTCGGCCTCGGCGTCCTCTTCTACGGCAGCGAAGACTACGACAAAGCTGTCGACTGCTTCACCGCCGCGCTGGATAGCGCCCAGCACGGCAGCATGAAGAAGGAGGGCGAGGAGCACCTCCTCTGGAACCGCCTCGGCGCGACTCTCGCTAACAGCGGCCGCTCCGAGGAGGCCATCGAGGCGTACTCGCGCGCCCTCGAAATCAATTCGAACTTTGTGCGCGCGCGCTACAACCTCGGAGTGTCATGCATCAACTTGGGAGTCAACGAGCAGGCTGCTTCGCATTTGCTCGGCGCGCTGAGCATGCACCGCGTCATCGAGACTGAAGGCAGACAGAAAGCCGCGGAATTGCTTTCGGATGGTAATGGAAATGCTGTCGACGATTCGGTTGTGGAAGGTTTGTTGGCGCAGAACCAGAGCACGAATCTTTACGATACGCTGCGCAGGACGTTCATGAGCATGAACAGGCGGGATTTGTCGGATCGCGTTGGTCCGGATATGGATTTGGATGCGCTGAGGGGCGAGTTTGACTTTTGAGCGCGGGGACGGGAAGCGGCGTGAGCGTGAGGATAAGAATGAGCGTGAAGATGAGCATAGGGGGTTGTTGGAGTGGCATTTGGAGGTTTGCGTGCGTGTTGCTGGGGAGTGCGCGTGCGGGTTTGTATAGAGATTTATGAGAAGGTCGAGTGAGTACCCCAACGATTGGCAATGAATGAGATATGTTATGATCTTACATACAGCTCGTGGAGGCAGAGTGAAGTGTACGTATCTTTCTTGTGTGGTGTTGGGATTGTTAACATTATGTTTCTTTGAGGTAGTGCGTTCTTGTCCTTTACGTTCAGCTAAGCTGTCGTTCTACATGGCTCGAAAGAATGTTCAAACATTGGAAGAGACACGAGAGAGCGTAGAAAGTATCCTCAGTACGCTCTTCGCTCGCTCTCTATGTCCTCTCGGCCTGCATTGCGAGCTTCAGTCGCTCGGCATCTCTCACTAGGTCGACTGATCCCTTTGCGGGATCCATGCCAATCGGATCCTTCAGCTGCGGCTGAAGATCTTAAAACGCCCACATATGCATGATGACCAGGCCGGATCACTCGATTTTCAATCCGTCGATGACTTTTCGACGTCTGTGTGTTTGACATCTTGAAATGATAGCGATATGTTGCTCAACGCGGCGCTAGCGACCATCGTCGCCGTACTTGGCGTTTTTATCGCTCTTGTCCTCTCTCCGTGGAACTCTGCGAGTCTTTACACGACGGAAGATATCGATACCACGGCAGCTGTCGTTCGTGAAAAGGTGCGTAGAGCAGCCACATTGCTCAAGCACGTGCTGAGCAACTTGTCTCTTTCGTATGCCAACGACCTGCAACCAGTGCTTGAACTACTCTCCCCAACAACACTGGACAAATAAATTCAGCGCCAACATCACCGTCACCAACGTCGTCACATCCACCCGAGTCTTGGACGCTCGCACCCTGCGCAAGGGAGACGTGATCCAAATCGACAATTACTTCGGCTCCGGTCGTACTGCGGTGCAAGAGAACTCTGACAGTGTTTTCGCGCTCAAGGGAACTAAGCTATGGACTACGTCTGCGCACACTTGGGAGTTTGTGCCTCTGCAGGGTGGTGCTGCGACAAAGCTGGTGCAGCGTGAGACTTGGAGTGGAGGTGTGAGTTTTCTGTTTATGAGGTTTGGGCCTGTTAGACCGTTGTTGGAGGAGATGTTTACCGCGTTCAATGGAGAGGTGAAGAGGAGTGCTGAAGGTGCTGAGTGAGGGGGTTGTGTTTGTAAGCCATCTTAGTAAGAGTCGAGTCGCAATATTTCATGGAGTTGCTATCGACTAGTCATTCGTCACTCTGCCTCCCACTCGTCGTTATTTTTAACTTACCAAGCTTTTGTATGTTACCAAGCTTTCGTAAGGGTGGGCGCAAATCTATGCTGTCAGATCTCAGGTCCGCATTAAAGATTGTCCGATGGGATTCGCGACTTGGGAACGATTGGTAATGATACTGCGAGGCTTGCTTCCCGACACTCAGAAGGGCGTGCATGCTTACTACATCACAGGTAGGGGCTGATATTAGCTAGAGCTTGGTTTATGGTATAGTCTTAATATATAGGGCTCAGAAAGTCAAGACCTGCCATCAGCTTTGAACACAACTACACAGATCCAGAGACTCGCCATCCGACGCGAACTAGAACACTACCCACCATTCTACTCTCTTCACTACTCGAAAACCCAAACAACAAATCACATCACCATGTCAGAAACCACCGGACAAGAAAAGACAGTGAAACGCACCGTCCTTCAAGCCATCCCCATACCCGCCCTCCCAGGCTGGGAACACCGCATGGTTCTACTGGAGTACCCAGCCGGGGTTGCGGCGCCTGTACACCATCATCCTATCGCAGGTCCCAACTATGTCGTGCAAGGAAGCATTCTTTCACAGTGGGAAGGCGACGAGAAACCGCAAGTGTTCCACGCGGGGGATAGTTACATCGACTACGCGGAGCTGTCGCACACTCGAGCGGAGAGCATCAGTCAGACTGAAGATCTGAAGCTCATCGCGTGCTATGTTGTTAAGGCTGGGGAGCCGAATGTTGTTATGGGATAGAGGCCGAGGAGCGGGAGTTTGTTTTTGTCACTATTAGCAAATATTTCGGAGTTTTGTTTGATAATCAGTGGTTACGGGTTCAGAACCACCACAGCTGTTGCGAAATCGTCAACATCAGATTGAGGGTCATAATTTAAATATAATGATCACCAAGCACATACGACCATAGGTCAGTGAAAACTGGGCATCCCGTCCGCTCTGCCATACATAAGCACTGAACCGGGCGACTAGTACTAGAGTGGGTGACCATCTG
>Ga0265797_10012749_pt1 | contig 10243 bp, 7 predicted proteins | sample P2T30metagenome_FD_192433 | JGI IMG/M metagenome (GOLD analysis project Ga0265797, IMG submission 192433) | Plant litter microbial communities from East Loma Ridge, Irvine, California - P2 T30 | ecosystem: Environmental > Terrestrial > Plant litter > Unclassified | place: USA: California... | reverse complement strand
ACTGGTGAGATGTTGCCCCACCTCGCATCCATCGTGTTTTGGGTTAGCGCTGTACCTGGACCCCTGGACGCGCGCGCCCCCGGGGCCGCGCCTGGCAGGCGCCTTCCAGCCCAACACGCTTCGCACTTCCCCAAGGGATCAATCCTGCCCCATGAGCACTGTAGCACGACTATCGCAACATTCTGACTCTCGAATGCAAAGATCAATTCAGTCTCAGATTTCGGCATGCTCATTTCGAATTCGGCTCTTGCCTCGCATCGCACACGTTTCGTGGCGCTTCTGCTGTACGCGCCTTCGGCGAATGACTTTTGCAGTAACCCATGTCGATGCATCACAAGTCGTCACAGCCTTGCTGCGCCGCACGCCTGCATAAATCGAGTCCTGCCTGTTCGCAGACCCCGCGATGAATTTCTCGTCGTTGGGTGCTCCTTGCTTAGAATCTTTGTCTCCAGTTAGTCTTCCCGTCTTACCCGCAACGCCATGGCGGAACTCGCAGCTGTTGGAGTCGCTGCCAGCATAATCCAGGTTATCGACATCAGCGTTAGGGTGATTGAGCGTCTCAACGAATATCGCAAGAAAGGGGACAGTCTTCCGGACGCTTTCAAACATGTCAGCACACGGCTACCGATATTCGTTCTTGCACTGAGAACTACCAACTCAAAGATCGAAGACATGACAGATGACGCGAGGAGGGCAATGAAGCCAGCAATAGAAGAATGCTTCAATCAGATCAGAAATTTGGAGATGATCATCGATAAGGTCTTATTCAAACCGGGTGATAGAGGGACTACGCGAGGATGGAAATCCGTCGCGAGTGTGAGATACGACGGCGACGTGAAGGAACTGGACAAAGTCATACGAAGATACATGGAGGCAGTGCATTATGGGCTTTCGAGTGCGACACAACATCTGGAGAGTATGTCTGTAATACTTTCGAGCTTCATCGCAAAAACTTGGCTAATGTCTGCGTCGTAGATAAGAAACTGCCACCGAAACCAATGAGTACATGCCCATTCGAACGAGAAGCAGACTTCGTAGAGCGTGATGTGATCAGCGATGTCATGATACGGTGTCAACCTGGCTCAAGGTTGGCTTTGATAGGCATTGGCGGCGCTGGGTACGTGCTCCGATTGTCGCGGCTGATGATCAGCCCGCGAAATGGGACTCTAACACTGCTCGCTTACTTACCATTGTTACAGTAAGTCTCGGATAGCTATTGAGTACAATTATCGCATACGACAAGCCTCGCCAGATACTTGGGTATTTTGGGTAACGTTCGATACGCCAAATGCTGTCGCTCAAGATTTCCGCAAAATAGCGAAGGCGGTCGGTCTTCCAGGTTGGGACGAAAAGGCGGCAGACATTTTTGGCATGGTCCGAGATTGGCTCCGAGATGAGTCCAATGGACCGTGGACGATGATATTGGACAACGTTGACTCCGTTGACGTTCTTACTGCAACCACACCGAAAGCCGCATCCAGTATGAGTATGGACGACGTTTCAGTCATGCCGGAAATCCGCGATTTTATAGTCACTTCGGCTAGAGGATCCGTTCTCGTTACGTCGAGGAATGCCGAGGCAGCACAGATGGTTACCGGGAATTGTGCCTACCACATTGACGTAGAAGAGATGAACGAGAATGAGGCAATCACACTACTCAAGAGAAAGCTCAGTAGCAAGGTCATCCATACTGAGGCCGAAGCTGCCGAACTGGTTAAGACGGTCGACTTTATGCCATTAGCCATATCTCAAATCGCGACAAACATCAGCATGAACTATCCAAGGCTTACGGTGTCGAAAGCGACCGAGAAGATCCGCGAACCAAGTGAGGAGACGGCGCAATTATTGGAGACAAGTGCTCACGAAACGAGTCGCAACGCACGGAGGACGAATTCGATCGTCAAAACTTGGCACCTGTCATTCCAGTATGTTAGCCGGACACACCCTTCAGCTGCAAGGCTTCTTTCGCTGATGTGTTTGTTCGATCGACAGGGCATTCCGGAGACGCTTCTCACCGGGCAATACGGCGAGGAAGTCATAGCCGCAGCCACCCCACTTCAGCCCCACCTCAGTTGGTGGAAGCGAATCAGACGACGGCGGTCGCATCTCATACGGCGCAGGCGTGCGGCTGAGAAAAAGGCAACGGGCACTATAACATTCAATGCCTCTTCCTTTGACGAGGACTGGAAAGTCCTTACGAATTTTGCACTCATCAAAACGAACTTGGATGGATGCCATTTTAACATGCATCGGCTAGTGCAATACACTACCAGAAGGTGGCTGGACCTCAACAGACAGCTGCGAGCCTGGACACAGAGATATATCACCATCATCAGAGACCGCTTCCCAAATCCTGAACATGAAAATTGGAAGATCTGCCAGTATCTTTTCCCACATGCTCAGCAAGCCGCCAGATATCGCCCAGACAACAAGACAGAGCTTCTGATGTGGGGACCGCTCATCCAGATGGTGTCACGATTTGCTTACATTATGGGAGACTACACGGCAGCGGAAGATTTGGGTCGCAAGGCACTAGCGGCACTTGAAGAAGTCCAAGGACCGCATGGAGAAGACGTCCTTCGCGGTTTCCATCAGCTGGGCCTTGTGCTCAGCATTTTCAAGCGATACAACGAAGCAGAGGAGATGTTTCGAAAAGCGTATAGCGGAAGACTAGCTTCCCTGGGTCCCGACCATCTAGATACCCTAGACAGTGCGAACAATCTGGGGTCTCGATTGAACATGCAGAAGAAGTATGAGGAAGGAGAGGCCTTCCACATGCGCACCATTGAGGGATACGAGCGGGTTTACGGACCCACCAGCACAGAAACTCAGTCACTCATGGCCAGGCTTGCGCTCGTGTACATCAACAACGGGCGTTACGAACAGGCAACAGCGCTTCATCGAAGAGTTCACGGCATACAAGAAGAAGAATACGGCAAAGGAACTAACGATACCTGTCATGGTCTGCGCGCCTTGGGTGTTCTACTCAGCATGCAAGGCAAAGCAGCTGAGGCTGAGAACATACATCGTCAAGTTGTGCGTTTTCGATCGGACAAGCTGGGTCCCGAACACTACGAAACGATCACGAGTGTCAACTTTTTGTGCGAAGCGCTCGTCAAGCAAGGCAAACTTGATGAAGCTGTGGCGCAATGGTGTGGCGTTGTTGGAATCTATACCGACCTCGATGAAAAGGCACGAAAAGAAGCGTTGCAGAGCATGAACAGCCTCGCTGAGACGCTCCTTCAACAGGGTCAACTTGAAGAAGCAGAAACAGTCTCCCGTCGCCTGGTCACAGAGAGCGAGAAGCTCCTAGGGGCAGATGATGTCGAGACGCTTGTTGCCGTTCATACACTTGCAGACGTCTTCAAGAAACAAAAGCGATACAAGGAGGCTCTGCCGTTGTACGCGCACGCTCATGTCGGCACTGAGAAGCGTTGTGGTGTCGATCATCCTGATACAAAAGAGTTTTTGGAGGATTTCAATCAAATGAAGAGGACTGTGCTCGTGTAGCGGCTCAAACACAGTTGGCTTTTATGCACCGCTCAGCCCTGGAACTTTTTGACCGTTGTTTCGCGTGCAATCTTTATCGCACATCTTTCTTCGCCCTGTTGTCTCATCATGCCCTATTTGCATGTTAAGTGCATCGCCTACTTGCAGGCATACAGGTCGTACGAGATGCAGTGGTAATGCTTTACTTCGTCATTCATAGCGGTGTCCTGTGGTTGTTTAGTCGACGTGAAGAGAATTCCATGAGAACGTTATATCCATCCTTCGATTGTACAGTCCTTCAAAAGTTCTCGCAGAATCTTCATCCCTGCGGGTAGCGAAGTTATGTATTGGAATCGACGTAGTTGTAAGAGCAGTGACGCAAGTCGAAGTGAATGTGACTTCAATCGAAGAAAAGTCCCACAGTAGAAGCGGATCAAGAACCCATGGACCTTGCACCTGACCTTAGCACACCTGTCCCCAAGCTTTTGGAATATAACAACAACACTACCAAGCGCCGGAAAGACATCGTCGCAACTGCACTGCTCGCAAGCTCGAATACCAGGATTCGTTTTTCAACTTCGTCACTTTTCGGCCATCAAGCGCACATCTACCTCAGTCGCGCGACCCCACAGGCTCATGGCGACATCGCTACAAAAGGTCGAACCCAAAGCCTCCGCGCTCTTATTGCCGTACGAGATCGAACTCTACAAACGCTGGCGCCAGTCCGCCTTTGATATCGCCATCGAAGACGATGACGACATCCTCCTGCCCACCGCATTTGAGTACATGGATTTCGTAGAGTGGCGCGCCAGACAATGCGAAAAACTCGATGGGACTTCAGAAGCGGAGAAGAAGTCGCCAGATCCAAGATTCGCGGGATACGCACTGGCGGAGCGATGTGGACACCCGCTACACCCCGGAGATCCACGTCCAGATGCTCAACGGCAACAGGAGAATGGGGAAGAGGAAGAAGGCGAGGAGCATGAGGATATCGCATGGTGTTCAATGTGCGTATTGCAGATTCATCTCAAACTGCTTGGCGAGCTCTGGGACAAGTGGCTGGACTCTGGTGGCCCATGGCGCCTCTTGCGTCCCGGCTCGACAGTGGAGGGCTTCCACAGTAGCAAGCGAGCGTACTATAAGCGAAAGACCGACTTGATCAACGATGTTGATAGCTTGGAGGACATCGCGCGTTTGGAAGCTGCCTGGGAGGCTGCGCATCCTGCTGCGGACGTTGAGGTCGTGCATCCCTACAGCGCTAGAACAGCAGTGGATGTATACGCGAAGGGTGTTCAATTTCCTGCACGCTTAGCAAACGCCGATGACAGTGCTCTACGAACTCCAGCATCTAAGAGCAAGAATAAGCGCCTTTCGTATTCCCCAGACACACCAGAGGATACCCGTCATCGCTCAAGTACCTTCTTTGCCCGAAAGTGCATAGCCTATGATGCAAATTCCCAGTATCGTTGTCCTGACGATGAAGGATGGGCCGAAACCTCGTTCATGAGCAGCTGGGAGTACAATGTACGACAGTGTCGCACACTGCTTTGCGATAAAGACCCTTCCCAACAAGATCCTTCCCAACCGACTGTTGTCTATCGCGAAGTCACCGATGACGTGTCAAAGGACAACCTCATCAAGGGTATCGAAGAATGGCTCGGCAAGATGGAGGATGACTGGAAGCAGCCCTGGATCGATTCCTTGCTTAACACAACCGACATCTTCGTTGTCTGGAATGACTCATCCTTTGATGATGCATGCGACAACGACTTCAACAACTGGGACAGGGTCGAAACACTTGTAGGAACCAGCCTGGAGATCCATGCGCGACTGATTGGTGATATCAGAGAGGAAGATTTGGAAACAGAGCAGGGCCAGTCGAGCGCTGATGCCCAACCACTTGAAGGAGAAGACGTTGAAGACTTTTTCGACCAAGACTTTCTCGCGCCTGAGTCTGATTCGGATTCTGACGACGAGTCCGAACTTTCTGATCCTATGGATTTAGAACACGAAGAGACCGACGTGGATGTTGAGATTGCTGGCTAAGAACATAAACCCAGTCACGCGACATCGGAGGAAGCCTTTGGAAGTCGAGATTGCCGACTTGACTAGGTGTCTGAAGATTAAGGCTGAGTTTCAACAGCAGAGAGTGATATTGGGATGTGCAAAATTTGTTCTCCACATGACTTGTAAAGAGTATGCGGGATTGTATGTATCAAGTACGGAACCCAGGTATAAACGCCCGAAGAGAGATGAATCAGCCAGCAAAGTGAACCCGTTAATTTACATGACGATGCAGCACGAGTTTTGCTTCTTGGCCTGGTATATGAATTAGTAACTGGCAGGATTGGTCCGCATATAGCTCCAACATACCTGTGTATAGAACATCTTACTCTGTGCGCTCAATCCGTCACTCTTCTGCACCAGGTTGTCAATCTTCTCGCCTCGCTCTAGAACACTCTCGATGGTCTTGTGCAGGACAATCTTGGTCTCGTCTAGCTCCTTCTGAATCTTCATGATGCTGTCCGCCTGCTGTGGGTCCTGGTACTTTTGAATGTAATCCTTCAGCTCAGGGAACGACATGTTCGGGCTGTCCTTCGTGGCGGACGAGTATGCGGACTTGGGGTATTTGGATACGAATTCGTCGAGGACTTTGGAGAGTAGCTGATGTGCGACGAGCTTAGGGTATTCGAAATCGGTGATGATGATGCCGCAAACGCCTTCGGAGCGTCCGTATGCGTGGAAGATGTAGTCTGCGCGTGCTGTTAGGCGAGTAGAGGTTGCACATATCAGATGGCATACCTTTCTCCTCCACATCTTGTCTTTGCCCAGGCTTTGTCCGTTCGGCAACCTGTCCCGCGAAGAACGACATCTAGGTACCCTATCAGCTCGACTGTCTTTCCCACCCTGTTATCGTCCCAGGCGATCTGCTTGGCCTGGAACATTGTCGTCACGTACGAACTCGCTGATGCTTCCTCGTGTGAATCGCCCGTAAGAGCTGAGCTCGCGCTCGCACGTCAGCTCCACCGTGGGTTTCGTCTCATTCTTCCAAACCTGCATGCGATGCGTGTCAGCGACCTGTGGCGGCGTCATGAAGGCGGTGAGAGAGTACTTACGCCGATATAGACGACCTTCATGTTGGCGATTTGATATAAAGGGTGTAGGTAGATGTGAGTGTAGAGTGAGAGACCAAAGTGAAGGCAGTAGGTATGGGTCTTGCGACTATCCGGTCTCGAAAGAGGTGCCTGCGACAGGCGTGTGGTAGCGCATCATGCGTCGGTACCGCCAGCGAGCGCGCTCCTGATTATGTCATGCCGCTAATGCGCGGGGGCGGGGCAGGTCCAGCCGAATCCAGGACACTCACCCATCATCGATTCTGCCAAGCCTGACGCAGAGGCAATCACGCTTTCCATCGTGAAGAGCGCTCCAACCAGCGCACCTGGATCATATCGACCGCCAACGTTCGGACAAGCTGTAATGATGTCGCCCGCCGTCGAGGACGCCCAGGCGCAATGGCTCGAGCAGCTCGACGCCATGCGCAAAGCCATCGCCGAACTCAATCTCCCTGCCGATACTGAGAAGGCGCCAGCCTACGGAGACGACCTCGATTTCGATGATGATGACTTCTCTGGAACTGTCAGCGGCGAAGATATCTGGGACATCATCAGCGACGAGTATGAAGAAGAGTTCAGCAGTGATCACCTCGACCAATTTCCCGATGGCCAAGTTGGTGGCGAGGCTTACAGCCAGCAATGGCTCGCCGAGAAATGCTCTTCAGTAGCCCAAAATGGTTCCGGTCTAGATTCTGGAGCGTTGAAGGAGCAGATCACCGCGATCCTGTCAAGTGACAGCAATGGTGAGGCTTTATGCCAATACTCGATATCTGCAGCATACTGACTATGAATAGACGAAGAACTACAGATGATGCTCGCAGACATTGTTGGCTACGGGGAGTTGGACCTTGTGGCCGAGCTCATATCCCATCGCAAGGACATCATGCGATCCTTGCATAACACTACTCCCGCTCAAAGCAATGGTGCCATGGGCCGTTTACAGACCCGAGCCGAACGCGAAGAAGCGTTGCGCCGGGCGGATTGGGAGCACAAGACCGCCGCGTTGGCACCTTCTATGGACCGAACAGGGCCCCAGTATCCCCACGTTTATCGGACTCACGAAGCCGGCAACAAGCTCTCGGCTTATGGCAAGAAGTACGCGCTACCTCCGGATACTGAGCATCGCGACAACAACCTGTATGAAGAATATGAAATCCCCGCAGTCCCGGTAGGTACTGTCGGCGTCGGCCGAAGGCTTCTCGAGATCCAGGAATTGGACGGCCTCTGTCAGCGTACCTTCAAAGGCTACAAATCCCTCAATCGCATGCAGAGTCTGGTGTACCCAGTCGCTTACAAAACCAGTGAGAACATGCTGATCTGCGCACCTACTGGTGCTGGTAAAACAGATGCCGCCATGCTCACCATTCTTAACACCGTAGCCAAGAATGTTGTGCCGAACCCCATCGACGAGCCTGAGGCGACCGACTTTACAGTCATGATGGAAGACTTCAAGATCATCTATGTCGCGCCCATGAAAGCGCTCGCTGCTGAAGTCACAGACAAGCTTGGAAAGCGCCTAGCGTGGTTGGGTATCAAGGCTCGCGAACTGACTGGTGATATGCACCTTACCAAAGCCGAAATTTTGGACACCCAGATTATAGTTACTACGCCAGAAAAGTGGGACGTGGTAACGCGAAAAAGCACTGGAGACACTGAGCTGGTACAGAAAGTACGTCTGCTCATTATCGATGAGGTTCACATGCTTCACGACGAGCGCGGCGCTGTATTGGAAAGCTTGGTAGCGCGTACTCAGCGACAAGTGGAGAGTACACAATCACTCATCCGGATTGTCGGTCTCTCGGCGACCTTGCCCAACTATGTCGACGTAGCCGACTTTCTCCGAGTCAACAAGATGGCCGGTCTGTTCTACTTTGACGCTTCATTCCGTCCTGTACCTTTGGAGCAGCACTTCATCGGCGCCAAGGGCAAGCCAGGCACTGCGAAGTCACGTGAGAACGTGGAGAGAGTGGCCTATGACAAGGTCGTCGAAATGCTCAAACGGGGCCACCAGATCATGGTCTTTGTGCATTCGAGGAAAGACACCGTCAAAACAGCTAGGCGATTATACGACATGGCTATGGAAGAACAGTGTACCGATCTATTCGATCCGCAGGACCATCCTCGTTATGAAAATGCTGTACGCGATATGAAGCAGTCGAAGGGCCGAGAATTACGCGAGCTACTTGGAAAGGGCATGGGTACTCACCATGCCGGTATGCCTCGTTCTGACAGAAACCTGATCGAGCGCCTTTTCGCTGAGGGCGTTCTAAGAGTGCTCTGCTGTACAGCGACATTAGCTTGGGGTGTCAATTTACCCGCGGCAGCCGTCCTCATCAAGGGCACCCAAGTTTACAATGCACAAGAAGGTAAGTTTACCGACTTGGGCATCTTGGATGTTCTGCAAATTTTTGGTCGTGCCGGTCGACCCCAATTCCAGGATACGGGTATTGGCTTCATTTGTACGACACACGACAGGCTGGATCACTACATGCGCGCCGTAACTGAGCAACAGCCTATCGAATCCAGGTTCTCCGCAAAGCTCATAGACAATCTCAATGCCGAGATATCGCTTGGTACAGTGACTACGGTCTCTGAAGCTGTGACTTGGCTCGGTTACTCTTACCTCTTTGTACGGATGCAGAAGAGCCCGCTGATGTATGGCATTGAATGGAATGAGATACGCGACGACCCACAGCTTGTCGGGAGACGTCGCAAGCTTATCATCGATGCCGCACGAATCTTGCAGAGAAGTCAAATGATCATCTTCAACGAGACCACAGAAGATCTGCGAGCGAAAGATGTCGGGCGTATTGCGAGCCAGTACTACGTCCAGCAATCAAGTATAGAAATCTTCAACACAATGATGCGACCTCGTAGCACAGACGCGGATGCTCTGGCTATGGTCAGCATGAGTGGCGAGTTCGACCAGGTACAATCACGCGAATCCGAGGAGAAGGAGCTTTCAGCCCTCAAAGAAGAAGGGCATGTGATCACACAAGTCAAGGATGGGTATGCTACTTCGCATGGAAAGACAAACTATCTTCTCCAAGCTCACATCTCGCGAGCACGACTGGAAGATTTCACCCTGGTTTCAGACACGAACTATGTGACCCAGAATGCAGCACGTATCGCGCGTGCGCTATTCATGATTGCGCTTAATAGGCGCTGGGGTTACCAGTGTCAGGTACTGCTAAGTCTTTGCCAATCTATCGAACATCGATGCTGGTCTTTCCAGCACCCACTGCATCAATATGATTTGCCGCAGCCAGTCTTGCGCGCGCTCGATCACAAATATCCGTCGATACAAACCCTGCGCGAAATGGATGCAACCGAGATCGGAGACCTGGTACATAACAAGAAGATGGGTGGCGTCATCTCAAAGCTCATGAACAACTTCCCGACCTTGAGCATTGAATCTGAGATCGCTCCGCTCAACAGAGATGTGCTCCGCATCCAGCTGTTCCTCACGCCCGACTTTGTCTGGAACGATCGTCACCATGGTACTTCCGAATCGTTCTGGATCTGGGTCGAGAACTCGGAAACATCTGAGATTTACCATCACGAGTTTTTCATCCTGTCGCGCCGAAAGCTCTACGATGATCACGAACTGAACTTCACGATCCCACTTTCTGATCCTTTGC
>Ga0265797_10012746_pt1 | contig 10246 bp, 8 predicted proteins | sample P2T30metagenome_FD_192433 | JGI IMG/M metagenome (GOLD analysis project Ga0265797, IMG submission 192433) | Plant litter microbial communities from East Loma Ridge, Irvine, California - P2 T30 | ecosystem: Environmental > Terrestrial > Plant litter > Unclassified | place: USA: California... | reverse complement strand
ACCGAGCAGTTGTTGAAGCAGTTCGGCGCTATCCGCCTGCAATTGGCCGTAAAGCGCAGGCTGATCGTGCCAATGGTGGAAGAAGGCGTTGATATTGAGCGTCGGCGATACTGGATTGTCGAGCACGCTGCTCGCCAGCAGAGGGGCGATGGTCGATCGATCCAGGCTGTAGGGTGGCCGGCTCAGCAGTCGCTGTAGTGATTCGTTCAGGGACCGTGGCGCCTCAGTGAGAAACGCCAGTTCCTCGGCACTGACGCCGGGGTGTGAGACCTGCCCGTAGCGGTCCTGCAATTGCACGCCACCGGCGGCCAGCCCCGGCAGATAGAGCCCCTGGTCGCGGCAGTCGCTCACCGCGCCAACTGTCCGCTCGACAAGGCCATTCACGCCTCTGCTACCGATATGCTCGCCGTTGGTCAGTACCTGGAAATGTCCATCCAGTTGGCGCGCCGCAAGGATGTAGTGGTTTGGCAAAGTGCGGGTGAGCGGGTCGCGCACCAGATCCATGCAGACACCATCCAGGTCCTGGATAATCAGTAGGTTATCGGTGCTGACAAGGCTGTCGAGCAGCGGTGCACAATCAAGGCTAAATACGCAATCGTTCACAATCATGGACTCGAGTCTAACGCGGTTTCATGCCATCGGGCGATTAGCTGAAGCGTTTCGCTCAACCCAGTGTCAATGTTCACATAAGCAGTGCGGATCAAGAGGAAGCATGGATGAGTGATTCACCCAAGCACGTTCGGCAAGTGGCCGTTGTAGTAATGCTGCTTTGCACGAGCACCGTCGGTAGCGCATGGGGCGATGATTCGGAGCAGTTGACCAGGCTGATCAACAACTACCGTGAAATGGGCCAAGGCTGTGACGGCCAGCCAAGCCCGGCCGCTGGCCCGCTGGCACCGGATCGTCGCCTGGCCGGGCAACGGGCGAACTCCTCCGAGCAGTTGCAACAGGCGCTTCAGCAAGCCGGCTATCAGGCCGCTGCCGTGCAGCTGATCCGCGTCACCGGGCCGACCAGTGCCGAGGCGGCGATGGTCATGCTGCGTCAGTCTTACTGCAAGCAATTGCTGGATGCACAGTTTGCCGATGTCGGCGTGCTGCATGAAGGCAACAGCTGGCAGGTTGTGCTCGGCCGCGCGTTGCTGCCGGCCAGGCTCGGCGACTGGCAGGAGGAGGGCAAGGCGATTCTTGCTGCCGTCAATCAGGCCCGCGGCACTGCACGACGCTGTGGCGACCAGCCTTTTGATGCCGCCGAGCCGCTGACTTGGAGCGAACCCCTCGGCCAGGCCGCGCTGGCCCATAGCCGTGACATGGCGATGAACAGCCTGTTCAGCCACCAGGGCAGCGACCGCAGCCTGGTGGGCGCTCGCGCCACGGCCGCTGGTTATGCTTGGACGGTGATCGGCGAGAACATTGCCGCTGGCCAGGGCCGGGCGAAGCAGGTCGTCGAAGGTTGGCTGGCCAGCCCTTCGCACTGCTACAACCTGATGAATCCGGACTTCCGCGAGATGGGCGCGGCGTACGCCAGCAACCCGCAAAGCCAGGCGACTATCTACTGGACGCAGGTCTTCGGAGCCGTGGGTCGTTCAGGGCTCTGACTATCACGAGGCAGAGCCCTGTCATGGTCAACCAGGCGCGGGAGAGTGTGGCGCGTAGCGAGCGTGTTGTTGTCCACCCTTGCATAGCAGGGTGACGCATCGAGCGACAGCCACGCGCTTTAAGCCGGTGCCGCTTCCTGGCGATCACTCAGCAGCGGCGGCATCGGGCAATCCAACGTATCGGCCACGGCGCGCATCAACTCAGCTTCGCTGGCGCTGATGCGGCCGTCCTGCTCGATGCAGCGGGCCATGGCCTTTAACAGCTGCGGCTTTTGCAGCGGGCGCATCTGATTGAGCCGGTGGAGCGCAGCGTTGAGTTCAGTGACGCTGGCTTGGGGCTGCTCGGCGAAAATTCTCGGGGTAAAAGGCAGGGTGCTCCAGGCAGCCTGGAAGGCTTCGGACGCAGCGTGTTCGTGGCTGCTGCCTTGGCGCGCCAGGGCCGCCAGCAGCACACAACTTTCATTACCCAGCGAGGCCAACGGCAAGCGGCCATCGACCGTACGCTGCATACCCAGGTTGCGTTCGACGATGCGCAGCAACGCCCATTCGATCAGGTCCAGTTGCTTGGTGCTGATCAACAGCGTGCCGATATCGCGCTTGAGGGTGACGAAATCCTGCGGCTCGAGTTGTTTGAGTACCGGTATCGACAACTCCAGCAATGGCAGGCGTCGGCCAGCCGGCAATTGTTGCAGCGCGCTGCCCAGGTCCAACAGGCGGTCAGAGATAAGCGGTGCGAGATTGGCCTGCATCCAGCTCATGCGTTGCTGGCGCGTATCCGCGTCACGGCCGAGTAGCAGGCCGTAGAGGATCGCCAAGGCACCGTGCGGGTCGTGAGCCGCGTCGCGCAGTCGCTCGTCTATCTGCGCCAGGCTGTCTCGCGCTTCATCGATATGCAGCGATTGCGGCTCGCCTATGCTGGCGATGGCCACGCCTGCCGCCGCCGCGCTGAAGCCTGTCGTGGCCTCGTTCGCCTCCGTTGGTGGCTGAGCGCGGCGCTCGAAAACTTCGTCACCCAGCACCACGCCATCCCAGTTCGGATCAATGCGGCGAATACGCTCTTCCAGCGGCGGATGGGTGGCCATCATCTTGCTCAGCGCCAGGCCCTGGCCGAAATACATGTGGCTGTACTCCGCCGCATGGCTGGCTTCGAGCTGCGAGCCGCGGCCGAGTTTCTTCAGCGCGCCGGCGATGCCGTTAGGGTTGCGGGTGTATTGCACCGCCGAGGCATCGGCGAGAAATTCGCGCTGGCGGCTCACGGCCGCCTTGATCAGGTTACCGAAGAAGGTGCCGGCGTAGCCGATGATCAGCAGCGCCAGGCCGACCACCATGACTAAGGCGACGGCATTACCACGACCCTTGTCGTTGGAACTGCTGCGCGGTGCGTGGCGGGTGTGGCTGCCGCCGCGCAACACCAGTTCGCCGATCAGCCCGAGCAGCAGAATGCCGTTGAGCACTGCGACCAGGCGGGTATTGAGGCGCATGTCGCCGTGCAGGATATGGCTGAATTCGTGGGCGATCATGCCTTGCAGCTCGTCACGGGTGAGCGTCTCGATGGCCCCGCGGGTCACGCCGATCACCGCATCCTCGGGGCGCAAGCCCGCTGCAAAGGCGTTGATCGAGGTTTCTTCGAGCAAGTACACCGGCGGCACCGGCACGCCTGCAGCCAGCGCCATCTCTTCCACTACGTTGAGCACGCGCTGTTCGTGCAAGCCCTGCGGTTTGAGATTGAGCAGGCGCCCGCCCAACCGTTCGGCGACCACCTTGCCGCCAGCACTTAGCTGCAGGGCCTTGAATGCCCAGCCGAGGAACACCACGCCGACGACCACTACCGCCACGCTACCGAGCAGCTGCGCATTGAGCGCCTGCAGGCTGTAGTTGCCGTACTGGTAGACCTGCCAGGCGATGGCTATCACCAACGTGGTGGTGCCGATCAGGGTGATCACCGCCAGCACCATCAGCATGACCAGGCGCCCGGTGTTGCGCCGGGCGCGGTCTTGTTGTTCGAAAAAATCCATCTAATCCGCCGCGCTTAGAACGAGACTTTCGGAGCTTCCTGAATCGCCGCGCTGTCGGCGAACTCGAGCAGTGCGGCGTTGCTGCCGTGGCCGAACGCACCGGCCAGCACCACTGGCGGAAAGCTCTGGCGGTAGGCGTTGTAGGCGGTTACCGCGTCGTTATAGGCCTGGCGGGCGAACGCTACCTTGTTCTCGGTGCTGGTCAGTTCTTCGCTGAGCTGCTGCATGTTCTGCGATGCCTTGAGGTCCGGGTACGCTTCGACCGTGACATTGAGGCGGCCCATGGCATTTTTCAGCACGCCTTCGGCGTTGGCCAGCAGGTTCATGCTTTGCGCGTCGCCGGGGTTTTGCGAGGCTTGTTTGAGGCCTTCGACCGCGCCGTTGCGTGCCGCGATCACCGCTTCCAGGGTTTCACGCTCATGGCTCAGGTAGCCCTTGGCAGTTTCCACCAGGTTGGGAATCAGGTCGTAGCGGCGTTTGAGCTGCACCTCGATCTGCGCGAAGCCGTTCTGGTAACGATTGCGCAGGCTGACCAGGCGGTTGTAGATGCTGATCACGTAAACGACCACAGCGACCAGCACGGCAATGATAATCAGGGTGGAAATATCCATGGGATGTCCCTATCGATTGGCAAGTGTGCCGCCATGGTAGCGGAAAGCACGCAACCTGTATGGGCGAGACCTGGCTCACCCATCGGGATGTGCGCTGGTTCCTACTGGTCAGCCGGATGCGGCTGGCTGGCATGGTTACTCTGGTGCGTCGGGCTGACGGCGGTCATCTGGATATTCAAACGCGGCGTCGCGAGGCTCAGCCCGGATTCGTCGAGGTGACGCTTGAGTGCCAGGTTGAACGCACGTGACACGTCCCACTGCTTGATCGGCGCGGTCTTGAAGCGTGCACGCAGCACCGCGTTGCCCGACTCGAAACTTTCCACGCCTTGAATCTCCAACGGCGACCAGATGTTGCGGCGCATCAGCACATCGTTGCGCAGCTCGGTGGCCACATCGCGCAGCAACTTGATGGCCGCGTCGATGTTCATGTCGTGGGGCACCGCAACGCGGAAGATCGCGTAGCCGAATTCGCGCGAGTAGTTTTTGATGCTCTTGATTTCGCTGAACGGGATGGTGTGCACGATGCCGTCGATATCGCGCAAGCGCACGGTGCGAATGGTCAGTCCTTCGACGGTGCCAAGGTGGCCGCCGACATCGACGTAATCGTCGATCGCCAGGGAATCCTCGATGATGATGAACAGCCCGGTGATCAGATCCGCTACCAGCGATTGCGCGCCGAAGCCGATGGCCAGGCCGATGACGCCGGCACCGGCTAGCAGCGGGGTGACGTTCATGCCCATGTTGGCCAGGGCGACGATGGCGGCAATGATGAAGATAGTGATGAACAGCACGTTGCGGATCAACGGCATCATGGTCTGCGCACGGGCGTTGGTCTGGCCCTTGCGCGATCGCGTCAGCGCGTGATGAACCGCAGTGTCGCTGAGAATCCACACCAACCAGCCGCAGGCCAGGGTGGCTGCCAGGCCAATGAACTTCAGGCTGATCTCATGGCCGTCACCTTCGGCAAATCGGATCAGTGAGAACCCCCATACCCGCAGCCCCAGCTCGAGGAAGAACAGCCAGATAGCCACGCTCAGCAAGGCATGGAAGAAATTCTGGAAGCGTTCGAAATAGGCTGCATGGCGGCGATGACGCAGGCGCGTCCTGAGCATGCGCCGGCGGATCAGGCCGTTGATCACCATGCAGGTCACCAGCAGCACGGTACACACCAGTGCCTGGCGAAATGCCGTGCTGGTATCGCCTGCGGAGACGAAGGTGGCAGCCAGGGAAATCGCCACCAGCGCCAGTGCCGGCAGGTACCAGAAGCTGCCGAGCAGCTCGACCGTCTCGCTGATGCCGCGTTGCTTGAGGCGGCGCTCCAGCGGTTGGTTGCGCATCAGGTGAGCGATCGGGCGGCGGAAGCGCAGGATGAACAGCCCGGAGCACAAGGCTGCCAGCACATTGGTCAGCGTAGCGGTGGTGTGGGCCAAGTTGGCGCCAAGGCTGGCGACCAGACGTGGGTCGCTCAGCGCTTCACCGAACGCCGCGAAGCTGCCGATCAACCACAATGGCCGGAACGCGCGACGGCGGAGAATGTGCAGGGCGGTGCGCCGGTGCGGGCCGTCGAGTAGCGAGAAACCGATCACGCAGATCGCCGAAAAACAGGTACCCACTACCAGCGCGTAGGCGAGCACCATCGCCAGATCACGGCCCAGCGAGGCGGGCAGTACGTAGCTCAGATAGCCGGTGATCAGCAGTGCGGCGAACCACGGCCCGAGCTTGCGCAAGGCAAAGCGCAGCAGGTCACTGGGTCGCGGGCTTTGCGGCAACTCCTCGGCCAGCCCGAAGCGGGTGCGCACCTGATGGCTCAGCGCGCGCAAACCGAAAGCCAGCAGGCTCCAAACGCCAAGAATCAGTGCGAAGTTGCTGATCAGCGCCAGACGCTCCCCGGCTTCTGGCATCAGCTCTGCCAGCTCACGCTTGCTGCGGGAGATTTCCAGTCGCCAGCGCGCCAGCGGGCTGTGCTCGCCGGAGAATTGCTTCTCGATGTCTGAAAGCGTACTGCCGATCAGTCCGAGCACGCCGTCACGCACATCGGGCTGCGCCTGTTGAGTGCCGTCGCGCAGGGTTTTCAAGTCATTGAGCAGCTGGGTGCGCTGCTTGTCGTTTTCCAGCGACTGGATCACCTCATCCAGCGAGCGGTCCAGGGTCTGCTCTGCCGAGGGCTGCGGATTCTGGCTGCCAGTGCTGGGAAACAGCCCGGGAATGCCTGCCGCGTGTACCGCGAAGCAGGGCAGGGCCAAGAGCACCAGCAACAGGAAACGTGGCAGCAGGTTGTTCAGGCGGGTCACGCGCCAGTTCTCCATCACTCAGGCGGCTTTTCAAGCTGCGGCGCCAGGTGACGCCGCAGCCTGCTCACGCGTAGTTTTCCGGGCTGAGGCTGCGCTCGACCAGTTCGATCAGGATGTGAATGACCTTGATGTGCAGCTCCTGGGTGCGGTCGGCGAAGTCGCCGCCCGGCGCGCAGATGCACACGTCGGCCAGACTTTCCAGCAGTGAGCCGGGCTTGCCGGTCAGGGCGATCACCTTGATGCCCAGTGCCTTGGCGGCTTCGGCGGCCTTGACCACGTTAGGGCTCTTGCCGCTGGTGCTGATGGCCAGCAACACGTCGCCCTCGCGGCCGTGGGATTCCACGTAGCGCGAGAAGATGTGGTCATAACCGAAGTCGTTGGCTACGCAGCTGATGTGGCTGGCGTCGCTGATCGATACGGCAGCGATGCCTGGGCGGTTCTTGCGGTAGCGCCCGGTGAGTTCCTCGGCGAAGTGCATGGCGTCGCACATGGAACCGCCATTACCGCAGGAAAATACCTTGCCCTTGGCTTCAAAGCTGGTCACCAGCAGGCGCGCGGCCTGCTCGATGTGGGTCAGGGTCTGCTCGTTGCCAAGGAAGGCATCGAGCGCGCGCTGGGCTTCGGTCAGGCTGTTGCGGATATGTTCGATCATGCAGGCCTCAGGGCAGGTCATGGCTGTTGTAGAAGGCGCCGAGTACTTTCACCAGATGCGCCAGATCCTGACTGCCGGCCAGCTCACGAATCGAGTGCATGGCGAAGGTCGGCAGGCCGATATCGACGGTGCGTACGCCCAGTTGGCTGGCGGTGATCGGGCCGATGGTCGAGCCGCAACCCATGTCGCTGCGGGTCACGAAGCTCTGTACCGGCACTTCGTTCTCCAGGCACAAGTGACGGAAGAATCCGGCGGTTTCGCTGTTGGTGGCGTAGCGCTGGTTGCTGTTGATCTTGATCACCGGGCCGGCGTTGAGCTTGGGGCCATGGTTGCTGTCGTGCTTGCTCTCGTAGTTCGGGTGCACACCGTGGGCGTTATCGGCCGAGACCATCAGCGAGCGCTGAATGGTGCGTACAAAACCGTCACCGTCCGGCAGCACGCGGCGCAGCACCTGCTCGAGCATCGGGCCGTCGGCCCCGCAGGCCGAACTGGAGCCGACTTCTTCGTGATCGGTGCACACCAATACGCAGGTTTCGTCGTCGCTGGCATCGAGCAGCGCCTGTAGGCCGGCGTAGCAGGAGAGCAGGTTGTCCAGGCGAGCGCCGGCGATGAAATCCTGGTTGAGGCCGACGACCGCGGCGCTCTGGGTGTCGTAGAAGCTCAGTTCGTAATCCAGCACCGCATCGGCATTGAAATCGTGTTCCATCGCCAACTGCTCGCTGAGCAGGGCGCGGAAGTCTGCGCTTTCGCTACCCGCGAGCTGCGCGAGGATCGGCGGCAGTTCGTTTTGGGCGTTGATCGCCCAGCCCTGGTTGGCTTCGCGATTGAGGTGGATGGCCAGGCTGGGAATCACGGCAATCGGCTGGTAGAAGTCGATCAGGTCGCTTTCCACCTTGCCATCGCGGCGGTAGGTCACGCGGCCGGCCAGCGACAGATCACGGTCGAACCAGGGGGCGAGCAGGGCGCCGCCGTAGACTTCCACGCCAAGCTGAAAGAAACCCTGGCGTTGCAGCTCGGGGTTCGGCTTCACGCGCAGGCAGGGGCTGTCGGTGTGGGCCCCGACCAAGCGGATGCCCCCGTCGATCGGCGCACGGTGGCCCAGCTTGAAAGCGATGATCGAGGAGTCGTTGCGGGTCACGTAATAACGGCCGCCCGCTTCGGTCTGCCAGGGCGCGCGCTCGTCGAGGTGACGGAAGCCTGCAGTCTCGAGACGCATGGCCAGGCTGGCGGTGGCATGGAAGGGCGTGGGTGAGGCGTTGAGAAAATCGATCAGGCCTTGGTTCAGTTCTTCGCGCATGGGGCACTCCGGACGGCAATGCGGCCAAGTTTATCGGATTTGCCCGCGGCGCTGTTGACGTTTCCTTGCGTATGCTGGGATCAGTTCAGGTAGCCCGGTGTTGAGCGAAGCGATACCCGGGAGCTGTCTTGAGATCGGCGCCGTCTGCGCGTTCACCCTGGGGATCGCTGCGCTCAACCGCAGGCTACGAGAGCCGTTGATCAATCTGCGGCAATCGCCACCAGGCTGAGTAGCTGATTATCCAACTCGGCATACAGGCCACTGAGCTCGCTGCCGGCTGGCCACGCTTCGCTCAAGTCAATGAGCAGGCGCAGGCGTGCGGTCTGTTGCGCCGAGTCGATACTGAGCACTTCTGCATCTTGGAAATAGAAGCGCGTGAGCACTAGCGGATAGAGCGCCTTGAACAGGCTTTCCTTGAGGGAAAAGGTCAGGCTGATCTGCCAAGCCCGAAGATCGGGCGTTAGAGGCGCGATGCGGCTTAGTTCGTCTGCGGTGAGAATCTCCCCCGCCAGCCGTTCGGCCCGTTCGCTCGACAGCCGCCGCTCGACATCCAGACCCAGGCCGCGCCACTGCTGCGCTGGCGCAACGATGGCGGCTGCCCAGCCCTGACTGTGGGTAATCGAGCCGCTAACCTGCTCCGGCCACTGTGGCGCGCGGTCCTCACCTACAGCTGGCACGCTTGCCACACCCGTTACCCGATACAGGGCTTCGCGAGCACACATACGCCCGGCCAGGTGTTCGGCCTGCCGCTTGGCAACGCCGCGAACCGGGTGCACACCAGCGGCCGCATAGTCGGCATCATCGACTAGCGCGGCGTCGAAATGCGTGCTGATCAGGTGCGCACCGAGCAATGGCTGAGTGAACGGCCAATGATCGTTTAGAGGGCTGCAGCAGCGGGGCAGGTGGGCTGTTTTCATGGCCGGCATTCTGCCGCGCTGCTCAGATCCTTACCAGCCGTGCACGCCGCTCATGTCCGGCAGTTTGTGGGCGATGCCCTTGTGGCAGTCGATGCAGGTGGCTTCGCCATTGGCCAGCGCGGTGGAGTGCATCTGCGCGGCGCGCTTGCTCTGGCGGGTGAAGTCCATGAAGTCGAAGTCGTGGCAGTTGCGGCATTCCAGCGAGTCGTTGGCCTTGAGGCGCGCCCACTCGTGTTCGGCCAGCTCGCGGCGTTTTTCGAGGAATTTCTCGCGGGTGCTGATGGTGCCGAAGATCTTGCCCCAGACTTCTTTGGAGGCTTGCATCTTGCGCGCGATCTTGTCCGTCCACTGGTGCGGCACGTGGCAATCGGGGCAGGTGGCGCGCACCCCGGAGCGGTTGTTGTAATGGATGGTGTCCTGCAGTTCGACATACACGTTGTCGCGCATCTCATGGCAAGAGATGCAGAACTGTTCGGTGTTGGTCGCCTCGAGCGCGGTATTGAAACCGCCCCAGAAAATGATTCCGGCGATGAAACCGCCCAGGGTCAGGAACCCCAGGCTGTAGTGCACGCTGGGACGGCGCAGCACTGTCCAGTAAGCGCCAAGGAAAGCGAGCAGCGATTTCATGGTGCCTCCTCAGGGGTGCCCGGCGGGGGTGGCTTCTTGCTGCAAGAGCCGGTCGATGTTCTCGAAGCCGTTCTCCACCAGCGGCTTTACCTCGGCCTGGGTCACGTGGCATTGGGTGCAGAAATAACGGCGCGGCGACATCGCCGCCAACGGCTGGCCGTCGCGGTCCATGTAGTGGGTGATGCTGATCATCGGCGCCTGGCTGCGCGCGCTGTTGGCGCGGCTGTGGCAGGCCAGGCAG
>Ga0265797_10012744_pt1 | contig 10247 bp, 5 predicted proteins | sample P2T30metagenome_FD_192433 | JGI IMG/M metagenome (GOLD analysis project Ga0265797, IMG submission 192433) | Plant litter microbial communities from East Loma Ridge, Irvine, California - P2 T30 | ecosystem: Environmental > Terrestrial > Plant litter > Unclassified | place: USA: California... | reverse complement strand
CCCACTCCTACGTTGTTGCAGAAGTGGCGCCATATGCGACGTCCGAAACTTACGACCTTTCGTGACCAATTAGACGACGATCTGGCTTTCGTCGCTACCATTCCAGTAGCAGACCGCCTTTGTATTCACACGGCTCATGACGATGCCGGATTTTTCTTTACGGCAACCGGCCGAGCATTTCCCCTTTGGCTCGTCGGGGGCGCTACATAAAAGGGGCACAGATATACGGTAACGAGTTATGCTGGTCTGTCTCGCGCCAGCCTTCGGTAACCAAGCCATACGCCGCTTACCGACAGCACCACGCCGAAGGTGGACATCAGCCAGATGATGATATCCCGGAGGGGTTGGCGCTCAACCAGCCAGAGCCAGTTCCATGTGTGCAGTAGATCGAAGGCCCAGCGATACAGCCGGCGTGCGCGATCCTGCCGGTTGACGACTTCACCGGTCATCGGATTCATGTAGAGCCAGCTGCGGGCCGGATCGGTGAAGCGCAACCGCAGGACTGGCATTGTCCTGGTCGCCGACCAATAGACGTCGGGTCGCGTCAGCCGGTCGATCCGCCAAAGCAGACCATTGGGGACGAGAGATCCGGTAGCTTCGATGATGGCGAGCGTTGCGTCTCCTGCCGGTGCCATCGTCTTCGCATCGAGATATTGGGGATGATCCGATACCGCATCGATCGTGATCCGCGGCAGACCAGCGTCGTTGGTCATCTCGACCGTCTTGGCGTTTGGTGTGAGGCTTGCCAAGCGACCGAGCGGAATGTCACCGACGCCAACGAGCGAGCGATACCGGCGCAGCGCTTCAACCGGTGCGGTCGTCCCGGCGAACAGTCGGCCTGGATCAACCGACAGCCATCCACTGACAATCCAGGTGAGCAGGAACACGCTACCGACGAGACCGCTTACATGGTGCCATAGCAACCAGCCTCGGTAGGGACTGATGCGTCCAGCCTTGTAGCGACGGCGTCCGAGCCGAACGCGCAGAATACCGATCCAGATTCCCATCAGCGCGACCGCGATGCAGGGGCCAGCGATCCACAACACCACCTGCCGCCAGGCTGCGTTGTCCTGTCGCAGAATTGTCGGATAGAGCCAGTGTGGCACCGAACCGAGCCAGTTCCAGAACCGGTCGACCCGTATGGTCCGCTGGACGGGAACGCCGGTAGTGGACGACACGTAGATGTCGGTTCCGGCAATATCGTTTAGCCTGACTCTCCACAACGGACGGTGCCGGTCGAACCCGCCGGCAACCGTCCACTGGTCACGCACCAGCCGTTCAGCTTCACCTGCCGGTATGCCCATGAAGCGTGACACCACGCGGCGGGCATAAATCTCTCCGACTGCCGGCAGCATAGCTCCCGTCCGGGCCGGTCGGGTTTCGATCGCTCCGTCGTCACGCTCGATCCGCCAGACGGGTTCGACATCGCGCATCTCCAGCAGCAGCCGGCGTTGCCCGGCCATGACGGGTGGTGGCACGTCGACCTTCGTCCAGTTGATCGGTGTCGCGCCAGCCCAGCGCGCAGCCGGCGACAGGGTCGGGTACGGCACGTAGAGCATCACCAACCCGGAGGCGAACCACATGGCGAAGAATAGGCAGGCGGCAATCCCCACCCAGCGATGAGAGAGGAAGAGCCAGCGCAGCGCCGTTCGCCGGGCGCTGCGCCCGGCCGGACGGCGTGCGATTTTAAAAGGCCGCACGGAGCGCGACATCAAGCGACCGCGGGCGACCGAGGATCCACTGCTCGTCGCCATAGCTCGTGATCGCATAGGCCTTGTCGAGCAGGTTGTAGCCGCGCAGATCGACGGCCACCCGGTCGGTCAGCGCGTAGGAGATCGTCGCGTCGATCGCGGCGTAGCCGGGAATGCGGAAACGATTGGCGTTGTCGGAGAAGCGCCGGCCGACATAGCGCAGCCCGGTTCGCGCCTGAAGGCGGCGGGTCGCATCCCAGCGTAACCAGAGATTGGTCATCGTCTCCGGCACATTGGGCGGTGTCCTGCCATCGAAGCTGGTGCCTCCCGACAGGAAGTCGTCAAACCGTGCATTCAGCACCGATCCGTTCGCTTCGATCCCAAAACCATGCGGCAGGTCGAGCGTCACGGCTGCCTCGATGCCGTTGGCCGAACGCTGTCCGACCTGTTCGACCGGACTGGACAAGGTGCGCTGCGCCAGCAGCCCCTTTTTCACGATGCGATAGGCGGCCAGCGTGGCGGTCCCGCGACCGTCCAGGAACACGGCCTTCACACCCGCCTCGACCTGGTCGCCGCGCGCGTTGCTAAAGGCGACCTGGCCAGTGGTTGCGGTCGTCAACGTCCCCAGCGGGTCGACGCCGGTGGCGTATTGCGCATAGAGCGAGACGGTAGGGAGCGGTTGCCAGACCGTCCCGACACGCCATGTCGTGTTCCGGAACGTCCGGTCGAACGCGAAGGTCTCAGCACGGTTGCCGCCTGGATAGGCGATCGACCAGCGCCGCACGCGGTCCTCTTCGTAGCGAAGTCCCCCTACGATCGACAGCCCCGCGCCCAGCGTCACCCGGTCCTCGGCGAAGACAGCGAATTCATCGGTGCGCGTCCGATAGCGTGGTGCGATCCCTTGCGTGTCGAGGAACAGGCCGGGGTTGACGGCAAACGGATCGACCGTGTCGTTTTGTGGATCGGAGCCGAAATTGTTTTCGTGCGTGAACTTGACCAGATTGGCGTCGAAGCCGAGTACCAGCGCATTGCCGATCGAGCCCGCGATCGGGGTCTTCAGCGTCATGCTGCCCTGATCGCCCCATTGCGTCTGGTCGTGTCGGATGCCGTAATTGTCGCTGCGGCGGATCGTGCCCGCGCCCGCCCCGGCCGGTGCAACCCAGGCATAGCTTTCCAGATTGCGCCAGAAGCGATCGCTGGTCAGCCGGTACGCAATGTTCGAAAACGTCAGCGTTTGGCTCGGCGTCCAGTCGATCTGAAGTGTGCCGCGGTTATCGCGGAAGCGAAGACGTGCGTCGGAGACGTTGTAGTTCGCCTCACGGTTGCGTGCGTCCAGCCGTCCGTCGATCAGCGGCGTACCGAAATAGCGCATCGGCCGCTGATCGCCGTGATCCCCACGCAAGGTGATCGCCAGTGTCGGCACCGGCGTCCAGCGCAACGTACCGGATAGCGCCAGGCTGCGCGAGTGACCACGATCGACGTATCCGTCCGAGCGGCGCCAGCTGCCATCGACGCGGTAGGCGAGCGTTTGGCCGACCGGCCCGCCGATGCCGGCTGCAGCGCGAATGCTATCCTGGGCTCCATAGCCGATCTCTCCCTCGATCTCGGTCCTGTCGAGGTTGGGCTGGCGCATGACGACGTTCACCGCACCGCCAAGTGCGCCCTGTCCGTATAGAACCGACGCCGGCCCGCTTAGTACGTCGATCCGCTCGACCATCCACGGGTCGGTCGGAAAGGTGATCGTGCCGGCCGCGGGAAATAGGCGAACACCGTCGATCAGTTGCAGCACCGATCCCTGTCCCGAGAAGCCGCGCGCGGCGAGTCCGGTGCCGCCATTACCAAGATTGGCGACGCTGGTGATACCCGGTGCCCGCGTCGTTGCCTCAACGATCGACTGATCGCCGCGCGCGCGGATCGTGTCGCCATCGATCGCGGTGATGGTGGCCGGCGTCTCCAGCGGGGTCAGGTTCAGTCTGCTGCCGGTCGCATTCGGCACGGTGAGACCGGTCTTTTCCTTTTGACCGACCACAAGGATGGTGGAGCTTTCCGCATCCTGCGTGTCGGCGACCTGCGCCGTGGCAGGCGCTGCGGCAACGGCTAGAATTACGCCCGAGAGCGCGCGTGAAATAAAAAAACGTGACATGCCTGTATCCTTCCGGCGTCTGACGCACACCGGCCGGGGCCTTCCGCACACGCGGCAACGGTCATGCCCTCCGGACGCCTCCGGCAGCGAACACGCCCATCCATGCGGCCCCCGCCGCACTTTTGGCGTCGCTCGTCGGATAGACACCGTGCCTCGGCCATCCCCTGGACCAGGCAAGAGCGACCAGACGACGGCAGGTCTCCTGGCTCACGGGTCATCGCTCGGTACGCAGCCTTCCCAGGTTTCCCCAGTGGCTTGTCGGACCTGAATGTCCGACGGGTGCGCCCCTCGCTCGCCGCTTACAGTTGCAGGGACAGCCCCGGATTTGGGCGATTGCTCGCCTTCACCGGATTCCCTTTTAATCCTCCTTTCGGAGGAACCGTCGCGATCATGACGAAGTCAAAGCTTCATCGCGGCCGTTGATATGGCGAGAAGCCCGGCGGCACAAGGTACGTGGGCCCTACCCTCTGGTCAGCCGACCCCGTGGCGGCACTGACGACAAACAGGTGATTTCCGTGATGCCGGCCGGCCAGCATAAATCTGACTGGATTACCGGTAGAATATACACGACAAACCCTGTCGCTTTGCTGCACTATGCGATAACGCTGCTCTTGGGGTTTGTCGTACATGCTGGTCGGGTACATGCGGGTGTCATCGGCTGATGATCGCCAATCGGTCGACCTTCAGCGCGATGCGTTGATCGCGGCCGGTGTCGATGAGAGGCACATCCATGACGACAAGGCGTCAGGCGCGCGCGACGATCGTCCTGGCCTGAAGGCATGTCTCGCCTACCTCACGTCGGGCGATACCCTGGTGGTCTGGAAACTCGACCGGCTCGGGCGATCGTTGCCGCACCTGTTGTCGATCATCACCGACTTCCGAAATCGCGGTGTCGCGTTCCGATCGCTGACCGAACAGATGGACACGACCACACCGCATGGCGAACTGCTGTTCTCGATGTTCGGCGCGCTCGCCCAGTATGAGCGCGCGCTGACGCGCGAACGAGTGATGGCCGGGCTTGCCGCAGCGAAGCGCCGGGGTCGGCAAGGCGGCAGACCGCCCGCGATCGATCCCGAGAAAATCGAGGCGATCACAAATGCCCTCGAAGGCGGGGCCAGCAAGGCGGCGGTGTGTCGTAACTTCGGAGTGCCGCGTTCGACGTTGATCGACACGCTCACGCGGATTGGCTGGACCGCACCCGCCAAGGCCTGATCATGCCGCGTCGTTCCGTCCTGACCGAGGCGCAGCGCGCCAGCCTCCTTGCTCTGCCCGAAGACGAAGCGGACCTGGTACGATACTGGACGCTGAGCGCCGACGACCTGCGCATCATCGTCAGCCGGAGGCGCGCGCGCAACCGGCTCGGATTTGCGATCCAGCTCTGCGGTCTGCGCTATCCGGGGCGGTTACTCCGGCCGGGCGAGCTAATCCCCCATGCCCCGCTCGCCTTCGTCGGCGAGCAACTCGGAATCGATCCGCAGACACTGGCCGAATATGCGACGCGGGGACCGACCCGCTACGAGCAACTCGATGCGCTGCGCGACGTGTTCGGCTTCCGGTCATTCTGCCGCCCCGTTCAGGCAGAACTCCAGGCATGGCTGTTGCCGGTCGCCCTCACGACCACCAACGGGCCAGCCTTGGCGCGGATGCTGCTGGACGAGGTTCGCCGGCGTCGCATCATCGTACCGGGCATCACCCCGGTCGAACGGATGGTCGGCAAGGCGTTGCTCGATAGCGAACGGCACGTTGCAGACCTGCTTACCCGAAAACTCACCGTAGCCCAGCGCGACCAGCTCGACGCGCTTCTGCTGAAACATGACGAGCGACCAGTCAGTGTCCTGACATGGGTACGTCAGCCGCCCGGGAAACCGGGACGGCGCGCCTTCACCGCGATTCTCGATCGCCTCACGGTATTGCGTGCGATCGAACTGGATTCCGATCTTGTCAGCGCGATCCATCCCGAACGGTTGCGCCGGCTGTGCCAGGAGGGTGCCCGGCTCACCGCGCAGCATCTCACGTCGCTCAATCCGGCACGACGGCGCGCCGTGCTGGTCGCCGCGGCGATCGAGACGCAGGTGACGCTCACCGACGATGCGGTGCTGATGTTCGAGCGGCTGTTCGGCCAGTTGTTCCGGCGCGCCGAGCGCCGCGAAGAGGCTGCGCTGAAACGTGACCGGCGCACCATCAACGGCAAGATCCGGTTACTCGCCCGTCTCGGCGAAGCGATCATCGCCGCGCGTGCCAGCGATGCGGACCCTCTTGCCGCCATCGAGGGGATCATCGGCTGGGACGATCTGGCGACCGAAGTGGATGAAGCCCGACGCCTCGTACGTCCCGATCCGCTCGATCCCGTCGAGCTCTCCCGATCGAACGCGCCCATCCTGCGACAGGTCGGGCCGGCGTTCATCACAGCCTTCACCTTCGGAGCCGTCCCTGCCTGCACGCCGCTTTCCCGTGCCGTATCCATCATGCGCGATCTCGGCAGCGGGCGGCTGCGCAAGCTGCCGACCGACGTATCACTCGGCTTCGTCCGCGCGACGTGGCGACGACGCGTCGACCGTGCCGGCCTCGATCGCCGGACCTTCGAGTTCTGCGTGCTGGCCGAACTGCGCGACCGGCTGCGTGCCGGAGACATGTGGGTCGAGGGTAGCCGACGCTACCGTGCGGTCGAGCAGCAGCTGATTTCCGCGCCTGTCTTTGCCGCGATGCGTGCGGCGGGACCGCTGCCCGTGCCGGTCAGCGATACCGCCGGACCGTGGTTGGCGAAGCGAAGGGCACTGCTTGCGCAGAGGGTGGCCGAGGTCGAAGAGAAGGCAAGCGCCAATACCCTGGAAGACGTGTTGCTCGCAGGCGGGCGGCTTCGCATTTCGCCGCTGCGCGCGATCACGCCCGACGAAGCCGAAGGCGCACCGGCACCGCTCTACGCGCATCTGCCTGCTATCCGGATCACCGATCTGCTCGCCGACGTCGATCGCTGGACCGGCTTCGCCGGCTGCTTCACACACCTGACTCACGGCAGGGCACACGACGATCCGCGCGCGATCCTCACCGCCATTCTCGCCGATGCGACCAACCTTGGTCATGCCCGCATGGCCGAGGCGTGCGGCCTGATGACGGAGCGGCAACTCGGCTGGCTGTCGGCATGGCACCTGCGCGAAGACAGCTATGGAGCGGCGCTCGCGCGGCTGGCTGAGACGCAACACCGGATGCCGCTCGCGGCTCGGTTCGGTGACGGTACCGCGTCCAGTTCCGACGGGCAGAATTTCCCGCTCGACAGGCGAGCGCAGGCGACGGGCGCGATCAACCCGCACAAAGGCAGCGAGCCGGCCGTCTCCTTCTACACCCATGTCTCGGATCGCTATGCGCCGCTCCATTCCACGGTCATCTCTGCCGGGGCGAGCGAGGCGGCACACGTGCTCGACGGCCTGCTCCACCACGGTGCCGATCTCGCGATCGAGCGCCATCATACCGATGGAGGTGGCGTTTCCGACCATGTCTTTGCGCTCTGCCACCTGCTCGGCTTTCGTTTCGCGCCGCGCATTCCCAATATCGCCGCCCGACGCCTGCATCTGTTCGCGGACATGCGGCCGGGACCGGACATTGCGCCGCTCGTCGCGCAGCCGATCGATGAAGGACTGATCGCCGGCCATTGGGATGACGTGATCCGGCTCGCCACCTCGATCCGGACCGGCGTCACCAGCGCGTCGGTGATGCTCGAACGCCTCGGCTCCTATCCGCGCGCGAACGGTCTGGCGCTTGCCTTGCGCGAGATCGGGCGGGTCGAACGCACGCTGTTTACCCTCGACTGGATCGAGCGACCGGAGGAGCGGCGTCGTGCGACTCGGGAGTTGAACAAGGGCGAGGCGCAGAATGCCCTGAAGCGTGCGATCTTCTTCCATCGCACCGGCCGTATCCGCGACCAGGGTCTGCAAGCACAGGCACATCGCGCCAGCGCACTCAATCTGGTCGCTGGCGCCATCGTGCTGTGGAATACGACCTATCTTGAAGCCGTGATGCGGCATCTCGAACAGCAGGGCCGGCCTGTGCCGTCGCACTTGCTCCAGCATCTCTCGCCACTTGGGTGGCAACACATCAACCTGACCGGCGACTATCTCTGGGCCGACGCCGGCATCGCGGAAGGAAAACTGCGCGCCCTGCGTCAGGCGCTCCGCTCGCCGGGCTGATAGTTCTTACCGTATATCTGTGCCCCTTTTATGTAGCGCCCCCAAGCAGGCCTAGCCCCGTTGGCAGATAGTCGAACATGCCAAACGGCTCGCCGGTCATCTGCTCTCGTACTCTGCTGACAATGATGTTCGGCGACGTACCAACGAGGGTCATCAACCCGCCAAGAAGCGAAGCGAACGACATCGGCATCAGGAACACCGAGGGGCTAGTGTCTGATTTCCTCGCCGTCTGCACGGCTGCCGGCATCAGCATCGCTAAGGCACCGACGTTCTTGACCAGCCCGGACGATACCCCAACTGCTGCGGTCAGCACTGCGAGTTGCGACCGGACGCGGGTCACGCGCCGCGCCAGTATCCCGAGCGCGCTCTCGATCAGGCCGGAACGCTGCATTGCCGATGAGATCACCAGCGCCGACCCAACGATTATAACGATGTCATCCGAAAAGCCGGTGAATGCCTCTTTGGGCTTCACCAATCCCAGCGACAGTCCGGCCAGCAGGGCGATGATGGCTGTGACATCATAGCGAAAACGGCCCCAGAGAAAGAGGCCCATCATGCCGATCAATAGGCCGATCGACATCAGTTGCGGTGTTGTCATGCGAGCAGAATCCGTAAGATGACGATCATCACGCCAGTTTTTGCGGCCAAATCCCGATCACTGCTGCCAAGACCACAATTACTAGAAGCCGGTGTCAGCTATCAGCAGCCAAGGCCAGCATTCGCTGAGTATCGTGCCGCGGTGGCGCAGCGGGGATCATTCCGCGCCATACCGCTGCCTTCTCCAAGAACGCGGCCTGCCACCGCGCGTATGCGGGCATCACTTTCCGACATCATTTTGGCGTACCCGTCCAGTATGATAATCTTCCGAACGGAAGTTTTAGTGTCGAGCGGCAACCTTGATGCCAAATTGCCTTTTACAGCAGGGGTCAACGGCTGCTGACCCGCCACACCGTATTACCCAAATCGTCTGCAACCAGGAGCGAACCGGTGCGATCTACCGCCAATCCCACTGGGCGGCCTCGTGCCTTGCCGTCGCTGTCCAGAAACGCGGTCACGACATCACGAGCCGCCCCCGCAGGCTGGCCATTGGCGAAGGGAATATACACGACCTTATAGCCATTGAAGGGCGCTCGATCCCAGCTACCGTGCTCGGCGACGAATGCCCCGCCCTGGTATCCGGGCAATTTGCCCGCTGTGTAGAAGGTCAGTCCCAATGGCGCGACGTGACTGCTCAACGCATAATCGGGCGCGATTGCTTTGGCGACCAGATCGGGACGCTGCGGCATCACGCGCGGATCAACATGCTTGCCATAATAGCTGTACGGCCAGCCGTAGAAGGCACCGTCCTTTACTGAGGTGAGATAGTCGGGAACGAGGTTGGGGCCGATCTCGTCGCGCTCGTTGACAACGACCCACAATTTGTTGGTGGTTGGCTCCCATGACAGGCCATTGGGATTACGGAGGCCGCTCGCATAGATCCGGTGGGCTCCGCTAGCGCGATCCACTTCCCACACTGCGGCTCTCTCGCGCTCTTCGCCGATCCCGTTCTCTGTGATGTTGCTGTTCGATCCAATTCCAACATAGAGTTTTGATCCGTCGAGGCTCGCCACCAAGCTCTTTGTCCAGTGATGATCGATCGGTCCGCCAGGAAGCTCGATCAGCACCTGACCTGGCACCGTAATCCTGGTCTGGCCGGTGACATAGGGGTATCGAACGATCGCGTCGGTGTTCGCCACGTACAGTTCGTTGCCCACCAATGCCACGCCGAAAGGCGATACGAGGTGATCTAAAAAGACGGTTTTCAGCTCGGGTTTTCCATCGCCGTTGGCATCCCGGATCAACGTGATACGATTGCCACCCTTGGCGCCTGCGCCAGCGTACTTTTGCACCCATCCCATGATCAGGTCCTTGGGCCGGGTGATCGGTTCGTAACCCGGTCCATTCGCCTCAACGATGAGGATATCGCCGTTGGGAAGTACGTAGGGCTGGCGTGGATGCTCAAGTCCCGTCGCTAGCGCCGCTATCTTCATGCCCGCGGCGACAGTCGGCGTTTCGTTTGGTTGCCAACTCGACACCGGCGCAACTTTCATTGGCGGCAAGAGATATTGTTGCTGCGCAGGGAGGCGCGGGTTTGCACCGATCTGCGTTGATGCGGGCGCCGGATCACGGCCACAGCCAGAAAGGAGAACGGAAGCGGCTATCGCCAGAACGGAAGACCCAATAGCAAGTCCG
>Ga0265797_10012743_pt1 | contig 10248 bp, 9 predicted proteins | sample P2T30metagenome_FD_192433 | JGI IMG/M metagenome (GOLD analysis project Ga0265797, IMG submission 192433) | Plant litter microbial communities from East Loma Ridge, Irvine, California - P2 T30 | ecosystem: Environmental > Terrestrial > Plant litter > Unclassified | place: USA: California... | reverse complement strand
CCCGCCGCAGCCTCGAAGGGCGACACGCACGCCTGCCACCCCCGCCAACGTGCACCAGCCCAATACCTTACTCCCACGATCCCGCAAGAACCTGGTAGCAAGCCACCCCACCACGACGCGCCGGCCCCAATGGCAACAGCTGCCGCCGGGTCATCTATAACACTCATGTTCGGTGGCAATGGGCACAGCCGGGGCAATTTTGGCGGCGTGGAGAAGGGCGATCCGGGAAGGGTCTCCGTGTACTGGGCTGGTAGTAAAGAAAAGGAGATTGTGGATGTGAAGGAATTAACAAAAGAGAATCTTGTGCAGGATAATGGGTTTAGTGAAGAGAGCTTTGCGTATCCGGCGGATTTGAAGGTTACGGCGCCGCCGGCGCTGCAGGATAAGGGAAACTGGCAGACGCTGCATTTGTAAGTCCATCTTCTTTTCGTTGCGACTGTGTTATTAGGAGCATGGACAGATGTGATCGGAGGAGTTCCCCTGCTAATGTTCCGGTATAGGCCTGAGTGTATGGAGAAGGGTCGGCATATGATGGTATGGGTGTGGAATTTTGACGGTGCGAACAAGTACAGTACTTGCTTCGATGTCATGATTGAATGAGAAAGAGAGGACCGCTGGGCGAGAAGATACATCAGATTGGTGACGCAGAGTCAGGCAATGTATGTCTCTCTACCATTAGTGCTTTGCTTCTCTTTGCCCACTCGCTGTGCCTGCTTCTCCTCTCGCATGTGCAGTCGCATTGCTGTGTTCGACCAACTTCAAGGGACGGTATTTGGCATCCCACATCTGCTCTCTGATCCACTCCTCTAGATCTGCATCGCCACTTGGTATATCCTTCTCTTGGGCCAGATCATCCTCCACAGCCTTCTTGATCACACTCTTCGCGATCTGGACGCTAATTTCGCGCACGTCTTCGACGTCTGGTAAGAGACCGGCTCCGCGGTTGTTCAGAACAGGAGCCTCCGAGGCAAGGGCTTGTACAGCTGCGACGAGGAGAGCGGGAGTCATAAGGCGGGTTCGGGAGAGGACAGCGCCGAGGCCGATGCCAGGGAACGTTACCGAGTTGTTACATTCAGCTTGGAGCGGTAAGCAACATCATTACGGAACGAAAATTGTAGACTCACAGATATCGTATTCCTTGCCATTGTGTTTGACCGGTGGAAATGGCGAACCGGTTGCCACCAGCGCTTTGCCATCGGTCCAGTCGAATAAATCCTGCGGCTTGGCCTCATGGAGTTTGGTTGGGTTCGATAGTGGGAATATGACAGGGCGCTCGACGTGCTTCGCCATCTCTCGAACGACGTCTTCAGAGAACGACCCTGGCTTGGTCGAGGTACCGATGAGAACGTGTGGCTTCACCTCCTTGATGACGGACAGAAGATCGCCATGTTCTTTGCCCTCCCACTCCTTGTCCTCTCGCGCAAACGGAAGTTGGGCCGGAGTGAGCTGATCCTTCTTGCCTTGTAAAAGCAGACCAGGCTTGTCGACGCACCTAGATGGATGTCAGCGGAGGTTCGTCAGCTAAGAATGTAAAGCGGCATACCAAATTTGGCGCCCGGCTTCTTCCTTCGGCTTTCCGGTGTTCTGGACGATGGCATCTTGGATCTGGTCTGCAATCCCCGTGCCTGCCGACCCCGAGCCAAACATGACAAAGCGAGCATCTTCCCATTTGGTTCCACTCACTTTGAAAGCTGCCATGATGGCTGCAAGCGTTACGCAGCCGGTGCCTTGTACGTCGTCATTGAAACATGCGATCTCAGGTGTGTATTTGTCCAGAATCCTTCGCGCGTTGTTCAATCCGAAATCCTCGAAGTGGATGTAGGCTTTGGGGTAGTGTTTTCTCGCAGCCCTCACGAACTTGTCGACGAAGTCATCGTATCGCTCGCCGTATACTCGCTCTTTTCGCATGCCAAGATAAAGCTCGTCGTTGAGAAGGTCTTTGTTCTACTCTCGTTAGCAATGCGCATCTGATTCGGGTCTCTCTACTGACATCGGTGCCGCAGTCAAGGACCACAGGGAGTGTTCGCGAAGGATGTATACCTGCGCACAGAGTGTAGATGACGAGCTTCGCTATGCTGATGAGGATGGCTCCTACACCCTGATCGCCAATGCCGAGTATCTGTTGCCCGTCGCTCACGACTATCACATCGATATCGTCGGGATTTCCCCATTGCTTGATATCGTCCTCGACGCGGTCTGCATCGTCGATGTTGAGGAAGCAACCTTCAGGTCGCCGGAAGATCTTGGAATAGTCGGCAATCGCCTCGCCCTCAGTGGGGGTGTAGATGACCGAAAACATCTCCTTGAGGTGGTCGAGGATGAGCTGCAGCCGTCAGCCATGCCATGCCATGACCGACACCATCAACCGTCGCATACCCTGTAGTATAACACTTCGTTCTGCTCCTTCAGACTCGTCATGAAGGTGTTCTTGGCGAGGTCGCTCGGTCGGGAGCAGTACTGGGCGTATGCGCGCTTGACCTGCTCGTCGAGGGTCTGGACATTGGTGGGAAGGAGCCCATGAAGCTTGAAGACATCGCGCTCTTCTTTGGTGAAGGCCGAGCCCTTGTTGAAGTAGGGTGTTCGTAGAAGTGCATTGCCCTACACAGTGTGTTAGCCCCGTCGCTACTCGAGTGTGTGCATGACATACAGTCAGGCTGGTTTCCTGTGGCCCAGATGTGGATAGAGGCAGATGGCCAAACTTGGCGCTCTTTTGCTGCTTTGTATCAGTCGACATGTTTGCGATGTGTCTGCCACAAGCGATGCGCGCAACTCTCGAGAGGTGACTGGGTGATGGCTGCAATGCGGGCAGCGCGGAGGTCGACGACTTGGTCCAGAGAGGCATATAATATTAGCAGAGGCTACAAGTTAGTGTCGTAGAGATCACAGCCTCATATTGGAGGTGGTATATCGTCCTCGCTGGCCGCGGCAGCCTGTTGAAGAGGGCGTTGCGCGTCGCGGTTTCGGCATGATGACGTCGACGTGAAGCTATCAGGTGTGGGACCCTGCAGCGCAGAGGCTAGACCGTTCAGACGTTCTTGCTGCTGCGTGAAGAAGACACGCCGCTCAACGAGTTCATTGGAAATGGGCATGCAGAGGCTCCTTGGGTTAGTCAATGGAAGAGCGAGGTTTGGTGACGAAATGACCACGGACGGCTGTCTTTGCGCACGAGGCACTTATTGGCACCTGAGTCAGCCCTGGAGTCGCAACCACCGCTCCACTCCCTTTACTTTCTATTCGACTTGACCCCGCAGCGAACATGAACATAACGGCATAACCCTCCCTTCTTCGAAGATTCAATGGACCGACTCTATCTTCCTCTATATACAAATCCATGTCCGAAGCTGACAAGCCATCCCATCCGAATTACTTGCTCCAGGACCTCCTTTATTCGTTTGCTTTCTTGAACATGTTGTAATAAGGCGGGCTCTCGTCGAGCAACACCGCTCTCCATGCCTTCTCACTTGTGGAAGTCATTTTGCTTGTGTTGAATTACGTCGGGTTTGTCTCGCGAATAGTATCTACGTGAAGTCGCGCTAGTCGACTGCATTACCGTCTTTGTTGCACTGTATCAGTCTTGTAATCTTCTTTGCAAAAGTCAAGGAGAATGACTTTAGGATCAGCTCAAGACATATTTTGAACTACTTCACACTGCCAGAGCAGGCACAATTGGAAGGACTCAGTAAGAGCTTGGAAATTACAGGAACTCTTAGAGCATCCTTGAAGTGGCTCATCCAGTAGGGATGTATAGACCCGTCACGATGGAGACTAAAGCTCCAGCTCCAGGCCGGCCTTTTCAAGAGCGACCTCGGGATGCGTGGCAGGCCGACGCAGTCTGGAAGGCGCAATCGCATAGTCGACTCCTGCCGTGAGCACATTAACCTCCTACCGGGTGAGGATAACAGCCACTAGCGGTCTAGAAGATTGAAAAGTCCAAGCTCAACAGGCTCAACAGGCTCAACGCGGGCGTGCTTGCTGTGTGAAGTTTCTACGCTAGCTACCCGCATTCTGGGGAAGCAGTCGCACACAGCATATAATCCCCCGTTCCTTCTCCTTGCTGAAGATCCTCACCTTGCTTTCGCTCACAATCATCAACTGCTTCAGACTTTCCATCACACTCAGTACGGCAATCTCCATTACATCCAGCAACCAAGCACCAAGTCGCAGACATGAAGGCTACCACCATCATCGCCACTCTCCTCTTCGGAACAACCATGGCCGCCCCTGGAGCTGTAAGTTCTAATCCCCATGTACCATCATCCTGTTTGAGACTATTACTGACAGTCACTTCCCAAAGATCTCCCTCAAGCGCTCCTTCATCGAGGCCGACACTGGCGTTGATGGCGGCGGTGCCACAGTCGCCGATACTCTCACGGCATGTATCGAGTGTCCATGCAACGTAAGTTATCTCCTCTGCTATCTATCGCAGAACGAACAATACTGTACCTGGCTGACGAATATGCGTCTAGGGTTTCTACGGTGGCTGCACATGTGTCATCAACGGCTGCTGTCTCCAGAAGAACTGCACTTGGCCTCGTTCTTGAGGGCTACTTTGTCATTACAACACCGGAATGGACGCACCCTGAGTGAAGTCTTCTGGGGTGCAAGCATGTGGATGTATAAGGGATGGATGTACGACTTCACGGCAAATGACAGGATTCAAGGATCATGGATATATGTCTCAAACTATATGACTAGGCAGTGACAATGCCTGAGACTCAATCAAGAAGATGATTCCAATTTCGTTGTCCACTCGTCTCGTAACAATGGAGTGATGCAAACAGCAGTACCCACCAACATACTCAAGACGGTATACTGTCTGAGTCCATCGTGAAAAGAGATGACAGCTAGACCAAAGACTGGACAACGATTGCTAGGGCGCTGACCACGGCCGTTGTCTAAGCCTTCCAGCCACCCTCAGGCACCTCGACATGGCCGTCATCATCACAGCAGCATCCCCCCGAGACGCATTCACAAGCGCCAGTAAAGCCCTGGAGGCGCCGTCAGTGAATCTTGATAATACTCCATGCGCCGCCCTTGCAGAGGAAAAGGCCGACGATGAGGAGACTTACTCCACATGGACACTCGATACAGGCAACTTGCACAGTACCCTCGACGTTATCGTTGTCGCGGACTGCGATGGTCTTGAAGGAGCGGTTGAGGGAGACCTGGTAGGATAGTGTCAATGAAGTCTTTAGGGTGAAGGTATAGAGAGGCGTACAGCTCCAGGAGCGGCTAGGACAGTGGCAGTATAGAGCAAGGTGCTGATGAAGAGAGCGAACTTCATTTTAACTTGGTGATTCGAGCGGAAGTAAATTGGTGTACTCGGTGGTCGTTTGGGAGGTGCTTAGAAGAGTCGAGGGGGTCAGAGTTGTCGCTTTATGGGAGACAAAATTGGGGCGGAATGGTCAAGTGAATTCACTGGGTGGTCTCACTCAGCTTTCTCTCTCTGCATCGCTACCAATGAAGTGTCTTTCTTGCCTTCGTGCAGGACCCGAACTGTGGCCAAATATCGATTTCCTTCTCAGCTTATCCTCATGGAATGGTTCAAGAAACATGGCGTGGCCGGTGGAGTGTCGCGTCTTCCTGTCAGTGGCTGGCTAAAAAAAAGTGAAAGTCGACTACGCCCCACGCCGTCATCCATTGTATCTCCTCGCCGCTAGGTCAGAGTAACGGTAATCCTACGAATGAACCGGTCTGACAAAGAAGGGCCAAGACACAGTTAGCCGAGTCTTTGAGCATAGCTGTGCTGATATGGCACTCTCTTGTCGAGAGGAAAAGTAGCCATGCAGCCATACGATGTTCTTCCCTGTACGGCACTGTTGATCTGCCCACACTGAAAGCTTACGCAGTGGATAAGTACTCGCTGGATGCGATCGATGGTAGCCAAGAAGAAGGACGTGTATATGTGCGTATTATGCGCCCGAGTTGCGCTGCGCCGTGTTGGTGCCTTGGCTTCGCCGTGGGGTCTGAGACAACCCGTCAGCATGCAAAGCTGCGAGATACGACGAGTAAGAGCCATATGTTTGGCCCGAGAGATCCGTACTGAAAATGTCAATGAGCGTGAATGAGGTGCGAGTTTGGCGACAGGCGGATGATAGTGAGTGCGTCATCGCCCCGCTTTTGTTAGTCGCGTCCCTGACGCGCCCCTACCCGTATGTGGACGCGACTGCGCTTGCCAATCCTCATCCATCTTCATCTCAAATCACTTCTGCCAACTCAGACACTCGATAGCTTCTACTAGAGACGCAGCGCTGCATTTTCCTGCTGCATGCGAAGCGTTGTACAAGCTATTCCCCAGTTTTATCTTTCCGCCGAGCCTTCGATGCGCTCTACCTGGTTACGAGACTACTTTGAATAGGTTCAGGCAATACCTCGAGGATAACGACTGCTTCATCTTTATGAATTGCTTACCATGGTTTACACTATTCTCGCGCGGGATGTGGCTCGTAGGCGAAGGCAATCATCGTTGTCATTCGCCTCGAATTTCCGATATGCTATAGAGCAAAGTTCACCCACTTGAGGTCTACGGAAGTCGTGGTGAAGTCGAGATGAACTCAGTAGGCTATCTCGCACCATCAATTCTTGTCCCTGGTTCTCATGGTGAAGCTGGGAAATTGTCTCATATACTCTGCCCTTCACTGTGTTCGATCCTTGTCGCAGCTTTGTCGTGGTGAATTCGATGAACTGTCTCGCATACTACGATTTCACTTTCTTAAATCCTCGTCGCCGCTTTCAACATTTCCCCTCACCGACCGCGCAACGACTTTTGTCCCAGCCACAGGAACGCCAGAATGAGCGCTCCGATACTCCCCGTTTATCCGCAATGGGTTGCGCAGACCCTCACACCCTACCTGCGCTACGCCTTCAAGCACTTGTTGCGTGACGATCTCGACATTGAGCCGTACGTCCAGCGAGCGCTCGAGACCTCTAGCTTCCAGCCCGTAAGTTCCCTCATTTGTTCACTTTGACCGCCGCCGGGGTGCTGATCCGTTCCAGAAATCTTCTATCGACGGCGACGATCTCTTTTTTGAGCGCGTGTTCTTCGCGATCGAACGTAGACACCAAGGCCTCCCAGCCGAGCTTAATGGACTCACGGATAACCTGCAGCCTCTGGCGAGGTTTCTCATCCGGCGGGCGCAGCTAAAGGGACCCTACGAGCTGCTGCATCGCAATGCGCAGCCTAGTGAAGCATGGAAGAAGTACGAGAGTGTACGGCTCATGCAGATTTCGGCTGAAAATTCGAGAGGTATGTACGTGCTTTCACCCGATTTGCTACCACACCGTCACAAGCACAACGCTCTTCACCCCATTTAAGCCCTACATCCAACCCACACTGTTCACAGTTCCGCCCGTTCATCTCGGTAATGTCATATATACACCCTCGGTTTCTCTACGCTGTCCACATTTCAACTGCTACCTAGGCCGTAGACTCTTTTGCAGCGAACTCTTTGCTTAATTGTGGATACTTACATGCACATCAGTGCCAAACTATACCCCTTCATCTGTGGATAATCCACCAGGAACTTCAACTTTCGCGATGACGGCAAGACCACCCACGAACCACGATATCGACCCTCGTTTGCTATACGCAAACCCGGGCGACTTCACTGAACCTGGGCTCTCAGGAACCTTGACTATTCCTGAGTTGCAGCACTATCAACGTCGAAACCAAGAGATTGAGGCATTCTGGGCAAGAAGACAGGGTCAGCTTCCCAATCAGCAGCAAGGACTTGGACTACAACACCCGTCACCCGGCTCTCAAGGTTCTCTACAAGGTCGTCAACACGAAGTGATGTCGCCAATTGGGCAGAGACAGTTCAGTGACGCTGTGAACGGCCCAGGATTGTCGTGCGCACCGTGTCCGGCTCTTCAGCAGCATTATTTTCCGGACTACTTACAGCAGGTCGGACAGCAGCGGAGTATGGGTCCATCCCAGCTTCCAACCCCTGCACCAACTCCTACGGCGCAGATGTATACACCGGCTCAGTCCATCCAGCAGTACTCCCCACAACTGGGTTCTTACCAGCCTGCGGGTAATCCATCTTTAGCACAGACGCAATACTTCCAGCCACGCCAGGCGCTCGCGGCGCCAGAGCTCAAGATTAAGCAACACAGCTTCCCTATTGCGCCTCGATCGCAGCCCGCGCAGTCCGGAAATACTGCCAACCGTCGTCGCAATACTCAGCCTGGCCTCCCGACTCTTGCTAGACCTGCTGGCATCTCCAAGTCCGTTCCCCAACCCCTCGCAACTACTGTCACACCGGACTGGACCGACACAGCTCAGCTCGCAGCCAGCATGCCGGCTTTCAAAAGTCTCCCAAAAGCCGAGAAGGTAGCCAAAATTCTGGAGATCAACAGAGCTATAAAGGCCAAGAACCCTACTACGCTCACAGCGATGGATCAGTTCCTCCTTGACCATGGTGTCGCTAAAGAAGACGTCACTGCGGTGGGAGTGGTAGGACCCGGTGGTAACATAGTGAAGCCACCAGGTCAACAAGCGATAACCGTTCCGGCACCGGGCTATCCGACTCATCCGGGTGTGCATGCGACTCCATCGGGTATGCCAGCCTTCGCGCATCATCCAGGCTATTCGAACATTACGAGTTCGTTCCCTCAACCGTCCTATGACCCACCAACAAAGTCTGCACCGGCTGGCAAGCGAGGGAGGAAGAAGAAGGAGAAGAAGTGAGACAAGTTGGAACAGCACGTGAGCTGAACTGCTATGAGGATACTGATGTTTGTTTCCTAAATCACTTTGTCACTTGATTGAAGAGGAGACTGAGCACCCTGGAGCATACCTTGAAGATGGATTTTTCAAATTGCCCGCTTTATTCAAATGTAGTCTGATAATGTATTCGGAAACCTCCTTGTATGACGTGCTGTCTTAGTGCTTGGTTTCATGGCAGCAGGTTTCCGGGCTGTTATGTGCAAGTTCATACTGAGAGGCTGTTGGCTTGGGCACGCTTCAACGCAAAGTATAGCACAACAAGGTTGATGAAGCAAATTACAAGATGTATTACTGATTGCGATATTGAAACGTGACTATCTGTGCGTCGCAATTACCTAGCATAAGCCCTCAACGCAGGCTCACCGTACACCTTCTGCGGGTAGGTCAACAGTAGTGCACCAGCGATAGGAATGAGACCTTCAGTAGCCAATACATCATCAAGGTCGAGACCCTGAGCGGCGTAGGTACTGCAAACGCTCTTAACATCAATGCGATCCACATTGCCCGGTCCATCGTGCGTGAGCGCATCAACAATGAGCGCGTAAGTCAGAGGGTTGAACAGAACGCCGGCATGACCGTAGAGAGAGCCACCTAGCTGCCCAAAGCACACTTTCTGTACCTCGTTGTTCGAGACGCCAACATTGCGCGCGTCTTTGATGAAAGCGGAGGCGATGGTACCTTGTTGAGGCTCGACAACCTCATCAAATAGACCAGAGTAGAAGGTCGTAGTGGGTACGTATGCGCTGTCGCCTCCGTTGCGCCTGAGCGACGCTACGAAATCGGAGGTAGCCTCTTGTTGGATAACAGAGGGGTCGCACGGAAGGAGCGCGATGTCGCTGTTCGGTGTCAAGCAGATCGCGTTCGCGATGACAGTGCCCTTGAAGTCTGGAGACACGGGAAGGAAGTCCTTGACAACCTTGCGGGTTGATGGCCAGTACTTCAACACCCACTGTGTGTCCAGACCACCCTGGGACCAAGATATGACGGCGATGTTCTCCTTGTTCGTGCGTGAGATGGCACTGATGTAGTTGATGGCGTAGGCAACGTATTCGGAGTTGGTCTGCGCGTCTGCAAGCATAGCGCCGGGGATGTTGAGCCATACGGGGTCAGCATAGCTCTTGCCATTCAACAACTTCCTGAGGTTGTTCGCAAAGTTTGTGCCTCCGTAAGCACCAGTTCCGGGTACGAAGATCACTGGGCGCTTCGCGCCGTAGGTGAAGCTGGGTGGGATGAAGAGTGCTTTTCGGAGCGCAGACTCGGAGAGTGTGTATGGTGCATCAGCAGCATCCTTCTTGGGGTAGATACCGGAGGTGGCTGGGTTATTATTGTTGATGCTGTTCTCGCCGAAGGGCAGACCACCGGTGAAAGCGGCCTTTAGCGTGTCGTCAAGGACAAGGCCACCGGCTATCTGGGTCGCTACTGCGGCGAAAAAGTCCGTTCGCGTGGTCGGGCTCGCCCAGATTTGGGAGTGCCTTGCGACTGCCTCTTCGATGTTCGTTGGTCGCGAAGTAGGCTGAAGT
>Ga0265797_10012740_pt1 | contig 10249 bp, 11 predicted proteins | sample P2T30metagenome_FD_192433 | JGI IMG/M metagenome (GOLD analysis project Ga0265797, IMG submission 192433) | Plant litter microbial communities from East Loma Ridge, Irvine, California - P2 T30 | ecosystem: Environmental > Terrestrial > Plant litter > Unclassified | place: USA: California... | reverse complement strand
TCAAGTAGCATGCTAACATGGAGTGCACAATTCGTTTCGAAGTTTTGTGCAAAAAATGGTAATCTCAAATTACACAGGTAGATACACGACTATTCACAGAAGAAAAAGGCCATCAGACAAAAGAAACCCTCCCCAAAGTTCAACCTCGCGGTACTCAGCAAAGAACGCTTTTTCTTTCTCTTCGCGGTAGCAGCCACAAACTTCTTCTCCTCAGGAATGAAGTATTGGAAAACCCAAACCCAGATTAGGATGAATGCAACCACCACCTCAAGAGCGCCTTTGTAGACCACCTGACAAAGCCGGAGGGCTGTTTTTGCCATCACAACCCGGACCACCGAAACATAGGACCGCGCATCTCAAAGAAAAGAAAAACGGCAAGCCGAAATGCTGGGGCTTGTCCAACACGCAGCAATGCACTGATAGTAGGAAAAGGAAACACGAAAGGGTATCTTCTTCGCCTCTTGCTCTACGGTTCTCCCCTTCCTCTGTTGGGATAAGGGGCCGGAGGCTTGGGGCGGTGAGAAGCGCGAAGCGGGTATAGGTTAACACACGCTTGTTGCGTAGAAAAGCAAGTGCTTGGTTATGCGCACACAAGAGCTGCGACGCTTCTTTCGCATGTCATCAAGTCGTCAAAAATGGTTTGGCTGGCTTATGATGTCAGACTTTAAGACCGGGCGAGGCGCTTAGTAGGCAGCGGGCGCCACAGCGGCAGCGCTGGTGGTGGGAGCAGCCTCAGGGGCGTACTGGAACTCGGTGGGGATGGCGTAGCTGTCGGAAGCCGAGCCGGTGTAGAGCAGGACGCTCTTGGTGGAGGCGGCGGCAGTGCCAATAGGAGTCACGGGCTTGACGCTGGAGTAGCCAGTGGGCTTGGCCTTGGTAAGGAAGCCGGTGCTGGGAAGGTTGTGGACAACGCTGGAGGAGCCAGTGGGGTAGTAGACGGAGGAGCTCAGGGAGACAGGCTTGACGACGTTGCCACTGGCGGAAGCAGAGGGAGTGGCAGTGACAGTCACGGTCTCGGTGGCGGTCTCAGTAACGGTCTTGGCCTCGCAAGTGTCCTTGACGTTGGCAGCGCTGATGCCAGTGCCGTAAGGAGCGGGAGCGGAGGAGGAAGCACCAACATCGCCGGCGCTGACACCAGTACCAGAAGGAACAGAGCTGGACTTGACGGGGTAAACAGTGATCACGTTGGTGATGGTGGAGGTCAGGGAGCGAGTCTTGGTGATGTCCTCATCGGGGGTGCCAGAGCTCTCGGAGCCGCTGCCGGTGGCGGAGGCGCGAGTGGCAGTGATGGTCGCGGTCAGGTACTTGGTGATGGTAGAGTGGATGGTGGTGGTGACAACGGTGGTGGAGGAGCCAGTTCCAAGAGTGTAGGTCAGGACCTGGTCAGTGGTGTAGGTGGTGATGGCCGAGCCAGTCGGGGCGGGAGAGTATTCCGCGGGGGTAACGCCAGTGCCAGTCGGGCCAACCGGGCCAGCCGGAGAGCTGGAGGAGTCAATGGGGTAAGGCGGGAGGGAAGAGGAGCTGGCAACGGGAGAGACCTCAGAAGAGCTGGCCGGGGTCGAGTAGGCAGCAGGGGCAACGGGGGTCTCGCTGCTGGCCTCAACAGAGCTGGAGGTGGAGATCTGGTCAACGAGAGTGCTAGAGGGGACACCAGTGCTGAGGTTGACGCTGGACGGGGCCTCGTAGCCAGAAGGAGCCTCGTAAGCGGGAGCAGAAGAGACACCAGTGCTCAGAGGGACGGCGACAGAAGAGCTGCTGCTGGACTGAACGGCCTCAGCGGTGGAGGAGCTGGCCTCGGAGCTGGCGGGAGCAGAGCTGGAGGGCTGGACGTTGTCGGCGGTGGAGCTGGAAGCAGGCGCAGAGCTGGAGGCAACGCCAGTGCTGAGAGGGACCGAAGGGTGCTCGCCGTAGGGCATGGGCTGGCCGTAAGCAGCGGGAGCGTAAGAGTCCTGCCTACGCTGGAAGGGAGAAGAACGAGCCATGGCGACGGAAGCCAGGCCGGCGACGACGGCGATTTTGCTGATGACCTGCATAGTGATGATCGTTTAAGATGCTGTTGATTGGTTTTTGGTTGAGATTTTGGTTGAAAGGCAAGATTCCGCGACAGAGACAACACAGCGTAAAGAGTGACTGGGCTGTAAAGAGCGTGAGGTCTGCAAAGAGACGGCGTGAACGAGTGTGTTCGTCGGAAAACGTGTGGCCTTGATGGAAACAGGAGGTCGAAAGTGCGCAGCGACTGGGGATGGGCGCGAACAAAAGGGCATCTCTCTGCGGCGGGCCCGTTGCGCCCCTGCTCGCGCAAGCGTGCAGAGACCACGCCAGGTCGCAATTTAGGAGGATCGGCGGTGGTATAGTCTAATTTGCGAGACAGTAGCGCTAGGCCGGCGCTCGTCTGACGATTGGCTTGTGCCTGGCGCCGACCTGCAGCGCGAGAAGCAATCTTCCCCTTTTTGTCGTTGGGGCCGGATGGCAGGCATTTTAGCATGTCGCTAGCCGGCGCCCGGCGCAGGTACACAGACAGGGTCGAAGGGTAGTTTGCGCACAATATTTGCTGAGATGCATCGCTGATTGATAGCGGTGGATGTGATGGTGATGATAATGGCAGTAGTATTGGCCCTTGTTCTTTGCGTTGCTGTGGCGAGCAGTGCGGCCACTGGTGCTCTCCAGTAGTATACAGCACACAGTAGTAATATCTTCACCATGCAATCCCAGTCCGGCCCACGATATCGGCACATGGTGAGGTGGCAATCACACGCAGCCCTCGTGGTTGGCGGCGGTGTCGTCGGCGTCAATTTGACATACTTCCTTGGTGCAATCGCGCACTCGTCTGCTGTCATCTCGCCTAGCCAAGCCTACTCTCCATCGATGCATCTTCCACGGTCCAGTCCACGGCGAGCGAATACGGCAATCAAAAGATGCTCTCCAATCCTGGCCAAGCGCTCGCACACCCACGTTGCCACCCCTCCTGGGCAATAACAACACAGTAGCAGTAATCTGCTGAGGTCTGGGTTGCGCAGTGCGACACTCGCGAGAAGCATCTGGGTCGTTCCGACTCAGTGCTTTGAGTGCGCCTTTCGTGCGGCGGCGCTTGCGAGCAGAATGGTGCGACACTGTAACCAAAAGACACTTCTCGTGCCGTAGGCCCATCCAAGCCATCACACTCAACTCACTAAGCGGTGGTGTATCGTGAATCGTGATGGTTGCTTTGCTCTCTGTGCTCACTGTCTCACCAAGCCTTTTCCCCGAACGCGTGAGTCGAGCGCACGTCAGTGCCACTTCTTCAGAAGCACCCCCGTTGCTCAGGAGTCCCGATGGTCCGTGTCGCCTGCGATTAGTATATTGAGGCTTGCTCGTCGTTTCACCCACACTTTAGCACGCTCGCTGGCTCCCTGGTGCCCTACACAGCCTGGCGCTCACGCCGTTGCGTCTCCAGCTTGCCGTGCTCGCCGTCCAATTTCCAGCTTTGAACTGCCGCTGCTGAAACTGGCAACGGTGAGATGAAATGCTCTCAGGGCCGCGATAGACGAGTCGTCTAGGCTGCGTGCGAAGGATCACCGTAGAGTGTGCTGAGATATGAGCTGAGGCTGCACAGACTGCGCGGTGTTGGTGTACCGCGTGGGCGAAGGGAAGATGACTGGAGGGAGGATGAAGACCGTCAGGGTCGTCGTGGCTGCTTCTGCGTCTGCTGCTGGCCGGCTGGCGTTCACACCGTGGCCTCCTTCCTCGCGCATCAGCGTCCCACGTGTGCTGAAAGACAAATCTCACATTCCAGCCGCCACTTTCGCCATCGCTGCCAGTGGGTCATTCCCACATGGCCATGTGTGCCTTTCCTGGGATAAGCAACGCGAGCCTGCGACTTTCCTACATCATCGACCCGGTGTTACGCGAAAAGGCGCGCTCAACTTTCTGGATAGTCCTCCTCAAGTTGAGGTACGAGTGAGCACGCGCGGTATTGGCGTGCGTTTGATCAGCATGTCGATGACGATCTCCAACGGTGTCAGCCTCTTCTTTACCACTCGCATCGCCCTCTCTGCTGCGCACTGTGTGTAGCAGGGTGGAACTCTCGGGCGTCACGCAACGGCACTGTGGACGACGAAAGACAGAGAGCCCGCTATGTTGGGATCTGGTATCCCTACGTAGTTTGTTGCATTTGAGTACTCTCTCAACGATCGGTTACCATGAGCGACGCCTGACGACCTTCTGTTCGAGATCTAAGACGATGAGACAGTTCACTTGTGATGAACGACTTCATCGCTTCGATGAAGGCTTTCGGATGGAATTGGTTCAGCTTTAGTGTGCGCTATCTGTATCGTTGACGACATGATATATCTTTACTGAGTAGAGGATGTATGTACAGATGTTCTACGATTGCGTTTTATGCTCGATACGTGAACATGTACATGTACATGTACACAGTGCGTGTATCGTCAAGGCGACCTTTGCGTTTCGGGTTAGGGTTGGGTTTGCCAGAAGAAACCATGAAAACACTTTCGTGTTCGATTTAAGTTCGATTGATGGATGTTGTGTATTCTATGGTGTGTACAGTGATTCGTTACATCCGTGTGTTATTTGTTTGGTTAAACCGGTGCGTTGTGACGTTCTGGCGCTGCATCTCTGTTCAAATGTTCGAAGTGCAATTCTGACGACCAAGTTGCATGTTTAGATTGGAACAACATCCACAACTTTATGACAATGACAATACATACACAAAATGACGACTTCAGCTACGATCGCACGCAAGCATAACACTGCCCTAAGATCTACAATATCATCCGAAAAAGATGCAAATCGGCAACACCACCCAAAATGCCCTAGTCTGTCAGATGATACACGATGCGTTTCACCATACCAGCCCACGGCCGTCAACCCACAAGAATAGCTCAAACCAATAGTTCACTTCACCGATCTCAAAAAGTTTGTGCATACGATTGATCGCCCTAAAATAACACCACTGTACTCCACCACTCTGCTACAAGCTACAGTAGTCTACGGCTTCACAGTGTACATGAACGGCAACCCCAGATCCTTCAAAAAAGTCGTCTTCGCGTTAGGCACACGAGTAGAATTATCGTTTCCACACTGTTGCTGCCAGTCGCCGAACGCGGCGCCTTTACCAGCGATCAAATCGCGATACTCGGACAGTGGACAGCTCTTGCCTGGACCGGATTGGCATTTCGCGACGGGGTAGACGGCGTCGTTAAATTTGATGCGCATGAACAGGCCGGCGCTGCCGCAGTTCAGGCGCTCGAAGCCGACTGTGCCTTTCATGGGGTTCACATTTGTAGCTTTGTAGATGCGGTCTGTGAGCACGCGGTCGATGGGAAGGGGTTCTTGGGAGTCGAAGACGCCGGTTCCGGCGGCGATTTGGCTGATTTGGCCGTCGTTGGCGAAGGTGGCGATTAGGCGGTTGGGTCTGAAGGGAGTGGTTCGGTTGGCGGTGGTGTAGGTTGCGTTTGGGCCGTCGGTGAAGCGCTCGATGATGGCTGTGATGAAGGGGAGCATGAGGTTGCTCTCAAGTTCGGTGCCTGGACCGGTGCCGTAGTAGTAACGAATGTCTTGAGCGTACTCGTACTGTAGGATTTCGGCTTCGGTGAAGACGTCGCACCACGGAGAACGCTTGCCTGTGATCTGGGTCTCGAAGCCGCAGAGGTATGGGAAGATGTTGATGTCAGAGGTGTTGAAGGCGAGTCCGCTGAGGCGCTTGTTGATGCGCTCGACGATGGGAGGCAGGTATATGTTAGCCCAGGTGGTGGAGTTGCCTGAAGGGTCGTCGCTGTAGTTCTTGCACAGATCAGACGCCGCGAGGGAGTTTGCAACGGAGCGTGGATCGGTCGCGTTGATGGCATACACCTTGCCAACATCGGTTGCATTCGGACCCAGGTATCCACGTGCGAAAAGACGGGCAGAATCGATAACACGCGGGCCGCTGTACTTGTTGGCCCAGAGAACGAATGGCTCATTCTCCTTGTAGAAGCTGGGATACTTCAGTCGATAGTCCACACCCATGTCATACAGCTCTTTGTATCCTCCGAGAGACAGGAGCGAGATCTGGCCCTCGGGATTGGTCAAAACTGGCTTCCATGACTTGAGGAATGCCAACTCGGTAGCATTGGTGCTAAAGTTTTGAGCGTGAATCTGTTCGGCCAGTCAATCTTGTGTATCATTCGGTGATTTTGTAGAAAATTACCTTCGTGCTCAAGTTCACCCATTCCTTGTAAGCTCCTGGATCAGGGTAGCGTGACCCATGGCGAGAAGAGAATGCGGCCTGGTCGACGGAGCAGCCTTCAGGAGCATCGGGTGAGATGTTGAAGACGTTAGGTCCTTTGAAGAACGGACTGTTGCCGCCTAGATGTTCGAGAGCATTGAATTGTGCTTCGGAGGAAGCGACGACCGCCAGGACAGTTGCAAGCGTGGCTCCCTTCATCGTGGAGCGCGGACTTCGAGAATCTGTAATGATTATTTTCGACGAAACAAATTCACCTGCCTTCAAACATGGTTACATCGCTTTATACGTTCATGACAGACCGGCTATCTTCCTAGATTTTACTCGATAGCGACTCTAGATACTACCTCGCTTGCAGCGTCAAGGCCCCTCCGATTGCGGGCCACGTTGTGCAAACAGTGCAACCATTGGGCAGACGCCGCTTGCACCGTCGTATCTCATATCGACATTTCTTGTCTTTCATTTAGCGGCCCACTTCAATGTCGAAGTCAGCTCCAGAGATACTGGGCGGGCGCACACGTGGGAGACATGTGGTATGTCCTGCTGGGGAGAGAGAGTTCTCCTCGCCCGCATCGCGTCTGTCTTTCTCTTGGCCTTTTGACCAGCCTGATTCCTGGGACGATACGGAGGCTGGCTCCTCCGATGGCTGTGCACGTATGCCTGCAGTTGGTTGTCGTGTTGGGATCCTCCACGTCTCAGATAGACGTTTCTTCACAGCAGTCGTGCTCACAATTATACCGGACGGCCCTTGGAAGCGCGGTTTATCCATAGCCTCTGGTCAGCTGGCATCGCAGAGAGGCACCTAGAAGGTGCACCGAAGCGGCGTGGAAATGCTCGGCAACCCACAACGGCATCCAGCCTCGACCAGGTCGGCGAGTGTGAGGGCTGGCCCTGATCTCTCCACGACCAAGTCCCCACGCTCGCCTCCTCCCTCAGAGCGGAGGCGGCCTGCGATTGGCGGAACAACACCTCGAACAACCAAATGTCTGGAGCGGGCGGATAAATCATGACCTCCTCCGTCAGCACCCTAGCCCAAATCGCTGCACGATCTGCCCTTGGCGGGAGTCTAATGGGTATGCGGCCTGCGGCCTATGAAGCCTCTCCGGAGCCGACAGGGCCAGTACTGTGAGGCGCATTCTGGCGACACGGGAACACAATATACCCGCCATACAACTGACACACTTTCGACACACTGGACGGAGAGTTGCAGGCCCTTCCATACCGTCAAGCCCATGCGCATGCCATAATCGCTTGCACCAGACGGACATCTTCCCGGACTAGGCCCCGTGCGTGCATACCGCGTGCGCCCACGGCACCTGCGATACCTTGGAAGACGCTCCTACGTGTCTGGGCTCTTTCGCGATTTGACGACCAGGTCAGCCTCGCCATGCGCGGTTGGCAGTCTGAGGCGCAACAAACACGATCGTCTCTTCGCACGCAGCTCGGCCACGGCGCCCACGACATCTCCATCCGGTGATACACGAGGCTGTACGCATCAGCGTTCGAAGATCAGAATAACGCTGTGACGGCGTGCAAGGCATATGGCGACTAGGCTGCAGGCTTGTGAGCCTGTGTCCGCCATGACGAAGTCCAATGAGGTCATGAAGATCGAGGAGATCATACACCCAGACCCGCCGCGATTGCTGGTTCTTTTCGACGAAGGACAGGAAGAGATCCTGCATGTCATTGCAGACGTTGTGGGTCAACCGTTCGTCTCTTTCGCGACGCCAGACGAGATCGTGGGACGCCAAGAAGATGTGGTCGTTGGGATAAACAACCAGAGGATTGTTGATCGCGAGATCTTGCGGACGGTGCAGCGAACTATTATCACGACCCATTGCTTGGACGCTGGCGACTTGAGAGACGAGGAGACAACATCGATTTGCGACTATGAATATCTATACACACAAAAACCATTCTTGAGACGAGACCTGGCCAGATTCCTCGGTTTCGTTCTGGGACAGATCAATCCACACGAGGACCTGATCAAAAAAAGGAGGACCACACTACTGTCGACGACGTTCCCTGATCTCAGGACTGCTTTGCCGAACCTCGACATTTTGTCCGTCGGTGCCGACTCAGTTGAGATCCGCGTGGATCTGCTCAAAGAATCGCAGACGCGGCCTTTCACCAGCAACAATCAACCTGGCGTTCCTAGCTTGAAGTATGTCGGCGAACAAGTGATGTGGCTGAGACAACGAACTGAGCTTCCAATCATCTTCACGACCAGATGTACGAAGGAGAATGGGCGATTCCCAATGGATGATCCGATGCTGTTCTACCAATACCTGCGCAAAGCAATACAATGGGGCTGCGAATATATCGACGTCGAACTTTGGCTACCGCATGAGATTCGTCAACGATTGTCCCAAGAAAAGGGCAACACGAAGATCATCTCAGCATTCCACGATTTCACCGGCAAATTCAAGTGGACGTCTCCGGAAGCTCAAGCACTGTTCAAAGAGGGTGCTGTCTATGGAGACATTGTCAAGATGATTGCACTTATTTCTTCCAACGAGGAGAACTACGAGCTCGAATACTTCCGCTCGGTCACGCAATCGACATACTCCCATCCGCCATTGTCTGGATTGAACATGGGGCCTACTGGCCAGCTTTCGAGGACGCTGAACAAAGTCTTCACCCCCATCACACACCCACTGCTACCTATGATAGCAGCGCCAGGACAGCTGAGTGCAGCGGAGATCAACTCCATGCTGCATTCAATGGGTCAAATGCCTGGCCTTGACATCTACGCCATTGGCAATGTGCGGTCGGATGGCCAGGCCATGTTCTTTGAGAAATGCCTGAACGAGTTGAGCTTGCCTCATCAATTACTGTGCGTCGAATACGCACCGCTGGGGTCGTTGGAGACCATGCTTTCGAAACCAAACTTCGGCGGCGCCTTCCTCAACCCGCCTCTACCAGCAACAACGGCCAGCTACATTCCCACTCTTTCTGAGGCTGCTGTTGCTATTGGGCAAATTGACACTGTAGTCGCACATACCAAGAATGGTACCGGCACCGCATCTCTCGTAGGCGACAATGCTACATGGAAGGGCATACGTGCCACTTTGACTGCCGACTACATCCCGTCGGCCTACACCGAGCGACCAGCACTCATCCTCGCCAGTGCCGAGTCACAAGCGGCAGCCGCCATATTCGCGCTTCAGAGCCTCAACATCGGGCCAATTTACACCATCGGCTTCAAAGCAAAGTCCACGTACACTGCAGATGTACACCATTTCCGTGGCGTGGAGGATATGAAACGAGTGGCAGAGCCATTCGTCGTAATTTCGGCATTGCCAGCAGAGAAGAGCTTCCTTGTTGCACCACTGCTGAAACACTACAGCAGCAATCGAAGCGGGCGCAAAGCCGTCCCGAATCAGAGGCCTGGGAAGGTGTTTGTGGATTTGAGCAGTGGTGTCAAGAAGGGTGATCCAATTGCCGTCGCAGCCTCATGCGGATGGGCAGCATACGGTGTCGCGGACGTTAACGCTTGGACAGCGGTCGAGACGTTGCGATTGATGGTGGGACAGAACGTGCCTTTTGACTTTGTAAGGCTTGCTTCGGGAAGGAGTTTATATGGTTGACCTTCGATGCCAACTTGGGCATTCGCATCGACTTAGCGAGCCTCGTGCAGACTGATGATGCCCCCTCAGATTCAGCTAGTTACACGAGGGCAGAGTCGCGCTTGTTGCAGGACTGTGTGGAGGACATAGGGCAAAGTAGCTCGCATATTTGATTGTTGCACATGATTCATATGCGGATGTCCGGTTATTGCGGACAGCGCATACGGTGTTTAGGTCTCTGGCCTCGATCAAGCCACGTTATTTCTCGTTGCCTCATCTACGAATTCCATCTAAGCAGAATGATTACTTGATATGGTACCTTACCTCAGCTTCACTATACTAAGTTCCAAGACTGTACACGCAAAGGCTGGCACGCTCAAACTTTGAGCTCGTGTCTGACCTGTCACATTTGGATCTCCCAGAGCTTAATGACTCGGGCTAGCATTACCCCGGCGCA
>Ga0265797_10012739_pt1 | contig 10250 bp, 4 predicted proteins | sample P2T30metagenome_FD_192433 | JGI IMG/M metagenome (GOLD analysis project Ga0265797, IMG submission 192433) | Plant litter microbial communities from East Loma Ridge, Irvine, California - P2 T30 | ecosystem: Environmental > Terrestrial > Plant litter > Unclassified | place: USA: California... | reverse complement strand
GCTTTCAGGCTCATCGACAACGGCATCTTCCCTCAGCCACTGACCGACAGGAAGTTCTCGCAGATTTGCACAAACTAGGCGACAACAAACACCCGACCATGTCGCGTCGCGTCGTGCCACGAGAGGGAAAGCAGGCCTCATACATCCACGCAACATGGAACATGAAAAAGTCCCGCCAAAGCAGGTCAACCCTTCCTTTTTGCCCAGGGCCCGAGGATAACAGACAATAAAGGGCGCAGGCGGAGGCTGCTCCTCCCTATTTTGCACATAATGTTTCCATGTTGTTTTCTTTTTCATTCTCTCCTTCAGATACCCGGACTCATTTCTCCTAGCTTTCTAATCACACATTGTCAGCATCATTATAATCCATTTCCATTTCCAAAAAAAGGACATCGGAGGAGGAATTGCATGGACTTTTTTTCTCTTTCACTCTTCTTTACTTCAGCTGCTGTTGTTCCTCCAGAGGTCTTTCCGACTAAACCATCAATTTTCCGTTCGATTCGTTTTTCCAAGTCGTCTTCGTGGTAATTTAGGTTGTAAGGCAGGGATGTAATACACTTTCCAGAATTCGCCCGAGGTCAATCATCACTCCAAGATTGGTGGTGGGTGAACAACGAGGACGATGATACTCGAAGCCATGTCAAGAGCCAGGAGCCAGCGGGAAAGCATGATGAAGAATGTTACACAAACGCTGTTATATTTTAGTCTGTGATAAGTATACTGAGGAATAAAGCCAACAATCAGTAGTTGACTCTCTGTAGGGGTTTGTTCAAAACGACCGGTTTTCGAGGCGCCAATGCACACGCCATATACCATGATGTACACACACGCCAATGCCAGGGGGGAAAAATGGAAAAGACAATAAAGACATTTCCCCCCTTACGCTCGAGGGGATTGTCAGAACAAATAAAATAAAATCAAAATCAATTCGGACCCCAATGCCTTCCCGCAAGATGCAAATCAAAAAGGAAATCATACCAGGCCAGACCGGATCGGACCATTCCAATCCAATCCCAGCAACATCATCAATCAATTAAAACTCAAGGCTTGAAGCGGTAGCGCTTGTGGTTCTCCTCGACCCACCATTCGGCCATCTGCACGGCGCGCTTGGCCCATGCTTTTTGCAACTGGTTATCCAAGCGGCGCACAAGAGTCTGGTAGTCGAACGAGAGGACGGGTTCCTTCTCGTAAGGGTCGCGCTTGAGGTCGGTGAACCGCCACTCGGAGCCGGCCTGCAGGGGCACGATGAGACGCAGGTTGGGCTCGTTTGCATCGCGTACCGCCAGGCTGGAGCCGCCGGGGTTCATGATGGTGAACTGCCAGCCCAGGTGCTTGCTGTCGTCCGAGATGGTCTTTTGCGGGCGCAGCAGCGACTGGCCCTCGTAGTTGCGCAGCAAGTCGCGCGCGGCGTTGGCTTCGCACTTGGAGAAAGTGTTGGTTTCGATCAACAGGTCTAAGAGCGTGGGCAGGATCTGCATCGAGGTGACGGGCTCGGTGATGTTGATTGCTGGGAGCGAGGGGTGCGAGACGACCAGTGGCACATGGAAATTGTTGATTCTCGGGTTGTGGTAGGGCGTGAAGGACATGTCTTCGGCGATGGACAGGCCGTGGTCGCCCACCAGGATAATCAGGGTCTCGTCGGCCACACCTTCTTCGTCGAGAATGTCTAGGACCTTGGAAAGCCATCTGTCGACGTAACCGATGGAGTTGAGGTAGCGCGACAGCATGTCCCAATCCTTATCGCCGGTCAGAGGGACCATTGATTCGTCCTCCGGGAGGCTGAAGTCGTGGTGTGATGTGCTAGTGAGATGCGACAAGAATAAATGCTCGTCGTTCTTCTTCGCCGTGGCAAATGCGTCGCGTAGGTAATCCTCGATGGCAATCTCGGGCATTCCGTAGTAGTTAACGTCGCTCAAATTCTTGGGCGCAAATTTGTGGCCTTCCTCTTTAAGGTACTCTCCTCCGATGATATTTTCTGGGAAAAATCCGAGCTTTGGCATGAGCAAATCCTGGTTGTCGTATCCGAGTGTGGTCGACTGCATGAATTTGGAGTTCCATTTCTTGGCTCCCTTGTTGCTTGCATTGCCGCACTGGAGGTCGTTCATGGCGTCGAAAATATGAGGCAGGCACGGCTGGTAGATGTGCTCAGTGTATTCGCGGTTGAAATCGGCCGCGAGAGGGACAACACCGCAGTGCGTGCCCAAAAGACTTTTCAATGTGTAAGTGGCGGTAGTGTGTGCGTTCTGTGCGCTGATGCCGCCGCGGAAGGTGCGTCCTTCACGCTCGATGTTGTGAGAGCCGTTGATGAAGCCATTTTCAAGATCCCCAGTCAAATAACGCGCCATTGGCGTCAACGAAGCAATTTGCTCCTCAACCTTTGCAGGAACTTTACCGCCTTTGTATGTACTGGCTAGACGGTCCCACACTCCAGCGTTCTTCTTCAATGGGAAGACGTCTTTACGAGTGCTTTCCAGCTTCATCAGCATCACATGCTTGATCGAGACGTCTTTGATGATGTCCTCCAGGGCCGGAAGTAGCTTCTCGTTGTTGTTCGATAACTCAAGGGGATCTTTGTTGGCGTCGTAATGCGGCATCTGTCGATACCAGTCCTCAAATCCTGCATGGGGCGATTCTGGAAGCCAGGCGAAAGGCTTCGGCTGGCCTAGCGCGGTAATGTGCTGGAAAGAAACCGGTAGAGCGACGACAGTCGAGAGAGTAGCACCGACCATCAAGTGGACGACCGGCATCAGTGGAAGCGTCCAGGACAGGAAAGCCAGCGAGCTGTCAGGTGGGCGGAACATTGTGCAGAGTACTTGCAATGCCATTCCAAAGGAAACGAGCAATCGCAAGCAAAGCATGAGACTCGAAGTCTGAGGTGGTGGCGAAGGATTTTGAACCGGCTGATTTGTCTCGAGGTCGAAGCCGTACTCGTCACTTTCGGACTCGTCCTGCGATAGAAGCAGGTAGGCTTTGTTCTCGGCCTCCTCCTCGGGAACGTAGTTCTTGCCTCGCCACTTTGCCACGCGCTTGAGGACAAAGCGTACGGGGATCTTCAACACGTGGATGCAGGCATCTGCCACGACGAAGCACACGGATTGCAGGACCATGGCAACAACGAAAAGAACAGCCATGACGATGAGCAGCATGACAATGCCGGTGGCCAGCATCTTGAAGGCCGAGGGGTCATGAATGGCCTTCATGTTTTTCCATCGGAGCTCGGTTCCGGCGGTGATGTAAAAGGCCATGCTTCCAGCACTCATGAGCAGCAGGAGCACGGAGACCAGGAATGAGGCACATAATGCAAAGATTCCCTGGTCCAGGAGGACGCGGAACAATAGCAAGACAATGGTATCCTGGAAGAAAAAGGACCAGCCAAAAGCCAAGATGGTATGTAATTGCAGGGCATCCAGATGTGCGTAGATGTGTAGTAGTTTGGCCCCGAGGAGGGCGACAGTCGCAATGGCGAATATGAATTGGCGGGTGAAGATTCGTAACGCCACGGAGAGGATAGTTTGCGCTAGAGCGGCTGCGTTGAAAGGTTGCCTCGACTCCATGTTGCGAGCCCGAAGGCAAAGGAGAGGATTTGGGCAGTTGGTTTTATTGCGCGCGCGAAGGGACGGCAATGGGAGTGAGTGTAGAGTGGTGTTATTGCAGGTCAGGTCAGGTAGTTAGAGAGGCTTTCGCACAGTCGTGGAACCTGGCCTTACCGTCCAGTCAGATCCTTTGCGGCGCAATAAGGGGTGCTGCGGCACGGACAGTGGCTAGCCTGCAGATTCGGTCTAGTAATAGAAAATGATACGGGCGGTGTTGCGCCTGAGCATTCCTTCGCGCGCGCAGCTTCCCTTGTTCTCCACTTGGGGACACGTAAAGTAGAAGGAAAAAGAAAGTGTTGTAGTGGTAGGTTGTTGTAAAAAGAGACACGGAAGGATTGTATTGGCCAAGGCAAAGCTGCCGCCTCGTCAAATGCCAAAGTCGGATGTTACCATCTCAGACCTCCAAAAGGCTCGCTTTGTTTGCCGGGTCAGTGAACGAACGAGTGTCTCGACCCTTGACAAGAATTCTTCCGTGCGGCGGAGGCGGCGGCGGCACGAGATCACGTCACGTCAGGCAGTCAGGGTTGTTGAAGTGAATTGAATGATAACATATGTCAGCCCGCATGTGCATGACTTTCTTCGCGTGTGAAGCAAGCCTTGGTGCCATCTGTCCTCCTTCTTGATCTCAGCTGTTGAGCTTGGCCGGCGAAAGAAGGAACACATTCACCACCTAAGGTACTCAGCTCTCACTGCCAACAGAAAGCTACACCGGTCACGCGACACAGCCTCCGCTAGTTCGTTTCGCGCCTGATGCCAGGGACACGCTACAGCTGCATGAGGAAAAGACTCGCACGACTAACGGCTCCATTCAATTTCCTGATAGGTCGGCCGCTTGCCCGTCTCGCCAAACCTGGCCGGTATACAACGCATGTGGGCATATTGTGAAGCTTATTGCCTAATCCTTCAGCTCCTATATACGCGAGGCTTGTTGCATGTGTCTGTTGCAAGGCGGCTGTATCACTGTGACCCGTTGGCATGATCCTCGCCATGCTTATTTCAAAGAGTGACACTGCGACCGTGCCTGCCTGCAACACACCCATTTCCCTTCCCCAGGTAATAATGAGCAATCTGTGAGACGGTAGGGTCGTAAGTAAGCCCTCTGTGTTCCTTGAACCTTCTATTTGGCTTGACACGACGACGACGGAATTAGTACCATCGCTGCCGGCTTTGTTCCGACTGGGCAGTCTTACGAGACTTGGACTGGTGCTTGGTTGGACTGTTTTCCAACACGACTTGCCTGCGCATGGTTGTAAATGGCTAACAATGCATGCATTTCTCGATTCCGCTCGTTCGTTGCACACATCCAAAGGCTTGGGGTACATAGATATGGCGTGGCATTTTGCATGGCGTGCGCCAATCAAGCCACTCGACTCATCCAGAACAGCAAAACACATGGCTTTTTCGGTGAGAACGGCCCGGTTGTGCAGCTTCTTGGAACGTTGTCGCGTCGTCGCCTGGGCTGATCCTTGGAGGTTCAAACATCCGGAGGAATCCTGCCATTACATTTGTAGATACTCACGTATGAGGGGAAGAAGTCGTCATCTTACAGAATCCTGTTCTAGAAACATTGTCATTTTATACCTAGAAGGCTTGGACGACTCTCTGGGTACGAACCATTTGAGACAATATCCGGCCAAGGTCGCCCTCATCTGTCCCAATTTGACTGTCGCCCGAGAGCCCACGACAGATCTTGCATGAATCGTGCGTGGGGGGTTGCTTCACCAATTCAGCTGATTCGCTTGACAAAAGGCAGCGTTGTGAGTGGGTATCGGACATGGCCGATTCTGTGCGCGCGAGCGAGTCGAGCCTCGGCAGTTGATGCAGTCTGTCTGTCTGTTTAGAGGAATCCCTGCCGAACGACTCCTAAAAACAATTGATCTGTTTCTGGAGTTTGTTAGAACAAGCATTTGTTGAAAGGATGAATCAATCTCTCGATTTACCAGTCAACGATCGTACCAACGCTGCGGTTCATGACAGATGCTTGGGCACTGTAAGCAGCTTATCCTTTTGTTCTTCGTGACATGCACAACAGAATGGAATGCAGGGTCATATGTCCCTTGGTCTCCCCACAAACTCCAGGCTTGTTGTCTTCCTTGGTCTTGTCGCTTTCGCTCTATCGGCCATCTGCGATGCTGATAAGCTTGTGTAAGTGAACAACAACTACTGTCATCACCAAGATACCGGCAAGTAAATGCATACGCACTCTCCTCTCTTGATCTACCAGCCATCTTTTCAACGAATTCCATTACTTTCCTGTTCATCCTAGCCAGCTCTTGCATTCAACACTCCCGCCTACCCACGTCGGCATACAAACACCCTCTACGATAAATGTGGCCCTAGACGAGCTCGCAGTCAGCATTCTTCTCGAACATGGCTCCCGGCCTCATCGTACCGCAGCCGGCTGTGGACGACTCGCAGCTCCGCTCCCTCCACACCGTCACCCAAGATTGGGATGACACCATCCGCTTCTACCTTAATGGCACAAAAGTCACACTCGACCAAGCCGACCCAGAAGTCACACTCCTCGAATACCTCCGTGGCATCGGGCTCACAGGAACCAAGCTTGGATGCGCCGAGGGCGGCTGCGGTGCCTGCACAGTGGTCGTTTCCCAGTACAACCCTACAACGAAGAAGATCTACCATGCAAGCGTCAACGCCTGTCTGTCTCCGCTGGTCAGCGTTGACGGAAAACATGTCATCACAGTGGAGGGGATTGGATCGGTGAAGAAGCCACATCCGGTGCAAGAGAGGATTGCTATGGGGAATGGAAGCCAGTGCGGTTTCTGCACGCCTGGCATTGTCATGAGCGCGTACGCTCTACTCAGGAACAAGGACAACCCGACCGAGCTCGAGGTGGAAGAGGCGTTCGACGGCAACCTCTGCCGTTGTACTGGTTACCGGCCGATATTGGATGCGGCGCAAACGTTCAGCGCTCCCAAGGGCTGTGGCATGAGCAAAGCAAACGGCGGCGGAGGTTGTTGTATGGAGAAAGGCGACGGTAAGGGTGGATGTGGAGGAAACAAGACAGTTGAAGACGATGCTCCAATCAAGAGGTTCACACCACCCGGCTTCATCGAATACCATCCAGAGACAGAGCTCATCTTCCCTCCTGCGCTCAAGCGCCACGAGTACAAGCCTTTGGCCTTTGGAAACAAACGGAAAAGATGGTTCCGTCCCACGACTCTGCGTGAGCTTCTGGAAATCAAGGCTGCCCATCCCAGTGCCAAGATGATCGGTGGTAGCACTGAGACCCAAATCGAAGTCAAGTTCAAGGCCATGTCATATACTCATTCAGTCTACATGGGCGATATCGCCGAGCTGCGGCAATACAAGATCGAGGACGACTTCCTCGAGATTGGTGGAAACATCACTCTTACTGACCTTGAAGATCTGGCCAAGGAGGCAGTGCAACACTACGGCAAAGAAAAGGGCCAACCATTCGAGGCGATTTACAAACAACTTCGGTACTTTGCAGGACGGCAAATCAGGAACGTGGGTACGCCCGCAGGTAACCTGGCCACGGCTTCACCTATCTCCGACTTGAACCCTGTCTTTGTAGCCACTAACGCTACGCTTATTGCGAAGAGTCTGGAGCAGACCATTGAGATTCCGATGAACGAGTTCTTCAAGGCATACCGTGTGACGGCACTGCCTCCAGATGCAGTGATCGCCGGCATCCGCATTCCCGTGTTCCAGAAAGGAGAGTACATGCGTGCCTACAAGCAAGCGAAGCGGAAGGACGATGACATCGCCATTGTCAACGCAGCACTGCGGGTACGCCTTTCCGACGACAACGTGGTCGAGGATTGCTCGCTTGTTTACGGTGGCATGGCACCCATCACCATCGCAGCCAAACAAGCAATGGCCTTCTTGGAAGGCAAAACCTTCACGGATCCCAAGACTCTCGAGGGCGTGATGAGTGAGCTGGAGCACGACTTCAACTTGCGTTTCGGTGTGCCTGGTGGCATGGCCACCTACCGCAAGTCATTGGCACTTGGCTTCTTTTACAGGTTCTACGCCGAGGTTGTGTCTTCCCTTCCGTCGGCTACCAAGGAGGAGGTCGACGAGGACTGTATTGCCGAGATCGCACGCGAGATCAGCAAGGGTTCCAAAGACCACACAGCTGGCGCGTCGTATGAGAAGAAGGTCATCGGCAAGGAACAACCCCACGTCGCTGCAATGAAGCAGTGCACAGGGGAAGCTCAATACACCGACGATATCCCTGTGCAAAAGAACGAGCTGTACGGGTGTCTTGTACTGTCTACCAAAGCTCACGCGAAGATCGTTTCCGTGGATGCTGAGCCCGCTCTCGACTTGCCGGGCGTAGCGTCATACGTCGACCACACTGACGTTGCAACCCCAGAGGCTAATTGGTGGGGTGCGCCCAACTGCGATGAAGTGTTCTTCGCTGTCGACGAAGTGTTCACTGCGGGCCAGCCCATCGGAATGATTCTTGCCACTTCGGCGAAGCTTGCGGAAGCCGGCGCAAGAGCTGTGAAGATCGAGTATGAAGAGTTGCCGGCCATCTTCACGATCGAGGAGGCGATCGAGAAAGAGTCGTACTTCCCCCATTACCGCTACATCGTTGACGGCGACACAGAGAAGGCATTCAAGGAAGCCGACCACATTTTTGAAGGTGTCGCTCGCATGGGCGGACAGGAACACTTCTACCTGGAAACGAACGCTTGTGTTGCTGTCCCTAAGCCCGAAGACGGCGAGATGGAGGTCTGGACTTCTACCCAGAATCCGGCTGAAACCCAGTCCTATGTTGCCAAGGTGACTGGTGTTGCGGCTAACAAGATTGTCGCAAAGGTAAAGAGGCTGGGTGGTGGCTTCGGTGGAAAGGAGACCAGAAGTATCCAGCTTGCAGGAATCTGCGCCATTGCGGCGAAGAAGACCAAGAGACCTGTGCGATGCATGCTCAACAGAGACGACGACATCTTGACTTCTGGACAGCGTCACCCATTCCTCGCACGTTGGAAGGTGGCAGTCAACAAGGATGGCAAACTCCAAGCTCTCGACTGTGACGTTTTCAACAATGGTGGCTGGTCTCAAGATTTGAGTGCTGCCGTAGTGGACAGGGCCATGAGCCACATCGACAACACCTACCGAATCCCCAATGTCAATGTGCGTGGGCGTGTTTGCAAGACCAACACAGTATCAAACACTGCCTTCCGAGGCTTCGGCGGGCCCCAGGGTATGTTCATCGCCGAGACATACATGGAGGAAATCGCCGACCAGCTCGGCATGCCTGTCAAGACACTCCGCGAGATCAACATGTACAAGGCAGATGAGCCCACCCACTTCCGTCAGCCACTCAAGGACTGGTACGTCCCACTCATGTGGAAGCAACTGCTCGAAGAATCTGCGTATGAGAAACGAAAGGAAGAGATCGCGAAATTCAACGCAGAACACAAGTGGAAGAAGCGAGGTCTCTCGGTCATCCCAACAAAGTTTGGCATTTCTTTCACGGCGCTCTTCCTCAATCAGGCAGGTGCGCTGGTACACATCTACCACGATGGTAGTGTACTAGTCGCTCACGGTGGAACCGAAATGGGCCAAGGACTGCACACCAAGATGACCATGATCGCCGCCGAAGCGCTCGGCGTGCCCCAGGAAGACGTCTACATCTCAGAAACAGCAACCAACACCGTCGCAAACACCTCCTCCACCGCAGCAAGCGCCAGCTCCGACCTCAACGGCTACGCAATTTGGAATGCCTGCGAGCAAATCAACGAGCGCCTCGCACCCTATCGCGAGAAACTCGGTGCCAACGCCAAAATGTCAGAGCTCGCCACGGCCGCTTACTTCGACCGCGTGAACCTGAGCGCGAACGGCTTCTACAAGACCCCCGACATCGGCTACGTCTGGGGCCCCAACACAGGCCAAATGTTCTTCTACTTCACCCAGGGCGTCGCGGCTGCCGAAGTCGAAATCGACTGTCTCACGGGCGACTGGACAACGCGGCGCGCAGACCTCAAAATGGACGTTGGCCGCTCTATCAACCCAGCCATCGACTACGGCCAAATCGAAGGCGCGTTCATTCAAGGCCTGGGCTTGTTCACCATGGAAGAATCACTCTGGCAGCGCAGCACGGGCCAGATCTTCACACGCGGTCCGGGAGCCTACAAAATTCCGGGCTTCAGAGACATTCCGCAGGAGATGAATATCTCGCTGCTCAAGGACGTCAACTGGGAGAACTTGCGGACTATCCAGCGGTCCAGGGGTGTGGGCGAACCGCCGCTTTTCCTGGGCAGTTGTGTTTTCTTCGCTATTAGGGATGCTCTCAAGGCTGCTAGGAAGCAGTGGGGTGAGGAAGGCTTGCTCAGTCTGAACAGTCCGGCTACGGTGGAGAGGATTCGGGTCAGCTGTGCGGATCCGATTGTTAAGAGGGCTGGGGTTGTGCCTGAGGAGGGCGAGAAGAGCTTCTTCATGAGTATTTGAGGTTGGTGTGAGAATGGATGAATTGGGTCACTTGTGACGAAACGGATTTTGCATGTTCCCACGTTAGTTCTCACCGGCGTGAGCTGATGATGATGATGATGATGATGATGATGATGATGATGATGATGATGATTTTGGGTTCGTTCTTTGCTGTGGCACTAGGTACTCAGGTGAAGTAAAAACACATATGGCATGATGGCATTTAATCGGAGG
>Ga0265797_10012737_pt1 | contig 10252 bp, 14 predicted proteins | sample P2T30metagenome_FD_192433 | JGI IMG/M metagenome (GOLD analysis project Ga0265797, IMG submission 192433) | Plant litter microbial communities from East Loma Ridge, Irvine, California - P2 T30 | ecosystem: Environmental > Terrestrial > Plant litter > Unclassified | place: USA: California... | reverse complement strand
TCGCTTGATGGAATAACAAATGCATGTGAACGGCAAATTGTCAATCAGGAAGGACGAACCTTAACGACTGCCTCGCCGTGTCTCGACGTATCTCAACGTATGACTCCCACCCGAGACGCTTGTAGAAGGCGTCGTAATATGATTAGTCTCTTCTTCTCGCGGGTCCAAATCGACTCTGGTCATTAGCGAGATCCTGGTGGGAACACATACCAGTACGACCTCTCGGACGGTATAGCGGCTAAGCAGATCTTCCATGCTGTTCGAGGTTGGTTTCAATCCCTCACCATATCGTGCGGAAGATGGGAACGAGGCAAGTGATGGTACGGTAACATATGCGATGATGACCGTCTGAGCGATCAGTGAAATTCTGTGCGGCTTTGTCTCACCTTCTGGACCAAAGAGTTGACCCGCATGATGGTGTTCATCCATTTCCAGCTCATTCTCTCCCCATACCAGTCTTCATCCCTGTATGGCGACACCTTTAGCTCCTCTGGATCTTCAAATACAGGTATCAGTACCACCGCAAATCTGGGTCATTAGCTTGGCCTGACTCAATCAGCAGAATTCGACTTGCGCAGAATGAGAGAAAACGGGTCCACGTCGATACAGTAACCAGTCGGCTGCGAACTTGATGCCGGGTTTCACGACCCATCCTAATGATCTGAAATGATGATACGCGACATAAGAGACGAGGAATGGGTCATCTGGCCTCAAGGATGGCTTGGAATCTGCGAGGGATGATGGGGTGATGAAAAGCGGTAGTATCGATGCTGGGGGTGGATATGTACCCTGACCAGTCAGCTTTGTATGGCACCATGCAAGTTTTGGCTCACTGTTTCCGGGTCATATATCTTCAGTACACCTAGGGCAGACGATAGGAACCAGGCCTCCTCCAGGGATAGCTGTAAGTGTTCCATTTCTTCTATAATGGAATCGTCAAATTGATCCACTTCTGGTAGCGTATCCATTTCGTCGTCGACATCATTCGTGGCTTGTGGCTTCTGGCTTGAGGTCGCGACCACTGAAGAGGACGACGCTGCCTCCTGTGTTTCCGCAAGGGCTTCCGTGGGCTTAGCTGGCGCAGTATTAGGCTTCCTCTTGAAAGCATTCCTCCCTCTATTTCGGTTCGCATCCGGTCGAGTCGGTCTGACGAGATATGTCTGAGGCGTAAGGTGAGAAACATCGACAGCAGTCGTGGCCACAGTCGATGTTGATGGCGTAGGAGAGCTTGGTCTGCCTTCTACTACCTCCTCTTCTTCGTCTTGTCCTGCTACCGGCGGGGCTTGTCCGCTGACCAGAACCTCTTCTGCCATTTTAGCAGCATCTAGCATCGCTGCCGCTCGGTCGATTTTGAACTGTTTCCGCTCTTGTCGCCTCTTCTCCCTAAATTGCTCAGCCGCTAGAGCTGCCTGTCAGCTTTTGTGCCATTCCGATTGCTTGAGAACGTACAGCTACCACCCTTGACCAGGTCGACCCTTCGTTCTCGCCATGAAGGTTCACTCCTACTCAGAGTCCCTTTACCAAAGAATCCTCTCCTAAACAGAATATCCATATCATTCCTCCCAGTCACCCAGACCGACCGAGTGATGGGGTCGTAGACACCAGTACATTTCGGAACTTCGACCTGAGCAGTGAAAGGCGAGGTGTAGGCAGAGAGGACTGATTTCGATTTCCCTTTCTGCCCATTCAGTCCCGTCGTCGAATTCGGTAGAAGGATAGGCAGCGGTGATCCGTATTTGGCATTGAGAGCTTGTGCGCGTGCTCTTGGGTTCGGCTTGGATGATGGGCCAGACATGGTGGATTGATGTGGTGGTGAAAGGAGGTTGTTCCGAAATCTTTGAGTCGCGAGTCTGACCTCCACTTTCACTGTTCACCGTACTATACTTCTTTATTTTGTCGATATTGGACATAGATCGCGAACATGTCGAGTCTAGCTGGTCTAAGGACGGTGCACAAGCTATCCAAAGTAGCTAGACTGAGAAAGAGATACTCGAATATAGCTGCATCACCACTCAGCCTGACTTCGAGATCACCTCTAATCCGACCTTTGGCAGGTCCTAGCAATGCAATCGACCACGAAGCGATCCAACGTGACTTCAAATTCTGCCCAACTTTCTTCACTGAAGAAGAGTGCTCCGAAATCTTGAAGATGGCATTGTGGAAGTTAGATCGTGCGGACACCACGAGGCGGAGGAGACGGAAGGGGAAGGGTGATCAGAGTCACAGGTCTTTGACTGGCTTGCAGGGTCTTTTTGAAGGCGAATATGGATTTGAAGAGGTCAGTTCCGAGCAGGCTTGGCCTGATTGGGAAGATGGCTGACGATGTGAAGGGACATTACGACTCGGTAATACATGATTATCGCGAAACGCTACTATCATCTCTGCCCCCCTCCCCTTCGGCATCGCTTACATCCTTCTTGACCAGAATATACTCTCTTCTACCAGGACTATCTGTACACGCGGAGTCCCTACCTCCGCAAGGAACATCGACACACCTACTACACCTTGCACCCAAAGGTTCCATCTTACCTCATGTCGATAACCTCGAAGCGTCCGGATCTGTGATCCTCGGCCTATCACTCGGAGCAGAAAGGACGATGCGATTGAAGAAGAAAGCCGGAGAGGGTGGATGGGAAATAAGATTGCCCAGTGGATCTGTTTACCTTCAACGGTGAGTATCGAGATCTAGGTGAGAGAGTGATGCTGATGACAGGGATGCTATTAGGTATCAGTATGAGCATTCTATATTACCTTATGATGATCCCGGATCGTTCTGGGATGAGACAAGGCTTGAGACTGGTCATAGAGTCAGCGTCATGGTAAGGGTGAGCTGTCCCATGTGGTCCGGTTGGGCTCAGCGCTAATCTCCAGGATGCACCGCCCCGCCCTGCCAAGCTATAATCTGGCGGTTATCACTTGTGACTTTTGTGTGTATAGATTATTGGTTGTCAATGCATGCTGGATCTCCTATAATACATCCATAGCTGTTCCCGTTGATCCGTCGCCAAGTTTCCATTTCGTCCAATTGAATTACTGCTTCAGTGCCCTATAGACGGTTCTTCGGTCGGTCCATGAGTAGGTTTGCGTAGTATCCAGTACTTCCTACTGCCAGAGCAGCTACAATAGCTGGGATTGGGGCTCTTGTCTTGACCGCTCGACTGCTCGTCAGCGCCCGACCGCTCATACATGTGGAGGACTCACATTGCAGTCGGAATAGCCATCATTGCCGATGAGGCTGAAGCATCAGAACCGTGAAGTATCACAGAATCCTGGTGGCAAGACTGTACATACCAGCAGCACCTTCTATCCCGTAGTCCATGTTGTCCTTCATCCTCATACTGCTCATAGCCATGAGCCCGCCGATACCAAAAGAGCCGAGTAAGGAAGGGATAGATCCAAATCTTGCGTACGCATAGGCTCCGCTTACTAGCGAGACTCCAGACAGCTATCTCGTCAGCATGGTCTCGGAGACGGAGGGACGGAGCAGTGGCGGGTCCGAGAACGACGGAGCTTGGTCGGACTTACCCCTGCGATTGGTTTGTGTGACTACAATGTCAGTTCGAATCTCCATTCGAGCCCGTCAGATGATCTCACCATCTCTTTAGATCTATGTGCTTGTCTGATGTGATATGTTCTGATTGTGATATTGGTTACCTTTGACGACAGTCATCCAATAGTTGCTTGGTGTAGCGTCATTTACACCTAGTGTTCCTAATTTAGCCGGAGCCGGCTATACCCGGCAGTCGTATCCCGCGGGGCAATTGTACCAACAAGATGCAGCATCAGTTTACTATACTTCATCGCACCAATCCCATGATGAGGCATCTGGCCAATATCGTCATTTGCATCTCATCTTGAGGGAGATCCGACTGACACAGTGCCCGTGATGGTCTCCGTAGCTTCCAAGGTACAGGGGTGCAAATGCGATTCGTGTCGGGGTGAGGTAGATATGGATGTGAACTGGTTCAACCTGTCTCAACTTTCTCCTAATGCGTCAAGTCGTCATGGACCTAGACCACTGAGAGACACTGAGAGAAAGGTCATAAGGACGCAGCTGTCTACTGAACTTCTCTCTTCATCGCACTTTCCTTTCCCCTTCATTCCATTCCTTTCCCTTCCTCTCCGTAGATTAGAATGACGACTCCTAACGAACCCCTCAGTGCGTTATGCCTCTCCGATCATATACCACATACGATAATTGACTAGGTAGATCTCGTCAAGTACATTCCACTCCCAGCCGAGGATGTGGAGATTAGTCGACGACGAGTCGTGCAAGTCTTTAAAACCTATCTTGCTGTACAGGACTGATCAGACAGAGGCATGCCCGGAGACGAAGACCAGTTGTCAGAAGAACTTTCAGACAGAGACCTCAGGTGAGACCACTCTCATTACCTGGACCTATCGCGTAATGCCAGGGCTGAGCATATAGCATCTATGCAGCATGCTGGGCGCTCGACTTGTTCGAGCATCAATTGAAGGTGCAGAAACAGCTCATTACACGAAGCGTAAGTCATCGCAATATCCGCGTGAATTATAGCTGATAGGCAGTGTGAGGAGTGTACGGCTATCATCGAGTCGTACGCAAAGGGCAGAGTCATCACGACGTTCATGACGAAGTGTAGGTCATCGTCGTTGTACGTAGTGATTGACGCGTCGCTGATCCTTGATAGGTATTACTTGCCGAAACCGGCGAGCTGTTGCGGACCTCGCCTCGTCTCTCGCCAGGGAGGCTGTGCTTGCATCTGGCCTCTTTGATTAGGTCTGGACTGCGTTTCACGTTGTAATTCTCCACGTTGTACAAGTATGACAGGTCATGCATCCAATATTTACGACCTCAATTGGCTTGGCGGTCCAACTCCGTCGGAACCCCTGATTCGTATTGAGGTCCGCGCTTTGACGGTCCCTTTCTTCTTTCACTTCACATCTTATGCACCTTGGTGCAAGATGAGACGCTCCAAACAAGGACGTGACTGCTACAGAGTATCTGACTCATCCTCTGTCACTCACTGCGGTGAAGGGCATGGCTTCACCGCCAATGACGACTTGTTTTTAGTCGAAGGCACCCGACCAATCTCTGGAAAGGCCTTCAAAGCTATTCAAGTCCCGTCCACCGATGACCACTGGATCGATGATAGTGTGATGGATCACATCTTGGGTGGATGGTCTAGATCGTACCCCACTTCTCGTCAGTCCCCGTGGATATCAACTACCGCGAGCTACCGGTGGGCTATTTGGGAGACAGCTCGTAGGTTGTTGTCTGGACAGGTATCGTTCGTGAACGTGACTACTGTGAACACATACACCAAGTACTCCTCCAACTATCGCGGAACTCGGCAATGGATCCTCAAGGTCGCTCCTGTTTTCGAACAAAAGGGATTTCACGATAGAAACAGATTTATGGCTTTGGCGAAATCAAGCTCGGAAGTGCTGTTCTACGGACGGATCTGGGATAAGGACATTGAAGCTGTTCAGAGATGGACTCAAAACGTGAGCAGTTTACGGTTCACATAATGAGGTCACATGCTTACAAGCCAGGAATTCGACGACAATCTGCCGGAAGAGTACCTCATTCCGAAGAAAAAAAGGCAATCAAGGCGATGGATCGACAATCTAGTATGGGATACGGGAGATTCTTTCTATACCGCTAGCGACAAGATCACGGCAAGATTGGAACAGATCAGATCCTCGAGAGGACAGTGGTATGCGTTCAGGGATACAGCGATGGAGCTTGAGATGAGATATGCGATTGAGCCGAGGAGAAGATTGATGCAGACTCGTGGCTTGGGTTCTGACTTTTAGACTACTGACACCAGCGACTTGGCTTGATGAGACTTACTCGTGATACTGACTAGCTTATCATCCTTGACATTATCCGCGACTCGGCATGGACTCGCAATTTCTGAGGCCCGGTCGGGAGGTACAGGCTCGATGGCTCCGGTTATTCCGGAAGTCTGGTATTTAAGTTGCTGGGTGACGTACGCGGACCACTCAAGAGGTGAGGCTGACGAGAATTCCAGCTGCTCTGTCGACTTCGACCAAGATTTACAACGTCATGGATCGGCCCTCCACATCCAATCCTGACATATAGGCTCTGCAAGTCTAACGCCTTCGGCCACTCGAAGCTACGTCGCGGAGATACCCGCATCGCAAAGGAGGGCGAGAAGATCCATTGACTTGGGTGGCTTGGTCAAAAGTGGTAACGACCTTCGGGCATCTACGGCTGACGAGATTACATTCTCCGAGCTGACCCCTTTGATCTCCCTATCATGGCCGGTCGTATAGGTGCAGTAATGTCAGGGTATACATAAGTTGGTCGCACGCATATATAAACCGCACATTGCTCTGGCTTTCTCGTCAGTCTCCATCCACCTCCGATTTTTCTTCGTCTTCGATATCCACTTTCCTACCTCCAACCCGACATTCACGTTCTTCCACACCACCAGTATATCTATCACAATGAATCGACCATCCTACGAAGCTTTGTCCGGCACCGAATATTCTTATCGAGTCTCGTGTTCGAGCTCCCAAACGGCCTTTCACCCTAGACGTGGAACTCAAGCTCTGAACAGCTTTGGCAAGGTATCCCAAGAGGAGCGAGTGACCAGGATTTCAGGCTGTATCATTCCTGCTCTGGAAGTTACCGACGAAAGGGTCATTCCGCTCATTACAGCTTGGGTCAAGGACAAAAAGACCGGCCAGCCTGTATTGAGAAATTGGAAGGTCATCTCCTATACCGACGAGTTCATTTGGACGATGTGAGAAGCGATTCGACGACTCTCGAACGTCCACTAGAACGCTGGTGAAGTCACTATCTGGGGTATGAATGATGATACAGACATCTTTTTCGACAACGACAATGACAACGAGAGCTTTTCACAGCTTATTCACGAAGACACCTGGGAAGCCGGCGACTTTTTTCGATTCAGTACAGATCTCGTGCCTCTGATGAGAATCCCGGGGCAATTGATCGAGATGAAGATGACCCTCGACTTACAAGTAAGTTTCCGTTCACGATACGACATGGGCTTGACCTTAGCAGGAGCTCCTCGATTGGTTGCCCGAGTTTTACTTTTCGACTGATAAGTCACAATCACGACCCCGATCCGGGAGGGCACTCTCTGAGCTCGTTTTCAGACCCACTGACTCGTTCAACTTGGCCCAAAGCAAGATCCTCGTTAGAAAGGACGGTTTAAAGACCCAAAACAAGGAGGCGGACGATCTCGATGAAGTGACTTTGACCGTTTCAGGCGAGGATATGTACTTCCTCTTGATCAAGCTGAGGCCAGCCTGGCTGATATATAGCCAGACTCTTTCTCATATCGACGATTCCATCGACCTCGCGGCAATGCTCGAAGGCTTTGCCAATATCTCCGACTCGGCTCGAGAGGTCCAAGAAGGAGTCTTCAAGAGGAAAATCTATCTCAGGGCCTTGAGCTGCAGTCTGATCTTGCAAGCGGACTACATAGAGCTCGAGTCTCTCTTCTGCTTCCCATCGTATACCATCTAAGTCATACATTCCTATACATCTTGTAACACCACTTACCATCTATCGTCTTGTAGAATAACATACTGTATATACGATACTTTATCATCTTGGGAGACCCAAGCATGATGTGAATGTACATCGGTCAGGTTCCATCGACTCAGTCTAGGTGAACACAACTCTTCTTGCAGAATCTCTGTCCTACGATGGCAGTGAAGGCATAGTATACTCTGACGCAGCCGGTCTGTCCTACGCCAGCATACTAACGACCACAGACTCCGAATCGCCGGCAACCGTGGTCTCATCGATTAGAATCAGGTCAGTAAAGGTCAGTGTCGCTCCGTTGTTCGCACTAGTGGTCACGAGCTTAAAAACCTGAGCGATCGCATTAGTCAATCTTCCTGTCGGCAGCTTTCGTAACACGTGTCAGACGTTGTACTTCTCGGGAGATGCATGGCCTTGATTGGCTCTCTGCCAACTCTTCCTTGCCTGTACCCAGAACCCAGGCAGGAGCGAATCATAACTAAGGCGCCAGATCACATGTCTGATATGTGGCTTTCATTCAGAAGTCGGTCTTGCTCCTATAACCCTTGGCCACCTCTGGTCGTCCTCTCCCTCTCGGCGCCTCACTCCCTGCCCGATATCCACCTCCCCTACCCCTTTTCGGAGCTCCTCCACCGGACCCAGCGCCATCATAAGGTCTTTTACCCGGATGTTGATTGAAACCTCCCCTCCCAGGCATTCCACCCCGTGGAGTTCCTCCTCCTCTACCTCGTGGTGTTCCGGGCGTATACGGTCGTTGTGAATATTGTGAGGGCGGTAATGGTGGGATACCGGGTGAAGAGGGCGTCGGATGCTCGAATGGTAGTGCTGGAGATGAGATCGAAAACCCGTCCGGACCCATTGATATCGATTGAGCTGTACGTTGTTCGCGACGGCGCTGTGTGTCAGTTTTAGAGAATGTATCGGACGTACTCTTCGACGAGCTTCTGCTTCTTTCACACCTGCTTTTTCACCCCGTTGATACTACGAGTCAGCTTCCAGCGCCAACAAGAGACATGTGAAGCTTACACCCTTCTGAGTTCCAGGCTCAAGCCGCGCCGATTGAAACGCTTCCATACCCAGCATTTCCAGTGGACCCTCAGGTAGATCCGGCGCTGGTCCAGGAGGGTTCCCAAAATCACCCAGAAGAGGAAGTAGAGCCACTGCAGACTTATCTCCCGCCGGAACAGGGTCTAATGTTAGCTCCAGTCGAGCAAGGAAGTGAATTTGACAAACCTATACAGTCTGGTAAGAGATGCTGATATCCTTTTTCAATCTTGATACGCCGTCTTTTGTTTCCCGCCTGACCACCTTCATCGTCTGATCCCTGACCATCGTCTTGATTCGCAGCGTACGGGCGGACGTGAGTGTTATATAGTCCGCCGAGGTTGAGTAAGGAGATCATATCGTGTGAAGCGTGGACAGGTCGCAGCGGAAAGACTGGGTTTGTCAGCTGTCCCGCTTGTCTGAGCCTCAAGAGCTGACATACCATCAAGTCGAGGCATGACTAGCCTTGTAATTTCGACGGGTTGGCCATCCGACTTCCCGTTTCGTGCGCCTTCAACACCTTGCGCTCGGGGTGAGGTACTGCTCTCTCCATTCTTGACGATGTCCATCCTCGACACTGCCGAAGCCGAGCGGCGAATAAATTCTGCGAGACTAGGCTCGAGACTATTGAGCTATCACAGAGCGCTTGGGCAGGCGAAGCGATACTGGGTGACACCAGAATGTATATATACAAAGGAAAGAGCGAAGACGGCTTTGGTTGCAAGAAGGCTACGAGAGTTGAGTTTCGGTATATCTTCGGATAAACCACCCAATAAGCTGGATTGACTTTGACGCGTACAGCATCTTGAAGTTGATTTCTCAATCACAACCACCGACACACGATAAGTCGACAGCATAGTGCCATCGACAGCAGTACTTTGAGACCTACCGTCGGAAGAAGTTGAATCGGTCCCCATCATCAGGCCATTGAAGTATAGAACGATAACGACATTGACGAAAGCGCAAGACAGACAGCGCGTCATCAGATTATCACTTGGAAAGGATGCAGATGGACAGACTCGGATCCAACCAATCCCCGGCAGGATCACCCAAAGAATGGCCACCATCAAGGACACATGGACGTACACGCTCCATTCCTGCCTTGTTCCCTTCTCAGTCTAATCCGACTAGCCCCATAACCCCTTCATCACCACTAGCATCAGTCGATATGCTCGTTGGACAATCTACTGGATTTGTGCCTTCTCACGGAAGGAATAGGTCGATGGGAGGTGGTGTCTTGATGAGTCCTGTAGGAAGCAGTGCAGCTGGATTGGGGGTTGAACATGAGTGGGCCGGGATACAGGCTAGGTGAGTGGCTGTGGACTGCGTATTATGACCCCGCTGAATATACAGGACTTTCTGTCGGTGGTAAGCGCTCAACATAATTGGTCTGTGAAGCTACTGACTTAGATGCAGGCTTAATACCAAGCTGGAAAGTCAAGGTTTGACACCGATGACGGACCTAGTGAAAGACTTCTCGAACGGGGTCAAGCTCATCGAGGTGAGCAATTTTTTACAGAAGCCGGCGACTAAGCTAATCTGCAGTTACTGGTGGGCTGGATCTCAGCAAGCTGTTCTAGTCTGACGTCTCTAGGAGATCATGTCGGAAACAAGCCTTGGGCGGTACAACAAGAAACCAACTATGAGGGTCCAGAAAGCAGAAGTAAGCTATATTTGGTC
>Ga0265797_10012736_pt1 | contig 10253 bp, 8 predicted proteins | sample P2T30metagenome_FD_192433 | JGI IMG/M metagenome (GOLD analysis project Ga0265797, IMG submission 192433) | Plant litter microbial communities from East Loma Ridge, Irvine, California - P2 T30 | ecosystem: Environmental > Terrestrial > Plant litter > Unclassified | place: USA: California... | reverse complement strand
CCGTCGAGCGTGACCCAGCTAGCCTTCTACCTCGGCGGCGACGGGGCGGGCGAGCTGCTCGTGGACGACGTCGTCACGACGGTCGACCCTGCCGCGGTCGTGCCTGTCGACCCGGGCGCACCGGGCACGCCGGGCACGCCGGGCACGCCCGGCACGCCGGGTGGGGATGCCGGACCGGGCGCAGGTCCGGGGTCCGGTGCAGGAGGCACGGTGCCCGTCAGAGGGACCGGGATCGTCCCGACCTCCGCGACCACCGCCTCCACGGGTCTCGCCTTCACAGGCGCGGCCTCGACCACGGCGCTCGCCCTGGCCGCCCTGGTATCGGTCATCGCCGGTGCCGTCGCACTCCGAGCCGCACGACGACGTCGGCTCACAACGACGACCACCTCGGTGGTCGAACGAGGAGAAGCATCATGACCACACGTTTTAAGCGCACCGCCCTCGGGGCCGGCGTCGCGTTCCTCTTGGCAGGGGTCCTCGCCGTGGGCGCCCCCGCGGCGACCCCGGCCGAGGCGTTCAGCCCGGCATCCAAGGGCACCGTGCTGAACTACTTGGCGAGCATCGGAGGTCAGAAGACCATCAGTGGGCAGCACAACAAGGAGCCCGCCGGACAGCCGAGCCAGTACACGCAGCGCGTCAAAGACATCACCGGGGTCTACCCGGCGCTCTGGGGTGGGGACTTCCTCTTCGCCGCCTCCGACGTGGCGAACCGGCAGCGTGTCGTCGAGCAGGCCAAGACGGAGTGGAAGAACGGCGCGCTCGTCTCGCTCACGTGGCACGTCTGCCCGCCGACGGTCGGCTCGTCGTGCTCGTGGAACGACGTCAACGCGAACCTCACCGACGCGCAGTGGGCGCAGCTGACCACGAACGGGACGGCGTTGAACTCGGCGTGGAAGTCACGACTCGACGAGGTCGTCCCCTACCTGCAGCAGCTGAAGGACGCGGGCGTGCCCGCCGTATTTCGCCCGCTGCACGAGATGAACGAGCAGTGGGCGTGGTGGGCTGGACGTCCGGGATCGGCCGGCTCCGCGAAGCTCTACCAAACAACACGCGACTACCTGGCCGGCACGAAGGGCATGACGAACCTCGTCTGGGCCTGGAACGTGCAGGACAACCCGGCCGGCGGACTCGCCGGCTACTACCCGGGCAGCTCCTACGTCGACGTCGTCACCCTGGACGCCTGGTACAAGACCTTCCCGAGTGCAGCCGAATACCAGACGATGCAGTCGATCGCGGCGGGCAAACCGATCGCCCTGGGCGAGGTCGGCAAGATGCCCACGTCGGCGCAGCTGGCGGCGCAGCCGAACTGGACGTGGTTCATGCACTGGTCGGAGCAGCTCGAATCCGCGAACACGCAACAGGCGATCAAGGACACCTACGCGAACCCCCGCGTCCTGCACCAGGGTGACATCGCCATTCCCTAGCTCGAACCACGCCCGGCATCGGGCATGAGGAGGGCGTCGGCGCGCGATGCGCCGACGCCTTTCCTCTCCTGCGGCACTTGCGATGCGACGTGCCCCATGCGCCCCGGCTCCAAGTGCTTTGGCCAGTGTTCCGTGCGCCGGCACGCTCAGCTGGAGATGCGGCAGAGTGCTCGAGGTCCGGGTCCGACCGTGACGGCCCGGCACAGCGTTCCTCCTGCTGACTGACCCGCAAGCTACGGCACCGGGGTCGCCGACAGCAGCTGTTGGCGCTGACGACTTCGCCCTGACAGGTGCGTCGTCGGCCCGGGTTCTCGCGTTGGCTCTGGTGCTCCTGGCCATCGGGGCGGCCCTCGTCGTCCGCCATCGCCGCTCAGCCGCCTAGAAAAGATGCCGGCGGTCTTGCCCGACCACGAACAGCTGGCTCCCGTACGGCTGCCGGCTGTGCAGCGTTCGACCAAGGTCGCATCTCAGTGGGCCGTGTCTCTGGCCCTCCGAATTCGCTCAATGGCAGCTGTGTCAGCGTCCGAGCCCCATGTTCGTGTCGGTTCGGTGTTGGTGACGGGCTGGGCACCACTGCTTTGGCTTGCACGCAGTTGCACTCCTCACCTCGGAAAAGCGGCAGTTCTGCGCAGCTGGCGGCAGGAACATGTGCCAGGCGCCACGTTCACACCGTGGATGTCGTCGGTTCGAGCCCGGCAGGGCCCACCGCGAGATGACCTGAACGACGACGCCCGCTCAGCCCGCCATCGACCCCAGCTCGGAGTCGAGCGCTGCCAGCTCGGCGACGAAGCGCTCGCGCAGCGCCGCCTTCTCGACGGCGGGCAGCCACGACGCGTCGACCCCGGCGAGGGTCATGGCCCGCACCTGGTCGGCCGTCGCGCCGATCTGCTCGGAGACGATGCGGTACTCGCGTGCGAGCGACGTGGGGAACATGCCCGGGTCGTCCGAGGCCGGCACGACGTTCAGCCCGGCGTCGAGCATCGCAGCGATCGACGCGCGCCGCCACGGCCGCCACGAGCGGCGGGACGTGGTCGACACGACGGTGAAGGCGACCTGCTCGTCGCGCAGGCGCGCCACGACGTCGTCGTCCTCGAGCACGTAGTACCCGTGGTCGATCCGGTCGCAAGCGAGCTGGTCGAGGCAGGTGATCGTGTTCACGGCGGTCGGCGCGTGCTCGGACGAGTGCGCCGTGCGGCCCAGGCCGGCCTCCCCGGCGAGCCGATAGGCGTCGACGAACCGCTCGGGCGGGCCGGAGGTCTCGAGGTTGTCGAGGCCGATCCCGGCGACGTACTCGTGCGGGTGGTCGACGACCTGTTGCACGAGGGCGAGCGCGTGCTCGCCCGACTTGCTGCGGTAGATGCCCTGGATCATCCGGCCGGTCATGCCGAAGTCGCGCTCCGCCATGCGGATGCCCTCGGCGTACGCCTCGACGGACCCGGCGTAGCCCAGCGTCTCGAGATGGGGCGGCACCGCGTCGAAGAACAGCTCGAGGTGGCGGGTCCCGCTGGTGCGGTGCGCCTCCTCGAAGGCCTCGTAGGTGATGCGGGTCAGGTCGTCGGCGTCGCGGAGGACCTCCACGACCCAGTTCGAGGCCTGGAACAGCGAGTACGACACCGCGGGTTCGTCGGCGCTGCGCTCCTGCGGCACGGGGACGCGCGTGTCGCGATAGAGCGCGGGATCGGGCGGCAGCGAGTTGATGTCGGCGAAGATCCGCTCGGGCTCGTCGGGCAGGGCGAGGCCTTCGCGCCGGGCGAGCTCCGCGAAGGTCGACGCGCGCACGGTGCCGATGAGGTGGCAGTGGAGATCGGTCTTCGGCATGCGGTCGAGGTACCAGCTCGGCAACGAGGCCGAGCCGGACGACGAGGCGGCGGGCGCCGCCGAGGCGCGAGCGGGGGACGGGACCCCTGCCTCCTGGGCGGTCTGGGGACGTGCGACGGAGTCCATCAGCGCGACGTGACCTCGCGGGCGAAGCGGTCGACCCAGTCGGCGCGCGTCGAGACGAGCTCGATCGGGTCGAGGGTGGCGTAGCCGGCGGCGATCGGGTCGGCGGCGATGCCGCCGACGACGTCCTGGATGGTCGAGGGGATCGTCGCGTCGGGGTGGACGGGCAGGTCGCCGACGATCTCGGCGGACGACGACTGGGCCTCGGCCGACAGCAGGTAGTCGATGAACTGCGAGGCGCCGTCGACGTTCTCGGCGCCGGTGGGGATCATGGCGCGGTTCGTCGCCATGTAGCGACCGGTGGCGGGCGGGGTCCACGCGACGGGCTCGCCCGAGGCGACGAGGTCCGTGGCGAAGCCGCTGAGGGCGTCGGCGGCGACGATCTCGCCCTGGGTCAGCAGGTTCGTGACCTCGGTGGACGAGCTGTAGAACTGGAGCACGTTCGGCGACCACGTGCCGAGCTGCTCGAGCGCGGCGTCGATGTCGTAGGGGCCGTCGCCCACCTCGGCGGCGACGCCCGAGACCATGAGCTGGCCGGCGGTCACCGAGATGTCGGGCAGGGCGACGCGGCCGTCGTACTGCAAGTCGCCGTAGAGCGACAAGTCGGCGGCCTCGTCGGCGTCGAGCTCGTCGGTCGAGTAGAGGGTGCTGTTGAGCTGGTAGCTGTACGCGGGCCCGACGTAGGCCTCTTCCGTGGCGAACTCGGCGATCGTGCCGAGGTTCGGCACGTCGGCGGCGTCGACCTGCTGGAACAGGTCGTCCTCTTGGCCGAGGGCCGCGTAGTAGTCACTGATCAGCATGACGTCGACGCCGGGGTCGCCGTCGGCGAGCTGCAGCTTCGAGAGGCGATCGGCGTTCGATCCGGTCTCGATCTCGACCTCGATGCCGGTGGCCTCGGTGAACGGGTCGACCACGGCCTCCTGGAACTCCTCGACCCCGAACGGGAAGGTGCTGACGACGATGCTCTCGGCGTCGGACGACGACGAGCCGTTCGACGAGCAGCCGGCGAGCACGACGGCGGTGACGGCGAGGCCGGCGGCGAGGGCCAGCGGTCGCGTACGGGCGGTGCGGATCATGGGGTGGTCCTTTCGACGACGGCCGGGGGCGGCCGGGGCAGAGGGGAGGAGGTCAGGAGGGGAGGAGGTGCGTGTGCGGTGCAGGGGAGGAAGCACGGTGCCGTGGGGGAGGGAGGCAGAGGGCGTGAAGGGGTCCCGTCCGGCTCAGTCGGACAGTGCGACGAGCCGGGACGCCGGGGCGGTCACGGCGACGTCGTCACCGGGGGCGACGGAGGAGGTTCCCGTGGCACGCACGTCGGAGACGAGCCGCACGGGCGCGCCGGCGTCGTCGATCGCGGCGACCGTGACGAGCAGGTCGACACCGCGGTAGGCGACGTCCGTGACGGTGCCGGTGAGGTGCAGGCCTCCCGCGGCCGCTGCTGGGGGCCGACCCGGGCCTCCTGTGGTCGGCTCGACGACGACGTGCTCGGGACGGACCGTGAGGGCCGTGCCGTCGGCGGCCGAGACGAAGTTCTCGTAGCCGAGGAAGTCCGCGACGAAGCGGTTGGCGGGGGCGGGGAACACGCTCTGCGGGGCGCCCTGCTGCATGATGCGTCCGGCGCGCATGACCACCATGTCGTCGCTCATCTCGAGCGCCTCGTCCTGGTCGTGGGTGACGAGCACGACGGTGAGGCCGGTCTCGCTCTGGATGCGGCGAATCTCCGCCCGCATCTGGACCCGGAGGCGGGCGTCGAGGTTCGAGAGCGGCTCGTCGAGCAGCAGCAGCGCGGGGCGGATCGCGATGGCCCGGGCCAGGGCGACGCGTTGCTGCTGACCGCCGGAGAGCTTCTTCGGCTTGCTCGCCGCGAGGTGCCCCAGGCCGACCAGGTCGAGGGTCTCAGCGACGCGGCGGGCGCGCTCGTCGGCGGGGACGCGGCGCAGCTTCAGGCCGTAGCCGACGTTCTCGGCGACGGAGAGGTGCGGGAACAGCGCGTAGGACTGGAACACCATGCCGAGGCCGCGCTTCTCGGGAGGTGTGCGCGTCACGTCGTCGCCGTCGATGAGGATCGTGCCGCTCGTCGGTGCCGAGTAGCCGGCGAGCATCCGCAGCGTCGTCGTCTTGCCGCAGCCGGAGGGGCCGAGCAGGGTCGTCAGGGCGCCCGGACGGATCGAGAGGTCGATTGCGTCGACGGCGGTGAAGTCACCGAACACCTGGCTGACGCTGCGGAGCTCGGCGGCGGGGCGGGTGGCGGGGTCCGTGGTGCTCACTTGTTGATTCCTCCGAAGATCCGGGCGAAGCCCACGGTGCGCTCGGCGACCACCGCGACGACGACGGTCGCCAGGAGGATCAGCGTGGCCATCGCGGCGACCATGGGGTCGTAGCTCTGCTGCACGTAGTCGAGCATGGTGACCGGCAGGGTGCGGAAGTCGCGGCTCTGCAGCAGCAGCGACAGTGGGACGTTGTTGAACGAGGTGACGAAGCTGAGCAGGGCGGCCGAGAAGATGCCGGGGCGCAGCATCGGCAGCGTCACCGTGAAGAAGGCGCGGACCGGGCTCGCCCCGAGTCCGCGGGCGGCCTCCTCGAGCGAGGGGTCGGCGAGGGCGAGGGAGGCACCGGTCACGCGGACGGCGTACGGCATCATCAGTGCGGTGTGGCCGATGAGGAGCGTGGGGAAGTTCGCCAACCCGAAGCCGATCATCAGCTGCTGGTAGAGCGCGAGCCCGACGACGAGCTCGGGCACGATCAGCGGCGAGAGGAACATCCCCTCGATGAGGCCGCGACCGGACAGGCGCCCGCGATGGATCGCGAGGGTGACCGGCACGCCCACCGCCAGGGCGATCACCGTGGCGAGCACCGCCAGCTGCAGGCTCGAGACGAGCGCTCCGGTGAAGGGGGCGTAGGTGACGGCCCGCTCGAACCACTGCAGGGAGAAGCCCTGCGGCGGGAACGTCAGGGTGCGTCCGCCCGTGAACGCCGTCGCGACGACGAACAGGATCGGCACGATCATCACGACGTAGCCGGCGACGGCGAGCGCGCCGGCGACGGGTCGGCCGGTGCCGGGGGTCCTGCTGCTGCGGGTGGCGCCGTGCAGGGTGCTGCCGCGGGGAGCCTCGGTGCGGGTCGTGCTGCTGGTCCGGGTCACTGGGTGGCTCCCTTGCGGGCGACGAGCGTCGACAGGCCCGAGACGGCGAAGACGAGCACCGTCATGATCAGGGCGGTGGCAGAGGCCCCGGCCCAGTCGATGGTGACGCTGGAGTAGGAGAAGAGCTGGGTGCTGAGCATGCGCTGGCTCGAGCCGCCGAGCAGGTAGGGGGTCGTGTAGGCGGTGACGGACCCGGCGAAGACGAGCGTCGCGGCGACGACGATGCCGGGGCTCGACAGTGGCACGACGATGCCCCAGAAGGTGCGCGAGCGGCTCGCGCCGAGGCCGCGGGCGGCGTCGTCGAGGCCGGCGTCGACCTGGGCCACGGCCGAGTAGCAGGAGATGATCGCGAGCGGCAGGAACAGCTGCGTGAGGCCCAGCACGATGGCGAGCTCGGTGTAGAGCAGCTGCGGGGCGCGGTCGACCAGGCCCAGCCCCACGAGCAGCTGGCCGATCGCGCCCTGCGAGCCGAGCACGACGAGCCACCCGAAGGTGCGAACCACGTTGCTGAGCAGCAGCGGGAAGATCGCGAGGGCGAGCAGCACGCTCGACCACCGCGACGTGGACCGGGCCAGCAGGTACGCGATCGGGAACCCGAGGACGATGCAGACGACGGTGACGATCAGTCCGAGCCCGACGGTGCGGCCGATGATCCGCAGGTCGTACGGGTCGGTGAGCATCTGGCCGACGCGGGCCACCACCTCGCCCGTGCCCACGCCGGGAGGGGCGACGAGCATCGCCAGCGACGGGACGAGGAACCCGACGAGCAGGAAGGCGAGCCCCGGCAGCAACAGCAGCAGGGCGGTCTTGCGAGTGGTCACGACGAGCCTTTCGTGGCGGTCGGGGTACGACGGTCGTACGGGGTGCCCCTCGACGGACCGGACGTCGCCGACGGGGCGGCGACGGGGGAGTCGAGGAGGCGGTGCAACCGGTTGCGCAACCGGTCTCATCAACCCTAGGGTGCCTCCGGGGCCAGGTCGACCACCGCGCGTAACGATCGTGTGAAACGTCGTCCGACCGTGCCCCGTAGGCTCGTTGCAGGGACGACGGAGGGGACGGGCATGTCGACACTGGCCGACGTCGCCGTGCTCGCGGGGGTCTCCAAGGCGACCGCCTCCCGCGCTCTCAGCCGTCCCGAGCTCGTGCGGCCCGAGACCTCGGCCCGGGTGCTGGCCGCGGCCGACCAGCTCGGCTTCGTCGCGAACCGTGCCGCCCGGCAGCTCGCCCGTGGCCGGAGCGGGCTGGTCGCCCTGGTCGTCCCGACGCTCGAGAACTCCTACTTCACGCCCGTGATCGCGGGCGCGCAGGCGCTGGCCGGCGAGCACGACGTGCAGCTGACCGTGGCCGTGCACCCGCTGGCGCGGGCCGAGGAGCTCGTCGCCTTCGAGCGGCTCTCGGCCCAGGTGGACGGGTTCATCGTGGTGGCACCCCGCGGACCCGACGAGGTCGTCGCTGCCGCCGCCTCCTCGAAGCCGACGGTGCTCGTCGACCGGGAGGTCTCCGGGCTCTCGTCCGTCGTGGCGGACACCGCCGCGGCGTTCGGTTCGCTCGTCTCGCGTTTCGTCGACGACGGCCATGAGCGCCTCGTCTACGTCGGCGGCCCCGAGGGCTCGTGGCAGGACGCCCAGCGCACCGCGGCCGTCACCCGGGCCGCGCACGACCGAGCCGAGCTCGTGCGGCTCGGTCCGTTCCCCTCCACCTTCGCGGCGGGGGTCTCCGTGCTGCCCTCGGTGCTCGAGGCGCGCGCGACGGCCGTCGTGCCGTACGCGACCGCCATCGGGCTGGGGCTGATGTTCGCGCTGGGGGACCGGCCCGCCTCCTCCCGTGTCGTCGTGAGCTCTGAGCGGATGGTCGTCGACTCGCTCGGCCTGGTCGGGGTCCCTGCGATCGACGTCGACGGCGACGAGCTCGGACGCGTCGCGACCGGCATGCTGCTGGACCTGGTCGAGGGCCGAGGGGGAGCGAGCACGGCGGGCGCGCAACGTCGCCTCCCCGTGCCGGTGCGCTGGCCCGCCGGGGCGTGACGCCGCCTGTCCCGCCGGGGCTCGCCGGTGCCGTCGTCCGCTACAGCGGCGCGACCTCGCCCGGGCGCGGGGCCCGCAACTGGTGCAGGGCGGGCGCGTGCAACGGCGTCGTCTCCCAGCGGACGTCGGCCACGTTGCCCTCGAGCACGAGGTGCAGGCGGTGCGGGGTCTCGACGAACACGACGTCGATGTGCAGGGCCGCTGCTCGCCGGCCCGCGGTGACCGCGAGGGCTCCCGTGACGGCCCAGTCGGCGAGGACGACGTCGGCCTCGAGTACGGCGTCGCCCTCGTGCAGCAGCAGGCGCCACGACGACCCGTCGCCCACCAGCTCGACCGCGGTCAGCGTCGTCCGTTCGCTCGACGTCGTGGGCCTGAAGGAGCCGGCTCGCAGCTCGTCGGCGCCTGCCTGGTCCTCCAGGGGCGCCAACGCCAACGTGGCGGTGCGCTGCGCGAGCGCCTCGTCCGCGGCCTCGTCGCCCGGGCCGTCCAGGGCGGGCAGGAGGTGCGTCCAGGCGAGGTCGAGGACGGCCTGCATGTCGACCGACTGGCCGGTCAGGGCGACCACGGCGTCGTGCTCGGGCAGCACGACGCAGAACTGGCCGTAGGCACCGTCCCCGCGGTAGCCGTGGCGCGCCATCCAGAACTGGAAGCCGTAGCCCTGGCTCCAGTCGGCGTTCGCCTCGTCGGGGTTCGCGACCTGGACCTGGGTCGCCTCCTCCACGTAGGAGGCGGGCAGCAGCTGCCGGCCTTGCCACACGCCCCGCTGGAGCCACAGCTGGCCCAGCAGCGCGACGGCCTCGGTGCTCGCATGGAGGCCGCTGAAGCCGATCTCGCGACCGCTGCCGTCGCGCTGCCAACGCGCCTCGCCGATGCCGAGCGGCTCGAAGAGGCGAGGACGCAGGTACTCGGTGAGCGACAGCCCGGAGGCGCGCTGCACGATGGCCGCCACGGCGTAGGTGCACGGCTGGTTGTAGGCGAAGACGGAACCGGGCTCGGCCTCGGGCGGCGTGAGCAGGAACCCGCGGACGAGATCGACGGGATCGGCCTGCAGGGCACGGTCGAGGGCCTCGGCGAGGTGCCCGCTCGACATGGCGAGCACGTCGCGGACGCGCATCGACCGGCTGCGCGGGTCGCTCACGTCGGCGTCCAGCTCCGGGAAGTGGCTGAGGACGGTGTCGTCCAGGTCCAGCAGGCCCTCGTCGACGGCGAGGGCGACGGCGGTGGAGGTGAAGGACTTGCTCAGCGAGTAGAGCAGGTGCACGCGGTCGGCCGAGTAGGGCGACCACCAGCCCTGCGCGACGACCGAGCCGTGCCGGACCACGACGAGGCTGTGCGGCTCGACGCCCGGCGTGGACGCGAGGCCGTCGACGAAGGCCAGGATCCCGCTGGCGTCGACGCCCTGGGCGGAGGGTGCGCTGGTGGGCAGAGCGGCGATGGTCATGCCGTCGAGGCTAGCGCCGGCCTCGCCGTCCAGGCCTCGAGGAGCCGCTCACCAGCCCAGCGTGCCGGGCGCTCCCTTGAACGGGCCGACGACGCGCGACGTCACCCAGCCGCCGTAGAAGTCGCCCTCCTGGGCGTCGACGAGCTCGCCGTCGATCGCGCAGGAGTCCATGCGTCCTGGGTAGACGGCGACGTGGTCGACGAGCATCTCGTAGCCGGGCCACGGCGTGGGGTAGGTCCAGGCCGCCGAGGAGGCCCTGTCGCCGCCCCCGACGACGTCGAGGT
>Ga0265797_10012735_pt1 | contig 10254 bp, 8 predicted proteins | sample P2T30metagenome_FD_192433 | JGI IMG/M metagenome (GOLD analysis project Ga0265797, IMG submission 192433) | Plant litter microbial communities from East Loma Ridge, Irvine, California - P2 T30 | ecosystem: Environmental > Terrestrial > Plant litter > Unclassified | place: USA: California... | reverse complement strand
GGGAGCCGGTGGTCTCGTCGCTCTGCTGTGTTGGGATTCAAACGGCAAAGGCAAAAGCAGCCGTCAGTGCGACGAGGGGCATGTCGGTATTAAAGACGAAGAGGTGGTTGATGCCACCAACCGCACTGGTGGATCCGCAGAGCGCATCTCTCAACGCGCGGAGGAGCACTTGGACACGAAGCGCCAGGCTGGGGCTTGGTCCCAAAATACCCATCCTCGCTAGCCCGGTCCAAAGATAGATGATGGGTGCAGCGTGGCAAAGACCTGCCGCCGGCTGAGCAGGGGACCTGGGACGTCCGGGTAGAGAGTTTTGGCACCGCCTGCGGCTGGCGGCCATTGGCGCTGGGGCCAGTCAGCGACCGCCGACGGGGCCTGACGCGGTTTGGAAACATGTATCGAAACATGGAATCCTGCTTGTCCTTTGCCTCCTCACCCTGTAGCCGTATCGACACTCGAGCAGGCAGAGCCTTGGCAGAACCTCGTCGTTTCGAAGGCGGGCGCCTCTGGCCACACACGTCGGAGCTTCCCGCGCGCGCTTCATCGGTCTGCTGCATCCCATCCATGGACGTGTCGGAACGCTCCTCTGCACAAGCAGCGCCAACTCGCCCGCTCTCCAGGCTCAAGGCTTCTGCCGTACATGTCTGCATTCATGCTTGGCACGACGCCGAAACGACAGCTGCAATCCATCATCCTGCACTTTGTTCGTAAGCACCACACAGCCCTCGGCCGTCTTGGCAGCCTCACCCACAGTCGGTCGTGGCCGATGGCTGCCGGAATGCTACGGCTGTTCATCACGCTCAGCCAGCCGGTGCTAATGCCATGTCTCGTATCGTATAGGATTATGTACGCACTTGCAGTCCATGTGCGACCGCGCTTGCGCAATCACTAACGCAAACCCGGCTCGGCGCCACAGGATTGCTTCTACGCCAGCGTCTTTGAGCACCAAGATCCGTCTCTCAAGACCGTCCCCCTGGCAGTGCAGCAGAAGCAGATAGTCGTCACCTGCAACTACGAGGCCCGAAGACGAGTACGATCCCTGGGCCTACGCCCCATGCACTAGTCATCCGACGTGGCGTAGCAGCTTGTTGACTCTCTCTCGCAGGGCTTGCGCAAACTGCAGCTGATCCGCGAGGCCAAGAAGGTGTGCCCTGACGTAGTCATCGTCCTCGGCGAAGACCTCACTCGCTTTAGAGATGCTTCCAAGCACCTCTATGCCTTTCTGCGCTCCTTCTCGTGGAACTCGCGCTGCGAGCGACTCGGCTTTGACGAGGTGGGTCCATCACCACAACCTTCTTTTCCTCATCAAATGTCTCAGCACCGCCACCCTTCTGCTTCCCAATCTAGACTTTCCTACCAAAGCCCATTTCCCGCCCCCTCCTCGCATTCGATTCGAATACGGTGCACCTTGCAGAGTGATTAAGGCGACCTAGGTCTTTCTAGACGTCACCGATATCATCGACTACAATGTCAGCATTCTCAACCACAATGATCTCGCAAACGCCTTCTTTTGTCTCGTCAGGGATGACCCCACGGCTGGCTTTCCGTACAATGCGGCGCGGCTGATGGGGCATCTATACCCCAAAACAGCAACTGAAAACCTGGGTAAGCTACATACGCCGTATACGACGTAGCCTGGCAGAAACATGTTCCTGCCTTGTATCGCGAGATGCAAGGCTGACACTTTGGCGACTGTCAGCCGCTAGTGTACCTGCCACCAACATCGTATAAAACGGCCATGCACGTGCACGGCTATTGCACATCGTATGCGCCAGTCATCGCTGGTAGTTAGCCGTGGGACTACCTGGGCGCTAACGTGCAGCAGAAACCACTTCGTTGGACCCACTACATGTTCGATTGGCTCTGGGTAGCCATCTGGCACACTACATACGAAGCCAACTCGAGGCTGAGAAGGGCTATACGGCTACTGCTGGCGTTTCGACAAACAAGCTTCTCGCAAAGCTTGTCGGGAGCACCTATAAACCAAACGCTCAGACAACACTACTGCCGCCGTATGTCCTTGATGACGATGAAGCCACTGACAACGTAACCTCCTTCATTGACGAGCATGAAGTTGGCAAGATTCCGGGCATAGGGTTCAAAATAGCACAGAAGCTCCGTGCGTATGCGCTGCAGAGACCGGCGGATTTCCATGCAGGATTGGTGTATGGAGATACCAAAGAGAATGTGCTCGTGCGTGATGTAAGGGCGTGTCCGGGCATGGGCCCAGACACGCTTGAACGGGTGCTAGGCGGCCCAGGCGTGCCAAAGGGCATCGGTGCCAAAGTATGGGGTCTACTGAACGGCTGCGACGAGGCAGAAGTTGGGCAAGCCCGCGAGGTTCCTCGACAGATCAGCATTGAAGATAGTTATGTCCGCCTCGAACGGATAGAGGAAGTAACCAAGGAACTCCAGATGCTTGCGAGGCGATTGCTAGAACGAATGCACGCCGACCTTTTAGAGGAAGAAGACGACGACGAGGAGGAGGAGCATGTCCTGCCCTCAGACAAGGCTGCTCTCACGTGTTCAGGAACTACGAAGCGTTGGCTTGCCTATCCAAAGACGATTCGTTTATCTACGCGGCCACGCCCCCCGCAAAATGCAGGTGGCAGCCGGAATCGGTCCTTTGCGCGGATATCCAGGTCGGCACAGATGCCGGCGTTCGTGTTTAGCCTCAAGGACGGCATAGACGAGATCGTCAACAGGCTCTTACACGGGACACTCTTACCCCTCTTTCGCAAACTTCACCCAGAAAAGCGCGGCTGGAACTTGAGCCTCATCAACATGGCCGCGACGAATATGGTGGATGCTGCGAGCGAGACGGGTGGGGTGGGACGTGACATTGGTAAAATGTTCAAGCGCCAGGATGCAGTGCTTAAGCAATGGAGGGTAGAAGCAAAAGAAGAAGAGCCAGCGACGACAAAAGTGCCGCAAGAAGCACCACAAAGGGTTGGGTCTGAAGATGCTCCGACCCTGTCGCAGCAAGGCGAAAGCTCTATAGTCAATGGTTGGGAGTCAGAAGACGAGGACATGATTGACGAAGACCGGTTTCGTTGTGATGAATGCGGTGCCCTCATGCCGACATTTGCAATGGGTGCGCATTATCGCTGGCATGCATCGACGTAGACGGGCGAAACCTGATACACAATCAAAGGCAGCTGCAACCTTGTTATTGCAGATGCTTATTCATGCATTCTATGACCCTGATATCTTGTCGAAACCGAATCACAGCGAGAAAGCGACGGAGGTAATGCTGAATGTATAAGGAAGTGGGCGCATGGTTGTGTTTTGTCTCGCAAGCAGTTCCTAAACCAGCATGTTGCCCCGCTAAATCCCCAGGTCCACTCCTTCCAGAAGGAACAATAGGCCCGGACGCTTATCGGCTGCGGCTTCCCTAGCATGGCGAACATGTGAAGGCAAGGCGTTTGACGTCGACGGTCGCAAAGCTTTAAGCCTCGCATCCACCCCAGCCCTCTTCATTCCTACTGCTGTGCACCGTGTCTTGAACTGAAGCATTCGCCGTTTACCTGTTCACATCACATACACAATGCCCGGCTCATCGCGGCTGCCAGTCAGTCTGCGCGACACCTTCATCGCCCGCAAGAACTCGGCCAATGGCCAGCTCGTCGCCTTCAACATCGACGTGCTGCGCAACGTCATTTTCATCCTCTTCGTCCTCCGATGGACGCGCATCACATTCTACCAACTAAAAGGCCGCGGCGTCATCGGGTCGCTTACCGAAGCCTACATCAACATCCGCAAGTACCTCTACGGCGTCTTCCTACGGCTCCCTGGCGTGCGGGACAAAGTCCAGGCAGAGGTTTCCGACTCAATTCTCAAACTAGAGCGCAAACTTGTCCCGAGCGGGCCCGGCGTGCAGCGCATCACCAGTCTACCGGCCGAGGGCTGGAGCGAGGATGCGGTGCGCGACAAGCTGAATGAGCTGGCCCAGATGGAACACACGCGGTGGGAGGATGGACGAGTCAGCGGTGCGGTATATCACGGCGGAGAAGAGTTGATTCGACTTCAAACAGAGGCCTTTGGCAAATTCACCGTCTCCAACCCCATTCACCCCGACGTGTTCCCTGGCGTCCGGAAGATGGAGGCCGAGATCGTCGCCATGGTATGTTTGGCGCATCGTAGAGGGCCCAAGATGAAGACTAACAGTATCCAGGTTCTGTCCCTATTCAATGCACCCCTAGACGCAGCGGGCGTCACAACCTCTGGCGGTACCGAGTCGATTCTCATGGCCGTCCTTTCCGCGCGCAACAAGGCCTACAAGGAGCGCGGCGTCACCCAGCCCGAGATGATCCTCCCCGAAACCGCCCATACCGCTTTCCGCAAAGCATGCGAGTACTTCAAGATCAAGATGCACCTCGTAAAGGTCAAGGCACCCAGCTACAAGGTCCACCTGCCGTCTGTATCCCGTCTAGTCAACCCCAACACCGTCATAATTGTCGGCTCAGCACCCAACTTTCCCCACGGTATCATTGACGACATAACTGGCCTGAGCAAGATTGCCTACAAGAACAAGATTCCGCTACACGTAGACTGCTGCCTCGGCTCCTTCATTATTCCCATGCTTCCCAAGGCCGGGTTTGACTTTGAACCCTTCGACTTTCGCCTCAAGGGCGTAACCAGCATCTCCTGTGATACCCACAAGTACGGCTTCGCGCCAAAGGGCAATTCTACCGTACTCTACCGTTCCGACGCCTACCGCAAATACCAGTATTTCATCTCGCCCGATTGGTCTGGCGGCGTATACGCTTCGCCATCTATTGCAGGATCGCGTCCCGGTGCCCTAATTGCAGGCTGCTGGGCAAGTCTTGTCAAGCAGGGTCACAACGGCTACCTTGACGCCTGCCATAAGATTGTCGGCGGCATGAAGCAAATCGAGACCGCCATCCGCGAGAAGCCAGAACTTTCGTCTGACCTCAAGATCATCGGCCGTCCCCTCGTCTCCGTCGTTGCTTTTCTCTCGAACACGCTTGATATTTACGACATTGCCGATGGCATGTCGTCCAAGGGATGGCATCTGAACGCGCTCCAGAGTCCACCAGCTATCCACGTTGCTGTCACGCTTCCCATCGTTGCTGTCATCGACAAGCTGATTGACGATTTGGTCGAGGTTACTGAGGATGTTAGGGAGAAGGAGAGGAGGAGGATTGCAGAGGGCAAGGGCGCCAAGGGTGCAGTGAAAGGTGATGCGGCGGCTTTGTATGGTGTTGCCGGCAGCTTGCCAAACAAGAGCGTAGTTGAGGATTTGGCCAAGGGTTTCTTGGATACTTTGTACAAAGCTTGAGCGAGTTTATGTTTTACCCTATTGATCAACATTTTCCATGCAGTCTGTATAATAGGTATACACGCTCAATGTGATATAATGAGCGAGCAGAGTCTCTTGAAATCAAGAGTAACAAAAATGCAAAATGACCACGTAAAGACTGGCCCAAGATCAAAGACTTGTTTATGCACACATTGATAGTATATTGGTTCTGCTGCCTTGGATGTCATGGCCGTCACCTACTAAGCAGAAGGTAATCTTGCTGCCGTTTGCTCAAGCGGCTCCTTCCTCCTCGGCCGCTTGAGATCCTCTTCAGTAATTCCATTCACCCCGACCTTGGTGAGGCCCATGACCGGCGGGTCGCCCTTCTTCACAAATTCGTACAAGCCCGGCAGCTTGTTTCCCGCAAGTCTAAACGCATCACGAACGACCTGTTCGTGCAAGTCGCCCTGGATCTCAAAAATAATCTTGCTCACTGCCACCCTCGCAGTCCAACGGTCAAAGCTTCCCTTGCCCTTGCCCATACGTACGTCGTTTCCGGACGTGTAGACACCAATGTTGGCCGCAATGCGCATGTACAGGCGAAACTTCATGCCTCGAAGACGCTTCCGAATCGTTTCCTCGGCGATGCGGAGTTGGTGCGCGCTGATACGGCGATCATGGTCGCGCATTCGCAGGCCATAGTCACCCCATACGACCGTTGTACCGCGCATGCTGCCGCCGGTGGGTACGCGACATCTTCCCTTGCGTGATTTTCGGGACTCGCCGCCTTTGGGTGCGAGGTATGAGAGGTGAGAGGGGGTGGAGGAGAAGAGTCGGACAGACGGCTTAGTCGTGGGTACTGTAAATTGACATTTGGAAAGGCATGTCTGTTGCAGTACTAAAGGGTCATCAGCGGGGAAGGACTACCGCAAAACTTTCGGCCGTCTTACATGTGGGCCGTGCTGTAGAAAGGCTCATTTGGCTGAATCGAGCCAAAAGGCCCTGCGATATCCTCGGCGGCGGCATGGCGTTGTGGTGCGGGACATTCAATGCGTACTCAGCTCTCGTCGGGAAGTTCTGGCGCCAAGCTGTGGCTGACCTTGTGTGGTTGCTGTGGCTGCTGTGGCTAATGTATGGAAGGGGGGAGGTGCGCGCCTGCCTAATTGCCTAGTGACCGCGCGCGCAAGTGCAAGTCGCGTCGTGCACGTAATGCCCCGTCGCCCACTAAATCACTCAATCAAACCTCCACCCATTGTTGGATGCAATTACTCACCTACGAGTGCCGTTTTCAGCTGGCTTTCTGAATCAACGTGTTTTGCACACTGAAGATGCCCGCTGACATTCGCAGCTTCTTTGGCGGCGGCCCTCCCAAGCCGAGCCAGGATGCGCAGAAGAAGAGTGAGCCTACAACCAAGAAGGCCGCGCCTAAGAAGAAGGGTCGCACGAGCAGAGTTGTAGAAGACTCTGAAGACGACGACGAAGAAGATTCAAAGTCAGACATCCAATTCTTCTTATTTGATGATGTCGAAGCTGACCATGAACAGACCAAAGAAAGCGTCCCCCAAGAAGCCGCCACCAAAGAAAGTCAAGCGCGAACCTACCCCAGAACCTGTACTTGAAGAAACAACTACATCAGATTTCTTTGCCAGCACAAATAAGCCCAAGCGAACAGAACCAGTCAAGAAGAAGGCCGCGGAGACACCAAAGGCAACGCCTAAGAAAGCCCTTGCAAAGACAACTGCGAAGGCATCGAAAACGGCTACCCCGGCGTCAACTGTCAAGACCTCTGCACGAGCGAAGAAGCCTGTCACATCGTACAACGAGAGGGACGACGACGACGAGTTTCCAGACGATGACCTGGACGACGCGGATGACATTTTTGAAGACAGCATCAAAGGCAAAGCCAAGGATGACTACCAGGAAGCCTCGGGGAGCGAGGATGAACTACCGGTAAAATTACCACACCGCGGAACACCAAAGGCCACAGCGAAACAGCAAAAGGCGATCAAGGATGAGGACGAATTTGATCCCGAAGATGAAGATGTTGATATGAAGGATATAGACGCAGACGACGACTTTGTAGAGCCCGACGAGGAGGAACGGGCAGTCAAGAGCACGCCAAAGAAGACGTCGGCTGCAAGCAAGAAGCGCAAATCACCCGAGTCCGAGGACGAAGAGGAAGAGAAGCCAAAGAAGTCACGTGCGAAGGCCACGCCGTCCAAGTCACCAGCAAAGAAGAAGGCGAAGAAGGAAGAAACTGAAGACAGCACAGACATTCAGGCCATCTACGACAGTATCCCCACCGTACGCGCCCCTACGCCTCCACCCAAAGACGCAAATGGAAAGTTCAACTGGCAAGCGAACGCAGGCCGTGCCGATGCTGCTCCGCTTCAGGGCTCATCCAGTGACATGCCACAGGGTTCGGATACATGTCTAGCAGGCCTGAATTTTGTCTTCACCGGCGTGCTGCAGAAATGGGGTCGAACAGAGAGCCAGGAGTTGGTAAAACGACATGGCGGTAAAGTCACTGGTGCTCCCAGCAAAAAGACTAGTTATGTTGTTCTTGGTACAGATGCCGGTCCTAGTAAACTGGCCAAGATCAGGGAAATGAACATCAAGACCATTGACGAGGACGGACTAACCTTGCTTATTGAGAAGCTGACAGCGGCTGGTAACAAGGGTGACAGCAAAGCCCAAGCTGAATACAGGGAGAAGCAACGCAAAGAGCAGGAGAAGATTGAGCAGCTGGCTGCTGAAATGGAAAAGGAGGAACAAAAGCGCCAGAAAGAAGTGGCCGCAGTAGCTAAAGCGGCTGGTAACAAGACGGCCTCCGCAGCCACCGCCGCAGCTCAAAGTGTAGGTCCTGCAGTGGACTCTAGACTGTGGACTACGAAATACGCACCCACGTCACTGGCCCAGATCTGCGGGAACAAGGCGACCGTGGAAAAGATTCAACGATGGCTACAAATGTTCCCGAAGAACCTCAAAACTGGGTTCAAGCTTGCTGGCAAAGATGGGAGTGGGGTGTTCCGTGCCATAATTATTCACGGGCCGCCTGGCATCGGCAAAACCACTGCTGCACATCTCGTTGCAAAACTCGAAGGCTATGATATAGTTGAGAGGAACGCAAGTGATACCCGAAGCAAGAAGCTCATCGAAGATGGTCTACGCGGAGTTCTGAGTACCAATTCTCTCCATGGGTATTTCGCTGGGGATGGAAAGAAGGTCGAGGGATCGAAGAAGAAGCTTGTTCTGATCATGGATGAAGTCGATGGTATGTCTGCGGGAGATCGGGGTGGCGTTGGCGCGCTTGCGGCGGTCTGCAAAAAGACGGAAGTGCCTATGATCCTCATCTGCAACGACAGAAAGCTTCCGAAGATGAAGCCTTTCGATTACGTGACGTTCGACCTGCCCTTCAGACGGCCTACTGTTGATCAAATACGATCACGTATCATGACAATCACTTATCGAGAAGGCCTCAAGATGCCCCCAGCAGTCATCAACGCGCTCATCGAGGGCAGCCATGCCGATATCCGCCAGGTGGTCAACATGATCTCTACCGCCAAACTCGACCAAGACGTGATGGATTTCGACAAGGGCAAGACCATGTCTAAGAACTGGGAGAAGCATGTAGTCCTGAAGCCGTGGGACATCACACAGAAGATTCTTGGTGGCGGCATGTTTGCTTCAAGCAGCAAAGCTACGCTCAACGAGAAGATTGAGCTATACTTCAACGACCATGAGTTCAGTCCGTTGATGTTACAGGAGAACTATTTGGGCACCAACCCTATGCTGTCGCTAAATTATTCGGGCAAGGAAAAAAATCTGAAAAACCTGGAGCTTGTGTCACAAGCAGCCGATAGCATCAGCGACGGTGACCTGGTCGACCGCATGATTCACGGTTCACAGCAACAATGGAGTCTGATGCCTGCACACGCAGTGTTCAGTTTCGTTCGGCCCGCAAGCTTCGTTTCCGGTAACACGGCGGGTAACCAGACACGCTTTACATCATGGCTGGGCAAGAACAGCACCACCAACAAGCTCAGTCGAATGATCAAGGAGATTCAGGCTCATATGCGGCTGCGTTCCTCTGGCGATAGACACGAGGTTCGGCAGCAGTATATCCCACTTCTTTGGACGGATCTGGTTCAGAAGCTGCAGAAGGAAGGAAAGGAAGCAGTGCCGCAGATCATCGAGTTGATGGACAGCTACTACCTAACCAAGGACGATTTCGATGCAATCATGGAACTTGGTGTAGGTCCAATGGACCAAGAAAAGGTCAAGATTGAGACGCAGGCCAAAGCGACATTTACGCGACTGTAAGTCACTGCCTAGCTTATTCCTTCACATGAGATGCTAATGTTCTCCCAGCTACAACCAGCAATCGCATCCGATGCCATTCATGAAAGCCTCCTCTGTCGCCCAGCCAAAGAAACAAGCCAAAGAAAAGCCAGATCTTGAGGAGGCCATCGAAGAGTCTGATGATGGCGAAGTCATTGAAGAAGTCAAGGATGAGGATGAAGACGTCGATTTGTCAAAGGACAAGTACGTCAAGCAGCCAAAGAAGAAGGCCGCACCAAAGAAAGGGGGCAAGAAGAAGGCAAAGGGTGAAGAGGAGGACGAGGAGGACGAGGAAGATGTCAAGCCCAAAGGGAAGGGCAAGGCGAAGGCGGCTCCCAAGAGCAAGAAAAAGTAGGCGTACGTGGACTTGAGATGGGGCTAATGTTTTTGACCTGTATAAACATTTCGCTGTGTAGAACAGTTAGGTTAGCTGGGTTTATCAATACTATGCTGATGGGTAGGCTAAATGAAGGTTAGAAACATGTTCCACAGATGGCCCTAGGCACATGATTTCCAGAGAGCGCTGGCCATGACGGCAAGCTTGGGTTGGAGTTCGGGCCGCATTCCTAGATACGAATTCATGACGCTTACTCAATAGCGTAAGAGGCAGCCCCGCCTTTGACGTTGGGTGGAGCTCTAGCCGTGCGCGTGCC
>Ga0265797_10012734_pt1 | contig 10254 bp, 9 predicted proteins | sample P2T30metagenome_FD_192433 | JGI IMG/M metagenome (GOLD analysis project Ga0265797, IMG submission 192433) | Plant litter microbial communities from East Loma Ridge, Irvine, California - P2 T30 | ecosystem: Environmental > Terrestrial > Plant litter > Unclassified | place: USA: California... | reverse complement strand
TGAAGGAGTGCATAAAACGCCTTGAAGGACGCGGGCAAAGCAGCGACAAGGACGATAAAAAAGCTAGCAAAGCACCTGGCAGATTCGGCTCTATTGCTGAGATTATTCTTGTATTTAATTACTTACCTAGAGTATTAGAATCGCGACTCCAAAGCTATGAGGACGTTGAGTATCACCGTCACGACGAGGCGCCCGAAGATCACCTCCCAATCAACCTCCGAGCCGCCATCGTCAAGGCGCGCGACTACTATAACAGGCTTGACTTATCGCCAGCTTATTACGCTGCTACAATCCTCCACCCACGACTTAAGAACTACTGCGATACTGTTTGGGAGCCTACATGGCTAGAGTCGAATAATCGCAATTTCCAGGCCCTGTGGGCCGAGTACAAAGGCTTAGCGAGGCCGCGCATACGCACACGAATAATCGCTAATAATATTAATGACGCGATTGATAGTATCATCAACCCAGCCAGTATGGGCAGCAACGAGGATGAGTTTAAACAGTGGAAGCGCTGCGAGCTATGTGCTGCAAAGGGTAGCGAGCACGCAATAAACCCCATAAAATACTGGGTAGAGCTGCGTGATCGCTACCCTAACCTCAGCAAACTTGCGCTTGACGTACTCTCTATCCTAGCCTCAAGCTGTGAGTGTGAACGCGTCTTTAGTGAGCTTAGCGACCTGCTAGAGCCTCGCCGACGAGGTATCTTACCTGAGCTTTTGGCAGCAATACAGTGCAACAGGAGATGGAGAAGAGCTAGTATTGGCAGCGATGATGAGGTGGATGAGAAGGCTGTTACTAAGGAGCAGTTAGACACCAAATACGGTATGGCAACGTGGGCCGTCGGCTGAGAAATACGACTCCAATTCTCCTATACAACTTTCCTAATTAGGCAACCGGCCTATACGGCCACATCAAGCCGGCCGACGCCCTGCAGCTAATCAAGCCAGCCGGCCGGCCGGATTGTTGCCATGTCTGAGCAGCAGGGTCTGTTTACATGACGTATCTATGATACAGCTGAGGTAAGGGGTACTTGATAAGTGAGGAAGTAGCACCAGAACACCAGCACGTGATCTGCTTCTCCTCATAACCGCAACACAATCTCCACGTCGGATCGAGCTACTAGATCCGCAACCACGTGCGCTCCTAAGCTTCCAGTGCCGCCCGTAACAAGAACGCTTTGCGCCCGGTCGCGGTCAGCAGTGACTGAAGCTGCCATCATTGATGACTGAGCAAATCCGGCAGTAAATTTTGCAACGTAAGCATCTACCGTAGCAGCGCGTTCAGTGATGTCGCTGTCTGGTAGAGACACCGCCTTGGGTATGGCTGGAAGGGGCAAATGGTCGAATCTGCGGCAGTGGATGTCAGCCGAGGCGTCTGGTCTGCGGCGGTCAAGGAGGAGTTCCTACTTTGCACCGGAAGCCGTTGCGATGATGATACGCTAAATTTAGTTTTCGGGAAACTGGCCATCGGTCCAGTCCACGTGTCCGTACCCGACCGCCTGTAGCTCGCGTTCCCAGTGGGACTGATGAGATATGGCGTGCAAGCGGACGTCATCAAAGAGCCACCACCCTTCCAGAAGGCTGAAGATGATGTCGACCCAAGGAAGAGTCTCGGTCATCTCAAGCATCATGAGGAATCCGTCCGGCCGGAGGGTTTTGCGTATGTTCTTCGCTGATACAGTCAAGCTGTGCGTGGCATGGACGGCATTACTGGCGATGACAATGTGCTGCGTCCCTATCAGGTCGTCTGCAGGCTCTTGTTCGATGTCGTGGGCGCGGAACTTCATAAAAGGGTATGCTTTGAAGGTCCGCCGGGCCAAAGCGACGAAGGAGGGTACGAGATCGGTAAAGGTATACTCGACAGGAACACCGAGCTTTGCTAGCAGTGACACAAGATACTTCGTCGTTCCTCCCGTACCGGCGCCCATCTCGAGGATCTTCAGAGGGCCCGAATCGCGCGGCAAACGAGTCACTAGGCGAGTCAAGGTCTCTTCCACAAGCTTATAGAAGATCTTGTTCAACAGAGAGTCGCCGTATAGCCCGGATACGAGCTGCCGTCCTTCTTCGCTGCCGAAGATGAGTTTGATACCATCCAAGTTGCCTTGGAGCACTTCGACAAGTCGCGTACCGCAGTAGAAAGCCAGGCGATTTGCGAAGGCATGATCTGGGAAAGCAGCCACAAGACTGTCGAGCAGCTCTTTGCTGCTCTTATGTGGTGGCGAAACAGCTGTGCGCACAATGATGTCGCCATCAACATCGATTAACCGACCGTCCTTCTCGAGCAGACTGTAAATGTACTGCGCTAGCCGAGCGTGTTGGGGCGCGTAGCTGATGCGCGGCAATTCTGCCCCAGCTTTGGCAGTCCGAAGATTACAACCGAGCTTCTCGAAAGCCTCGACAACCAGAGCAATACACAGTTGTGTCTGCTTAGGGTTGATGGTATCCATGTAACCTGAGCAGCCAAAATTCTGAATGAACTGGTCTGTGAGCTTCTTGGTTTCGTGGAATGCGCCGAGCACGTCCGATGCAGCGAGCCGCAGCTCCTCCACCTTGCCTGATTCAATGAGTCCTATATGTTCGTCCTGATGCGTTACATGCCTCTCGGGGAGAGACGCACGTCTCCGATATGCGTACTTTCAGTCCGGCATTTTTGTACACACAGAAAAGTCCGATTCCGATAGCATTCGAGTCATGTCGCTTCAGGCATCCACTTGACCCCACCTTGCGCAACAGTCCAGTCTGAGGTTGTGAGTGGGCACCCGAATATCCCGGATACACAGCGTTTTTGCTCGTATATACGAGCGTTCCGTGTATAGAATCCCGGGTGGACAGTCGAGGTCCCACTTTAGCCGAATTTGGGTGTAATTTTCAGGTTTTTTTTTAACAGCCGCAGTCGCGTCGCGAACACGTACTTTGAATCTATCCCTTCGGAAATTTTGCAGCTTGTATTCTATTCGGCTTAGCGCCATTTCATATCCAGTATATTACACTTGTATGGTATCTGATACAATACGGGATATACGAGAGAATTTGCTAATATCCCAAATATTAACAACCCTAGTCCAGTCGAGGCGGCCGTTGTCAGCAATGCATCTCAGTCTTACTCATTGGACAGAACTTGTTAGTGGAAGCATTTGCAAGATCTAGATCATTCCTCCATGCCTAGAAGATACCAATGGTTAAGTGTTGCACATCGCTTCGACTACCTCTTCTAGTTCGCCGGTAAAGGATGTATACTGCTACTGACAAGTCGAATATGGTCAAAGGGCGCGTGTCTGCCGCTTTTCACACCCACATTTATAGCTTTGTGAGCTTCGGAATTCGATCCTTGACATCAATTACAGGTACCAGACACCACCAAAAGTAAACTAAGAAGCACCGAAGACTTCAGTTGAAGTAGCCCTCTGACTACCAAGAGAACACCAAACACGATATACACTTGCAAAATACAAGCATAACCAGAGTTAGGCTATGGCCCGCTCGAACTGGACACCTCCTCCGCCTCCGGATCCGAAGACTCTGACGAACCCCCTACCGTTTTCACCATTTCCTATTAACCAGCTACGCGCCGGCAAAATCAAGAAGTTTGGACCTTTCCAGTCTGCCATATCCAAAGTACCACTGTCAGGCCCAGTTGAAATTACAGCCACAGGCATCCCGGCCGACCAACATCAATATGAAGGCCATGGAGGCCCCGACAAAGCCCTCTTGCACTACTGCACCAGGCACTACCAAGACTGGAAGAAAGAGCTGCCCGCATCTGAAGCCATGTTCAAGCCTGGCGGGTTTGGCGAGAACCTGTTCAATCACGAAATTGATGAGAAGACTGTGTGCATCGGCGACCGCATCGCCATCGGAGACATCATCGTAGAGGTCAGCGAACCCCGAGCACCGTGTGCGAAGCTCAATCATCGGTTTGAAGTCAAAGACATGGCCAAACGGACGCAGACGCTCCTCCGTACCGGCTGGCTATACCGCATCATCAAGCCTGGCTTCGTGCAAGCCGGGGACATGTGTTGCTTGCTGGAACGTCCGCATCCCGAGTGGACAGTCGCGCGAGTCATGTACTACCTCTATCACGACAAGAAGAATGTCGAAATGATGAAGCAAATCGTCGATCTCGAGCCTTTGGGATGGGAAATAAAGGACAAGTTCCGTGCACGACTATCAACGGGCCAAACAGAAGATCAAAATCCGCGGATGTATGGTACTGAGGATCAGAAGATGGACACATGGAGCGAATACCGCATCGTCGAGAAGCGACGGGAGACTAGCCGAGTCACTGTATTCGCGCTCGAGGCCGTAGACGACATTCCAGATCCGACGCCGGTAGAGCCTGGCAGTCACGTGCGACTGAAGTTGGGCGGGAAGCTCGTGCGTGCATACTCGGTCGTTGGCGGCACGCCCAAGCGCTTCGAGCTGGGTATATCGCTCTCTCCAGACTCACGAGGGGGCTCAAAGTACCTACACGAGCAGACCAGAATCGGCGACGTGCTTACCGTGGGCCGCATCACCGCGAGCTTCCCCCTAGCTAAGGAAGCACACGAGCACATCATCATCGCTGCTGGCATTGGTATCACGGCGTTCCTCCCTGCTTTCAAGTACTTGGAAGAGACGAAACAGAAGTATCATTTGCACTACGCACACGCAGGCGAAATGCCCTTCGCATCGCAGATCAATGCGCTCGGTTTCAATGCGACTGTATACGACAAATCACTTGGACAGCGTCTAGTCATGCCCGACATCATCTCCCACGCCCGCAAAGATGCGCACATCTACACTTGCGGTCCAGAACGCCTAATGAACGACGTCGTAGCAACCACCAAAATGCACAACTTCCCCGACACCTCCGTGCATCTCGAGCAATTCGCCGTTGCAACGTCCGGTGATCCGTTCACGGTCGAGCTCAAAGACAGCAAGAAAACAATCGAAGTGGCCGCTTCTCAAACGCTGCTCGATGCGCTGAGGGCTGTCGGAATGGACATTGATAGTTCGTGTGAGGTTGGGAATTGCGGGACATGTAAAGTGGATGTGTGTAGTGGGAGGATCGAGCATCGGGGTATGGGGTTATTGGAGAGCGAGAAGGGAGAGGCGATGTTGAGTTGTGTTAGTAGGGGTGTTGGGAAGATCGTGTTGGACATATAGGTTGGGGACATAGTAGTCTAAAGCTCACTTGGGCACGCAAGATGCTTGTTGTAAAATTTCAAGCGCGCTTTTGTGCTTTCACGCATAATGGCAGGGTACGTACTGATTGAAAAGACATTTATCGTGATCAAGCTTTTGCCCAGCCGTTCCGCTCCGCTGTTATCGTATAGGATGCATGGATCAGATGCCACGATGACGTGTGACATGCCGCTCCCGAACCTCCACATCCACACCTACGACCTCAACTTTCTTTCCAACTTCCCAACTTCCTCTTACGCCACACAACAACACACCCGAACAAATCACCACCTCACTAACCATTACTATGTCTCTCTTCCGCCCAACAAGTTGATCTGGCAGTTCTTTCCATCCGCTGTACATTTCTAATTTGTTAACAATGGAATTACACGCAGCATCTGCAATTTCACGTACTCTACCTTGGCAAGGTTGAATCTGTCCGTTGAAGAAGAGGCACTTTTGCGTGTCGACTGCGCATATCTGGAGAGGGGTTAGCTTGTAGTCAAAGATTGTGCAGTATTGTCGTGTACTTGCCCTTTTATCTCCGGGTATCACGGCCAGAACTGGTGTGAACACGAGAGCCGCGGTGGCGAAGAGAAAGAGGGGTGGGGAGCTGGAAGCGCATGTTGATTCGATCGTGACTGGTGAATGTCTGAAGAGGTGTCGATGTGGGATCTACAGTCGGCGAAGCGGACTCACTTTATGGTTCTTTGCGCACAGTGGAACATCTGGGAACAGCCGCTCGTGGGACTGGTCTTCTTGCTTCGATCTCGACCGTTTAAAGAGGTTGACTACTTTTCGTAGGCCGAAGTGTGTCATGATTGCCATAATCTGTTGTGAGAATGACCTGTCGAGAGGGATGTGTAGAGTGATTGTGCGACCTTGGTTGTCTGTGAGAAGTAGTGATTAGAGACTGCGGGAAGTTTAAAGTAGAGGTCCGCCGCGCGTGACAGTCGCGTCACTGTACGCGCGCTTGGTAGAGCGCGTGAGTGAATACACAGCTCAAGCACCCGCACGAGGTAAATATAGTATCTTTTCCACGGTGATGATGCAAATGAACAGCCCGACCGTACCCGCAAGGCTGCCGCACCCCGATTAACTACAAGACTAACCACCAGTACCGGCCCTACCTTTCTCACGCACGAAGCACCTCAACTTCTTGCTCAATAACAGCTATGCCGAAGTTATCGAGAGGCGTCATTGATCTCGAAGAAGCTTATGGAGACCTACTTGGTAAGTAACGCCATCTATCACTTCGCACGCAATGGAATTTGACAAAAGGCCGTGGCCTTACAGACAAGCAGGCTGCGCTATCGCGAAACATTCGTACAAAGGCCTCCATGTAAGTCAACCTCCTTATGCGAGCTGTATCCGAGACACACACTAACTTCACATTTTCGTCTCCTCAGGGGCAAGCATCATCATTGCGAAGACAGGGAATGCGGTGGCGCCGCGCCAAAGATTGGATGTATACAAAAGTTGCATTTCGCTTGGGTATCTTTACAGCAAGTCTAGGCAAGAAACTCACTAATAACATCAATGTGTCGCTCCAGTTCTCGACAAGGATCCAGGATTGCCCACCTTCGGCGACGTAGTAAGTCACATGTACAATGCCAGTTTATACACAGATGGGAGCTGATATAGTCAATTTGCAGGTCATCCATGGCGAGCGCATCGTCGTACTATCTCCAAACGGATACCCAGATCATTCCTACAACTCCGATTTCAATCTCGATCTCCGAAAGGCCCGCAACGCACGCACAAACTTCCAACTCCGATGGAAAAAGATCTTCGAGGACTTCAAGGCAGAGCATGAGGCGAGCAAGGCGCGCGGAGCGGAGAAATTGTCGGCCCTACAGAGACAGGTGCGCATGACTGGGCATCAGAGGCGAACGATGCTGGCGCGGCAGGATGAGATCGAATACCAGGAACGGAAAGAGCGTGAAGACACCGTCAAGCTGAATCAGATCCTGCAGAGTAACAAGGACGCCGCAACGACCATTCCAACAGAGAGCGTGCCGATGCATAATCCATTCCAGACTGAGTCAGCCTCGGAAGATGCGCGTGGTAGAGTCGAGAGCGGAAGTGAAGGTCCAGGAGAGCTAGCAGTCATTCTTGGTACACTTGCCCCCGAGCAGCTTGAGCGTCACCTCGTTCGAATGTGGCTTTGGTCCGACGTGTTTGGAGATTTTGATAGTGTCGGAGAAGCGATCGGTCTCATGGAGTACTTTCTGGAGCTGGACCTTCAGACTCCCGTCGAGGAAGAGATGGCAGCGCCCGTGAGCACTCCCAACTGGGTCGAAGACGAGCTCTACCGCAAGTCTGAACTTGTCGCAGAGGTCCGAAAAGAACTGCTACCTAAACCAGCACCAGAAGCAGAATCCGCACCAGTACGACACCAAATCCTCACACCCTACAAGCTGGCAGCACAACTCGAACCCAACGACGGAACTCTTCCTCCCGAAGCACACAACCCCAGACTCGCCGCAAAGACACAAAACAAGCCAAGAAGCAGCGAGCAACGGAAGCGCGTGCGTTTAGGCGCACACAAGTTGTAGAGCGGGCAGCTATAGATGCAGAGGAGGAAGAAATTGCGCAGATGTTGAAGACGCGCAAGGCGATTACGAAGAAAGGGCATCGGCGTACGGGTGCGGTGGGGTTTACTTGAGGCAAAGGAATGGGATGAAAGGAGTTGGTAGAGTCTTTGGGATTAACATAAGGATCGACTTGTGTTGTTGTTAGCTACGTAGAGCAGTTAGTCGACGGATATACGAAAGGTCGAGCGTCTGCTCGATAGAAAACATCTCGATGCACTGGAATGACTTATGTCAACTGATCCGAACCACATTTTGGAAAGTGGTGGGGACGACCACCACCTCCCCAATGACCACCTGCCAGAACGTTCGATCCCGCGCTCTTAGTCTCTTCGACCATTGTGCGTCGGCTCAACATAGACGAATGGCGTGACTGCTCACCTCTTGTTTCCAAAGTACAATGAGTTGAAATCAGCGAGCTCCAACCCGCTCAATACTCCGGAAACCCTCCATCCACATCCCTCCTCCACGCCTCCAACCCACCCCTAACATCCCCCACCAACCTCCTCCCCCCCAAATCCAGCCCAAGCTCCTTCATCTTGCGCACCGACAATTGCGAATCGTTGCCGCGTCTGCACATCACGAAGATTGGCTTCTCGGAGCGTCGCAGCTGGGAGACCCAGTCATCCTCGATATCTTGGTCAGGAGTGCAGGTAGGTCGTGTACGTTCGATTTGGGAGAAGGGAATATTGATTGAGCCTTTGATACTGCAGAGTTCGAAATGAACTTGTTCTCGTGTGTCGACCAAGATATGTCCATCTTGGCCAGACACCCGCAACTTAGCAAAGTCCCCCGGCGAAACGCGCTCTTGTGGTGTAAGCGCAGTAACAGGCCCAACACTTCCGCAAAACTGCACGTAGTCCAGGCTTCCGGACTGCAGCGCCTCCGCAGAAATCGTCGATTGAGCCGAGCACGCGACGCAATTCGCTTTACGCGTGCGTAGGCGTATAGTGCGAAACATGGGGTTCGAGTAAGCTGAGAAAATGAGTAGACTGGGTGGTTCGGCTGATACGTTTTGCGGTCTGGTGAGTACTTTGATCGCTTCGAGTGCTTGTAAAACGCCCATGACTCCAACGACCGGTCCCAGAATCCCGCCGTCGCCACACGATACCACGGACTCGGGGGGCGGTGGTTTGGGAAACACGCAGCGATAGCACGGTCCGCCGCTGGTGTCTCCTGGGGGCAATGGCGGGTCGTTGAGAACCATTAATTGGCCGTCGATGCGTAGTGCTGATGCGGAGACGAGGGGTTTGTGCAGGAGTACGCATGTATCTGAGATTAGGTAGCGCGATGCTGGGGTATCGGTGCAGTCTAGCACCAGGTCGTAGTTGTTGAATGTCGAGACGGCGCTTTCTGGGGTGAGTCGAGATATATGGGGAATGATTTTGACGTTTGGGTTGAGTCTAGTCGCGCGGCTGGTCAGCAAGATAGTTCAGCGTGAGAAATGCATGTGCCAGCGGACTTACGAGGTTAGACTGATAGTTGCGCTTTCAACTTTGGACATGCCGACTTTCGCTGTGGAGTGTAGTATCTGCCTGTGCAGATTCGACTCTTCGACCGTGTCGCCGTCAACGAGCCCGATGGTGCCTACTCCCGCGCCGACTAGGTACGCTGCTGCGGGACATCCTAGGCCGCCGACCCCAACGATGAGCACACGGGCACGCTTTAAGCGAAGTTGTCCTGGGAAGTTGTTAACAAGTGCTGTGATACTCAATGAATCTTTATGCTCACCCTGGAGCCCAATCTCAGGCATTATCAACTGCCGTCCATATCTCTTGTACTCATTCTTTTCAAGTGGCCATTTCGTCTCTTTCGCATCGTTTTGTGCATCATCTTGTCCAAGTACAGCAAATATCTCGGAACGAAAGGCGTCCGAGACTCCAAAGTTCATGTCATGGTGAAGAGGATCATGCGACTGCGGGGGCGTTGGTCGTAAAACTTCCTGTTGGTCGCGTTGGACGTGTTCGGCTTCTGCTAGTTGTTGGCGCAAGTCATGTAGGGTGTTCTCGCATGATGCGATCTGTTTCCGGAGCGCGTCAATAGCAGCGACCATATTTGCAATGGTGGGAGAAGATCTTGGGTAATCGCGGGGGATGACTAGCTGAGTGTAGGGGTCGAAGTGGGGCTTGCACACCTGCAGTCAGGCCCAACACGTGCGAGATACATGACAAACTTCACTTCATTCATGCAGGTTGCAGTACGGTTTCTGAATAGGAACCATGTCTAGAACGCCACATGAAGCTTTACTCCAAGTCTCTATTCGAATGTGCCGTTTGCAAAGTATCCAACGACTTGCCATCCCAACCCGAACATATCCCCCTCTCCCCATCATAATGTATATACACCCTCTCCCTTCTCTCCCCTTCTCTTCTTCCCCCTCCCATCCCACCTACGAAGGCGGCAACTGCCCCCCCTCTTTCGTATGCCCCTTTTCCAACCCCACCTTCGTCCCACCCCCAGAGTTGAGGAAGCTGAGATAACAATTCCACCCCAAG
>Ga0265797_10012733_pt1 | contig 10254 bp, 6 predicted proteins | sample P2T30metagenome_FD_192433 | JGI IMG/M metagenome (GOLD analysis project Ga0265797, IMG submission 192433) | Plant litter microbial communities from East Loma Ridge, Irvine, California - P2 T30 | ecosystem: Environmental > Terrestrial > Plant litter > Unclassified | place: USA: California... | reverse complement strand
TTCGTGCCGAAAGCAGGCTTGAAGATGGAGAACCGAGAGTCGTCGACAAGCCTCAATATAACTTCCCGCATATCAAAAGGCTTGCGGATGTCAGGATCAACTAGATACAGCAGATCTTCAGGAGAATAGCGAGGCGGTCGAGACTCGATTTGTTTGGGCAGCGATTGCGGCAGGCCTGACACCCATTCCCGCGCCTTACGGATGGCGTCAATTCTGCGAGTCGTCAGTCTTGTTAATGCCCGCACACACAGTGATGAACCGACTTACTCATCGACCGCTATCTGGTCCGCCAAACCAGTCAGCTTCGCATGAGTCTCGGCGCCACCCAGCACTTCGGCATCCACGATTTCACCAGTCGCCATCTTGACTAGAGGCGGACCGCCCAAGAAGACCTGGGCCTGATCTTTGACAAAGATACTGTAATCAGACAAGGCAGGATGGTAGGCACCTCCAGCCGTTGAGGATCCGAACACGATGGCACATGATTGTTGGCCTTGTTGAGTGCGCCGACAAAGCTCACGGAAAATCTCAGCACCAGCGGAAAAGATCTTGAACTGTTCAGGCAGGAACACGCCGGCCTGTGGTAGTTAACAGTCAGTCTTGATCCTCAATCGCAGTAGATGGGAGAGATGGAAACTTGCCGACTGTACGAGTGCTACGATGGGCAATCCATTCTCGGTGGCGATCTCGGTGACGCGATTTTGCTTGGGTACTTTTCGAACGTGTCAGCAACAGATGTTTTTACTTCCATCCAAAGACGAGACAACCCACTGGTAAGAGTCGACCAAGCCCCTCCGTTCTGTGTTGGTATATGTGACAGGATCATGCATGGTTGGCCACTGCAACGGATGTTAGCGTACTGGGAAATACACGACAAGGCGTTCAACGAGGTGTATTTGCATTTCCACGGTGACACTTACCAAATACTTCCCACACCCGAGATCAGGTTGCCGCAGGGCGGTACATCTTTCTGCCCGTATCCAGCAAAAGGACAGAGTTCGAGAAATGGAGAGTCTGGGTCGAGGAGCAGTGAGATGCGGTCTCGCGCTGCCAACAGAGTCTCAGTCAGCTGGCGTCACATCCGCAACATCTTGGAAGCGGTTCTCACCTAACAACTGGCCTCTCGATTGATGCCTGTCAGTGTGTCGCGCTTCTCCCTCCGTCATGGCAGCCTTGGACATCCTCTCGAATGTCTGGATCAACGACTCCCATGATTTTCGATTCGCTTGGAATTGCGGTCCTCGGAGACTGGCCGTTGACTCCAGGACAGGGAAGGCGTTGAAGCTCGACATTTTCTCCAAGGCTTTCCAAGTGTTCGTGCGAGCAAATCTGCACTGTTACCAACGCAGGTGAGTGTTCTTAGCAATGCCATGTGCTCTTGATGTCGACCATGATCGTGGCGGATGGCAAGCGGTCGGCACGCCGGAGCACGGATGCGGACCCGGCATCGACACGGAATGACCGACTTTCCTGTCTCCAGCATCACGAATGCTCCTTGGCATTTCCGGTAGTATGCTATGTCTAGTGTAGGTACATCAAACTCAATCCCAAGGATAAACCCTCCCATTTCGTCTTCAGATCTCGACTATAAACGCCGTCGTCCCAAAGGTCATACCCGTCTGGACCAGCCTTGAGCAGCGCCAGAACCAGAGATATGTCGCGGGATATGTCGTACATCTCTGGACCGACTGACAAATCTCTCTGGACCATCACTCTCGGAGCACTCGCAGATATCCAGGCGGAAGTCTTTGGCGATCGCACAGCGCTGGTTTTCCCATGGCAGAATGTGCGCAGAACGTACCGTGAGCTCTATCTACGTAGCAACACTATCGCCAAAGCTCTTCTTGCATCGGGTCTACAGTACGGAGACTGCGTGGGTATATTTGCCGGCAATTGCGTCTCTTATCTGGAAGTCTTCCTCGGAGCCTCTTTCATCGGATGTCCAGTCGTGGTGCTGAACAGCAATTACACCCCAGCCGAATTGGAATTTACCGTTGGATTCAGTGGTAAGTAGACCATGAAAGCTATCAGTCGTTCAAGATTTTAATTCACCTCGCCAGAATGCAAGCTTCTATGCATCGCAAGATACCCTGGGCCCAACAGAGATACGACACCGCATCTGCAGAGCTTGAAGCAAAATCAACCCAGAGTTCAGCTCATTGTCCTCGACGACGAGGGTTACCCACAGCAGAATAGTGCAGCCAGCTTCAAAGACTTTTACGATAGAGGCGAAACGAGCCAAATGTCAGACTATGAGCTGGCTGCTAGAAAATCCTTGGTCAGAGCAAGCGACATCATCAATTACCAGTTCACTTCTGGCATGTCAAACATCCAAAATGGCGAGCGTGAAAGATGCGCAGATCGCTAATATCATTTGCAGGCACCACAGGCGCACCGAAAGCGGCTATGCTATCTCATGTGTAAGGCGAACCTGCCGAGCGGCTCTGATGTGGGATGCGCTAACGGTGATTAACACAGGAATATCATCAACAACGCCAGGTTCCTGGGCGACGGCTTGGCACTCACGAAGGAAGATGTTATTTGCTGTCCTCCACCCTTGTTCCACTGCTTTGGTCTCGTTATGGGCTTTCTCGCCGCTTTCACACATGGCTGTACCATAGTGTTCCCTTCACAGCAGTTTGACGCCGGTCTCATCGTGGACGCGGTCGATGCCGAGCGCTGCACAGTCATCCACGGTGTTCCGACAATGTTTGGCGCAGAGCTTGATGTCCTTGCTCGCAAGGGTCGCAAGCTCACCTCTTTGACGAGGGCGCTGGCAGCCGGAGCACCGGTGCCTCCTTCGATGGTCAAGCGGCTGAACGAGGAGATGGGTATTCAAAGCGTGCTCATTGCTTACGGCATGACTGAGACGAGCCCAGTCACATTCGCTACGACTGTCAAGGATCCACACGAACGTCGATTGACAACTGTCGGCAAAGTCTTCCCACACACAAAGGCCAAGATCATCGATCTCGAAGGGAATCCTGTGCCCTACGGAGTCCCGGGGGAGATCTGCACGAGTGGTTACGCTTTGCAGCGAGGCTACCTGAAGAACGCTGTTAAGACTGACGAGGTGATGCGCCGGGATCAGGATGGCACGCTGTGGATGCACACCGGCGACAAAGGAGTCATTGATTCCGAAGGCTACTGTCGAGTCACTGGTCGAATTAAAGACATGATCATTAGGGGTAAGATTCACTTGCACCACAAGGGAGAACCTCAACTAACAACAACACCTCCAGGAGGAGAGAACATCGCCCCCACCGAGATCGAAGAACGCTTGCTATCTCATCAAAGCATCGTTGAGGCGGCTGTGGTTGGTGTGCCAGACCCCAAATACGGCGAGCAGGTTGTTGCCTTTGTCAAACAGGCGGAGGGAACATCCCGACCCAGTGATGCGGATGTTATTGCATGGATTCGTGAGGCTTTAGCAAGGCATAAGTCCCCAGCGCATACAATCTGGATCGGAGATCAAGGTGTAGGCAATGATTTCCCGAAGACGGCAAGCGGCAAGCATCAGAAGCATGTTCTGCAGGACATTGCGGTTGCATTACTGCGGCCAAATGTTGAACAAGCAAAGTTGTGATGAGCTGGGAATGTAGATGCATTTTCTTTAGTCGATTCAACACCAACCAACACTTTTCTAGTATTCAAATCATCTTTCGTTGCCGTCTCTTTCGGAATTGAAGGGATACATGATAGGAAAGGTGCTTAAGGTACTAACGACGTACTGTAACAGCCCAGAGACAATGGGATGCACGTGACACGGCATCCAGCCGATCCGGGGCCGTCCATGGATGTTTCTTCGAGTTCGGGCCGCGTTTGGGGAGTACCTCGGGAATCCTCTCTCCAACTGTCCACCACCGTGACCGTACCTCGCCGGTACACATCGGCGACATGGAATGCGTATCGTGGCACGGAACCGGCCAAGAGGCCGCTGGACATCATTGCAGGCATGTCCCGCCTGTTGCTGGCCTGGAGAAGCAACCTGCCTTCCATAACACGAATTACACAACCTCTTCGCCAGCATAGGTACAGCTCTAGCATGGCGAACGTACGAATCGTCGAGGTTGGCCCTCGCGATGGTCTACAAAACGTCAAATCCAGGATTCCAACAACGACAAAGATGGCGCTCATCCACAAACTGCGCGCGGCCGGTCTGCAAAATATCGAAGTCACATCCGTCGTGAGCCCCCAGGCGGTCCCACAGCTGGCCGATTGTAAGGATGTTCTGGCCGATACTCGGATACAGGCACTGATGTCTGACTCGACCCTTCGAACACCCGTTTTGATCCCCAATATCAAGGGACTCGAGATCGCGATGCGTCACAATGTCAAGGAAGTCGCAGTTTTCGTCAGTGCCACCGAAGGCTTCAGCCAAGCCAACATCCGTTGCAGTGTGCAACAAGGTCTTGATCGAGCTCGACAGGTTACTGAGAAGGCTAGGTCTCACGGCATGGCAGTACGCGGCTACATCTCCTGTGTATTCGCATGCCCATTCGATGGGCCGACACCACCAGCTGCGGTGCATGACTGCACACGACAGCTTCTTGACATGGGCTGCTACGAAGTCAGCCTGGGCGACACGGTTGGTGTGGGCGTTCCAACCGACACTCGAAAGCTCTTTCGCTACCTGATTGATGCTGGCATTCCAATCTCCAGCTTGGCTGGTCACTTCCACGATACTTACGGTCAGGCTATCGCTAATGTGTGGGCCGCTTTCGAGCTCGGCGTTCGTACGTTTGATAGCAGTGTTGGCGGCCTAGGCGGCTGTCCTTATGCTCCAGGTGCCAAAGGCAATGTTGCTACAGAAGACCTTGTTTACTCGCTACATCAGGCTGGCATTAATACCGGCGTGGACTTGGCACAATTGTGCAGCGTTGGCGACTGGATAACACGCGAACTAGCCATCTCAAACTCCAGTCGAGCCGGCGCAGCCCTCATTAACAAAGCACAACCTGCAACCTCGAGCCAGGCTGTCCCAGCTAGCTCATCGCCCACCCTCAGCAAATTGGACTGGAAGCATCAACCAGCCGCCGAGGGACTTCAGATGTACAGAAGTGGCACAAATCTGAAGCTGGTACTCGATCGACCTCGAAACGGCAATGCACTCACCGAGACGATGATCGCGCATCTGACGAAGGTCTTTGAGGATGCGGCGTCCGACGTATCAATCACACGCATCGCCATCACGGCCAAGGGCAATTTCTTCTGCACCGGAATGGACCTTAGCACAGGCAGCTCGCCAGTCGCACAAAGTGCAAGCGCAACAGACGCCCAATTCAACCGTTTGTACCGCCTCTTCGAAGCCATCGATCGTGCGCCACAAGTCACTGTCGCTTGTGTTCAAGGCTCCGCGTTCGGGGGAGGTGTTGGCCTAGCACTTGTTTGCGATATTCGTCTCATGGTCAAGATGGCCAGTCTGAGATTGAGCGAGGTACGGCTTGGACTGGCTCCAGCTACGATCTCGAAATACGTGATCCGCGAGCTTGGGATACCGTTTGCGCGAGAAGCCATGCTTTCGGCTCGCCCGTTGTCAGCAGACGAGTTGATGCGCCTGGCCAAGATCTCCGTCGTCATCGATTCTGCAGAAGAAGCGCCCGCAGCGCTTGACAAGTATATCGCAAGCCTGCGCTCGAACGCACCACATGCATCCAAATTGACGAAGGACTTGGTGAAGCATGCGTGGGTGAATGCCGGCGGTGAGAAACAAGCAGCAAGCATCAAGGACATTTTCACAGAGATCATGGCACCGCAAAGCGAATCTGCGTATGGGCTCAAGCAGTTTCAGAACCGCGTGAAGGATGTCGACTGGGATGCGTACACATTGTCGAAACTTTCTGCCAAAGCCAAGTTGTAGACTACGTGTCGTTAGCAGCACGTGCCAGACCTGTACGAAAGACTTCGAACGATCTGTCTTTGATACGTTTCCAATTCTGTCATCACCTGAGCATCTTCAGTACGTTAGATTTGAGATACGTTGCAGGCGTCTCTTGACCACGTGATTGGCGTTGATGTAACTACACACATTGTCTCCAAGGTTGCGCAAGTAACGAGCCGCATAGGCGGTAGACATGTGTGGTCTTCTTCTGCAAGAATCTGTCGATATTTCATGCAATACATTCGCCTTGCTTTGAGCTTTTGATGCCGCTGAGGGACACTGATCGACATGCCTAGTCTTGAATGAAGGCTGTCTCATGTGGACAGCCAAGCCGAATCTTTCACTACTTACAGGGGGGCTAGATCATCTGACGTCTCCTGGACGCTAGAGTTGTACTCATCATCATCGGTCAGCCCACCGGACGAAACCTCTAAGTCATTGAGATCCCAATACCTCAAAAACCATGTCTTCACGCACGCCAGCATATAAAGCTGCTGCCAAGCAGTCAGTCCACCTCCCATATTGGCCCAAACCTCCTTCAAAATCATCGCAAGACAGTTACGAAAGTCTGATGGGTCTCCTAAAAATCTGGGAAATCTCATCCCGACCTCGAAATAGCAGAACTTCGATAGTCTTTTCGCCGAGTCAGTGCTTAGATCTAACAGCCCGGCCACCGGTACAACAATTGGCTTCGAAGTCGACATTATATCATCGATGATGCCTCGAGGCAAACAAACAATACGATATCGCATTGAGGGACGCTTGAGCCCCTCGTTCTCTGGCTTCGCAGATGCCTGCAGATGTAATGGCAAAAAGTCTTTTCCCTGAACTCCGTAATAGACCTCCCATTCATATAGAAGAGCCAAGTAATCACGCATGCAGTCTGATACGCAACGCTTGTGATAGTCGAGTTTCCCAAGTATGTGGATAATGGCTGCCTCTTCTTCATCGTATCCACGGGTGATCCATGACGTCGACCCTGGAAAATCATTGGAATAGAATTCCACGTCAGTGATTGTGAAATGTGTGTGTACAATACTAGTACTTGTTGGCCGTTGGTGTGTTTTTCGAAGATGCTCCATGAGTCGTCTGTTCAATTGCAAAATTTGATGATCCACAGCATTCTCATTTTCTGTGTATTCGTATTCAGCTTCGTGGCAAAGCTGAAACACAATTTCAGCGCACATGACGCGTGGCTGGGAATCATTCATCAACTTATCCCATCGAGATTCTGTGTAAGCACCAAGATTCAAGGAGACCGTTGTCCAGAAAACCAGACGAGCATCAAATGAGGCACAGAAATTGGCGCAAAGACCATCAAGCCACTCGAAAAAGTCTTGTGTGAGTTCGAGCCCTGCACTTTTGGCAAGTAGAACCGCGTCCGTCGCGCAAGGGCCAATATTAGGCACTTTCACTGCGCGATGGCTCAGAACGGGGGCTTGTTGGAGAAGGAGAAGCAGACCGTTTAGTGTCATCCATGTCATCCGTTCCAAATCCGAGTCTCTCAAAAGCCATGGTATCTGGGAATGAACAACATTACCCTCTGGGCCGAAGAAGTAGTCATAGGCCGAACGGTGCAAAAACTTGATGCGGTCTTCATACCAAGCATATGTCTGCGGGTTTGTCGTCGAATCCAGAGGTTTCCACCAGCCCCTGGATTCCTCTGCAATTTCAACGAGACCTTTCCACTGAGCAACGAGCCGGACGGCTGTCCTCGTGCACGCATTGGCAAATTCATCACTGCTATTCACTTCGCGGCCTATGGGCAGTGAAGCTGTGATGAGGCCGATCGATGTCATCATAGACCGGTATGACCCGCGATCCGACTGGAGATGGAAAAGGCACAAGGATAACGACTCCTGGTGAACTTTCTCCACGTTTTGGAGTAGCTGTTCGAATAGTTGAGCCAGTTCTTTAGGGGTGGCATCGAGCCGCGAAGATAGTGTCGCTGCATCGTCGCCAGCCAAGCATCCCGAAATCATCGACCTCAACACAAGAGCAGCCCACAGGAAGACCCCCTCAGCGCGGGAGATCAAGTCAGATATGAGTCTCTCGGTGAGGATATCCTCGTACGATCGAAGCTTGTCTCGTACGAAGTGCGAAATATCTCGCCTGTTCAAGTCTTGCAAGCGCAGGGTCGGGAAGTTTTCGAGCTTAGCAATAATGGCAGCCTCGGGCCTGCTAGCAAGGCACGCCTTGACATGGTACTCATTCTGGCGCTTGAGGACTATGTCAAGTAGCTCTGCGTCTTGATCATTGTACTCGTCTAGGCCGTCGATCATCAGAAAGATGCGGTCTTCCTGGAAAGCAGTCAACGACTTTTGCAAGGCAGACAGCAGTGACTTGGTCGTCCAGTCGTTATATGTCGCCGGCTTTACGGATGTTATGATGTCAACAACAGCAGGCTTGGCCTTTGCAAGTTGGTACAGCAACGAGCGCAGAAGCCCGGGAATGCTCTTTTGTAGTGCTGAACCTGGACGCCAAAAGTAGAAGGAAAATGTGTACAACTGCCGGCCTTTAGCCCAAAACGACAACGCTTGAGTTGTGCGTGGGTCGTCCTGAATTAGAGACATCAAGCTGGACTTGCCTGAGCCAGCCTTGCCAGAAATCCAGAACAATGGGTCGTCGTTGCGAAGCCATCGGGCAAATTTGCCTCGCATGTGAGCCTGTAATTGAGTATCTTCATCTTGCTTCGGATCCGCAATTGGTGGTGAGTCGTCAAAGATCCATTCAAAGGTGCCACGCGATGGTGGCTTGATGGTCTGTTGCCTGTCGAACATTTCAGGATACCATAAGCTTTCCATGACCTCTTTGCGCTTTGCGGTGATTTCGGCGCTGACGAGCTGTTCGCCAATGCCAGTGCCAAGTTTCGCGAAATCTTTGCTGAGCGATGTTTGCATGCGCTCTGTTGCCATGAATGATGACTGCTGACCTTGGTGCATGTCACGCAACCGAGAATGCGTTGCGTGGTGTGCAACAGAAGATGCAGTCGTCAGTTTAGTGAGGTCTCTGTGTGTCTTCAAGTGGTCTCGGCCAAGCGCGATCCGCGAAGACTGTGCCGCCTTGTGTAACGCCTGCTGGCTTTTCTGTACGTCGCACAACTGAGAGTGTGTCCTATCGTTGGCAGCGGATGACGAGCTCTTCAACTCAGAGAGCCCTGCGTGCGTCTTCGAGTGTTTCTGGGAAGATTCTGCCCGACCTTGGCGAACTTCCGGGATGAGTACGTCTCTAATGGTGTCATTGGTCTTGCCTTGCTCCTCTAGTATGCGTGCAACATCTTTCAAGGTTTCCGCGCTCACAGCAGCCAGAAACCTCTTCTGGCTATCGGCGAGTCTGTTTTGTAGCTTCTCAATCTCTCTCCTGCTTTTGATGGCGAGAAAGGCAGCTTTGGCCGCGGCGAAGTTCTTTGACCGCGAGCTGGTTTTGACAGTATCCAGAAGCTTGAGAAGTTCGTCGCCAACAGAGACGCATTCTTGGCGTGCCCTGGTGACCGGACGGCTGGCAGCAGGGAGAGTGATCACCTGTTGAAGGCTGTTGTAAATCTCCTTGAGCCCGTCGATATGGTGTTCGAGCTGCTGATTGGCGTCGGTGCTTCCATTGTCGCGGATCTGCTTGCACAATACCAATGCCTTCACACCGAAATCCAGAAACTGTACAGTCGCTGCAGCGACTCCAACTACGGCGACAGCCTCCATCTCTCCTCTTCTTTGGGTCAGGCTCTTTCCTAAGCACTTCCTTGGGAAATATGACCGGTGCTCCCTTGAGCTACCCTTACGTAAACCACGGTCGCTCCTGAGATTTGACTTCGAGTATCAATCGCCGGCTGCGGAAATTGTCTTGCAAGCTGTGAGGAGTGAAGGGTAGTGTGGGAGTGAGATTCAGCCTTCTACCTTGAAGCTTTGGACAACCCCTCATCAACACTGTGGCACTCGTGGCTTACATGTATATGCATGCATGTCGCCAGCCTCGCCGCCTGATAAGCCTGGTCAACTTCGCCAGCACGATGCGGTTCGCTGCCATCCAATCAATTCTCGGCCAAGATTTGTACACTCGCCCTCAGCCTCGTTGATTGTCGCGCACAATGCACAGCGTTAAGACAATTACATAGCCCGGTCTCCGAGCTCAACCGATTGACGTTCTACGACACTCCTGTCGATGCACATCAGTTGTGAGTTGGTCGTTACAAGCGGCCGACGATCGAATTTGCAACCATCTTCTTTCTTCGGAGACGTTCCACGAGAGATGAACGGGACGATTCTCACATTTGAGACGACGGACAGCTTCACGCGTATCTCGATTCAACCGTCAAACCCCTTTGGGTCTCCAGACTCGGAGAGCTACACAGGGCTCACCACTACCCAATACCAGGCTCT
>Ga0265797_10012732_pt1 | contig 10254 bp, 4 predicted proteins | sample P2T30metagenome_FD_192433 | JGI IMG/M metagenome (GOLD analysis project Ga0265797, IMG submission 192433) | Plant litter microbial communities from East Loma Ridge, Irvine, California - P2 T30 | ecosystem: Environmental > Terrestrial > Plant litter > Unclassified | place: USA: California... | reverse complement strand
TAGTCGGCCGCCACATTTGGCCTGCAGGTGGGTGAACTGTATCGTGGGAACTAGCCTTGCGCATTGTTGTCGCTGGGGTACGGGAGTCGGCTGATGCGTGCGCACTGGGAAAGATACTGCTTTTGGATCAACAGACGTGTTAGGCGAGGCGGGGTACAAGGAGATCGGCATCGCGACTGCGAGGGGGTTGATAAGATTGGGGAAGAGGAAGCTTGTGCGTGCATCTCGACGTTTACTTTTCAGCGTAGGGGAAGATTAAGCAATGGGTGAGCGGATGAGGTTTGTTCGAGGCTGAAATGACTGAAATGATTCGAGGCTGAAATTTTGTACGCGTCGCTATCCCATGCTCACCTTGGCAAGGTGTCACCGGAAGTAAGCATTGGGTAGGCTGCACAGTGCATTCCCTCCAAGGTTGCATCTCGACGACGCAACGGCCTCTCGCGATGTTTTCATCCACTAACAAAAAGCCGTCGGCACGAAACCGCCTCATCTACAAACGTTTGCCGCATGCTGGGAAGTACGTGCGCACTCTTACCGTACACGCCGGTAACGTATGGGAGCCTATTCGATGTTCCCTGCAGATGCACAGAGTTGCTTGCGCCCGGGTGTACATTCATTACGACGCCCTGTCCTATACTTGGGGCGATCCCACTGTTACGAAGCCGATCGAGGTTGAAGGCATCACGATTCAAGTCACGACCAATCTTGAGCGGGCGCTTCGGTATGTGATATCTCAATACACAGACGAGTCGATCAGGCAGTGTGTCAGCACACAAAACAGCGAGGATGAACTGCTGCAGATTGTAAGAATCAGCTTCATATTAGAGAAATAGAATGTGATGAGTTGGCTGACCTTATCATGAATTTCAGGCACATGCGCGACGCAGCGACCGATCTCGTCCTTTGGGTAGACGCGGTCTGTATCAATCAACTGGATAAGGAGGAGAAATCGCATCAAGTGGCCCTCATGGGCCACATATATCGCCAATGCCGTCAAGTACGAATCTGGCTAGGTTGCGATGACTCGCAGTGCGACCTCAAACGATCATCCTGCCCAACGAGTAACACAGATCACAGCTTGCGAAAAGCGGACCCTTTCGAACTCCTTCGCATTCTTGCAAATCCTGGCAGTGTCTGCGAAGGCCTATGCTCCAACGCCGACAAGTTCAACACAATGTGGCAAGGTTTCCTCGCCATCGAACAAAGCTCTTGGTGGACGCGCATATGGACAGCTCAAGAAGCCGTCTTACCGTGGGAGGGTGTCTTTTATTTTGATAGGTGGACGATTTCACGTAGAGATCTCAACATGTGTGGGTGGAACTACCTCCGCCCCTGCCCTCTCATGGCCCAATGCTGTCAACATGCTATATCACGCTTGCCCGACACCGCGAGGACCACATTGGACGGTTTCTGCAGCATAGTCCAATCTTTCGACGACACACGGATTTTCCATCCTGGCAAAGATAGGAATGTTCCTCACGACTTACAATCAGTGCATATAAGATTTGGCTACCGAGCGTGTTCAGATCCCCGCGACAAAGTTTATGGCCTGCTGGGCATTGCAGAAGACAGACTCTTACGGGCTGACTACCAATTGTCCAAAGAAAAGGTATTCTTTCTGGCTACCTACCGAATGCTTTGCAGCGCAGGGGGTTCTTTGAAGAACTTGACTGGGCATCAGTATGGTCCAGCACCGGGAAAGTTGGCATCATGGGTGCGAGACTTTGACGCGCCTTCTGATCGTATGGACGCCGATATCACTTGGGAAAGGTACTACTATCTGATCAGCCGCACTTACGATGCTTCCAGAGGTCACAAGTCAAGTCATATATTGCTGGGAACTTTACCGCGATCTGCAGGTGGAACTGCGCAAGTGGGACTCCGAGTCGTCGCTAGACGCGTTGGAAAGGTCGCTAAAGTGTCTTCTGAAGCTCAGACCTGTAATTCCCACAAAGACGCTGGAACACAAAAGCACGTGTTCAAACAATGGGTTCTACAAGCGCTCGACTGGGGTGATTCTGATATCGCAGCTTTTCTCGACCTCCCGGACAGTGCTCAAAAGAAGTCAAGTAACCTCATGGGGTTTTGGCACACGATATTGGGTGGGAAGGACATACCAGCCCGCTTTGAAGGCTTCATAGAGGCATATTTCAACCATATTCCTCCTACCACAATGCACTGGTTGAAGCTATTCCTTGCATGGCTGACAGACGAGGATGGTACGTTGAAAAGTGAACTTTATCACTACATCCGCCTTATGACCCACGGACGGTGCTATTTCAATACCGAAGACAACGGCCAGGGTCTCTGCTATCCGCACGCTCGTATCGGGGACGAGGTATGGGTTCTAGACGGTGGAAACGTACCCTTTATCTTGCGATCTACGTACCTAGGCTCGAAAGAAAGGAATACATCGAGGCCTATGGGTACGCACGAATTTGGAAGCAATGAACGGGTTGGCACTCCCCTGACACGGAAATTGAGACACTTATTAAGCGCTTCCCACCTAAAGTTGTCTCGTGCCCTCCATCATGGATATGCTGTAGGATACTACCAACTCATCGGTGACTGTTACTTCGACGGGTACATGTACGGAGCGGCGGTCCGGGATAGCCAAATTCATGCACAATCTATCGTTTTGGTCTGACGGGAGTGGGCTGAGCCGTGCATCGCGCAATGCATTTCTACTTAATAATTCTTCCAATCCCCTACCATGCGATTCAATCAAATTCTATCCTCTTCAACCGAACCGCACAGCATTCTCTCACCACTGCCACCTAACTCAAATCAAACCCAGCCCCTGAGAAAACGCTATACAGCAACTTCTCCTTCAGCGTCGTCTCATCCTCATACATCGGCAACTTAAGCAAGTTAACACACGTACTCGTACTAGGCAGCCTATCCTGATCCCTCCCCGCATCCCTAATACTGAACCTCGGATTCAGCGTACCAAACCCCAACAGCGGGGCGCGCGGTGTGCTAGTCACAAACTTCAGCACCGCACGCCTCTCATCATCGGTCATTTCTTTCATGACCTTCCAGAGGAGTTGGATGGTGGGGTGCTCGAGGCCGTCGTCGCCGATGACGTAGGTGCCGCCGTAGATGGTGTTGCGGCGCAGGTCTTCGATGTCGATGGATGTGCGGGTACCGGAGATGAGGGTCTGCAGTTCGGATTGGTTGAACATGGAGAGCCAGGAGGGTTGGATCATGGTGCTGAGGCCGCGGAGGAAGGCGGTGGTTTGGGCGTAGGGTTGGTTTTGCAGCCGGTGGCGCGCCATGTAGCTGATGTAGACGAGGCGGTTTTGGTTGGTGACGGGGGTGTTGGAGCCGTCGGGCTTGAGGTCCTTGGTTATGGCTTTGGTTTTCTTGGGCGAGGTGGTGTGGTCTACGATGACGGTGTCGGTGACGGTGAAGTTGAGAGAGAAGTCTTCGACGTCGCCTGGGTACGTCTTGAGCTTGTGGAGGCCCTGGTATAGCTCTTCGTCTAGATCGCGGAGGTCGTTGAGGGTAGGGCGGTAGCCAGATTCGTTGGGCGCAGAGCCGGTGCCACCAGTTAGTGCCCACTTGCGCAGGAAGAACGGTGCAAAGTTTACATCGACCAGAATACCTTCGTACAAACATTTGCCGATGATGCGTCCCAAGAATTCGTAGCGTTGAAGCAGCTCAGTGATTTGAGCACGGTACTCTTGAGAGCCTTCGCGTATACCAGCTTGTCGGAGAGCCTCTTTGTGCTCTTCGACTGCTGCGGGGTTAGGATACAGAAGATGTTGGTCGTTCTCAACAAACATGTCGATATACTCAGTCGGCATGAACGCGCGGTTGGTGACGCTGGTGAGGAACTCTTTAGTGACACCACCTCCGTCGATGCCGGCCTCAGGAGCGCCGAATTGATCCATGAAGGTAATCTGGATTGGTTCCTTCAAGCCCTGGCCCAGTTCATAGAATTGCTCGAAAGCATCATCGAACTCGTTTTCTCTCCTGATCCGTGCCGTATGTTTCTCGAGTTGGCTGCGAGCGTTTGGCTGCTGCATGGTCCGGAACCGCCAGAACTCAGGATCCGCAGATCCTCGTCGCTTGATCATATCGAGTTTGACGAACTCGCGAAAGATCTGAACACGAGTGGTGAAGGGTATGAAGAACGGCATGTTCTGCAAGATCTCGAGACGAGGCGCGACAGCCTGTAGGTACCGTCTCCGCGAAGCCTTGCGCTGCTGCCGTTGTAGTTTCTCCAAGCGTCGTTGTGTCTGGGTGCGACTCGTGCCGATGAGTTGTGGTGTGTCGTCGAATTCCTCTTCTTCTAGGTCGTCAAGATCTTCCGCATCTTCCTCCTGGATCTTGTGCCGCGACTCTTCCTCCTCAACTACAGCCGGGATGAACCCGGTCATGTCAAACCGCGAGACCATGAGCCAGTGGTCTGAAGGCAGGAACTTGCGTCGCGAGTCGCGCTCGTACACCATACGAAGAAGTCCAGTGACCAGACCTTTCACGTAATCTATCCTCAAGCCTGCAACACCACCTATTGATGGCTCAGCATGCTCTTTCTGGGCATGATTGTCCATGACTCCAGGATTGAAGTAGCTAAGACTTCTGTTATTGCTACCCATATCCTCTTCCGAGGTTGTAATGTCTACTGCGTTGAAGTAAAGTGTGAAGCCCAAATTCTTCAGAAAAGTCGTCAAATCCTTCACCTCGCCTAGAGGCAAGCCACTGTCACGGATCTGGCCCGAGTAGATGTCTTTCTGCCCCGAGGTGAAGAACTCCTCGTCGTCGGTGACTTTGAGTACAAAGGTATATAGTTCGAGGAATACCAGAATGACCCGCCATTCGTCGGTGGTGACTGCGTCGCGATCGACTTGCTGTTGTGCTGGCTGCCAGAAGCCATGTTGCGTTAGTCCAGATGTGCCGGGGCGGTCGGAGTTGTTCAGATTCGAGGATTTCGGCTTCAAGAGTCCGATAGCTGCCCTCGAGTCCCTGAAGATGGTAGTAAAGACCGATGATCGTTTCGATGCTTCCCAAAAGTATCTGATCGCGGGAAGCTTCCTTGCGCTCTTTCCAGACGCCTCTGATGGACCGATGTAAAGCCACATTCGTATCTCATCACCGCGACGAGGGAAGAAGCGAAGTAATGCAAGCGCGTAGTTTGCAAGCTGCCGGGCTTCTTCGACCTTCTCATCGTCCGAAGCTTCCGTAGACTGTGATGATCCGGCCAAAAGACTTCCAATACCCTCCTGATGTACCAGGGAGCGGACTTGCTCTTTCAAGAAATTCGACACGGCGCTGGAATCTTGTTCGGTACCATCGTCGTCGGAAATCTCGGCGATTGGATGATCGTCATCTACAATGTTGATTGGCAGGGAGTTCAACAAGACTGATACGACGGCTACGAAATCTTTGTGGACAGCGTAGGCTTCGGGAGTGTCGAAGTTGTGGGCGTAGCGGTGGAAGTAGATGAAGTTTCCCAGTAAACGCAGTCTACTTGATGTGTTCTTCAGCTCGGATTTGCTTTGCAATCCTGCCCTCTTGGAAAGTGTCGCCAATGCGTTTGCGAGTAGCTTGTAGTTGATGGCGTCGGCGAGCGAGTCGCGGAACTTTTGTAATGGTGGTGACGTTGAGTCCGAGCCTAGTAGTGGGAGGGTCAGGAAGTGTATACCGAAAGCCTCATAAGCATCCAGTGTGTAGCCAGTCACCCGCGTCATCGGCGAGAGGGCTGCCCTGACTATGGTGTCACTTATCTCCGATCCTTCGCTCTGCGTTTCAAGTGTTGGGGTGAAGGTGGATACGACGCTTGCAAGTGTGCGGTAGTAATGCTCGGCATTTTGGGACGTTTCGGCGGGTATCTGGTCTGCGAGGAACTGTAAGACGCTGAGAGAGGCCCCAACCTGATTCCATTGCATCGGCGCGTGCTTCTGAAGCTGCCGCTCTATGGCCACGAGTAGGATGCGCTCCAGCCTTAGATATGCCCACGGCCACGGCCCGCTTGATGTGATGCCCAACTTCTTGACCGTTTCCATCTGGCGCGATGCATAGTGCTGTATCCGCCGCAGATCATCATCGCTCCGTGACGATGCGAATCGAAGCAGCCGTTGTAGTTGGGCGAGAGCCTCCTCCTCCGAGTCATATGTCGCCGTCCTCGAAGAGCCATTCGCCTCTTCTACGCGGTCCCATGCGCCCCGTAGCTCGTCAGCCACATCTCTCCTGGCAGAGTGACCCCGCCATACTTTCTGTATCCGCTTGGCCGCATTGAGCGTGTCTCGTTCCCGCTGCCGTTGCGCTCGCTCTTGCTGTGCGCGATCGAGGGCGGCTTGTGAACCGGCGCCGGAGCCGGGAGGGCCGAAGGGGTTCGTCTTCTTGCCGCCGAGGTTGACTTGGCGCGCCTTTCGCGTGTTGCCGGTGAAGCTCGTGAACATGGTGGCGGGGCGCTGAAGCGGCCAATGCGAGACGTCGATTCGGTGTATATGTAGGGTAGATGTGTTTAGATAGGTTCTGACTCTCTCGGTGGTAGGTCGGTCTGCAGGGGGAAGTATTAGATTAGGTGTGAATATGTCGCTGTATAACGGTAATAGTGAAAGCACACGGCACCCGCCAAGGCAGCGATCAGTTGGGGGCGATGTGGTGGTGTGCCCATCCGTAGGGAAAGAGGTGCACTCGGTGTCGTGATTCGTATATAGAAGGCGCAAGCTACGTAGAGGCCTTCGACCGGGTTCTGCGTGTCTCGGGCGGCGATGATGGTGGTAATGCAGACAACCATACAGTAGTCGACATCGCCGCAACCTCCGAGAGTCCGTGCGCTCTGGTGCCGTCATCGCGCTTTGAAATCGCGACGCGCCCACTCTTCACCATCACCAACACAATGTCACAATTCATGCGCAAACGATACTTACTTCTAACAACGCGCAAAACCCGACACGATGCTGAGAGAGCTCCATCATCGGTCGTCTAGTCACAATTTTCGGCTACAATTCGCTACCATTGTCTAAACGCGTGAGAGGATTTATCAGGCACCCTAATACTCATACCCACGATAAGCAGTCGGCAGCAACTCCACTCCAGCCTCTCCATCCGTGTCGTCATTTCTCTTCGCGTCTTTCTTCTCCCTTTCCTTCGCCTCAGTAAGCACATTCATCATTACCGTAATAAGCACGCCCATAGCAATCAGCTGTCCCGAATCCCACACTATCATCTCCGTATTCGGATCCTCCATCCACCCCGAACCAGCTACCCATTCGCGCATTGTGTACACGCGGAACCAGCAGAACATTGACGTTACGATGGGCGTGAGCAACACCAATATCCAGTAGATCAATGTGACGAATGCACGCTTCTCTGTCCAGACTTTCGGTGCGCGGTCTCTGGATTCGGCGAAGCGGATGGGGACTGAGATGTGGGCGGCGAGGAAAGCGACGCCGAGGACGATGTACATGAATCTTTCTGGTGGCCAGGCTGTTGCGTTTCCGAAACCGAGATTGGCTTGGTTCTGACGCGCTTGCTCTTCTGCTGCTGATCGAAGGTCCATTTCCAGCATACATGCTACTGGGAGGAGGATGGCGCTGTCCTGGCTCGAGTGCTTGAGCGCGTCATACGGAGCATAGTTGGCTTCCCTGAAGATGGTCAATCCGACACCGATAAAGGCCCCAACCGAGAGAATTAATCGAAAAGCGGCTGCAAGTGGATTACGCCAGTACGTCCGTACCAGCGCGATGGAGAAGGTGAGAACAGACAGCGCGATCATCATCTGACTGACGGCGACTGTAAAGTGGTAACTTGTCAGCTTACACTTGCTTCGGCCAGCAAAGCCGAGAAGGAAAGCTCCAACAAAGATGGTTTGGGTGTCTGCAACACCCAAAACGAACGTTCGGCCAGCTGCGCGCACTCTGTCTTTCCATGTCGGATCCGCGTTTGGATTTCCGGGGGTCTTGTTTTTGGGCTTATCTCTCAAGCTCGCGAAGGCGCTGCTGAATTGACTATTTGCGTTGACGGTTAGCTTTGTCAAGCAATCGCTTCGAGCTACTCACGAGACATCTGCTCTGGACCAGATCTCGATAAAGACAAAGACGAGAGACATCGCGACAACAACGAAGAACAGTACCATCGCGATCCAGATCTAGCGACGTTAGCTCGCGTACAATGTCTGCGATCAGCAACCTTGACTTACTCCAATTCCGGCTATACCAGGCTGCGGCGCCATTCTTCCCCTCGTAACGTTGCCAATCGAGACCAGGTCATGATCCGCACCAAACGTTAAGCTGCAAGCTTGAGCGAGGTCCACATCCTCAGCCTTGCAAGCCTCCACCACGTTGAACTGAAACCCGCTTCCACTTTCGCCTCTGAGGAAACCAAAGCTGTTGCCCATTTCGGCGGATTCGAATCAAAGTAAGGCTATGCCGATATGGATTAGGCCATCGCAAAACCTGGCAACAGCAAAGCTTTTAACGTGATAGACCAGGCTACGAGGCTGAACATGGGGGGCCGGAAGATGCCGCCAAGCCCGTGAACACGAGAGGCGTTCACGACTGACACTGAGCTTCGAAAGCTGAGCTTCTGCCTCCAAGTTCGTCGAACATGATTGGGAGCCTCACCAACCGAGGATATCAAATGCGCCTCCAGCGGCAAACAGCCCAAGGCTCCGCGTAACACCGCCACCACACATACCGTAGAAGACCAGGCTGAACCCCAGCCTCACACCACCACCTCCCTCACTACCCCCAAAACTCCCTCAAATCCTCCGCCCTCCACTTCGTACTCCACCCCGAAAGTCTCTCAATCTTCTCCAGCAGCTGCAAAATAGCCTTCTGCTCACTCTCATGGCTCATCCACTGTCCCGCAATCCACAGCGGCTGAATCGCATTCGTCCACGCAGCATGATCATCATTGCTAATCGAGATCCCACAGATCTGTCTTGCGTGCCAGAAGATCGAGTTGGGCTTGGGTGTAACGGTGGTGTTGGGGGGTTTGTGGCGGAGCATCAAGATGCAAGCGGTGTGGTGGAGTTGGTTTCCGGACATGGCGGCGGGGTTGCTGTAGAGGAGACGGGGGAAGGGGGTGGTGGGTGGGGTGAAGGAGGAGATTGGGAGCATTTCTGCGGGGCGCGTGGTGTACCATGTGGATATGTGGTGCCAGAGTTGAGTCCAGCGAGCGGAGTATGCGGTATCTGTGTCTGTGGGTAAGCGTGGTGTGGCGCCCACGCGACCGGCTAGGTTGGAATGGAAAGACAGTAAGTCGAGGATTTGAGCGATGAGATATACGGCTTCGCATGCGTAGACGTTGTAGTCGCCAACGGAACGGAAACGGTTCACATCGGCATCAAGACCCATTCCTGACGAAGCCCAGTGCTCCACCGGTATGAGCGTTTTAGACGATGCGATGAGTCCGCCGCAGACATCCATGCGAGCAAAGCACCAAAACAGCGCTTGATCCACACCACCGCTGAACCCATTGATTCCCACAGCTTCTAACAAATGCGCACAGCCATCTAGATGCTGATGCCACGCTTTCGCCGAGCTACTCAGCATCTCGAGTACACATAGAACAACGCATGATGCTATTACTGGCGTGCTGCGGGTATGTAGTTGCGGTAGCACGAGTTGTATAGCTGTCTGGTAGAGCGCTAGACTGCGCGAGGTATGCTTACTGTTGTTCTTCCGCTCTATTTGCCGTGCTGAGAGAGCGAGCATCGAGTATCGCAAGTGATCGTTTGAGCGCGCCATGATGGGTAGTGTGCGTTGGAAGTGGCGCTCCGGGTCGAATTTATCGATCCAGGGTGCTACTTCGTTGAGCCAGTTTTTCCATAGCTCGAACTCTTCTTCCGCGGACCGCTGGGGTGGTGAGATGTTCGTCGTATCAGGCTCATTGATTGGTGTGGTTTCGAGAGCGGTTTCCGTAACATGCCTCGCTGCATCTGAAGCGTGATCTGCCTGCACACCTCCCCAAACCTGTCCAACGCGCGTTACATCCGGTGTAACCTCTCTCGTCGGCACATTAGATCTCACTTCTTGTATCAAATGACTCCGGAACGTGGAATGCGCATCGAGATACGCTGAACCTGGTAGGAAGACGCTGTCGTCTAGATACGTAGTAGTGCCCGGACTGTGCCAGATAGATCCAATATCGTCCGGAGTGGGTAGAGGAACATACTGGGACGACTGGAGAGTATCCAAAGTACTTTCTGCAGCCGAGAAAGGCGTGTTTGCCTGCCAATATGCGTGAGCATGATGCGATGGTACCTGCTCGTTGTCGGCTGTAGCTGGCGATATGGTG
>Ga0265797_10012731_pt1 | contig 10255 bp, 13 predicted proteins | sample P2T30metagenome_FD_192433 | JGI IMG/M metagenome (GOLD analysis project Ga0265797, IMG submission 192433) | Plant litter microbial communities from East Loma Ridge, Irvine, California - P2 T30 | ecosystem: Environmental > Terrestrial > Plant litter > Unclassified | place: USA: California... | reverse complement strand
TCATGAGCCAGACGCAACGATCAGCTCTCAGAAGAAATGTGCAGGAGTCGTTTCGTCCCGCCTCTGTCCAGACCATCGCCTTGTAAGCAGTTGCGGCACCTTGGACGCGATCTTGTGTGGCGACGCGCCAAACCTCACGAGCATATACATCCCCCTCCCCTTCGCTCAACCCCAGCTCCGCTCGCCTCACGCTGACCCCGGATCGCGAGCTGTTGCTGCTGCATCATTACCTGATTCGTTGCGGGCCCAAGCTTGCCTGGTGCACCTAACCACCTTTTCTCTGCACACGAGACAGTAGGCCTCCTCCACCACGTCCGCCGACGGCATCCTGTCCCCCCCATCACACTCGTTATCCCGTCGCCTTGCGCATCCGACCCAGCTGCCTCGCGCAAACCGCCCGCCTTCGTCCCATGCCGTCCGCTACAAGGGACTCGATGCCTCACAGTCCCCGTAATTCGCGACCGTAGACCGAGACCATCGGCCGCCGTCCAGCGCACGTGAAGCAACCCGAGCGGCCCTCTTAGGCCTGATCGCATCTTAGCACAAGAGCACGACAGTGTCTGTCTACACGCATCCATCGTCATGGACATCAACTCGCTCCTCTCGCCGTCGGACTCGCCTGCGGGCACCCCTACGCCGCAACCCGCGCCCTCTGTCCCGTCGCCATCATTAATACCATCTCCGGGCAAGCGTGGGCGACGCCAGATACCATCGCGAACACCCTCGGGCCTGAGCCAGCAGGTCATGTCTTCCCCGCAGCCACACCCGGCCCTGCAGCAACGAGTGCCGTCGCCGGGATACGCCCAGATCGCGAATGGCGCAAGAGCGATGCACACGACAATCAACACTGCCCAACCGGCAGCTTCGCCTCGTGATGCGCGCATGACTCCGCCGAATGCTACGTACCGGCAGGCCTCCACGCCTGGCATGGATACACTTGCAGGTAGGTGCCAATTTCCCTTGGGCTTTGCACGCAAGCTCGCAAGGCGAGGCCGGTTACAGTTCCATGCAAAATTGCAGCTTGCTGTATGCAGGGACTGAAAAAAAAGTATAGCGGGCAATGGCTAGGTGCTAGCTCCATACGCGGCTACTAACAGTTGCTTAGATCTTGCTAGCATGCAACAGCAGCAAGCTGCGCGCCAGAACTCTGTAGTCCACCAGCGACCTGTCACGTAAGTTATCCACCTCCTCGGGCTGCTTTTGTTCGCATTGCTGCATTTCAAGTGTATCCATGCTCATGCAAAATGCCGACAAATTGCAAGCTCTCGTGCTTTCGGGGGTAGTTGCAGCGACCAGTGACGTGAGGGCGACGCGCTTGCCCGTGGTCACGGGTTGCTGTTGCCTATTCCGGGTGCTTGGCTTGATTGCACAAATTCCACAACACCATATACTGACACGGCTCCAGTCTCCAACACCTCGGCCAAAACCTCTCAGGTGAGTCCGTAGCCAGCATCATGTCGGAGGCCTCGCCGCGACCACGTAACTTTGTTACAAAGTCTCTGGATCAGCAACACATTGATTGGCTCAACCAATTGGACCAAACGCTGCTGGAAAACCCTTTCGACTATTACAGCCACGTCTCGCTCGTCACTACACTACACCAGGGCCTGCAGACCCACCTGGCCTCGTTCGATGCCGATCCAAACTCATACGAACTGGTCCAACCATTGCGCGATGCCTACAAGACCATGTCCGACAAGTACCCATTGGGTGAGTTGTTGTGGCACTATCGGCTGAACGATGAGAAGACTTTGGCGAGAAATGTGGAAGAGCGCATGGGCGTGCTCGAACTGCACAAGCAGGCGACGCAAGATGAGCCCTATAGCGCAAAGTTGTGGGCAGCGTATGGCGAATATGTGAGCTATCTTGTCGCTTGCTCGTGGGAGCAGGTACCACCAGAGGAATGGCCTGAAGATGAGAGACTTGTCGGCCGAGAGCTCTTCCAGCCGCAATTGTTGTTGGATGTGTTGCAACAGGGCGCCGAAAGGGTCAAGTACAACCTCCAAGAGAGTAATCTTGTGTGGGATCGCTACCTGCAGGTTCTGGAGGAGGATCTTGAACGCGGAGGCTTTAGCCAAGAGAAAGCAATGAGGGTGGCCGCTATCTACAATGAGCGCCTAGGCCAACCACACGCGACATGGGCGAATACTCTGTCGAGATATGCCTCATTCAACTCTCGGTACAGCAAGGGCCCTTCCGATCAGGTCATGGAGGAAGCAGTGCAGAAGAACACGCATATCAAGCAACAATACGCCAATCGCGAAGAGTACGAGTTCAAGGTCCTCCAAGCCTTCCAGGCAGGCGACCAAGCTGCCGAATACGACGCCGTGACCAGATACCTCAAGTGGGAAAAGAGGACCATGGGTGTCTACAGCTTTCATCTCGTCAATGCACTATACGAGCGAGCAACGCTTCGTTTCCCCGTCGACCCATCAATATGGGAAGACCATGTCGAGTTCCTCATCTGGCAAGACAACCGATCCGTAGACCTGCTGAATGTTCTGGAGCGTGCGACTCGCCATTGCCCTTGGTCGGGTTCATTGTGGTCTCACCGCATCCTTACTCTCGAAGCAGAAAACAAGCCGTTTGAGGACCTCGAGCTCGTCAAACACACAGCCACCGGATCAGGCCTCCTGGAACACACCGACTTGGACGAGCTCATTAAGGTGCAGCTCGCCTGGTGTGGCTACCTGCGGCGGAGAGCCTTTGATGACCCTAGAGCGACTGAAGACGACGTTGATGTTGCTGAAGTCGGTATCCGGTCTGCTTTGGAGTTCGTCAGAGAGGTTGGCATGAAGAAACATGGCAGGGAGTGGACGGATCCCAAGTATCGCCTTGAGCGCACACATATGAAGTTCTGGCTTCAACGCGGTGACATTGACCAAGCTCGGCGGATCCAGGAGTCTGTCGTACAGTACCAAGAAGACTCGTATGACTTCTGGTATCGCTGTTACATCTTTGAAATGCTTCTTTGGGCACCAAACTCGACAAGGACTAAGCAGAACGCAGGCCGAGAGCTGCTCCCGCCGACCCAGGCCACAGCAGTCCTAGAGCGGGCTATGAAGCGCATACAGACCATCGACGAACCAGAGCTGCTCATCGACATGTATGTCAGCCATTGCGAGCAACACGAGTCGGCCTTGAAAGTCCGAAGCGCCGCAATCGAGCGACGACGAGCTGAGCGCATTGTCTCGGTTCGGAGAGAGAGGGAACGTGCAAGCGTAGCTGCTACAGCCATGCCACAAGACACACCAGAAAGCCAGATGGTGGAAGGTTCATCCAAGCGAAAGAGAGAAGACGGCGATGACGAGACGACCTTGAAGAAGAGCAAACATATCGACAACGAAGGCACTAGTGCCGTGACCAACGGTCAGGAAAGGATTGCGAGCGAGGCGCCTTCAGAGGCTCGTTCGACGGAGCCAAAGAGGGATCGCGAGCACACCACGATCATCGTAAAGAAACTACCTGCCAATACGACGCAAACACGGATACGCCAGTTCTTTACTGACGCGGGCACTGTCAAGAATCTCACAATGAAGGAAGAGAAAGACAGCCTGACGGCCATTGTAGAGTTTGAATCACCTGAAGAAGCCGACTATGCCTTGACTAAAGAGGCGAAAGGCTTCGAGGGTCATAACATCTCCATCGAGCGTGGTCAAAGCACTACTGTGTACGTTGCCAACTATCCTGCGCATGCCGACGAGGCGTGGCTACGGAAACTCTACAGTCCGTTTGGGGAGATTGTCGGCATCCGATTTCCATCGCTCAAATTCGATGCGCACCGTCGGTTCTGCTATGTACAATTTGCTTCAGCCAGTGAAGCCATTGCAGCCACGCAGCTTGACGGTACTGATGCTGAAGGCATGAAGCTCATTTCGAAAATCTCTGATCCCAACGCTAAGAAAAAGCGTGATGGCGCTACCGCCGAAGGCCGTGAAGTCTACGTATGGCATCTCAACTTCAAGATCAAAGAGCGAGAGATCAAGGAGCTTTTTGCAAAGTTTGGCAAGATCGAGAGAACCAAGTTGCCTATAATCAAGTCTACTGGCAACAACAGAGGCTTCTGTTATGTTGTTTACGAGACTAAAGAGAGCGCCGATGCTGCTGTGGCGGAACTGCATGAGAAGGAGATGTGGGGTCTGAAGCTCATGGTCGAAATTGCGAGTGACCGTCCCGCAACGAAACCAAAGATTCAGTCAACATTGGAGAACCCGGGAACTTCGGCGCCACGCGAGTCGACTCCTGGAGAGAACCAGCCCATCACAGATGCTAGCATTAAGCCTGCATCGTTCTCGGACCGCTCCATTGCAATCCTTAACCTGCCTGATACCGTCCCGGATGCGCGCATCAAGCCGCTCGTCGAACAGTATGGCTTCAAAAAGATCAAACTGGAACCGCAGCACGGTGGAGCCATCATTGAGTTTACGACCGTTGAGGGAGCCGGCAAAGCGCAGTTTGCACTCTCTGGAAAGGAGTTTGAAGGAAGGAAACTCCGTATCGGAACGATCCAGGAACTCAACAAGCAAAAAGGGGAGTGGAAGCCGAGCAACAGCTTCATGCAGCCACGCATCAATCGACCCACAGCTGCCCGCGGTGGACGGGGGAGAGGAAAGCCGGGTCTTGGTCGCCCAATGATACCGAAAGGTGCTGTGACGACTAATGGCGAGGTAAAAAGCAACGCAGACTTCCGTGCGCAGTTTTTGAAGGCACCGGCAAAGGACTCGGCCAAAGACGATGACAAGATGGAAGAATAATGGTAGAGGTGCGAGGAATCACGGATGCATTTTCAAAGGTCCACATAGGATCGGGTCGGTGTTTATCAATCATGAAGCGGGGTTTTCCAACGGCCTTGTAAGGGTTTCACTGCATACTTTGGGCGTTTGAGGCAATGTTTCTGTACACGGGATCGAAGCTAGCATGGGTTGGCTATCGATTTCCCACCTCTTTCCTCATTGTGCTGAGCACTTTGTATGTATGTAGTATAATATAATGGGAGCGAATACGTCTTCTACTCCATACTCTGCGTCATCGGGTGGAGTTGTGAAATGGATTTGGTCGCCACAAACACCTCTTAACGACGACGACAGCAACATCATCGTCGCCACGTAAGGGCAGTGTACTCTTAGCAGTGTCTCTTCTACGATACTGTGCACGCACACTCCGTTGTAGACTTGAGATGTTTTGATTTCTTGTATGATGAAATGACTGCGGTTGAGCCTGACGACCAGAAATCGTGGAGATGGTTCTGAGCTAGCGTTCACGGTCCCGAGTGTTTTCTTCTCTTTTCTTCTCTTTGGGCAAGGCAGTCTTCCGTTCAGCAAGGGTTGGATAGTTGGATTTGCGGACCGTGGCAAGACTTGGTTTTCTATTCTAGTCCAGTATAGGTGATGTAGTTTGTATTTGCATTGAAGTGAAAGTGCTAACCCAAACTTTTCTTGCAGAAGAACAGCCCAGCTTTCGTCTTTGGACAGGACTGTGCTTTAAAATGCAGCCGAAAAGGTCTACAAGCTCGTAATTGTAGTCGTTTCAGGCTGCCAAGTTGGGATCCCAAGCTGGATCCAAAATATCTGCATTGAACCAGTCCAACGAAGGCTGCGACTGGAACAACTGCCACATCATGTCGTCGTTCCATGACGAAGGCATCATGCCTGTAGCATCATTATTCCCATGCAACATGTCGGGTCCGTTGCCGTAGGCCAGCACCGGAGGGAAGGGCCCCGAGGGCATTGTCGTCATATCCAAGGGTGCTTGTTGCTGTGCGGACTCGTGCGAAGCTAGGGCACAGACAAGGGGTTTGCAGAGACCGAGAAGGGTGGCGCACAGCCGGTGGAGCCGATGGACATACCTGTTTTCGGTGACGAGGCCCGAACTGCTGTCGGTGACGTCTTGGAGGAGCTGAAAGTCGCAGGGATCCGAAGTTCCGACCACGTTGCAGAAGACGACAAAGAACGGACATAGTGGGTAGGACAGTAAAGTCCTATGTTTTTGTCAGTAAGCGCAGTTCACTGCGGAGATGCAGAGGTCTTACCAGGCGAGGTAGGGGTCGTAGCCTTGGATAAAATGGTCTAGCTTCCGCCCCAACTGTTCGATGAGCTTCACGCATTCGAGAGCTTTCCGTGCACATTGCAGACATTCCTCTCGTTCTGCGCGATTGGTAGTGACGGTGGGGCTGAGTCGGTAGACCGATGTCAATGTGGAGTAGTACCTGAACTCCATGCCCTTCCAAAGGATGAGGGTATCTTGTTTACTTGCCAACAGATGTGCCTCTCGTTCCTGGATTTTATCAACATCTGCAAGTCACCGCTTAAGAAGAGATAGTTTTGCTTACCTTCTCCATCAGCTTATAGATGTCTTCCATCTGCGATCGTAGCTCAGCAACTTCATTCTTCAACACAGCTGGCGAGCGCTTTGCATTCGAATCCAACATCAAGTCCAAGATTTTGTCGTGTACAGGTATCATCTCCAGCATGCTCATGGCATTGTTTTGGTCACGTAGGAAGTCAGAGACTCTAACCCGAAGTTTCGGCAGTGAACGCGGCCGAAGCAGCAAGAGGCTCATGACACTATCCAGGTATGCGCAGTTGCCTACTATTGCATAAATTTCCTTCTCGACGTCATTTTCTGGCACCGTCTTGTCAATTTGGTGGAAACCGAGGGCTACGATGGCGCGAGAAGCGTGGGATGTAAGCTCCCAGCATTCGACCGGATTGCCGATTATTTGCATCATGATCGCCTAGGAAAAGTTTAGCCCGTTGCATACTTCACACCAGCTTGTGTGTGACTTACCCCAGTCACCAATGCTTGCACCAGAAGGAGTGATGGCGTGGTCAAGAAGCTGATGCTGTCTAGTGCTGTGAATGCCGCCATGAGATGGTTGTATTCCATCTGTTGGATGTGCTTTTGTACTGCTGCGCTTTTGGGGCCCTGCAACTGGCCTGCATACAGGACGACAGCCGCTTGGAAATGTATTATGACTCTGTACAGATTGAGAGTCTTTTCGTCAGCGGTGCCCTCCATCAACGCAAGGGCGATTCTCTCCAACGCCGCAGATGGTACGTGGTCGACAGTGTGGTAACGAGCGGCCGCGTCGCCGAGCTGCTTGAATTCGGCTGGTTGTATGTTAGTCCTGCATGACGTTGCTGAAGTTGAGCCAACTTACTGCCAAGAATGACGTTGAAGATCTCGCGCGAGGATATGTCTGTTGAAACATGCATGGACTTGTCGAAAGTACTACGATCCGTCATATTTGGCGTTGGTGTGTGAGATAATCGGTCAACAAAGGAAATGGCAGTCTCCAGAACTGAGCGTTGGTGACCGGACAGCAGTCCATTGGTAGACAGCTCCTTGCTAATGTGTATACGAGCTTCTTGCGCTGTTTGAGAACTTGCATCAGTGTCCGGGGCTGTGTGGGGAGTTGGCATTTCTATTGAGCTTGTTGTGCGCTGTCGCTTTGCTGGACGACTAGGCGGTTCTTCAGTGCTTGTCACAGCCATCCCGTTCACGACATCATGCTCCATAGACATGCTCGGGCTATGGTTAGAAGTACGGACTGAATGCTCTAGAGACGAGAGCCGATCTACAAGGGCTTGGATCTTGTCATCACTAGAATACAATCAGAAATGAAAGACAAGATGGCGTTTCGTCACTAATGGAGAAAGGCATGGTGGTCCAACCCTCGCGCTTCACGAGGAAAAAGGATGAATGCGTACGTTCGGACTTTAGGTCGCGGAACCCGCTTATGCCTGTTCCGCAGACACTCTGCTTTGGATGCTACGCAATTTGCGCATGGCTCTTTGCGGTCGCATTTGACCTTGTATGTGTCAGTATACTATGATATATGCAGGAGGCGTTGTATGGTTTGGGTAAAGCGCGACGGACCTTCCGAGCATGGCATAAGTCGCATGCGGGCACACCGCCATAGGAAACCCAATTCTCCTCCGGCATCTCGTTATGGTGGAATGAATAAAGTGGAGTATGCAACGAAGAGAGTACTCTTCCGGCTCCGCAGGGCGGAGGGGGGATTCCAGTCGGTTGTCTTGGCACAAATTTCCGGACAAGTGCCGTTCCGAGACCCGAGCAGGCAGGCTCATACGCTCATACCCATGCCATGGGATCGCTATCGAGACAAACTCTCCATGACAATATGGGTACACGTTGGCTGTGAGCACTAACTTGCAACATTCAAGGTTGCCAAGAATCGATTTGATGAAGTTGCCATGATGTTGGGAACAAGACGTCCTGCAAGCTTCCGCACAAAAGCTGTGCTCTGACCGCTCGTGTCATTCCATCATCAGCGCAATGGAAGTTTGATTATGCTATCTGATAATGCAACATTCTTATCTGGCAGTCGTCTAGACATCATGCAGCTCTCAAACACAAAACAGCTTACAGGAGAGTGGTAGCGCATATTTGCAGCGTTAACACGTAGGTTGTAGACAGCGACTTGCAATCGGGCAAAAGTAATTAAAGTGCGCCAGACATCTTAGGCCGCTTAGGGAAAGGATTGGTACATGTTCGACGATTTTTGACGGCTGCTCCCGGGCGCTAGCCTCGTTGGGCTTCTGTTGGTACCAAAAACGGAGGAGGAAGGCCAGGATGCAGCTGAGGGTGTGGGACGCGACTCTAGGATAGGATGCGATATAATACACAAGACGGCTGCAGGGTGGGCTAACGAAGGCGCGCAGATGAGTGCCAATGGGTCAAGAGCAGGCCATGTCTTGAAGCGGAGGTAAATAGATTTTTAAACTGCGCAAAATTGCTACTTGGCGAACTGCCGGCAGTCATCTGAAGAGCGCAAACGTGGGGAGGCCGTGGTAGCTATTACGCCATAAGTTCCACGACGTCGCCTACTAAGGAGTAAATTTGATGCACATGCCGCGTCATGTGGGATGGTGCAAGTGGCAAATACCGTCGACGGCTTCCCGATGCCGCTCGGCTGAAGGCGGCGAGGTTGAACGTGGGCGGGCCATGGGTGTGTAACGACTTTTACGAGATGTGGGATTGGTAGTGCTTGAGTACTGCGTCGAGCGCCAAGTAGCCTCACACTCGACCTCATGTGACAGCGTGTCAAGAACGACGCGGTCGACACGTAGCTTGGATGAGATGGGAGCAGCTGCGGAAGCCGACACTAGCGATGCAGAATGGAGAGCAAAGGGGTGATTATGAAGGCATGGCCTTTTGGACGAGGCGACGTTTGCACGCATGGGAACCCAGTACGTGGCGGTTTTGAGCCCAGAGTTGAGGTGAAGATGCCTGACAGCGGGTTACCACGCTGTTTACGTACCACGCGGCCATGACAATGCAGGCAACGAGCATTGCGGTCAGACAAAGTGCATACATAGAAGGGGGATAGACGGGGAAGAAGCTGGGGCTGTTGGCAGTCGAGTCGGTCGCACCATCTCAGAACCCGCATTCGAGACGGCGTGCAAAAGGGAGGACGGGCATTGGATCGGTCCAGCCCTTGGCAACGCATATCGCGAAGTTTGGGCGCCGGGTAGATGACTGGCATGTGCTGATCTGGCTTGCTGTCACCGCTTTCGAAGCCTTCTCTGCGATGAATCTGCGACAAGGCGGGCCAATCAGATTAGCGAGCCCGGGGCAGCGTGGGGTGTATCAGACGCAGCGATAAGAGGCCAACGACGACGACGACGACCTTGGCCTGCCCCCCAGTCATCGGAGCCGTGGCGTCAGCAGCTTGATGCAGGCTGTCCGAGGCATTTTCAGCAACGCTTATGCTTGCGTACGTGCGTGCTTGTAGTGGGAAAAGCGATTGCAGGCCAGCATCTTGGCTCCGGAGACGGGACTTGTGCCGCAGCTTGCTGTGACGAAGACGTCTTACAAATGACCTCAGCGGTCGGCTCGTGTGGGGTGGCTCGTTGCCCTCCAGCGGACGTCGAAGCGTCGAAGCGTCGAAGCCATCATGGGCGGTCGGGTCGGGCACAGCGACCGTGTGCTGCAGGGCATTGCGGCTGCACCTGTTCCACGCGCCTTGGGCTGGCTTAGACGCGCAATACGAGCATACGGGCAGCGAGGGGGGAGGGAGGGAGAGAGACGGGCCTGCGGCGAACCCCAAGGCTGCCCACGCGAGGTCCGTCATTGGACGTACTTTGCTGGCTGAAGAGCCTGAGTCTTATCTCTTACTCCTGGCTTGGCATCCACTACCCACCCCAAACTCCAGCTTCCACCACCACCGCCGCCCGCAACCAGCACAGCACTGGGGGGGGGGGGGGGGGGGGGGGGGGGGGGGGGGGGGGGG
>Ga0265797_10012730_pt1 | contig 10256 bp, 7 predicted proteins | sample P2T30metagenome_FD_192433 | JGI IMG/M metagenome (GOLD analysis project Ga0265797, IMG submission 192433) | Plant litter microbial communities from East Loma Ridge, Irvine, California - P2 T30 | ecosystem: Environmental > Terrestrial > Plant litter > Unclassified | place: USA: California... | reverse complement strand
CGTTTCGCCTCACAACAACGAAACCCGCGAATCGCCAGATCTGAGCGCCCGTCCCTCTCAGGCCAGCGCCAGCTTCATCAACTCCGTCTGCGGCCTCGAGCTGTCTCGCGAAGAGATCTGCAAGATGCTCAGCAAGATGTGCTACACCGCGCAGCCCTCCACCAGCGACCCCGACAAACTGGACGTGCAAATCCCCATCACTCGCGCCGACGTCCTGCACCAGGCTGACATCATGGAAGACGTGGCCATCGGCTACGGCTTCAACAACCTGCCCCGCAACTTCCCCTCGACCTCCAGCTCCGTCGCAGCCGCACTTCCCATCAACAAGCTGGCGGACATCGTGCGCGTCGAGTCCGCCATGGCCGGCTGGAGCGAAGTCATGCCCCTGATCCTGTGCTCACACGACGAGAACTACGCATGGCTGAACAAGGCCGACGACGGCAAAGCCGTGCGCCTGCAGAACCCCAAAGCCCTCGAGTACCAGATCGTGCGCACATCCCTCATCCCGGGTCTCCTCAAGACTCTGCGCGAAAACAAGCGCCACGCCGTCCCCATGAAGATCTTCGAGGTCTCAGACATTGGCCTCCAAGACGCCAGCCTGGAGCGCAAGAGCCGCAACGAGCGCCACTTCGCCGCCGCGTGGTACGGCAAGAGCAGTGGCTTCGAGCACGTCCACGGCCTGCTGGACCGCGTCATGCTGATGCTCAGGTCCGCTTTCATCACTCGCGAAGATGGCCTGAAGAACTCGAAATTGCAGGGTTACTTCATCGAAGAGCTCAATGGTATGTTGCACGCTCTCTCATTTCCCTAGTTGGAAAACAAAAAAGGAACGACAAAACTAACGAACAGCAGACCCATCCTACCTCCCCGGCCACGCCGCCGCCGTCTACCTGCAGCTCTCTGGCCAGAAGCCGCAGCAAGTCGGCAGCTTCGGCGTCATGCACCCGACCGTTCTCAAGAACTTCGAGTTGCCCTTCCCTACTTCTACCCTTGAGCTCAACTTGGAGCACTTCCTGTAAGGGTTACGAAAAGTATGTGACGGATGAGAATTGGAAATTGGCCACTACTACCGACTATGATGTAGCATGAAATGATATATAAAAATGTTTCCTTCGAAAGGAAAGAGAAGAAGGAATGAAAATTCAATGTTATCCCGAGCAAGTCCAATGATTTTATTGCAAAAGCGGTTCGAGGGAAACAACGTCGCCCAAAACTTGATATAATTGGTACAATATAATAGGTATGATGTAGACTCACGTTCTACCTAATTCGTCGACTCAAGGTCCCCAATACCAATAACCGAGCATCCAGTGTCTCTTTTTCCGTCCGACCAACTTCCCCTTCCACATCCATCCACCTAATACACACCAGGCCAAATGCGCCATCTGACAATCTCACAGTACCTCTCCCAATCCTTGCCGTACTTACGCCTGCACTTCTCCTCATCACGCATCTCGCGGTGGATAAGGAGGACGGCAAAGTAAAGCATGTAGAAGTAAGTGATGGGGATGGCGTATCCCCACATGCCCTCTTGAGATACAAGGCTGGTGCCCGGGTACAAGACCGAAGGCGTGAGCTTGTAGCCCGCGGCCAGAGTCGGCAGGCAGTAGGACCACGACATCAGCCAGTCGCCCAGGTAGTTGATGTGGCGCGCGGAGCCCCACCAGCCGGTCGTCAGCAGGCGCGAGCCGGCGGCGGTCTCGATGTACTTGAGGTGCGCAACTTTGGGGTCGTTGGGGTTGGTGCGGAAGCGGTTCTTTTCGTTGTTTGCGCTGCGGAAAATGTAGTAGCCAAGGCCTTGGATTCCGAGGATCGCGAGCACGTAGGCGGGGCCGAGGATTACGGGGTGTACGCTGAGGTAGCGGGCTTGGATCGAGTAGGAGAATGGCACCCAGACGAGGTCGCCGAAGGACAGCATGAAGCCGAAGCCGTCGTTGATGATGTCGATGGTGGTGAGGATGGCGGGCTCCATCCACAGGGCGTCGAGGATGTAGATTCCTTGGGAGATGGTGACAATGACTGTTTGTGTGGTTAGCACGGTTGACATGTGGGTTCGTTGCATAGAGGTAAAAAGGCAAACTTACGCATCGAGTCAGTCACATAGCCGTAAGACTTGTACTGTTTGGCCATGAAAGCCAGGTCGAGGATGAGCCAGCCCAGCATACCAGGCCTAAGCTCCATCCATGCCTTGATGTCGACCTCGCCCGCGAACGGGAGGGTGATGCGTGGGTTCAACTCGCGACCAATGAACCAGTCATAGATGATGTTTCCACTGTGTCCACCCGCAGCGAGCTCGCGCAGTTCCTTGTTGCCGCGCTTGACCTCGAAGGAGCGCACGTAGACGTAGACGGCGAGCAAGAACGAGACGAGCAGGTTGGAAGAAACCAGACCGACGTAGTTCTTGTTGATGAAAGACCAGACGGGGAAGTCGGCGCCCTGAGCGAAAGTACCGGCGGCGCAGATGGCCAGGATGGTCGCGGCGGAGCTGAAGGCATTGAACCTGTACTTCAGCCTGCCGCCGCTCTTGAGCTCGATTCCTTCAACCTCCTGCGCGGGCAAGATGGCGTACAAGACCAAGCTCAGCGTGTACCAGGCCAACGTCCCCAACATGCCGTTGACCGTGACGAGGCCACCCCATCCAGGCCATCCCACCTCCTTTGCCAGAACTGATGTAGCATGCTCCCATGGGGTCTGCGTAGTAAATGTCGGCGGCGTGAACAGCCTGCTCGGGCTCAAGAGCGACGGCGCAGGGCATCCTGAAATGTCATTGCAGAGGAAAGTCAACGCGTATACGGCGACCGGGCAGCCGATGGAAATGAGGGCGGCACCGATCCTGTTCGCACTGTCAGCGCTGCGATGCGACGCGTGAATTGGATAAGAGTATGCACTTACGGGCCGCCGAACTCGAAGCCATGAGGCTCCTCTACGGCGACAGCTTTTGTCGTCTTTTTCGAAGCCATTGTTGTGTTTCCGGGTTAGGAGGTGCTGCTCGACGAGGGGCAGCCCGGCGCGACTTGGTGTTTTAAATTGGCGTCGGCGAACTTTTGGGGGGCACTGACGTATATGAAGTCGTACGATCATCGGTCGTACGAGACTGTAGCACGAATTATATACACCATCCTTGTTATTTTTACAAGTATCGTTCGATATCTTGAGGATTGAAATATTGGCCTGCACCTTTGCCGGGATCTGGTGAAGAGCCAGATATCAATGCATCAAATCCCAATGTACATACAGGTCCGCCCTAAACTGATGACAACGACACAAGCTGACACTTTCCATTTCAATTCATGATCTAAGGGTATATGTAGAGACAGGCATTGAAGCTGTGCGTGTAAGAACGAAATCAATGACCCATGGGAAAAAATCAGGACCAGGCGCTGTATCTCACATGCACCACATCACACCAAAGTAAAGAGAATAGGTCAGTTGGCCGACGACAGAGCGAAGCGACAAGAGCGACAAAGACAACTCCATGCCTTGGTCTTCCGTACATGTGTGCGCCCCAGTCTACCTGTCTGCCCATTATAATTCCCCTTTTGCCGTCAATTCATTCCATTCGTTGTGCTTCCCAACTCGGTCCACCCGGACTGATCTGCCTCGCCACGGGAATGGCCCTCTCTGCGCCAGCGGCGGTATGCAAAGAAAATTAACCACTCGCTATGCAAAAATAATAACACCCCAAACGCCTTTCTTTTGACCCTGGAGTCTGGACACACAGGGCCGTCCCAGAAGCAGGGCAAGAGCCCTGATCCAGAATCGCACACATCTAGATCATTCAGACCCATCGCTAGGCCCGTCCGGCATCGGATACAGACCCATCAGCTCCTCGATCTTAGGAACCAAGTCCGGGATGCGGAAAGGCTTGCTGACGACATCGTCCATGCCAGCATCAATGGCGGTCTTGATTTGTTCCTGGCGCGCATTCGCTGTGACGGCAATGATGGGCACGTGGACTCTGATTTTGCCCTCGCGCTCGAGCTCACGGATGCGGCGGGTACATGTGAGGCCGTCCATGACGGGCATTTCTTGGTCCATTAGCACGACACCCAGCTGCAGCGTGCCGCCCTCGGAGCAGTAAGTGCTCTGGAGGAGTTTCTCCAGAGCCTCGCCGCCGTGATTGGCAAGATGCACTTCTGTGCCAAGGGCTTTGAGTTGTTTTTGCAATACGCGCTGGTTGACGAGGTTGTCTTCGACAATCAATACGCGTTTTTGAATCGGCACCGCGGGCGCTTCGACAGCTTTGCCCTGCTTTTCTTTCTTGCTCGCCATGGCTGTGATTTCCTTTTTGCCTTTAGCATCGCTAGCGCGGTGCATGATGTTGATGCCTGTGTCGTCGGCCGGCGCGGTACTACGGCGGGCTGCGACGTAGAAGGCAAATATACTGCCCTTGCCTGCCTCTGATTCGACTCCGATCTCACCGCCTTGCAGCTCCGTCAGCTCCCTGGAGATGAACAAGCCAAGCCCAGAGCCACCGTACTGGACGTGCGTGCGAGGTGAAGCTTGGCTGAAACGCATGAAGAGTAGTTTCTTTTCCTCGGGGCTGAGACCGCGACCTGTGTCTTGGACAGAGAAGTGGATGAAAACTCGTTCACCGTCACCCCAATCCTTATCCTCCATCGAATGCTTCTTGCTTCGCGTCGCGAAGTATTTTACCGGCGCGTCTTCCATCTCGCTGGGTCGCTGCTTGGATGCTGCAATGCTGACTGTGATAGTACGTTTGCTCTCCGTCGTGGTGAACTTGATAGCGTTGGTGGTCAAGTTGATCAAAACTTGTAGTACACGGCTCGGATCAAATCGCACCCAGTCCAAGTTCATGTCACGGAAGGACTGGTCAACGACAAATTTCATCTGGATGTCCGCGGCTTGTAGCTCGCCTTCGTGCATCTTCAGGGCGCGCTGTACGACTGTCAATGGCTGGGCGTCAACAGGCGTGACGAGAAGTAGCTGCGAGTCCAGCTTGCTCAGAGTGAGAATATCGTCGACAATGCGTTTCTGGTGCTGGCTGCACAAGCTGATGGTCTGCGCGGCATCCAAGCAGCTGGCGATCAACTCGTCTGGTAGAGCCTTGTTGCCGGTTTGTCTGAACTGCGTCAAGGAGCCAGAGATCTCATCGCTGCATTGCAGGATGGCCGACAGAGGGTTTCTCATTTCATGTGATGTGATATCAATGAAGTTCTCCTGCTGACGCTTCAGCTCGACTGCCTCCTCCATCTTGCGCGTCTGGATACCCTCTGCCCACTTCTGCTCCGAAATGTTGGTGATGCTGCCAAAGACGCTTTTAAGCCTGCCTTCGTGATCCCTCTCGGGGTAACTCGAGAACAGGACCCAAGTCTCGCCTCTGTCCCCACGACGATCTTGCCAGGGTGCCTTGAACCTGAATTCGAAGCTGACTGGCTTTGTATCAACCACGAGCGTTTGCCACATCTTCTCGACAAGTTGCTGGTCTTCTTCTTTGACTGCATTGATCCATTTGTCTGCATTTCCCTGGCCCCTGGGTACTCGGGAGATCTCGTACCACGAGTCGTTGGCAAACGTTATATTTCCATTCGAGCTCGCGATAAACATGCCGACAGGAGCATATTCTGCCATTCGAGTGAATTTCGTCTCACTCTCAATCGCTTCTTGGGTTCGAGCGGCCAGCTGCTCTGACAGTTCAATTCTATCCAACGCCGCAAGCTTCGCAGCCTTCTGGCCTCTCCTGATTTCTTCCTCGAACAGCACGACCGACGCAAGGGAAGTGGCAAGCTGCCTGCTGAGCAGCTGTATGAACAGACTGTAGTCGTCGTCGTACGGCCTGCGCGGGTTCACGCCAAGTACTAGGAATCCGAGAACAGCCTCGCCTGTCGTCGGATGTATTGGGCAAACCACGACCGATGTGCATGGGTCGCCGAAACCTCTCCACTCCAGGCCGTTTAGCAAGCTCTCTGGCAGATCACCAGTGCCGACCTCGATGCATGCAGGCTTGTCTGTGTTCATGACTTCGCGAAAAATAGGCGTGAAACCTTCTGTCCCGTTGCGCAACTCGAGGTGCTCCGGCGCGCAAGGGTGTCCTTCAGGCACTCCAAGTGCACCTTCGAGGCGACAAGGCTTCGCAGCGAATGTAGAGTTCGAGTGCATGCTGCTGGCGTCAGAGTCGACTTCGTCGAATACTGAATAGAGAAGCATGAACGGCGAGTCAAATTGGTTGTAATCAAATGCGCCCATGACTTGAGCCCAGAAACCTTTGACGTCTCTTGCCGAGGCCGTACGCTCGCCAATCTCGCGCAGAGTAAGCATGCGGCGCTCTGCAATTTTTCTCCTGGTCTTTTCGAAGGCAGGATTGTAAAGTCCCATAACAGTGCCATCCCCACCGACCATGGGGATGATTGACCACGAGAAGTAGGTTTCCTCCAGGTAGTTACTGCGCTTGATGAACAAGCCGTCGTCATCTTTCATTGTCGCCTCGCCAGTGAGTTTCGCATTGGCGAAGACATCCTTGACATCGTCCCAGATTTCTGCCCACGCCACGCTGTAGTTTTGACCCATCAAAGCCGGGTGTTTCTGCCCAGCTAGCATGATGTAAGCTTCGTTGTAGATAGCAACAAGGTCATCACCCCAATACATTGCAGCCGGGTGTGGCGAGGCCATGATGAGGTTGCACATTTGGCGTAGGTCCGGACCCCAGGCATCGATCGGACCCAGAGAAGTGGAAGCCCAGTCGATGGAACGCGCAAACTGAATGTGCGGAGGCATTGCGTCGGTGATCGGTAGCCTGGTCCAGTCGAAACTGGGTGTGGTTACTGGAGTGATGGCGATGTGGCTATTGAACCAGTTAACATTTGTCAACACCGAAGTGGTTGCAATCATGTGTTCCGCTGTGTCTGTTACGTACTTCAATGGGCTCAATAAAGGATCGAGATCCGTCCGCTCTTCAAGGATACTGAGTTTCGTCTCAGATGCAGACGGCGTGGATGTACTAGCTGTAGATCCTTCGATGCTAGGTACTGATGCACCGGGGATTGGTTCAGAGCCAGATGATACGGAGGGTCGTCGATTTTGATTGGCATTTCCAAAATAATCAGAGGGTTCCGCATCCACCATGTGCGCCGAGGTAGGTCCCACCGATACGCTCCCTGCGCTTGGTGGAGGTATGGACGATGCGATACCGGTTCGAGAGCCAGGAGGGGTTGTACATGAGCCACAAATGATGCGCACTCTTTTCCGTAGTGTTGTACACGACCACAGGATGTTGGCGTACGAGAACGCCGGCAAAGACACATTGAGGCTCTCTCCATTGACAGAAGCACTGAGAAGCCATGTTTTGAATTCAAGCAAAGACCCAGGAGCTGTAGGGCTCCCGTCTCGACGTCCAGTGATTGACTCGTACAACCCTTCGTGAGACCGGAGCGCGGCATTCGCAAAAAGAGGACTTACCTTTCCAAGGCCGTAATTGGCGCTATCTGAGAGGTCGACGATGAATGTTGGTCGTTCATCATATTCGAACAACTCGATGATACCAATCGAATTCAAAGGGTGGCCAACGTTCGAACCGACGCTCTTCGCGTAATGTGTTCCAGCTCCACCTTCTGAGCTGTTACTACCCGCCGTCGAACTTCTGTCCAAGCTGCCACGGGTCACGCTATTCGGCGTGGAGCCAGAATAGAAGCCGCCATTCACAGGAGCAGTTACTGTGCCGCGCGCCAGGCTCACCGTTTTGACATGCGATTCTTCGAGTCGCGCCTTGCTCAGCATCCTGGCCGCCGCCTCGGAGCTGGAGAAGCGCGTGGGCAGTATCGGACGTTGGCGAATAGTGTTACTGAAGAAGAGTGGACTGGGAGGTTCCAATGCCGAGCCGTTGAACTTGAGAGCGTCGAGATTGTACCTCAAGCGTGGCTTGACCCGTGCCCGCTTGGTGTCTGGCTGGTCGATCGATGCGACCTGTGTGCTTATATCCGTCGAGGACCGCTTCTTCCTTGTGCTTGTAGGGCCGCCAGTCTCTGACGCCTTGGACGGCCCGGGCTGCAGAGTTGTGTTCGTTGTATTATCGTACGGAGCGCAGGCAGATCTGTCAGATCTGTCCTTCGAGTCTGTGACTGGAGTGACGCGCTGCTGATCAAGAACACGCGCTGTCCATGTCGGAGTAGCGGGCGGCGCGGCGAAGGCTGGAGTGTTAGGTACGTTTTCCTTGTATGAGGCGAAGGAATTGAGACTCCCAGCCGGATTCGATGCTTGCACGGTGTGCGACTCGTGACTACCGGGTAGCGTCTGGCTGCGGCGGCGAGAGAACGGGCTCGAGGTCCTAGCAGGCGCGATGGAGGGCACGCGCGGATCCGGCAGCTGTATACTGGGATCAAGTCGCTGGTCGCGTGGGGTGAAGATGGAGAACAGCCTGTCGTCGTCGGCGGTATTGTCAACGAGGTCGGCGGCGGTAGAGTCCTTCATTCGCGCTGGCAGCGACGGTAGAATTAGGGCGGCGGCATTTCTTTCCCGCGACGGAGCATGCGGTAGTTCAACAGTAAGGCTAATGAGGGCGTACTAGTAAGGTATCTCGGAGCTACCAGCGAGAATGTGTAGGCACGCAGGCTAGACGGGAATTGCAATGGCAACGAGGTGAGAAGAAGGGCTCGCTTGTAGACCCCCAGGTACAGACCACAGAATACGGCGCGCAGTACAGACCACGCGGCAGCATGGCAAGGCGAGACATGCGCAGCAAAAGGCATTCCAGCGATCCTTTGTGGGCGGCGATCTATCCGATGTTTGGCGTGTGGTGGAGGCCAATAGATAATCAACAGTCTAGATCCCAGTGGGGTCTGAGTCTGAGTCTGTGAGTCTGCCCGCCTCCGCGTGCTGTTCTCTTCCACGTCTCCACCACCATCTTGCGCAACGATCGATCTGCCGGGTTCATCTCGGTCGTCCGCTCGTACTGCATATAACTATGCGCTGTGTTTGTGCCTGTAACTCTGTATGTTACCACGAGTTCATTGAGACCACTCCTGGAATTTGCCCTGTGCGTCTCACACTCGTATCCCTGTTCCGAGCCCGCGCAAAGCCACCGCGTCACATCGCAGTCAATCTTCTTCGGCGGGTGTGACCCGGTCGGCTAAGAGGTCCATCATTCATTTCAGGCGTGCGGCGTAAGAACGCAGAATTCTTTTGAATCAGAAGCGCCGCTGAGAGTGGTATGCTCTGAGTAACAGGGGACTGCTATCAACGATATGTTCCCACACGATATACAATGAATTCGATACAGGACCGCTGTGACAAACCCACAACTTTCGCTTGCATCTCGCAGCAACAAGATGCTCCCATCCCTAACGACTCCACCACACCAATCAAGCATACCCGCCACTCAACTCCACCAAGAACAACAGCTTCTCGTCCGCGACGACTTTGGTGGCGTGTAGGTACGCAGCAAGGTCGTTGTCGGTCTCAATCACGTGCCTGTCTGTACCCTCACCAGCATTCTCATCATTGCCACCAGCCTCGCCGCCTCCCTTGACCATCCCGATAACTTGGACTACTTGCGCTGCACCAATCTTACCCGTGCCAGCTTTGTGTAAGCTCGCTACAGAGCACTTTGTCAATTCGCCTGTCCATACTTTTGGGTGGTAACCTATTAGGCGTGATTCGGGTGCCAGGTGGAATTCAGCCTCGACCGGCAACGGAATGGGCGAGGCTACAGGTGGAGCTGGCGCAAATATTGACAGTTCCGGGTCCAAAGGTATGTGGCCCAGTGGCGGCGGGCCTCTCTTCTTGGATGGTTTCGGTGACAGATGGCCTGCTGGTTTTGACGGCTTCAGCCTTTTGGCAGGTGGTGGTCCTGGTCCGTATGTGCCGTCGACCCAATTTCGCCTATGCGGATCGTTCTTTACTCTGAAGTCAGTGAGTCTTTTCATGGCGTCCCGCGTGAGCACTTTCAAGAATTTCTGCTTCTGGGCGTCAATGCCTTGCTGTTGTATGCGCACCAGAGCTTCATCCTTGGTGAGCCAGAGCTGAAACATCTGCTCCCAGCGCTCATTATCGTATTCTGTCTTGGTGGTGTAGCCATCGTTGTCTAACATGGTGTAGAAGATGTGACGGACACGCTTGCTCTCTGCAGGATTGAGCTGCAAACCATTGTTCGCGTCCTGAATTGTGACTGTAGTGTTGACGACTCGAATGCGCTTGGTGACGTCTGCACAGATGACCTCAAGCGCGTTAGACACCTCGTCGGGGTTGGGGTGCGGTATGTGCATGACCGCGTTTAGGTGCAGGTTCTATTTGATCAAACGATC
>Ga0265797_10012729_pt1 | contig 10256 bp, 6 predicted proteins | sample P2T30metagenome_FD_192433 | JGI IMG/M metagenome (GOLD analysis project Ga0265797, IMG submission 192433) | Plant litter microbial communities from East Loma Ridge, Irvine, California - P2 T30 | ecosystem: Environmental > Terrestrial > Plant litter > Unclassified | place: USA: California... | reverse complement strand
GATCCGCTGCTGCCGCCTTTGGGATCGTAGCCGCCAACGAAGCTGTTGCCGTCCAGCGTAGCCAGCTGCTTCCCGGACAGCACCGCCAGGCGCTCGAAGCCATGGACGCCGCCGGCGGCGCCGTCGCGGTCGATCTGGAGCACCACGTCGGCGCCTTGCTGGGTCGCCTTCATGAATCCGGCCGCGCCAAAGGGATTGGCCGCCATATTCTGGGGCAGCAGGGCCGAGAGGTCGATGACGTCGCCGGCGCCGAGGTCGGTGATGACCACTTGCTGGCCGCTGGCGCCAAATTCGAAGCGGTCGGCCCCGGCGCCGCCGGTGGCGCGAACGGTCGCCGTCCCCGCGACCGCGCCGAATACCAGCGTGTCGTCGCCGGCGCCGCCATCGAGCGTCACCGTGCGCACGCCGCCATCGACGCTGGACGTGGCGCTCAGGGTGTCCCTGCCGTCGCCGCCCAGCAGCGTGTCGTTGCCGGCGCCGCCGATCAGGCGGTCGTCGCCGGCGCCACCGTCGAGCAGGTTGGTGCCGGCGGCGTTCGACGTCAGCTGATCGTTGCCGGCCCCGCCACGCAGGATATTGTTGCCCTTGCCGCCGTCGAGCTTGTCGTCGCCGCTGCCGCCGTCGAGCGTGTCGTTGCCGTCACCGCCATACAGCTCGTCGCGGCCGCCGAGTCCGAGCAGGGTCGTGTCGCGTGTGTCGGCACGCAAGAGGTTGTCGAAATCGTTACCGGTGAGCGTGACCGGGGCATTGCTTCCCAGCGGATGGTGGCCGCCCACGAAGTTGCTGGCGTCCAGCGGGCCCGGCGTGACGCTGCGCAGCGTCACCAGGTCGAGGAAGCCGGCGCCGGTCGTGCGCTGCAGCTGCAGCACGGTGTCGGCGCCGGATGCGCTCAGGCGCAGCTTGCCGGTATCGAAGGGATTGCCGCTGCCGATGCCGGGGATGAGCGAAGACACGTCGAGCTGGTCGCCGCCCGCGCCAGGGGTGAAGTCGACGATCGTGGCTTGCGGGCCGGCGCCCGAACCGCCACTGCTGCGCACGACCCAGATATCGCTGCCGGCGCCGCCGGACAGGGTGGCCTTGCCGGCCGCATTGGCCGACAGGCTCAGGTCGATCAGGTCGTCGCCGGCGCCGGCATCGACCGTGGTGGCGACGCCGTTGGCCGCCGTGAACTTGATCTCGATCTGGTCGTCGCCGTCGCCGCCGATATAGGTGAGGCCGGCGTAGCCGAACAAGTGGTCACGGTCTGCGCCGCCGTCGAGGACACCGCGTGCGAGCGGGCTGTCGGCGCGCAGCGTATCGCCGCCGTCGCCGCCCAGCAGGCGGTTATTGCCTTCGCTGTCGGACAGCGTGTCGTTGCCGGCCCCGCCCTCGAGCAGGTCGTCGCCCGCGCCGCCATCGAGGATATCGAAGCCGTCGCCGCCATACAGCTTGTCGTTGCCCTCGTCGCCATGGAGTTCGTCGTCGCCGTAGCCGCCGTACAGCGTGTCGTTGCCGGCGCCGCCAATCAGCACGTCCCTGCTGTTGTAGGAGGTCGGGGCGCCATCGTCGCCGATCAGGATGTCGTCGCCGCCGTGGCCGTAGATGGCGTCGCCGCCGCCGGCGCCGTCGATGACGTCGTCCAGGTCGCTGCCCTCCAGGTGCTCATTGGCCCAGGTCCCCGTCAGATTGAGGCCGACCGCGCTCAGTCCGGTGCGAAACACGAGCGACAGGGTGCCATTGCCAACCGGATTACCGTCCAGGTCCTTGATCGAGTAGGCGCTGATTTCGATCCGGTACTCGGTATTGTAGGTCAGCTGCCTGCTCGGCTGATACACCAGGGTATCCCCGGAGACGGTCACGCCGGGGGCGGTGCCGAAGTAGTGCACGTCGCCATAACCAAGGCGGTCCAGCACCCTCAGATAGCCATTGCCGACCTGGATCGCTTCGCTGAACTTGAATACCAGCGGGCCGCCTGCCGCCTGGCCATCACCCGGGCCGCTGAGCAGGAAAGGGATGTCGGATGCGCTGCTAGCGGAAACTTGATAGAGAGAGGGCATGGGGTTAGATGGAGATTGGTGTGTGCGACGCAGGTTTGCTTCGATGCGTAAGCTGACATAGGCGAAATGGGCGACAAACTATTGCTGATGTGACTATTTCTGTCCAGCAAAATAAATACATCATGCGAAGCGCATAACACCCGACGGCGCACGCATCGGCATGCTGCACTGCAATAATGTAATAAGTCACTTACAATGAGTTAACTAAACTACAAGAACACCGATGCACGTTGCCGTGTCGGGGGAGAGAATATGCAGACAGTACTCTCGGCGGGTTTTATCCTTGCCATCGTTTTGTGGGGCGTGATCTCGCCCGCCACCATGGGGTCGGTGTTCGACACGGCCCTGGCTGCCATTACCCGTAACTTCGGCTGGCTCTATCTGTGGATGGTGCTGGGGATGGTCGTCTTTGCCGTGGTGCTGGCGTTCAGCCGCTATGGCGACCTCAAGCTCGGCGACGACGACGACGAACCCGAATTCTCGATCGGCAGCTGGTTCTCGATGCTGTTCGCCGCCGGCATGGGCATCGGCCTGGTGTTCTTCGGCGTGGCCGAACCGATCTCGCACTACATGGACGCGCCGCCCGGCACCGTTTCTAACACCCCGGAAGCGGCCGGCGTGGCGATGCGCTTCACCTTCTTCCACTGGGGCGTGCACCCGTGGGCGGTGTACAGCGCGGTGGCGTTGGCCATTGCATTTTTCCAGTACCGGCGTGGCGGCGACGCCCTGGTCAGCAGCAGCATCAGCGCGCTGCCGTGGAGCGGCTTCAAGCGCATGTCGGGCCTGTTCAACGGCCTGGCGGTGGTGGCCACGGCCTTCGGCGTGGCCGGTTCGCTCGGCGTCGGCGCGCTGCAGATCAACAGCGGCCTGAACAAGGTGTTCGGACTGCCGGTGAGCGACCCGGCCCAGATCGGCATCATCATCGTCGCTACCGTCATGTTCCTGACCTCGGCGATCGGCGGCGTGGCGCGCGGCGTCAAGCTGCTGTCGAACGTGAACATGATCATGGCCGGCCTGCTGGCGCTGGTGGTGTTCGTGGTCGGCCCGACGGTGGCCATCATCGATACCTTCACCAGCACCCTGGGTAACTACGCAACCGAGTTCGTGCGCATGAGCCTGCGCGCCACGCCGTTCCGCGACAGCACCTGGGTCGGCGCCTGGACCATCTTCTACTGGGCCTGGTGGATCTCGTGGTCGCCATTCGTCGGCCTGTTCATCGCGCGCGTCTCGCGCGGCCGCACGATCCGCGAATTCATCGTCGGCACCATGCTGGCGCCGTCGCTGGCGGCCTTCGTCTGGTTCTCGATCTTCGGCGGCACCGCGCTACACATGGAGATCTGGCAGCACATTCCGATTTCGGATGCGGTGCGCGCCGACACCTCGACCGCGCTGTTCGCCCTGTTCGACGCGCTGCCGTTCGGGACCATCATGTCGGCCGTGGCCACCTTGCTGGTGCTGATCTTCTTCGTCACCTCGGGCGACTCGGCGGTGCTGGTGCTGGGCATGATGAGTAGCGGCGGCAAGCCCGATCCATCCAACAAGTCCAAGCTGATGTGGGGCGCCCTGGTGGCCGGCATCGCGATCAGCCTGCTGCTGGCCGGCGGCCTGAAGGCGGTGCAGACGGCCACCATCGTGTTCGCCCTGCCGTTCACGGTGGTGATCGTGCTGATGATGGTCTCGCTGTGGCGCGCCGTGGGCGAGGACTGGACCGCGCACGAGAAGCGCGAGCGCGAGCTGCGCCGGCGCATGCGCCAGATGGTCGAGAAATAAGAGGAAGGAAGCGCGCCCCGGGGATGGGGCGCGCGTGGTGCGGCAGGAGATTAGATGGCCATTGCGCGCAGCAGCAGGCCGGTGATGTAGGCGCAGTAGGTGCCCAGCGCATAGCCGATCACCGCCAGCAGCACCCCCACCGGGGCCAGTGCCGGGTGGAAGGCGCTGGCCACTACCGGCGCCGAGGCGGCGCCGCCGATATTGGCCTGCGAGCCGACCGCCATGAAGAACAGCGGCGCGCGGATCAGCTTGGCCACCAGCAGCATCAGGCCGCCGTGCACCGCCATCCAGATCAGGCCCAGCAGGAACAGCCATGGGCGGTCGAGCAGGGCGTTCAGGTCCATGTGCATGCCGATGGTCGCCACCAGGATGTACAGCATGGCCGAGCCGATGGTCGAGGCGCCGGCGCCTTCCAGCTTGCGCGCCCGCGTAAAGCTCAGGATCAGGCCGATGGTGGTGGCGTACACCACGATCCAGAAGAAGCTCGAGGTCAGGCTGTAGTCCTGCAGGCGCCATTCGGCCGGCAGGCTCGAGATCCAGGCGACGGTGGGGCCGGTCAGCGCATGCGACAGGCCGGTCGCGCCCAGGCCCACGGCCAGCACCACCATCACGTCGGTGAGCGTCGGGATGCGCGCGTGCTCGGCCTGGTAATGTTCGATGCTGTCCTTGAGCGCATTGATGGCCGAGACGTCGGCGCCGGTCCAGCGGTCGAAGGCCATGGCCCGGCCCGCGAGGAACAGCAGCACCGCCATCCACAGGCTGGCGACCAGCACGTCGACCGCGACGAACTGGCCGAACAGGGTGGCGTCAACTTCGAACACTTCCTTCATCGCGGCCTGGTTGGCGCCGCCGCCAATCCAGGCGCCGGTGATGGTCGTCATGCCGCGCCAGGTGTCGCCGGCCACGGTCTCGGGATGGATGAAGTCCATCGCGACGAAGGACACGATCGCCCCCAGCATCACGCCCAGGGTGCCGGTCAGGAACATGACGATGGCCTTGGGACCGAGCCGCAGCACGGCGCCGAAGTCGATCGCCACGCACAGCAGCACCAGCGCGGTCGGCAGCAGGTAGTCGCGCGCCATCGGATACAGGCTAGAGGCATTGCCGTCGATGACGCCGGCAGTGTTGAGCAGCGCGGGGATCAGGTAGCACAGCAGCAGGGCCGGCACGTAAGTGTAGAACTTGCTCCAGAGACCGGATTTTTGGGAGGAGGTCCAGAAGACGGCGCCGAGGATGACGGCCAGCATGCCAAGCACAACGGCATCGTTGGTGACTAGCGGAGAGACAGATTGCATCGTGGGTCCAGGTAGAGAGTGGATCGGTCGTCCCGCCGTCGCGGCTGGACGCGGCAATTCTACATATTAATTGATAAAAATCATGTACTTACGGCAAGCGCCGCAGCAAGCGGGATGGTCGCGTCTGGCTGTCGCCGGTTTGTCCCGCTGACGTGGCGTGCGGCGCCCGGATCTATGGTGAAATGCGCCTTCATCCAGTCACTTCGGAGGTGCGGCATGACACAGGCATTCAAGGCGGGCGACAAGGTGCAGTGGAAGTCGTCGCAAGGCACGGTCACGGGTAAGGTCAAGAAGAAGCTGACCGCGCCGACCGACATCAAGAGCCATCACGTGGCGGCATCGAAGGACAATCCCGAATACCTGGTCGCCAGCGACAAGACCGGGGCCGAGGCGGCGCACAAGCCGGGATCGCTCAAGAAGACTTAAGATTCGCTTCACCTTCGGGCGGCATGCTCGGCGGCGAGTGGTTTACGCCATACTGGCGTTTCCTCGTTGCCGAAAAGTCCGCATGCGCATCCTGTTGGTCGAAGACGATCTCTCTCTTGGTGACACCATCCAGGCCTGGCTGCGCCTGGACGGGCACGCGGTGGACTGGGTCCAGCGCGGCGACTCGGCCGACACCGCAATCAAAACCCACCATTACGACTGCGTGCTGCTCGACCGCGGCCTGCCCGGCCTGTCGGGCGACGACCTGCTGGCGCGGCTGCGCGAGGCCGGCAACGGCGTGCCGGTGATCCTGATCACCGCCTTCAATGCACTGGCCGACCGGGTCGAGGGCCTGGACCTGGGCGCCGACGACTACCTGGTCAAGCCGTTCGAGCTCGAAGAGATGTCGGCCCGCATCCGGGCCGCCGTGCGGCGCGGCGCCAACCAGGTCAGCAATGTGCTGGCGCACGGCGACATCGTGCTGAACCTCGACACCAAGGGCGCGACCCTGGCCGGCCAGCCGGTCGCGCTGACTGCGCGCGAATACAATGTGCTGTACGCGCTGCTGCTCCGGAAGAACGCCATCGTTACCCGCGCCCAGATCGAGGAGACCCTGTACGGCTGGGGAGACGAAGTGGAAAGCAATGCGATCGAGGTCTACATCCATAACCTGCGCAAGAAGCTCGGTGGCGAGTCCATCGTGACGGTGCGCGGCCTGGGCTACCGGTTGAAGAACGATGGCGAGTAAGGCAATCGACAAGGCCCGCGACAAGGACGCGCCATGGTCGCTGCGGCGGCGCCTGCTGGCCGTCATCGTCGCCGCCAGCACCGTGCTGTGGCTGGCGAGCCTGGGCATCGTCACCGTGATCGCGTGGCAGGAAACCAACGAGGTGTTCGACGACGCGCTGGAAGAATCGGGCTATATGATCATGGCCGCCACCACCGACTGGAACGAACGCGGCCTGCTGCCGCAGGCGGGCGCGGACGGCGCGCATGGCCGCAAGGTCGACATGCAGTACCAGATCGTGGTCGACGGCCGCGTGATCCAGCGCACGGGCGACGCGCCGCTGCGGCCCTTCGTGTCCAACTTCGACGACGACCACGGCTTCGCCGAAGCGCAGGCCAACGGCGAGCGCTGGCGCGTATTCGTGGTGCGCGACGAGGCGCGCAACTTCGAGGTGCAGGTCGGCCAGCAGGTCGATAAACGGTATGACATCCTGGAAGAACTGGCCGATTCGCTGTGGCTGCCCGTGCTGGGCTTCTTGCTGCTGCTGGCGCTGGTGTGCTGGGTACTGACCGGCCGCGTGCTCAAGCCCCTGCGCCGCACCGCGACCAGCATCGCGGCCAAGACGCCGAGCGACCTGACCCAGGTCCCGACCGCTGGCCAGGCGCGCGAAGTGCTGCCGATCGTGCAGGCGCTCAATGGCGTGCTCGGACGGCTGGATGCGGCCCTGCAGGCCGAGCGCCGCTTCACTGCCGACGCGGCCCACGAGCTGCGTACGCCGCTGGCGGGCCTGCATATGCATGTGCAGCTGCTGCAGCGCCAGCATCCCGAGCTGGCGGCGCCATTCCAGAAGCTGCGCCAGGACATCGCGCGCGTGACCGCGCTGGTCGACAGCCTGCTCACCCTGGCGCGCCTGGATCCGCTGGCGCGCGAACAGCTGGTGCGCCAGCCGGTGGCGCTGCCATCGCTGTTCGAGCGCGTGGCCGCCATGCATGCGCAAGAGGCGGCCGCGCGCGGCATCGCGCTGTCGCTGCAGTGCGAGGTGCATGAGGTGCAGGCCGATCCGCAGATGCTCGAGATCGTGCTGCGCAACCTGGTCGACAATGCGCTGCGCTACTGCCCGGACGGCAGCCGGATCGAGATCGTAGCCGTGCAGCACGCCGGCCAGGCGCGCATCGCAGTGCGCGACGACGGCCCCGGCGTCGATGCAGAGAGCCGCCAGCGCCTGACCGAACGCTTCTTCCGCGTGCTGGGACAGGGGCAGCAGGGCAGCGGACTTGGCCTGTCGATCGTCAAGCGCATCGCCGACCTGCATGGCATCGCGCTGGCGTTTGGCCCCGGGATCGATGGCCGCGGCTTGGGGGTGACGCTGGACTTACCTGCTGGAGCAACCTGAGGACTTCTTAAGATCGGTTTAATGTCCGGCCGTTGTAATGCGCCTGTGCCTGCCAACAAGCGCAGGCAAATTTAACAGACCAAGACAAAGGACCGACCATGAAACGCTTCTTCCAGATCTCCTGCATCGCCGCACTGCTCGCCGGCTCGGGCGCGACCATCGCACAGAATATCGCCGATGCGCCGCCCGGCGCGGCGGTCGACGTCAAGCCGGTCGCGGGCTATACCGGCCCGTCCGGTGCGCCGTTGATGACGGCGAAAGACCTGCTGGCCAAGGGCAAGGACGACCAGTACGTGCGCCTGAAAGGCAAGCTGACCAGCCACAAGGGTGACGAGGACTACGAGTTCACCGACGCCAGCGGCAAGATCACCGTCGAGATCGACGCTGACCGCTTCCCGCAGGGCGTGAAAGTGGATCACAACACCCTGGTCGAGCTGACCGGCGAGTTCGACAAGGAGATGTTCGGCGAGTCGAAGCTGGACGTCGAGCAGATCAAGGTCGTAAGCAACTAAGCTGCGCGACAGGCGGCTTGGGCGATAATGGCGGTTTGCCCCTGACGCCGTATCGCCCATGCACTTCGACCACGCCGACCTGACGTCCAACTTCGATTCCGGCACCCTGCAGCGCGGGCAGGACTACGCGCGCAAGGGCAAGGTGCAGACAACGCACTGGGACGACGGCAAGCTCATCGGCGAGGTCGACGGAAGCGGCGGCGAGCGCTACCGCCAGACCATCCGCTTCGCCTCCGACCGCGGCGGCCTTGGTATCCGCGGCAGTTGCAGCTGCCCCGTGAGCTACAACTGCAAGCACGTGGTGGGCGTGTTGATGACGGTCCTGGCCGCGGCGCCAGCGCCCAGGTCACCGCAAGCCGTTGCCGCACAGTCCGAGCGCTGGCTGCAGCAATTGTCGGCATTACCTGCCGCGGTGGACGCGTCGTCAGCCGATGGCGCCGGGCCGGACCTGGTCTGGGTGTTGACGCCCGATCCCGCCACCGGTGCGCCGCGGCTGCATGTGCGGCAAGCCCGGTGGCGCAAGAACGGCGATATTTCCAGCACCCTCCCGCTCAACGACATCCATGGCCTGATCGCCGCATCGGCAGCGACAACGCCTGCCGACGAAGAATGGCTGCGGCTGTTCATCGCGCTGAAGGCGGGCCCGATGGTCGTCACGGGCGGCGTACCGTCCGGCCGTATCGGCGCGCGGCTGCTGCATGGCGTGTGCGCCGCAGGAAAGCTGTATATCGCCGCGTCCGACGAAGACATGCGCTATGGCAGGATCGTTGTCCTCAGGCCGGGGCCGCGGCGCCAGGCCAATCTGTGCTGGCGGACCGAAGAGCGGTTCGGCGATACCGTCACGCTGGGCTGGCAGTTCGACGATGCGGGCGCGCCCGAGGCCGTGTTGCCGACCGATCCGCCATGCTATCTCGAGGGCGACGTGCTGGGCGAGCTCGTGTTGCCGCCAGCGTTGGAAAAGTTCCCTCTGGCGCCGCTGATGAATGTGCTGGCCGGGGCGCCGCCGCTGCATCCCGAACAGCACGCGGACATGGCGCTGCGCCTGGCGGAGCTTGGACTGGACAGCGTGGTGCCGCTGCCGCAGTCGGTCGAGACCCGGCGCCGCAGCGACATCGCTCCCACACCCTGCCTGCTCCTCGACAGCGTCTATACCGACCCGGGCCGCGACTTGATCTGGCATGACTACGCAATGCCTTACTTCGAGTACGACGGCTACAGCACCGAGAATGTGGACGAGCCGGTCCTGCGCACCGTGCAGGATGGCGTCGTCCAGCTCATCGAGCGCGATGTCGCTGCCGAAGCAGCGGCCGCCGCGGTGCTGGCCGATCTCGGCTTCCGCGCGCCGCCAGCCGGCTCCCCGCTGGGCTACTTGCCCGGTGCGCTGCAACTGGACGACGAGGCGGCCTGGGTCGCGTTCGCGCGTCGTACTATCCCACGCCTGCGTGCGTCCGGCTGGGAGATCGATTTCGATGGCAACTACCGCTACGACCTGGCCGAGGTCGACGACTGGTATGCCGAGCTCGACGAGGAAGGCGAGGGCGGCAGCGCCTGGTTCTCGCTCGAACTCGGCGTCGTCGTCGGCGGCGAGCGCCATGCGCTGTTGCCGCTGCTGGTGCAGATGGTGCGCGCCGCGCCGCGCGATTTCACCGCGCCGGCGCTGGCCGCACGCGGCGACGAGGACGCGCTGATCGTCGAGTTACCGAACTTCAAGCGGGTCGCGCTGCCATGGGGCCGCGTCAAGCCGATCCTGGCCACGCTGGGCGAACTGTATTTTGGCGAGCGCCTGGGCAATGGGGTGCGGCTGCCGGCCATGGACGCCGCGCGCCTGGCCGAACTGGAGCGCGCCGCGCGGCTGCGCTGGATCGGCGGCGAGCGCTTGCGCGAACTGGGCCGCAAGCTCGACAGCTTCGGCGGCATCCAGCCGGTCGCGCCGCCGGCCGGACTGCAGGCCGACTTGCGGCCCTACCAGCTGGGCGGCCTGGCCTGGCTGCAGTTCCTGCGCGAATACGGCTTCGGCGGCATCCTGGCCGACGACATGGGTCTCGGAAAAACCGTCCAGACCCTGGCCCACATCCTGTGCGAGAAAGAAGCGGGCCG
>Ga0265797_10012728_pt1 | contig 10256 bp, 12 predicted proteins | sample P2T30metagenome_FD_192433 | JGI IMG/M metagenome (GOLD analysis project Ga0265797, IMG submission 192433) | Plant litter microbial communities from East Loma Ridge, Irvine, California - P2 T30 | ecosystem: Environmental > Terrestrial > Plant litter > Unclassified | place: USA: California... | reverse complement strand
GCAGGAGCCTGTGTATCTCCACGATGCTGCTGAGGGATTATGGAACATTTCATGTATCTGTAGTGGTTTTGCTGAAAACAAATCTCTCTGACAATTACTGACAATCGGCTCAAATCATGTCACTCCGACTGTAGATCGCTCGTATTGTTATGCTTGTCTCTCAGCATTGTAGCTTGCCTTTTTTCTCTGACGGACAGCGCTCAACTTGGTCAAGCTCAGCGTGGGGATGCGGGGACTGCTGCTCAGTCCAGGGTCAAAGATGGCAACCCCGTCATTAAGAGATATGAGGTCTAGGATAGACGTCGTTTGATACATGTGTTTACGGCACAGCATATGTTTTTAATCAAGGGTTATCGCTTTTACACTGTATGGAATTAGATGGGTTAGCTTTTACCATGGAGGGGTGATACGTCATCTTGAAACGGCTGACTTGCGACGCGTCTTTTCCACAGCAGACAGACCTCGGCCTCGCTCCAAAACGCCAAACACCAGCAATGTCACCACAGAGATCGCAGTCGGCGCTGGGCAACATACCAAGAGTAGTATTGCGACCTACGTGGGATAACGTAGTAGCATCGAGCTACCTCATCAAGGTATTAGAGGTTGTTTTGTCGGGCCCCGCCTACCTGCTAACCACCGACCAGGGAATCGTCTTCTTCCTGCTTCATCCGTTTCTACACCCTCTTTTGAAAGCGCGACTACTTCCCGCCTTCCTACTCAGTGTCTTTGTATATTTCAACCTCTTCTTCTGGACACTACTGCCGCAGGTTCTATTCCTAAAGCTGTTCCACACGGTTGGGAGTGCTTGGGTGAACGCAGTGTTTCTGGTGCTTGGAGAGGGGGCTGCTGTGGTGGCTCTGCTCTTTGAGTCTTTCCTCGTGGTGCGTTATGTGCCCCCCCAAAATGGCAGGCAGCTGTTCGCACAGCACAAGCCTTGCACAAAGTCAACGTAGACACTAACATGACACAGGATGAATCACAAGTCGACATATTTGACGCAGTCTTAATCTACAAAGGCTACGAAGACTTGGTCCGTCAACACCGCCCCGTCACCGAAGATGCGCTGAACGATCCTGTCCGCCGGCTCGGCAGGCCTACACGCTCCTCGGTCTACGCACCATTCTCCTTTCGCCAGATCGCCGAGTTTGTGATCCTGCTACCAGTCAACTTCATACCATACGTTGGGGTACCCATATTCCTCCTGTTGACAGGCTACCGAGCAGGCCCGTTTCAACACTGGCGATATTTCCAACTGCTAGGCTATGACCGCAAGCAGAGAAACGCCGTAGTCAAGAGCAGGCGCTGGCAATACACTTGGTAGGTTCCCCTCATGTACCTATAGGCGGTAGCGGCTGACAGAGACAGGTATGGCACAGTTTATCTGTTCCTGCAACTAGTACCGCCATTCAGCATGTTCTTCCTCTTGACCGCACCAGCAAGCTCTGCACTATGGGCGGCAGACCTAGAGAGGGCGCGAAGAGAGCGCGAGGCGAACTTGGCCCAGGCGCCACAGTACACGGATGAGCCAGATGCGGCTGTGTGATGATATTGTAATGCATTTGTTTCCGAGCCACAGTGATAGGATGGGAGTAAAGTGCAATGTCCATGTCTAGGACTATCCAAGTTCATGAGAAAAAGCCAATAAACTAGTTAGTCTCGAGTGCTGAGGTCATTGAAACGCGATTGGCACGAACAATGGGCCGGCACGTAGCTTTGGCTCCGCAATCTCTGCGGCCGGAAGCCTTTGTGACGACATGGCTCGATGGTTTTCGCAGCATTAAAAGAAGCGTCTGCGTTTTTCTCCATGCCTTCACTCGTCGCACTCGACGCATGTTGGCTGCATACTGCATGCGCATGCACCGCAAACGCAGAGGGAGGGGAGCTAGAGACAGCAACGCGCGCCGAGGTGGTCCTCGGCTCCTGAGGCGCAGGTACGCAACAGGGAATGTGACACGCTAGACGTAGGTAGTGGGCACGGGGCGTCTTAGGCAGTCGCATTGCGTCAATCGCCCGCCGCGCCTTCCCCAGCCGCCCCATAGATAGCTCCCAGCCAGCTCGAGCTTAAGCTTCCTCCCCCAACACCCACCCTCCATCTCTCCAACACTCCCCACCCAAGCATCCATCCCGTCCCATCCATCCATTTCCCATCTCTATCCTTCCTTCCTTCATACCCCATCTTCAGTCATCATGAAGACGGCGTTGCTTCTCGCCGCAGCCGGCTCGGCGTCTGCGGCCGTCTACAAGACACCGCTCAAGAAGGTCTCACTGTCTGAGCAGCTGGTACGCCATGATCGCAACCACATGATCGCGAGTGTTATCTAACCATGAACAGGAATTTGCCAACATCGAGACTCAAATGGCTGGCCTGAAGCAGAAGTACTCGCAGCAGCACATGAACGGCTTCAAGGCCGAGTCTCACATGCAGGCTGCGTTCAAGGCGCCTTACATCGCCGACGGATCGCACCCTGTGCCTGTTAGCAACTTCTTGAACGCTCAGTGTAAGTCGCAGAAGGCTTGCGCCTTGCCCAGTATCGTGTGGCGCATGCTGACAGGCTCCAGACTTCTCCGAGATCTCTCTCGGAACGCCTCCTCAGACCTTCAAGGTTGTCCTCGACACGGGCAGCTCTAACCTCTGGGTTCCCTCAACCTCCTGCAACTCGATTGCCTGCTACCTCCACACCAAGTACGACTCGTCATCTTCGTCTACCTACAAGAAGAACGGCACCGAGTTCGAGATCCGCTACGGATCCGGTTCGCTCAGCGGTTTTGTCTCCAACGATGTGTTCCAGATTGGCGACCTCAAGGTGAAGAACCAAGACTTCGCTGAGGCGACGTCTGAGCCAGGTCTCGCGTTTGCCTTTGGCAGATTCGACGGCATCATGGGTCTTGGCTATGATACCATCAGTGTCAAGGGTATAGTTCCTCCCTTCTACAACATGCTCGACCAAGGCCTCTTGGACGAGCCTGTCTTCGCCTTTTATTTGGGCGATACCAACCAGCAGCAGGAGTCTGAGGCCACCTTTGGTGGCATCGACGAGAGCAAGTACACCGGCAAGATGATCAAGCTGCCTTTGAGGCGCAAGGCCTACTGGGAGGTTGAGCTTGATGCCCTGACCTTTGGCAAGGAGACTGCCGAGATGGACAACACCGGAATCATTCTGGACACCGGTACATCTCTGATTGCCCTTCCCTCGACCATCGCCGAGCTTCTGTAAGATCTATTCTGTGCCCATGCGAATACTCATACTAACAATGCATAGCAATAAGGAGATTGGTGCCAAGAAGAGCTTCAACGGCCAGTACACTGTCGAGTGCGACAAGCGCGACAGCCTGCCCGATCTTACTTTCACGCTCACCGGTCACAACTTCACCATCAGCGCCTACGACTACATCCTCGAGGTGCAAGGATCTTGCATCTCTGCGTTGATGGGCATGGACTTCCCTGAGCCCGTAGGTCCTTTGGCCATTCTTGGCGATGCTTTCCTCAGGAAATGGTACTCTGTGTATGACCTTGGCAACTCTGCTGTCGGTCTCGCAAAGGCCAAGTAAGAAACTCTCGGTGTCAAGGAAGCTATTGGTCTCTTGAGAGATCAACCCTCATGACGTTGCAAGCGTCGCCAGGCAAAGGACGGCGTTCGGCTCAAATTGTACCAAGGCGGTAATCGTTCAGGTATTCTGGTTATTCTAACAACATATAATGACGAACAAGGTTTAAATAAGCCTCGTGCCTTTTGTGTCGTGATTGCGGTATCTTCTCTCGTGGTGATGTTTGCCTGCGCCCCCTTCATTCAGTACCTTGGTGTCGACGCGTCAACCGAAGACAACACGCTAGATGAATGACAAGCCGGCGGGTCCACACGTGCCCACCGCTATCGATAAGTCCGAGCCAATGACGTCTTTAGGCTGGTTGAGGCGGAGATGGGGGGAATGGGGGGGAGTGGGAGCTTTGGAAGCAGAAAGAATAGATAACGACGAGTCAACAGAGGCTGCATGCGCTCTGCCAATGAAGCTGCGCTACAAGCAGGTCGACGTTGGTGCCTAAAAAGTGTGCGTAGGTAACCTTATCGTATCACGCTAGCCAGTCTCGTGGCTGATGAGCGTGCATGGCTCACCGCGCAGACGTGCAAGTCATTCCTCCATCCTCCCAGTATGTGATGTATACTCCCAGTATGTGATGTATAGCGAAACCGTCATCTGTCTCGCAGCGAGCGATAGCCTCCGCCAAAGTCGTTCCAAATAATCGTCTGAACCGACGCCGACGCCGACGCCGACGTCTTTGATCCGCCACGGTACATACGCCAATACTCCGCAAAACAACGTCAACAACCAATAGTTGTTGAGCACAAGCGCACGTCACATCGATTCAAAATGGCATCTCAGGACAGAGGCAGGGACAAGATAAGCCGTAGGACAAGTAGAAAGATGAAGGAAACAAGAAGAGGATCGCGCGGCATGTCGCTGGATATGCCGGAGCGCTTCAAGGACGGAGACGATGCACAAGAGGATGTAGCCGCGCCAAAACGGAGCAACACTGTGTCGATGAACCAGTCTCTATTCTCCATGATTGCCCGCGCCGGACAACAGTCGCAAGCTGATCTGGCTACCATGCAAGAAGCGGACTCGGGCGAGAGTGATGACGAGGGCAAGCCAAAGAGACCGTTCCGCGGTTTGGACGGCGCTGCCAGATTAAGTCGCCTGAGCTCTGCGAATAACTTCCAACCGCCGGCAGAGGACACACATGGTGGTACAATAGAGAAAGGCAAGCACAGACGTACATTGTCGGAGAACAAGCTGTTGCGGTCGTTGCCCAAGTTGAAGTTATCCAGTCGGAAAGAAGCACGAGGTGGCCAACGGGGCGATCAAATGTCCTCATCCCAATTTCTTCCGCCCAAACCGCCATCGTCCTCGTTACCAACTCCGCCGAGCGATCAACCGTCCAAGGCCGACGTCAAAGGCAAACCCACGACTGGTGACGACATCCGCACCGACAAAGGTAGAAGCTCTGGGCGTAAGAGCAGGCATGGAAGCTCTGCAGGTCTGGCTAAGAGCAAGACAACAGTCACACTCGCGCAAAGAGTGCAGCAGATCTTTGAGTTTGAGGAAGTGGAGGAAGTCATTTCCGAATATGCGTGCTGGCTGCTTCAGAGCATCCTGCTACAAGGATACATGTACATCACCCAGAAGCACATATGTTTTTATGCATACATTCCCAAGAAACATGTAAGTAAACCCTACCTGTTATGTGCCATATGGTGCTAACCCGCAAAGCACGATGTCAGCAAAACCGGGTACCTTTCCAAGCGTGGCCGGTCAAAGTTCAACAGATACTGGTTCGTCCTACGTGGAGATGTCCTTGCATACTACACCAATCCAGCAGAGGTCTATTTCCCCAGAAACCGTATCAATCTGCAATATGCCGTGTCTGCAGAAGTAATCGAAAGCACGAAGAAAGGGGAGGAGGAAACCAGCTTTGCCATTACTACCGACGAGAGACGGTATCTATTCAAGGCCGACAGTGTGGCAAGCGCGAAAGAGTGGACCAAGTCGATACAGAAGGTCATCTTCCGCACCCACAACGAAGGTAATAGTGTGAAGATATCTCTGCCGATTCAGAATGTTCTGGAGATTGAGGAGAGCTCCATACTAGATCTTGCAAATACTGTCAAGGTCCGTGTGATAGACAACGACGAAACATTTGCCATTGATGAAGTATGTCCACTTCAATCACACATGAATTAGCTAACCATAATAGTACTTCTTCTCCTTCTTCAACAAAGGTCAGGACGCTCTGAATGTTTTACGCATCATGATAAACGACAACGAGCATCATCAGGACGATCGCGAGGTGGGTACACCCACGGGCCAGCGTGATTCTGTAGCGTCACCCACCCGCACTGGCGAAATACCTCACATACGCGAAAACGTTCGAGCCACTTTATCGCCACTACCCGCACCGCATACAGGAAGGCCAAGTATAGGCGATGCATCTGCACAGTCCAGTGCTGATGCAGTTGGAAACGGTCGGGATGTGCGGCGTAGCATGGATGCCAGCCGTATCTTCAATCGCTCAAGCTACGAAGTGCGACGACCTAGCCACGAAGCCCGACGAAGTTTCAGCGGTGGTGCACAGCACATGCAGTCAAGGGGCCGTCCAGGGGACCGGTCCCCTCAATCACCGCGAGCAGCTGACTCGGAGTCGGCTACGCTTTCGCTCGACCCAGGTACCGAGTCGTCGGCCGCCATCCAGTCCATGGATGAGAGCAACGCTTCCGCCTCCCAAATACTGGACCGTTCCGATGTATTTCGTTCGCCAAATCACCAACCCACGATGAACAAGTTGGATTCACAAGCTCGACATTCACAGGAGACAACGAGATCGATTCAGCTAAAGTCTGGGAATTCTGGGAAACGCGACAAGCAACCCCAAACGCCGACAGGGATGGCTGATTTCGAAGATGACACAGACACCAGTCAAGCCCATCCTCGATTATCTGGTTCCTCTTCCGCTCTGCAGGATATTGCCTCCTACCCGCTTCAAAAGGCTTCAGGATTAGCAGGCTTCCTGAGGACTCGATCGAAAAAGATGGGTAGCTTACTAGCAAGCGAGTCCATGGGCTACTATGAAAAAGTGTCTGGTATGCTCGCAGGCGGACGAAAGCACTACAATACTGCAGAAGGACTGGAGACTGGAGATCAGATTCATGGATTCGAGGACGACGAAGATGCAGCCAAGGCTGCAGAGAATTTTCGAGATCATTTCGCCTTTGCTGAAACCGAAATACTTCAGTCATCTTTCTTTGCGTCTCTCCAGCGGGTTCTACCGAATTATGGCAAAATTTACATCAGCGGGAGGTATTTTTGCTTTCGCAGCCTGATGCCCACATCCAAAACCAAGATCATACTTCCAATGCGGGACATTGAGAACGTCAATAAGGAGAAGGGGTTCCGACTCGGCTACCATGGCCTCGCCATCGTCATCAAAGGTCACGAGGAGCTCTTTTTCGAGTTTTCAAAGGCCGAGTACCGCGATGAGTGTGCAATCACTGTGCTCCGCATCCTGGAGAATACCAAATACCTTGAAGATGAGGATTCGTCTTCTTCAGGGGTCGATAGTGATGATGAGGCTGCCAAAGCAGAGCACGATCTGCTTCAACAGGCACGTGAGCTCACCGACACGGACAAGCAAGTTAGCGTGTCGGAAATTGTTCGCGCGGCAGACCAGGACCGTATTCCTCTTATATTCGACGACCCTCTCGCCTCGTTTGTGGACTTCAAACCTTCAGAGCCACTGACGATCGTTTGCCTCACCATCGGATCGCGAGGTGATGTCCAGCCCTATATCGCGTTATGCAAGGCGCTCCTGAAAGAGGGTCACAAGCCGCGCATTGCGACGCATGCGGAGTTTGAGCCTTGGGTGCGCAAACATGGCATCGACTTTGCTGTTGTCGATGGTAACCCGGCCGAGCTCATGAAGATCTGCATCGACCACGGTATGTTTACGTACGGTTTCATGAAGGAGGCCAATTCCAAGTTCCGCGGATGGCTCGACGATGTCTGTAGCTCCTCTTGGCGGGCTTGTCAAGGCGCAGACGTGCTCATTGAGAGCCCAAGCACCATGGCAGGAATCCACATTGCAGAGGCTTTGGAGATTCCGTATTTCCGCGCCTTCACAATGCCCTGGACACGCACTCGGGCGTACCCGCACGCCTTCTCTGTTCTGGAGACCAAGATGGGTGGTGGCTACAACAGCTTGACCTACATCACGTTCGATACCATTTTCTGGGCTGCTATTTCAGGCCAGATCAACAGGTGGCGTCGCCGAGAACTGGGGCTTCAGGGTACGACCCAGCATAAGATGCAGGCAGCTCTCCGACCGTTCTTGTACAACTTCAGCCCCCACGTGGTGCCACCCCCACTTGACTGGCCCGACTGGGTGCGTGTCACTGGATACTGGTTTCTGGACGAAAGCGACACATATGAACCGCCTGCAGAGCTGACTGCATTTATCCAAAAGGCGCGTACCGACGGAAAGAAGCTGGTGTATGTTGGGTTTGGCTCTATCGTGATCGACGATCCGGCAGCGCTTACCAAAACTGTAGTCGACTCAGTGTTAAAAGCAGATGTACGCTGTGTCTTGTCTAAAGGGTGGTCGGATCGCCTCGAGACCAAGGACGCTTCCAAACCTGAGGTTCCTCTCCCACCAGAAATCTTCCAAATCCAAGCCGCACCTCACGACTGGCTGTTCAAGCAGATGGACGCAGCTGTGCACCATGGTGGTTCGGGCACTACAGGAGCGAGTCTTCGAGCTGGTATCCCTACTGTGATCAAGCCCTTCTTTGGCGACCAATTCTTCTTTGCTCAGCGTGTCGAAGACTTGGGTGTTGGCATGTGGATGAAGAAGGTCAATACGAGCGTGTTCAGCCGCGCATTGTGGGAGGTGACAAATAGCCAGCGTATGATTGTGAAGGCAAAAACGTTGGGGCAGAAGATCCGCAAAGTAAGGCAACCTGGGAGTCATGAAATAAGAAGCAAGTCGACTAACATGTTTCAGGATAATGGAACACAAGTGGCGATCCAGACCATCTACCGCGAGCTTGATCGCGCCCGCACGCTTATCAAGAAGCACACGAAGCAGGATGACGACCAAACTGACGAATTCGAAGAAGACTGGACGATGATCGAGGAAGGCGAAGAGATGGATGCCGCAGCGCATGCGTTTGAGGCCCAACAGCCATTGGCCGGGATCAATCAGGATGCATCTCGGACTAGTGGGGGTTCTTTGGTGTTGGGAAGTATGGTGTTGAGGGGCGCGCAAAAGCGTCCATCGGAGCTGGGGCATGAAGAATGAGTTTTGCCACTTCGACCACGAGCATAGCTACAGGCGTTTGAATAATTGGGGGTTAGACGTACGTAATGGGCGTAAAGGGTTTCGTATTATAGCAGAAGTGCACGGGAACGAGACCATGACGACTACGTATGCACGGCTTCTTTGAAGCCAGTGATTGGATTGTAATAGCATAGTATGATGCAGAATGGAATGATGACTCTCCTCTCCCTTTGCCTGTAGCCTGAGGGTGTCCACATGGGCAACGTGAGAGGCTTGGCAACCCGACTGCTTAGGCAGCAGGTGATGAATGCGAAGTCGATGTGTCCAAGGTGAATCGAGAGTTCCCGGTGACATTTGGTGCTGGCTGTGGGAGGTTTGGACAAAGGTGGACTCGGGCCATGATGTAGTTCTTTGTCTGGCGAAGTCATGTTTGAGATGCTGGCGGACGTGCTCGCAAGGCGGCCGCTAGCTCTGTGGCTGCAAAGGTATAAAGCTGCCCCTCGCTCCAAATATTTGGGGGACTCGTCGAGCCGCGACGCCATACGTCAATCCCTGTCGCATACCACACCACTCCAACTACGCATTGCAACTGCCCTTTGTATCATCCACGTCCACGACGCCACACATTCACCTGCATTCACTCCGTTTGTTGTTCGCCGCTGCTACACCCACACCCACACACACGCACGTCAGTCGCGGTTGCCCGCGCCATAGCTCCCTCGCGCCAACGCCCGCGCGCCGAATGCGCCAACTAGAAGCACAACGCGACCGCCATCACATCCACGTTGCCAGTCGCATGGGCTGCCAAAAGTCGGAATGAAGATCTTTTCGCCCCGGGATCTGAGCTATCCCATTACCGTCATCGAGCTCTTGAAGAAGCGCGACGATGAGGTGCCACGGTCGGAGAAGTTGTTCAACTACAGCTATGACACTCGCGTCACCGAGGGCGACAAATGGGGAGGCGAACAGACTGTCATGAAGAAGTTTAGGCAGACGTTCGATGCAAGCACCGAGGGCAAGATCTTGCGTTGGTTCATCAAGCCGGGCACCGTCATCGACCGATCGGGCATCCCGCTGCTCGAAATCGAAGAGCCATGCACGCATGAAACACAGTTCGGCGGCCTCTGCGTCGACTGCGGCAGAGACATGACGCAGGTCGACTACTTGACCAAGGAACGCGACGTCGACCGCGCCACTGTCAACATGGCCCATGACAACACGGCCCTGCTTGTCAGCCACAAAGAAGCAGTGGCTGCCGAAGAGGATGCCAAAAAGCGACTGCTGAGCGCGAGAAAGCTTACGCTGATTGTTGATCTGGACCAAACCGTCATCCACACCACGTGCGAGCGGACCATTGCAGAGTGGAAGGCCGACCCCGAGAACCCGAACCATGATGCAGTCAAGGATGTACAGGGCTTCCAGCTAGCGG
>Ga0265797_10012727_pt1 | contig 10256 bp, 4 predicted proteins | sample P2T30metagenome_FD_192433 | JGI IMG/M metagenome (GOLD analysis project Ga0265797, IMG submission 192433) | Plant litter microbial communities from East Loma Ridge, Irvine, California - P2 T30 | ecosystem: Environmental > Terrestrial > Plant litter > Unclassified | place: USA: California... | reverse complement strand
TGCGTAGCGTTCGGCCGGAAAGACACCTCGCTCCAGCCATGGATGAGTCTTCGCCAATAGCAAGCTTCCGCAGCAGGCGTACCGTAACGGTCGCGGAAAGTCTTGACAGAGTTGTCGGCAATGACCTGAGCATGCCTGAGCGTAGGGTCTTTTGTGAGTCCCTTCATCTTCTTGTCCAAATCCGAGTAGTCCCGACGGACTGGGATGTAGTTCTGCTCAGGTCCATCCGGTCGCAGGAGGTGGTATAGCCAAGTCGTCCAGTCGAGATCGTGGATGATGGCCACGCTGTCGCAGTTCAGAATGTGCTTCAATCGTCCGGACCAAGACCGACCCTCGGTGTGCAAGATGAAAGCGTAGCGGCAGAAATCCTCGATCGGGATCATGTTGTCGTGATCTTTGGCGCCGGCGTCCCACGAGACCTCTTCCACGTCGGCCCACTTCTTGCCCCCCGAAACTTCCATCAAAGGTTTCCTCACCCACTCATTAGTCCAAACGACTCCGCGCCAGACGGCTTTCGGGATTTTGTCGACGAGGAAACTTTCGCGCTGGGCGGCGCGGTCTCGCATCTCTGTGTAGCTGGCTCCGAAGAAAGCGGCGTAGTCCATGTCAGGCACCATCCAGAGTCGATGTTGGTCGCCGTCGATGATGCGCCGGGTGAAAGTCCAGATGGCGTGGGTGTCGTCACCATTGGGGAGCAGAGCCATGTCATCGACCGTGACCGCGAATTCGATAGTAGGGAGTTTCTGCCCGACAGCGGTGGCACCAGTGATTGCACGATTGATCTGGGTGAGGAGCGAGAGCGCGCGTCGACGATAGCCATCGTTTCCGAGTATGCCTTTCGTTTGCAGAATCCGCAGCTGGTTTTCGTGGATTAGACCTCGGAATGCTGCGTCGTTGCGCCAGGATATAGACACGTCTTCGGGTGTGATTGGTAGTGAACGGTCATTGCGATGGGCGACGGCGCGGTCGATTTCGTAGTAGAGGTCGGGGAAAGCAGTGTCGCATTGGGCGTGTGTCAAGGCATAGTTGTTTCCATCGGCGGAGGCATTAAACGACCAGACACCATCGGAATGTGGTTTGGGGGCGTGAGCTTTGGGCTCGGAGAGCGGTATTCTCAAGGACTGTTCCAGCGACTTGTGGGCAACATGCCACAGCCAAGCGTTCTGGGCGATCAAAACAGCAGCCAGCAAGAAGCAGAGAAATCTCCAAACGGCAGGGACCATGATTCTGGTAGCTTGTTCAGTAGGTGGTCTAAGGACGATTAGCCCAGAGTAAAAGGCAGTGTGACAATAGCAGTGCTAGCCACCCAAGGGAGGACTTGATGGAGCAAGGCGTTTTTTCGCAAACGGCAGTTGTTGGCAGGTCTGCCAACTGCGGGAGCCTGCCATGGCCCATTACCGGTGTAACTAGGCAGGCCCATGACATGACATGCTAAAGATATCATCGCGGGTGGATCGTCGGATTGTTAGTGTAGGATCGAGTACTCAGCCTTCTTCTCCTAGGCACTCCAGTGTGATAATGAGTTTCAAAGGTAGCCGTCCTCGCCTTACAATCAGTGTCTACCGCCTGCATGGGACCGATCTTCGCACTCTGCAGAAGTGCCTCTAAGTTTTCCGGTGTCTCGGGTGCGCTACAATTTCAGGTTATGCAAGATTCAAAGCAATCGCAACAATGATGTTTAAAGATCAGGTCAGCGATGCTAGAGTTTCCACTTCCAAGGTTTGTGTTCGACGCCAGCTCCTTCGCTTCTGTGTGGTGGAAATTCAAACCCGGATTCTCTTGGCTGTGAGAGGCTGGTGGTTGAGCCGCGGGCTCACGGGTTACGCAAACCAGCAAGCCGCAGGGTTATTCCGGCTGCCAGGTTCCGGTTTCCAGATCTTCACAAGTAGTGATGGTGAGCTGGCGCTGGTCGCAGCAGCGATGTTATTGTTTCTCTTTCATTTTCAGATGGGAAGTAGAATGTCGAGACTTCTTTTGATGGAAAATTTGACAACAGGCGGCGAGCCAGTCCCGTCTTCTCCGTACAGTACGCTATATGTTGTACGTGAGTGAACCATCACTTTCTCTGACAACCTGCAAAGCGAAGAACAGCGAAAGAAGAGGTTATGGTAACAAACCCGAAAGCTGGAGGTCACTCGCTGCTGAAAACACCAACCAGCCACCCAACTAAGCAATCTAGTAAGCCCATTCGCCTCCTGGCCACCAAACACTTCCACGGAAAGGAATCTAAGGGTCCCTGATTCGCCAGACCAGCAAAGGATGAAAGCTTCATCAAACCGGGCTGCTCTGCTCCATCTTCATGGTCTCCGGATCCCACTTGACGCCGTCGTACTTTTCTCGCATGCTCGGAACCAAGCGGTAAAGTCCCATGTACGGCGTGTTAATGGGACTCTCGCCGGTGAACAGCAGGGCGTCGTACAGGAAGCCGCCGAAAGTGCAGCCAAAGAATGGCGCTACCATTGGGACCTGTGTGGCTGGAAGTCAGAATCACTGTGGAGAGTGGGGCTTTTGTCCTGATGTGATGCTTTGCTTACCCAGAAGTAATAGTTGCCGGCTGCCCACACGTTGTGGCCGTATCCTTGTTCCAAGAAGTCAGCAAGGACGTTCGCCATCATTCATTATTACTGGACGCCAACACTCACCGAGGAAGTAGGACATCAACCGCGGCCCGAAGTCTCTGGCCAGGTTGATAGCGTACCCTGTCTCCCAGCCGAAGCAGGCTCCGATTCCGAAGATCACGAAGAACAGGCCTAAAGGTGTGAATGGACCGGCGCCGATGTTTCCGTCGTCCTTCAGGGCGTATATCATAAACATGAGCAGGGCGCTGGCGATGAACTCGGAGAAGAACTGCCCGGTCTTGGTCAGGAACTCGGCCGGGTATGTGCAGAAGATTCCAGCGCTGGCATTCGCAGAGTAACCAGGCACGGTTCGGATCCCGACACCACCTTCGAAGGTGTCGATGGCTGATTTGTAGTTGGCGTACACGATACCCGACGCACACATCGCTCCCAGGATCTGGGCGAGAGCGTAGCTGGGGAACTTCTTCCAGGGGAACTTGCGGAAGACACAGTTGGCGAAGGTGACGGCGGGGTTAATATGCGCGCCTGAGATACCTGATGCATAGACACCGAGCATGACACCAAGACCCTATCGAGTGTGTTAGCATGCAATGGAGATGTCGACGGCAACGACTAGAAAACAACGCACCCATCCCCACGAGATCGACTGGTAATCTCCCTTCTCGCCATTGCTCAGCACTACCTGAGCAACGACACCGTCTCCGAACATGATCAGGATGAAGGTACCCAGGAACTCCGAGAAGGGCTCTCTTAACATGTGTCGGATGCGTGGCCATGTCAATCCGGGATTGAACGACTTGGCTTTGGTGAAAGCCTCTTTGGTCTTGCTGCGGCTGATCGTTGGTCCGGACTCTCTGAATATTGACAACTGGCCGTTGGTCTCGTTGGAACTGGATCGCTTGTGCTCCACGTGACTGACATGCAAGTCAACCGGACTTGCTGCTAGTGCCTCGGCCTTGGAAACGTCCATGGTGGTTAAAGATGGGTGGCAAAAGGGGATTGAGATCGATTCTTTGGAGCTCTTCGAGGGCTATACCGGACCGCAACGCTGAAATTATACCCAGAGGCCGTCGGTCTGATATAATGGCGACGCCGAGCATCCACGATGCCCCAAGCAACTCCTCACGTAAGAGAAGGAAGCTGGACCCCGGCGGTATCCTGGTAAGTCTGCGAGGGCGGCAACAAGTTCGAGCTTACACGATTGGACAGCTCAGTGGTACGCGTTCGCAGAGCAAGACTTGCCGTCGTGCGGTTCGTCAGCAGGGTAGGATCAAGGGAGGCCTGTGCGGTGCCGCCGTCGAGTGATAGGACTATTTCTGTTCGAGGAGGTCTCAACTCCTACCTACCTTCAAGAACAGTCCTACCCCAAGGGCACTGTTGTCCTCCCCCAATGGCCCGGTCGTGAAGCCCGTTCTGGCCCAACTCGAGGATTCCCAGGGTCACATCGGGGAACAAAGCAGTTGAGGAGGCATGGACCGAATGCGGACGCTGGATCGATGCAAGCGTGAATGCACGTGGCATGTAGCATTTCCAACAGCTCTCGATGGTATCGGAAGAAACATGCGGGACGTTCTAGCCTGAGGTGAGCACACTGCTGCCGTGCGGCACCGGACAGAGGCGTTTCACGCCGTGTGGTTGGAAGCGACAGGTGTGAGACCTCGGGCGCACAGGCAGAACCTCATGAACTGCACAAAGAAACCAAGCCAACGCACCGGGCTTGGTGGTTGCAATGGGTCTTGCGCCGTGTCCGCGACACCTTGGACAGGCAGTACTTTGTGCTTCTCTCAATGGCTGCCATGCGTTCGAGACACGAGCAAGTATCTGATAGTGGCATCAAAGGATGCTGTCACCTGATAGTGAAGCCGATGCGTAAACAGCTCGCTTTCGAGCGGCTTCGTGCGGATGAACATTCCAGAGCAGTTCATGCAGTTCATGTCGGTAACATTTTGCAGCTGGGCCAGGTTCCCCGCTAATTACTGAACTGTACTTGTTGGCATCGGGGAACATGCCCAGTCGCTTAGACACGTATCAAGTAGCTGTGCTGACGCCATTTGTAATGAAAGGTATAGGCGATGGCGACGATGAGGCAAGTACAAAGGTACGTATGTGTTAGGCGAGTGGCCAGGTGCATTGCATTGTGCCGGTAGGAAGTCTTGACCGTCCACATTCCGAGGCATGATGAGGAGGCGTGTAGAAATGCCGCAAGCGAGTTGTGTTGTGTGGTAGATAATTGATATTCAATTTGAAGTGTGGTATGTCGAGAATCTATACAGTAAATCGATCCAACTGCTGTCGGACTGGACTAACAAAGCCAATGCATCGATCTGACCCACCTCCACAAACTCTCCCATGGGGAATGTTTGGGGAAGTGGATTTCATAGTGGATTGCATGATTTGCAGAGTGGAGCGGCGAAGAGATGATCCTTCAGGTTCGCAGGCCGGCCTGCCTCCTTTCCTGCGGCTTGGCCTTCCAAGGCTTTTGCGGGCAAACCCTGGACCCGCGAATGCACATGTACGCCGCATCACAGCAACGAGTGCAGAGTGCATAGTCGAGACGCCGGGTATACCGCCGACCAGGCTGCGAGTCAGTGACCCATCACCATCCAGACTGCTGTACTACTGCCCTGTCGTACCCTGGTGCAAAGAGCTGCTGCAACTGACGGAAGAAATCGCGTGCTGACATGCAGAGTATCGCCGGCGCCAGGCGATGATCACATGGCCTCATCGAGGGCATTCCTGCGCCGCTGCCCCGTCCTTTCACATGCGCAAATCCCCGCTCGCCGGCCTCTGGTGGTGAAGGTCGACGAGGCCCATCGCTTCCAAGCTGTCCTTCACGGTAGCTTTAAAGTGCGGTGCTTCGCTGCTGCTGCTACACAGGCAGGTACAAAGAAACTTACTTTCTCAATTCCTGTCTCCGCTACCGTCAGCGCCATCAAGAATCGCGACTCGGGCGAGCGCAGAACAACCGCAATGGCTTCTACAGAAGAGGTCTTCGTTGGTAGCATTGACCAAGGCACCACCAGCTCGCGCTTCCTCATCTTCGACAAGGCTGGCGAGCCCGTCGCACTTCACCAAGAGGAGTTTGCCCAGATCCATCCTCATCCCGGGTAAGCCAGCACCTCGACCGATAACTCTAATATACCACGTGCCTAATCATCCGCAGCTGGCATGAACATGACCCGAACGAGATTGTGCAGTCTGTCGAGAACTGCATTGAAGAGGCCCTAAAGATCTTCGAGAAGGATGGTCACTCCAAAGACAGCATCAAAGCCATTGGCATCACCAACCAGAGAGAGACTACCGTCTGCTGGGACATCAAGTCCGGCGAGCCATTGTACAACGCCATCGTCTGGACCGACACCAGGACTGCCGCTCTCGCTCGCGAATTGAAAGCCAGACCAGACAGCGATAAACTGCAGGACGTATGCGGTCTCCCAATCTCCACCTACCCGTCAGTGACTAAACTCATCTGGCTTCTGAGAAATGTGGAAAAGGTCCGTCAGTCATATGAAGCTGGCAATCTCGCATTCGGCACCATGGATGCCTGGCTCATCTACAAGCTGAACGGAGGCCCGAACAAGAACGTCTTCGTCTCGGACCCGACGAACGCCAGCCGCACGATGTTCATGGACATACACACCTTGAAGTACAGCGACCAGATGCTCGACTTCTTCTCGTACGAATTCGATCTACGCAAGGTCCACATGCCCGAGATCGTTCGCTCAGCGGACCCCAAGTCTTTCGGTCAGATCGCAAACGGCTCCCTCAAAGACTTCCGCATCACCGGCTGCTTGGGCGATCAATCGGCTGCACTGGTGGGCCAGAAGAGCTTCCAACCCGGTGAAGCCAAGAACACCTACGGCACCGGCTGCTTCCTGCTGTACAACGTCGGAGAGAAGCCCGTCATCTCAAAGCATGGCCTGCTGGCCACGGTGGCGTACGACTTTAATGGAACCCCAGTCTACGCCCTCGAAGGCAGCATCGCAGTTGCAGGCTCGGGCGTCAAATTCCTAATGCACAACATGGGCTTCAGTCACGCGTCGCACAAGATCACCGAGCTCGCGGAAACAGTGCCCGACAACGGCGGCCTGGTGTTTGTCACCGCTTTCAGCGGCCTCTTCGCTCCCTACTGGGTCGACGACGCCCACGGCACGATGTGTAAGTCTTCTTGTCCTTCTTGCCAACCCCAACCACCTTGCTAATTATACAATCCAGTCGGCATAACCCAACACACCGAACGCGGCCACATCGCCCGCGCCACGCTCGAAGCCGTCTGCTTCCAGACAAAAGCCATCCTCGACGCCATGGAGCTGGACAGCGGGCACAAGCTCGCCGAGCTCAAAGTCGACGGCGGCATGTCCAACTCGGCGCTCTGCATGCAGACGCAAGCAGACCTCGTCTCGATCCCCATCGTGCGCCCCAAAATGCGCGAGACAACCGCTCTGGGCGCCGCCATCGCCGCCGGCTTCGCGGTCGACGTCTGGAAGAGTTTCGACGAGTTGAGAGAGGTTAATACCGCTGGGCAGACGACTTTTGAGCCGCAGATGGGGGCCAAGGATAGTAGGCGGATGTTTAGGAGGTGGGAGAGGGCGGTCACGATGTGTAAGGGTTGGTTGGCGGAGTATGAGGCTGAGGAGGAGGAGGCAAGGGAGGATGCGAAGGAGGATGAGGGTGTAAAGGAAGACGTCAAGGTATGAATCATGAACGGCCCATCCATTCCATCCATCCATCCATCCATCCAGCTTTGTAGATACCGAATTTTGAATAGAGAGCCTTGTGCTGAGATTTGTTTGTTTTGATGCGTACTAGATCAGAGCGTTGCTATGATTTTTGTTGTTTTTAATCTTACGCTGTCTCCAATCCTAAGTCGATTGTCGGCTATGAGGCAACCATTCAAGGATTATATTGCGCGTAGCGAGCATTCCTTCCATCAAATCTCCTCAATCCTCTGTGGCGCAATTGGTAGCGCGTTCGGCTGTTATACAACTTCAAGTTCTTGCAACCGGAAGGTTTCTGGTTCGATCCCAGGCGGAGGAGGATTGCTTCTTTTGCCGATTCCCTCGAATCTTGATAGTATTGACGGGCAGTCCGGAAAAGGCTTACCTTTTGTTCTGGGCCTTCAAGTTGGTTGTCGGGAGGCGGGTCTCTTTTCCTCCTTCTACAGGCTGGAGGGTTGTATCTTTGAACCAAGCACTCTACGAATGTTTCGATTCTTTTCAAATACATTAATCTCTTCAATGCTGCTAGGGTATCATATAATGTGATTCCTCAGTTCATCCCATTTTGTACAACTCAAAGATCGTCGCCGTGATCAGATTATGGGTTAGTAGGGTTAGGGTATATATCTGTAAAGCACTTGTAACATCTGCGGAAACGACTCTGGTGTCATGCTTACAGTTCGTACCTGCTCATGAATACATTGACAATAATCTGCGTTATCAGGAAAATGGTTAAAGTTGTTCTCCACATGCTGGTAGAGGCAAACGCAGTACAGGAGCGTATTCATACGTGGAGCCAGCTCGACATCCATAGGTTAACATGAGCAGAAAGACGGCAAGTAATTGTTGTACGTGTAACAATGATCGTTGAATGCACTGATAGATAGTATATTACTGCAATTAATCGTCCATTAAGATGACGAATTTGAGCCATCACAAGCCAAAAAGATGAGAAGAGACGAAACTTGAAGTCGATGGGTTGCACATGTGATTGCACTCCGATGCTGAAGAGCTGCAAGCCCACTTCCCTCTTCCGGAAGCGGCAAGGGCCCGATAGCATGTGCCAGCGCCCGGCGCCACATCGTTTTATCGCCACTTTCACATGCAAGAAGACGTCGTCACGCCCGCCGTCCTTTGCTCTCTGAAGCCTACTGCCACAAAAACTTTTGCTTACTACCTGCTTGACAACGCCCTACATACCTGCTCATATCCACGCCAAACATAAACTCACATACGTCGCATCACGTGCTCTCGACTTGGCCCGGCTAATAGGCAGTCCGCGGCGTGGGAACAGTCTAGGAAAAGCGACGGCTTCTGTTCATTTTGGGGTGGTGACTGGCGGTGTGGATAAACCGGAGGATTCTCATTTCCTCTCTGCGGAGAAAGCACAAGTGTCCGGCAGTTCGTTCAGCCACGTCTGAGCCCTCTTGGTATCTTGCGACCTCATCTTGTGTGTCTGCAGCAAGCAAACGACGTTTAAAGTTCTCCTGCCCGGCTTGAGCGAGAAAGACACGACGACATCGGCTTTCGTGTGTGACTTTTGCTGGGGTAGAAGAAAAGAAGAAAGACACTTCACACACTTCGCTCATACATGAGCTGTGATTATGGAGAAATACGGCCAGTATCGTGACAAAGGTATGTCGAGTTCTGTCTAATTGGTACTTCACTCGCATCCCCTGCTAATCATTCCACTCCAGGCTCTGGCATCGCGCCTTTCTTCCCTGTGTCGAACCCTGGTGGAAATACTCCATTACTGTTCCCATGGCGGCTGGTATCTCATGTCACAATACATCCTTACAACACCAATAATACTGACAAACTGTTCAGTTCCTCTTCTTCCTGCGCATCCCTTTCCTACTCTTCGCCGGCTTCATCTGGTTCGCCTTCATCCAATGGACCACCCCTGGGACTATCCTCCGCAAAGCCAACCTCTGGTGCATAATCGGCATCCCGGGCATCTGGTGGGTTGATCTTCAAGTCGACGGCGTTCGCAGAGGGTAAGCAATAATATCTACTACCAAACTCCGGCCCACCAAAGCAATCACTAACACGAACCCCCAGATCGCTCGGCAAAGCCGGCAGCACACATATGCCCACCGCCGGCTCTGTCGTCGCCGCATCCCACACCTCGCCTCTCGACATCATCTACCTCGCCACGATACTCGACCCAATCTTCACCCAATCCTACCCAGGCACCAAACTACTCCGACCCATTTCCTTGCAAGCCGCTCTGGTAGCCTGCTTTACAGCCCCAGCCCTCACCCCACCCCCAGGCGCCAAACTCACCACCCTCAACGCCATCACCTCCCAAAACCCCAACCGAATCACCGTCGTCTTCCCCGAAGCAACCCCCTCCAACGGCCGCGCAATCCTAACCCTCACCCCAGCCCTCCTCTCCGCCTCGCCCAAAACGAAAATCTACCCCGTCTCCCTCCGCTACACCCCAGCAGACATCGTGACCCCGCTCCCCGGAATCGCGCCCGCCCTGCACTTCGTCTGGACCCTGCTGAGCAGCAGCACGCACTGCATCCGCACCCGCATCGGCGTCGCAGTTCGCAACCCGCCCGCCGACGCCGTCGCTTCCAGCAAAGCCAGCGGCATCAACGTCAACGGAGGGGGAGTGTCGGGCGGTCGCGCCGGCCGCGCTAATAGCGCTACTAGCAGCAGCAGCAACAGCGGCTACGAGACGAACTACTTTGACACTTTTGCTCCTACCGCCGACGACGGCGACTCGCATCCCGACGCAGACGGTCTGGTGGAACCCGAGCGTAGGGTGCTGGACATGCTGGCGGATTCGCTGGCGCGGTTGGGTAGGGTGAAGAGAGTTGGTCTGGGCGTGAGGGAGAAGGCACGGTTTGTGGAGGTCTGGAGGAAGGGGAGTCGGGCTCGGAGGGGGCAGTAGATGCGTGGTTTTTTTTCTTTCTCTTTTATGGATCTTTGAGGAAGAAGAGAAAGAAGA
>Ga0265797_10012726_pt1 | contig 10258 bp, 7 predicted proteins | sample P2T30metagenome_FD_192433 | JGI IMG/M metagenome (GOLD analysis project Ga0265797, IMG submission 192433) | Plant litter microbial communities from East Loma Ridge, Irvine, California - P2 T30 | ecosystem: Environmental > Terrestrial > Plant litter > Unclassified | place: USA: California... | reverse complement strand
GTTCTGGGACAGATGAAGACGAAAGGGGTCTTTGGATCAGATGAACTAGATGTCAGATACAATGAAACTCAGCCCTCTTTGATGATATTCTGGAAGCGTATCTTTAGAACCTTTCAAATTGAGTCTAGCCTGCAAGCTGTGCTTTCACGTGAATCGCCATTGTCTTCTCTAGCCTATCTACCGCCCAGCTCGGCCATTCTGCAGCTATTCTTCATCCTCAGCCTCTGCATCGTTTTCTGGTTCACTCTCTGATATCTCGATAGCCTCATCCGGATATCTTTCGTTCTGCGGGAAGACTTTGTTTTTGTCCTTGCCGATCTCTTCCCTCATATCCTTTGCACGCTTGGCCAGTTCGCTGATCGGCGGACGTTTCCTCCGAACGGCGTCTTTTACCTGGCTGCGCACGTTATCACCGGTTCTTGGCTTAACTTGACCTTTCGGTTCGCACTCCGTATTGATATCTTGCGCAAAGCTGTTCCAGGTCTGTAGTTCCATGTTCTCGTGGTCGAATGCATCAATTCCGTGTTCCCGGCACAAAGTATTAATGCAGCGCCAAAGCACGTGGCGCTCGGCTGGAAGCCACGTGTTTGCCCTCTTGTTGGCTCTCTTTTTCGCATTCTTTTTGGCGTTCTTTCCAGTTGGCTTGGCGGTGGGAGTTGGGACTTCTGGGTGGTCTTGTTGAGGCTCTTCACTTCCACGGTCCGTTGACGGGATGAACGGTCTTGCCATCCTGGTGTCAGCTTGATCAGGCGCAACGCTGTCCTCAGTCACTTGAAAGAATGACTGTACAACAGTATCCTGGCTGTCCAGAAACCCACCGTGGCCAAACGTCTCGGCCAATGCCGCTGAGAGGAAGTTCCAGAGGTCCGTCTGCGTCTCCCATGGCTCCGGGTCATCGTTGTCCGGGCCGTACTGCTTGCTGATCCTGATGTATTCGTTCAGCATCGGTTGGACAATCTGAACCTGAGGATAGCTGGCACCAAGTTCTGACTCGGTCGTTCCATTGTTGTACTCTTCCACGAGTTTAGACAATAGATTCGGAAGAGCTGCGTTCCGGTGATGGATGAACATAGCCTTACGCGTCTCAAAATTCGGTTCGCGATTGATGCTACCCGTTATGTCTGAGCCATTGAAATACATCATGAAGGCCCAGAGAGCTGCTTTATCACTAATACAGACTGGATAAGAGGGGTACTGGCGTATGGTTTGACACAAGAGCTTGTAGTAGAGTTGAATCCATGCGCGCTGACGTGGGTGCCAGTCCGAAGACGAAGTGAGTGTGATATCAAGGTTGTCGGCCATGATAGTGACTCCGTGTAGGTACCGGTCCTAATCTCATACTTTTCTCCTTTTTTATACACCAGATTGTTTGTGGGCCTTGGTATCAGGGGTATGATATGATCAGGTCACGCTGTGCTAGATTGATCGCACGACATCACGTAAAGATTGCTTGTCGCGCAACCATGCTGTCGCAATCTCGGGGGTTGTAGCTGCAGTGACTGTGTGACCGCTCTTGTTAGACACCACGTTATTCTGACGCGTCAAGCACGTCGTCCGCAGCCTCTCCTTCCTCCGTGGGGAGCACAAGCTTTGGAAATCGAAGAATTGCGATTGCGTCTTGCTGCATACACAATATCATATTTTAGTAAGGGCATAGAATATAGAAAAAGGCCAACTCCCACTGAGAAGGATAGTCGCAGCATATGATCAAAGTCCTGGTCTCCTTTGGTGACGTTGACGCGTCGGCAGTGACGTCATGACGTACTAGCTGCAAACCTCAACCTCACCTTGGCGCCTGGCTTTGTCGTCTTCCATCGTCACATCATCACCTCCTCACATACACTGACCCATCTGACTAAATTCGCACATACGTGCGAGCCTCGTAGACGGACACAATCTCCGTAGGCAAACGCCATCCATTCGTATCAGTCGGCGCGCGTTGTGAAGACACTCAGTAAGCACAACCAGCACGTTTGGATATATATCTCTCATCTTTTCATTGCTATAGTAAATGGCGACGGCTTGAGAGGTCCAGAGCATCTGTGTCTCATAGCGTCACTCATGTCTCGTCCAGTTTACAGCGCTACATCCAGTCCGCACTTTCCAACTCATCGGCGATAGCCGTTGCCTTGATGTCGCGCCGACGGATGCGCATTCCCAGACCACCTACATTACACCCATTTATCGAAATCAGCTAAATACATTGACACCACCTTCTTCATCCAGGTTCCTCTCCTTGTCTTCATCTCTTGCCGCTACCGGGCTCGAGATCCGTCGCCTTGAACACATCCCGAGGCTTCAGCTCTGCCTCTGTCACCGTCTTCTTCGGATCGGCCTTCCTAGTCCTCAGCGCGTCAGCTCGGTCTTTAATGCGCTTGTAGGCAGCCTTCTTGTGGACCTGAGTGCGGACGCCGTCCATCCCGCGAGGATCACCTGGATATGTAATCTTGTCTAGGGCCCTATGAGCGTTTACGGCGTCGGTAGCCTCGTAGAAGAGGGCACTGATATTCTCCGCCCAGTAGATAAGGCCCTTCTCGGCTATGACCTTGTTGAAGAGCGCTATGATGACCTCGCGCTCTGCTTGCGACCAGGCATCGTTCTGCTTCCGATTCGGTCCATGACCCTTCTTGGTCTTCGGCTTTGCGGTCTTCAGGGCGGTCTTCTGGACGGCCTTCTTGGCGCGCTTCTTCGGTGATGCTCCACCCTCGTCCTCTTCTTCTTCTTCCGCGACGTCTTCTTCTCCATCCTCAACGTCCTCTTCACTCTCCTCTTCCACCACTGTGTTCCGCCTGGTACGTTTTGTACCTGTCTGCGCCGTTTTCGCTTTGCCGATTACACGGACTTTTCGACCGGACTGACGGACCGGTGGGAATGCGTTGTCGTCGTCGAGGGCGGCGGTGGGCTTCCTGACCCTCGTCCTTGTCCGTCGTGTAGTCTCCTCCGTGGCTGGTGCGTCTTCCTCCGCCGGCGAAGCGCTCTCCGTATTCTCAAACTCGTCTTCAGGTGGAGAGCTACGGGTAGAGCCTTCATACATGTCGTCGTCAGAATTCCCCGTAGTGGTGCGATTCTCGTCCGCGTCTGAGCTGGTGGGACTATGTCCCAACGACTTAGGGAACCTTGCGCAAACGATCCGGTACAGGAAGTTGAACATCTTGTTGTTCTGCCTCGGGTCTTCGATCGGCAAATCGATGCCAATCTCTTCGCGGATCTCTCGGTACTTGTCGAATACTTCCTGTTCAATTATCCACATCTTCCCCCTCATGAACTCCCCGGTCTTCATCGCCTTCCGCGCAAATTCATCCGTCTTTCTCAGCGCCCAGTGTACCAGCTCCTGTTGTTTGAGCAGGTACTCTTCTTGGGTCCTCGAAGTTGTAGAGGCGTCCTGTTCGGGAGCTGTCTTGGAGGTACCTTGACCTGCAACTCTAAAGAACCGGCGAAAGACATAGTAGTAGCTCGGGCCTGTTGGAGGGAGTACTGTACAGATGTGCAGGGTGGCGGCGGCGAGTGCAAAGCCGGCTTGCAGCTCGATGAAAAGCCGCTCATCAACGCTCCAGGGAGTGCGCACTACCTCATCGGGAATGTCTTGGATGGGTGCGGGTGTGTCCAGGGGACGGCTTTCTCCTGGAGACGCGGCGTCTTCGATGCTCCGGAGAGTGCTCGCTACTTCATCGGGTACATCTTGGGTGGGGTTGGATACATCCTGGGGGCGGCTTTCTTCTGGGGCGACCGCATCTTCCATGCTCAATGGAGTACTCGCTGCTTCATCGGGAACGTCTTGGGTGGGGTTGGATGTGTCCCGGGGGCGGCTTTCCTCTCGAGACGCCGCATCTGGCAAGATGATGTCGCTCATGATGGCTATGCGAAGAGCAGTTTTGGACGGATCGCGATGACAAGGAGTGCGTAGAGTGCGACAAAGGGTTGTGGGTGTCTTTATGGAGTTGATTGTAGGTGGTTGCTAACTTGTAGCAAATAGTTATTGACCGCTCACTGTTGTGATGGTCAGTGCGCGGTGGCTACCTTGAGTTTTCGAGCACGCAACTGATTAGCGCCACCGATTCGTGTCTTTCACTACATCGTTCGGCGTGCGCTGCTGACAGTCGAGTATCAAAGTCTGGTCGAACTCACAAGACACAGGTCATACCAACTTGAAGGAGACAGCAAACATCAATCATACCTACGATCTACGGCCTCTCTGCCTCGTCCTTGTACCAATCTATGATCTCTACATCCCCAACAACCACGGAACCATCATTACCGTGCCGTTGCAAATCCCTAACACTTTCCACAGTCCATGAGTCCAGCACACCAAACCTCTCCCGCATATCCTCCAACAACAACCGCGCTTGTCTCGTCGCAAGACTCTCCGAGCACTCCCTATACGACTCCGCAAATAAATCGCCCTCATCGTCACTCTCGTCATCATCGCTATCACTCGGGTGATCAACACCTTCGCCTTCTCCTCCTTCTCCGTCGCTGTCGAAATTGGAAGCCCAAGGGTTTCCCAACAAATTGGGATTAACATTCCCCGATCTCGAAAAGTTGGCATTCGAGTTCACACATTCCTCATTCTCATCATCCGATAACTCATCCACAATCCCTCGATCAACATGTCTTTGCGACCGCGTCATCCTAACACTACCCATATCTTCAAGCCGGGTCTTGAATTTGTTCCTGCTCATGTAGCGTGGCGGTAATAAGATACGGTTACCGGCCGAGTCCTCCGCGGGATACTCGTTACGCACATCGCTCATTTCGAAATGGCCGATCCATTTCCCTTGGCGGTCACGGCCGGATCCTTCGTTGTTGGGTAGGCGGTCGTGGATGAAGATGTTTTCTTGCTCCACGCGGTACTCTTTTTCGTAGCGGGGGGCTGTGTCGATTTTTTTGACACGATTGCCGGACGCGTCGGTTTTGTAAGGGTTGGGTTTCCGCTTTGGCTGGCCCGCGGCGTTGTTGTCGTGCTCGTCGTTGATGTTGTCGTTGTCGTTGGGATTGGTGTCTGGGACTCTTTCGTATTGGAAGTCTTGATGAACAAGGGTTATAGACCTTGTAGTTCCCCAGTTAGGTGAGTCGAAGGAAGTAGGCCAGTTGAAGCTCGTTTCTGTGCTCCCATGGTGTGGTACATGGTCTTATGGTAGTAAAGCCAGAGTGAGGGGGTTGGTGCTGAATCCAGATTTCTTATCCGTCTCAGCCTGCTTGCGTTCATAGGCGACTTTGTTGATACTCCATGTAATATCCATCATACGACCCTTCCTTTCAAGCTCTTTATCCTTCTGCCGCTGAGACTCCGGGCGATACTCTTCTTCTACCTCGTTCATGTCGATTACCTGTCTTCTCCTCCGAGGAAAACGCTCTTCGAGGTGTTTGTATCGCCTTTTGAAGCGTCGTAGCTGCTGAGGTGTCGTTCCGCAGGGTGGTTGACTGTATCGATGGGCGACGTCAGGTTCAATAACAGCAGGCGCACGTTTACGATAGGCCAGTTTAAACCTTTTGTAAAGACGGATCATGTGGTTCCGCCATACCATATAAGGATCGTAAAACGCGCCTTCTCTATTGTTGCTCATCGCTTTTATGTCCAGTTGACCTGGAGTTCCATTCCTGGGCTTGCCTTTGCCTTTGCCTTGTCCATCCGCATCCGCTTTTACGGGTAAAACGTCGTCTTCGTCGTCTTCGTCATCTGCCGTCGCTGCTTTCCGGAGTTTGTTTCTGGCTTTGATTGCGAGTTTCTCGGCGTCGGTCTCCGCGTAATCTTTGTCCGGATTGAGGAACCTCCTATTCCAAACATTTTGATAATAGAGATAGTCTTCCCATGAAGCCTGCGCATACCTATGTTCAATGAGCTTCCTCCACGTTTGGTGTGGTCCATGGGCCTTGGTGCTGGCAGCTTTTGCAGGTTTGCGTCTCTTCACTAACAACTCTTTATCCTCTTTGCTGATCGCGTCTCCGCGCTCATCGAACGCTATGGGTGCTATCAAGTCTTCCCAATTTTGCTTTGATGCCTTGTTGTGTTTGTTGATAGCCTCTCTCGTCGTCGCATCTTGAGCGGCTAGCGTGGATTGTGTGAGCCATGCCAGCAAAGCCTCTCTCGTCTTCGCCAGCCATTCGTCGAAGTGCGCCTGGGTCACGGGCTCGGGTGGCCAGTTCTCGATTAATGTTGGGTTACTAAGGCCATCAGGAGCCCGTGCTCGTTGATCGGTCATGTCAATTGGAGGGTTATAGTATGATGTGATGTTGTGTGATGGAAAGCCAGCAATTTGCCGAGTCCAGCGCTTCGAGTATCCGTCGGCAATGCGCATCTTTACATGCGTCGCGCTGGTTCTTTGTTCTTTATCTTCACAGTGTTACGCATGCAGCACCACTCCTGCACTGTGTTTTGTCGCAACAAAGGGAACATCCGTCTCATGCGTGGTGTTAAAAAAGAACAAGATATGTCACCTGAATTTTGCAGGCACAATCATGCAAAAGAGCCGCTGCGATCCACAACTAGTACTACATACTTCTCAAGCTATCCTCAAAACCCTTGCGGTGCCGTGACATGACCGTAATCTCTACCGTCGATGCCATCCTCCAGTTGTTCCACCCGCTCCTTCCTCAAAGCTTCTCATCATCATCCTCTGACTCATCCTCGTCATCAACAGACTCATCACCCGTAGACTCAGAGTCGTCCATAACATTCCTCTGCTCCGGTTGACCCTTCTTAGGACGGTATTTCCTCTTGATCAAGGCGTCCTTCTTCTTCATTGCAGCCTCGCGGGACTCCGCTAGCACAAGCTCGTCCTCGGGTAGTTGTTTCTTCGTGACGAGATCTTTCAAGTCACCCATGTATCCCATGGGCGGAATGTCTGCAGTGTTGAGCAACGCGGTGACTGCCGCCGCGCCGTCCTCGCGAGCGTGTCCCTCATGCCAATCCTCAAACTCACGTCGAGCAGCCTTCTTCTTCACAAAAGGGTCCTCTTGCAAGTCGCTGTTGAAGGCCTCGTGGTTGAAGTCATGCTTTTCGTTCTTCTTGATGCGCTTATCAAGATCTTTGATCGCTTGATGGTTCCAAGTATTGTCGACTGAGCCTGCGGGTTTGGAGGCTCGGTGTAGGGCGACTGCTTCTTCATCTGACTTGGGCATGGAAGACCACTTCCAGCCCGCTTTCTTTGCGGCTGTAAAAACTTCTGGAGAGTCTGGTATGACTGCCGTCTCAGCGGGCTTGACCCAACGTGGCTTTGGCTTCGGTACGGGCGCTTCGGGCACTTCGGTCGTTTCGGGCGTTTCCGTAGTCTTTCGTGGATCAGTCATCGTCTTCTTGGAGGAGCTCGTCTTCTTGGTGTTCTTCTCTGGTAAAGGTGGTGAGGAGGTCTGAGCCCTTGACCTGCCCGAGGTGGCCTTACTAGTACTCCGCGCGTTTGATGCGGGATTGCTGGTTGTAGGCTTGGTTGTCGCAGGTTTGGTGGTCGGACGTTTGCTTCCTGTAAATTTACTGGCTGTGCCGGGTGTAAGCTTGAGCTTGACTATCAGATGCTTAGCCTGTTGTTCGCGCTCAAGAATCTCCATGCTTTCAAGTTCTTCGTCCGTGTCAGGTGGTGTGGTAAGAGTAGAACCATCGGAGACATTACCGTCGTCTTCTTCCTCAGCTTGATCTTCATCTTCTTCTTCACCCTCATCATCCTCAGCTTGAGCTTGATCTTCATCCTCTTCCTCACCATCATCATCATCATCATCAACAGCGGCAGTAGTATCGACAGCCGACTCCCACTCTCCTTTAATATACCGCCCAATCTCGTCGTCCGTGATATCAGGCATCCAAGCATCCTCCTTCTTGCTCTTCTTGAGCTTGGGCTCCAGCGCGCCCATACGATCTCGCAGGCCACGGAGGTTAGTACCAGCACGGTTGAGGTACGAATTCAGCCCACCCGGAGGCCTAGTACCCAGAGCCTCTTCCATGGGTTCGCCGCTCTTGTCAGGAATGTCAGTGCGGCCCTCAAAGTAGTCGTTGAAAGCCTTGAAGATGATTTCATTGTGAGGCGCGACGAATTTGTCCGTCTTTCCGGTCGCAGCTTCCAGGAGCTTCTCGTGGAACAGCTCGAGATAGGCGGTCTCGAACGGAGTCCATGGTGTGTGGGTGACCTTGGGAGGGAACTTCATGTTTTGGACGAAGATTTGGTTGCGCCACTTGTTGATGTCCCTGATGTGGTCTTTGTCGTTCCAGTCGATGTCTTTCGCTGCCCTCCTGTCGTACTCAAAGGTTCGATCTGTCTCGTTGTTGTCATGTCTATGGTGGAACTTGAGTGTTAGTCGCTTTGCCTGGGCCTCACCGACGACGAGTGTCGAGCGTTCGTCGCCGTCTAAGATCTCCCATTCGAAGTTGGCGTCTTCGTCTGGGGCTTTGACTGCTTTTGATCCGGGATGCGCCGGCTTCCTCGGCTTCTTGCCGGTACTGGTTGCAGGTGGTGTCTCACTACCGGTCTTGTTGCGCGGGGATGTGCGCGTAGGAGTGCCGCCGGTCTTGGCTTTCTTCGTGGGCTTTGGTGTAGTAGGCCCTTCGTTCTTTCGCTTGGGAGGCATCGCGGCGGTACTCAGTGGTTGATCGTTACAGTTGATGATCTGAGCAGTGGGTATGAACTTGGAAAGCAACGGACGGGAAGCGGGGTATAAAGTAACCAAAGGATCGACCAGAATGCTAGAAGCCTAGCTTCTTGCTGTGGGCCATTCACGAATTACTTCTGGACCTTTGTGAAGGTGTAAAGAACAGTGTAGCCAGTTCCAACGATGGTCAAAGCGTCTCTCCGAAAAGAACGACATAGTGAAGGAGACCGGTTGTCAGTCATTGTATAATTCGAAGCACTGTTCCGGCCCAGCAATGGTACTTGCTGGAAGTCGATACATCAAGACGTGGATCGAGCGCTTTGTGGTTTTCTGGATAGCGTATATAGGTGCAAATATCAATGGTGAGTCGCTTCGGAAGGAAAGGTTATCACAACTCTGCGCGATACACATGTTTTATCATTTCCGGCATGAGAGTGGTTTGCGAAGAGCATCGGGTTGCTGGTGTCAGTCGGTCGTTATGATACCCACGTGGACCTTGGAGAAAATTGATTTTAGCAAACTGCAAAACACCACGAGCAGGAGCATACTGGGATGCAACAACGACGATGGAGCACGTTGGAACTATTGAATAGAGTTCTACCGCGTCCAGCAGTCGGTGTAGCCGCCAGGTATGATGTGTGGTAATATATGTCCAGCATATGGAAGGTTTCGATCACGGTAGTGGGTGACGGAGATAACTGTAGATGAGCATCAGCGGAGAATACCACTGATCGTCGCGATCCAGAAGCCAGACTTCCCGAGTACATCTAGTTCGGCGCGAACAACGGAAAAGATTGGGCAGTTCGTGTGGAGCAACTGTGCCGTAGCAAGAGGCGGTCTGCAGGGGCACTCGAGTAGTCTCTTGTTAATCCCTGGAGGTGTTGAGGTACTATTACCACCCGTCCCGGTTAAGCGATGCCAAGCACGACGGAGGAAGCTGCCGACTCAAGAGGGCATGGGAGAAGTGCAATCGCTCGATGCGGACGGAGGGGGTTGGAGGGTTGGAGGGCTTGGTGAGGAGGATGCGGAGTGTCGGCGGCGGTGATTGGCTCCGGCGCCGAAATTAGCGTGGGCGCGCATGTTTACGTCGCGTGTTCCTCGTGCACGCCATTTGCGCGTGCATGGCTGTGACAGCTGCCACTGGCAGCATCGTGACATCAGCGCGCCCTCGCGCAATCAGTGGCATGAAGGGCTCGATCCATAGGAAAGGCGGAGGTGAGGTCGGTGTAGGTGGGATGCGGGGCCAGGGGCAGCAGTTGGTCCCGCCGTAAATTAAGCAGCAAAGGCGAGTGTGGACCCTGACCAAGAGGGCTAGCGGGCTGCGGGCCTAGTCCAGGGCCTCCTTGATGCTCCTTTCGAGGCCGTTAAGGAAATCATTCCCTCTTTTGCGGTCCGTCGCGCTCTTTTCGTGCAGCCGTGAGTTGTTGCGCTGCCGCTGACTTTCTTCTGTTGCATGAATGCCGCCTGAGGAGTAATACCCATAGAGTCACAGCGTGCACGACTCAAGCCGGCGCCAGATACTAATTCCACCTTCGTGAAACACGCTCTACACCAGCACCACCGAACCGAGCGCCCCAGGTAAACAGGTCTGTTCTACCTGCCGCGGCGGAGAGCAAATTTCCGCTCCGTCATATCGAACCACCACGAAGACAGCAAAAATGTCCAGCGGAAGCATCACCATGGA
>Ga0265797_10012725_pt1 | contig 10258 bp, 14 predicted proteins | sample P2T30metagenome_FD_192433 | JGI IMG/M metagenome (GOLD analysis project Ga0265797, IMG submission 192433) | Plant litter microbial communities from East Loma Ridge, Irvine, California - P2 T30 | ecosystem: Environmental > Terrestrial > Plant litter > Unclassified | place: USA: California... | reverse complement strand
ACTCCGGAGTACCTGCCGTGACTCTGTAGTTCTCCCCACATCCCGATGAAGCCTACACCCGCGATGCATCTCTAAGCGATGTCTCTCGGTAGCACAGGTCCTCGTCGATCACGAGTACACGATCTCCGCTTTCCGCCTCGCAGTTACTTCGTTATCCATCATTAAATGGTAAACATAGCAATCGCCACCTCAACATCTAAACATGAAACGGCTGTCTTGCCACAGCCACATGGCCGACGAGGATGCCGTTACCAGCAAAAAGGCACAACGTGAGGCTTCCCAATATCCACTGCAGCGGCGTGTCGATCACTGATGCTTCTCTTCCGCTTTCGCCTTCGGCGTATTCCGTTCGTGACCTCCACCCTCTGCGTTCGTCGGTTAGATCAACAGTAGCTAGCTCCCGAAAGAAAGCGGAGTACACGTAAGAAGGAGATCGCTACTGCTACGGCACAGCTGATGAGCAGAAAGAGAGCATCCACAATCATGGGGGGTGCGGCATAGGCGCAACAGGCAAGGGATTGCACGGTCAGGGTCCATGGAAAGTGTAAGCGAGAGACATGTGTGCCTGCGCCCATGGCAGTGGTCACGTCGGAAAAGCTTCATCATCATAATCATCATCATCAGCCCATCGGGTGGATGTCTTTGGCAAGAGATCGTCCTGCACAGGGTCAGCAAAACTTCCCTCTCGCCCCGGTTCAACCCCAATCCAGCATATGCCTGCCGCGGCATGCTCGTTGCGTGCGTGTGGCCACACCCGAGCTGGCTGCTAAGGACCAGGGTCGTCTTGGTACGGGCCAGTAAACGACGAGCTGGGTGCTCAAGAGGGAATCTTACGACAGGGTTCGTCGGATCGTGCTGCACAAACGGTCACTACTGGCTCGGGATTTGGACGAGTCGGATGCAAACCAGCGCATATCGTGAACGCCCAACTTGAAGACTTTTTCTTCTTCTTGCTCCGTAGGCTAGTAGGCAATAGTCGCGAAGCTAGGCGCACGTTTTATAGGGTGCTATAGGTGGTTTGTCTAGCAACCGTTGTGACCAACGTCCAGTTCGCGTCGCATTCACTACTCTCCAAAACAAACAACCGCGCCTTCTTCGCCTCCCGCGCCCGCATCCGCTCTGCATATCCTACTTTGACCAAAGGACGCCATTTGGCGCAACAGTAGCGAGGTGTGTGCGGGAACAACGTACTATATCACTAACCCGGATATTATGAACAAGGTTTGTCCCCTTCCCGCATGCGGCATGGTCAGCCCGCGCTTTCTTAATATCGAAAGTATGATCGGTTGGCGAGGGCTCATGTGTATCTTGGTAATGGGTGATAATGCCTTGGTGTCATTAGTCCGAGACGGCTGGGAAGCGGCGTGGGGAAGGGATGGAAGTATTTGGAAAACGGTAGTTGGGGACGTAGTGGTGTTGGTTGTGGACTAGGCATTGAGCTGGGTCTTGAGGCATCGCGTTTGGATAGGGATGTACTACTTGCTTGAATACACTCTGATCAGGTTGCGAAATGAGTTGCAGCGCAATGATTTGGAATTGATGTCTTTCAAGCTTGTAGTTGTAGCTCTCACTCGCATGATGGAAGTACTATACCAGCATAAGTTTGACTTATTGCATCCGCGACCGGCCGCAACTCCGATGACACCACCATCACCTGTAAAGCATCATGCCATGCGCATCCAGATCTCATGATACTATCGACATGTAACATGAAGCTTGAGCATCTGATCTCATCTTCGCGGCCATATTCGTCTCAGATGCGCATCTCAAACTGCTTGATCTGAAACCCATAGTTGTGGTTGAGACACAAGCCACAACCCCGGCATTGACACACGGTCATCAGCGAACATGATGCGCATAATAGCATTCCAAATTATTGATATCAAGTGCGGGTTATGATTTACATGCGATCGCATATCGCGTATCGAAGTTGCGATGGAAGACCCAGGTACAGGTATTTGACATTAGATGACGGGTGTCATGCCTTGAGAGATGGACGTAGGAGATGGATGTGAGCCACAGATTACAAATGGGTATTCTGAGAACCAAGCGCAAAATGCAGTTGTTGGCTCGAAGACCGTAGTCTAGTAAGACATGCAGAGTGTGAAGGAGATGTCTGGCAAGGTTGTGTCGCGCGAGAAGAAGCAACGATTATGTATAGAAGAGAATAGATGCAATGCGTGGATGTAAATAAGCAAAAGCATATGACGATACCGCCAGTGATGTACAAAGGAAAAGATGTAGTGACGAGTAAAACAAAGACCAATGAGAATGCGCCCCTTCCGACTCTGCCTGGGTATCGTTTCCTTCTCTTTCACTCCCTACACCCTTGTTGTGTATCCGGAACGCTGGCCGACTCTTTCTCAATGCCGTCCATGTCAACTCAAACCTCCAACAGCTCCCTGGATGATGTGATACCAGCCCGAGCCGTCTCTTTCCCAACGCCACCGCAATGCTGGACTCGCTTGGAATGTGTCGCGCGTCGAAGGAATAATCGTTCGTAGTATCCAAAGTATGCAGGTAATTTGTAAAGGAGTGTGTATTGGAAGAGGAAGGGTATACCGTTGGCCCAAATCGTGGTACGTCGTAAAGGAAATGTGTTTAGTGATTAGGAGGCTGGTGTGTGCCCCAGAAGAGTATTGCAAATGCCGAAATCGACCACAGAGAGGCAGGTTTGTGTCCAGCACAAACCCCGCAACACTGCCTCCCTTCCGCCTACGCGCATGCTTGCTGTTCATATTTTTGTTCTCACCATGCACGCAAGCCCTCGAACTGGCCAGCCAGCCCATCGCAGTTAGAGTCGGCCAGTCATTGGTAACTTGCGCCGGGATCGCTGGGACCAGCTGCCATCTGAGACGAGGAGTAGGCACCCTGGTGTTGATGTTGTCGATGTTGTGATTCTTCCTCCTCCTCTTCCTGCGCAGCCAACTCCACAGCCTCAAGTGCCTCGGCCTTGTCCTTGCACGCGGCGGGCGAGAAGCCACTGCCAACCTTCGAGGAAATGATGCGCCATCGGTCGTTCTCGTACTCCTGCATGGCGTTGCGAAGCTTTACCACCTGTATTGCCGGTTATGGTTAGCATGTCGGAGATTGTGGATGCGATGCACGACGTCGCGCGTTTCATGACTAGGGTTGCGACTTACCATATCATCCGTCCAGACAGTGGTCTTTGCTTTGAGCTTCGTGCAATACCGCACTTGGAGTGTGCCAGAACTGCGGCCAGGGAAGAAGTCGGCGATTTGCTTCCAGGTGAGGTTTTTCTTCTCTTTGAGGTCGACGAGTAGCTGGTCGTCCTCGGGCGTGAACTTGAGCTTTGGGCCGCGGGGTCGTTGCGCTGGCGGGGGCATCCCTTCTTGACCTACTACGCTAGGAGGGCCATGGTGTTGAGCGGGAGAGGGAGGTTGGCCCTCCATCGGGTGATGTCTCTTACTGCGATGAGTATTTGGCAGATGGTGGTGATGTGTGGGAGGTAAAGAGGACTGTGGAGCGGGCGGCGGATACTGTTGAAGGGAGTAACCCTGGGTCGCGTGTTGTAGTGAGACGCTTCCCGTTGCTTGTGCGTAGGGATTGAGCTGCTGCTCTAAGCTCGGAGGCAGTTCGTGCTGCAAGTCGTCCTGGTGGCTGCGCTTGCGTCCGGCGGTCTGCTGGGGCGGCGGTGGGTAGCCCACGTTGTAGGAAGATGGCGAGTGTTGCGACATGGAGTGATGGCGCAAAAGATGGGGTTGATGTAATGAATGTGTGTCGATGTCGGTGTAGGTAGGGTGGTGGCCGGCGCCGGCATGTTGCAGCGTTTGAGACTGGTGTGGCTGCAGGAAGGAGTGAGGGTGGTATCCCGGAGGCAATCCGGTATGGGAATGGAGGACATTTTGATGTTCGACGTTTGAGGTCGGTATGTGATGTTCTTCCCCGGCATCGCCTGGTACGCTGTAGTCGAGGAAAGGGCCTCGATAGGGACTCGCCAGTGTTGCGATCACGCATGGAGACTACCAGAGCTAGGTTGCTCTGGCAGGCCGCCGCAGTGAGACCTGAGCCAGAAAAAGGATGCCTGGTTTGAGTTGGTGTTCGGAGTTGCGATGGCTGTATCGCACGCGTTTGGGTATTTCGAATTTTGTTATATTGACAAATGTTGGAGCAAGAAAGGCCTAGGGGAACGCGCCATCGGTCGAGGTCTTATCGCGTGTGTTAAGCGTCTGGGTTGTCGAATATAGGTTGTAGCCTTGTAGGGAACAAACGAAAAGTACGTATGGCTGGGGATGCTCGTGGAATATAAGATTCCTGCCTGATGGGAGAAGGCATGAAAAATCTCGGGCAGTAGGTCCCTTCAAAAGCCCGGTCCGTCTTGTGCGATTGCCACACGGACACAGGATCCAAGCATGTACAGCAATGGGTCGTCCCCACGAGACGCTCTGTTCCTGAGGAGCACCAAATGAGCTTAGTAGGGAAGGCCCAGGAACTGATTCTACGTCAAGCATAATGCGGTGATCAATGACAAGGAGGGGACCCCCGGCATGCGATCTGGACGAGTACAATGCTCGCAGACGTGGGTCGTGAGTGGCTGCTGATGCAAAATGAGATGGGCATGAGGTACTGTGCCCGGCTTGCGAGGGTCGGTGGGGCCCGGGGCGTGCGCGGTCCATGCCATCGTCGTTTATTTCTAGAATGCCGCCAGAAAGATCTCCAACGCCGTTGCAGGCGCTGCAGGAGGGATCCTGGCGCAGCGTGGTGGCCAGGAGATGTGCATTGAAGACGTTCTGAACCGGCTAGCAACACGGCAGGGGCTCGAGGCGATTCCCCGAAGAGGCAGCGCCACGAGCGAGCGCCGTCTGCCAGATTGATGAGACACAGTCTACCAGACGGAGCCAGGAGCGCGGGAGAGGTGCTCGGGTCATGCTCGGAGGCGAGTGCTTCCAAACGGCCTGGCAGAGGGGTGCTGTGACAATGATGGCATTTTTTCATGGCATCTCAATGGCATACACGCCCGGTGCCTCAGTCGACGGCACTTCATGCCTGGAAGAGCCTTACCCGGGCTCAGGGCCCCATGAAGCATGATGGTGCTGGCGAAGAAGCGGTACTCGGATCAGGGCAGGACAGCTGTCGATGCCGGCATTTACGCAGCCGTAGCACCCGCCTGTAAGCAGTGGGACCGAGCGATGGCAGGGCTCTCGGTCATGGTTCTCTAACGCATAGGCATGACGGCCTCAGATTGGCTCATGCGTGGGCCGTTTCAAGGTATAGAGTCAGACCCTGCCCTATATGCGCTTCGTCACCCCCCATGAGTTGGGATCTACCAGCCACAGAAATATCCCGACGCCCGCATTGGATGACGCACTTCGGCCTGCTGCAGACGCAGCGGGTGTACGGAGTGCTGGTGGCAATTAGAAAGTATACCTGAGACAGCAGCCAGGTGTTTGAGGAGGGCGAATGCGTGAGGCGTTGTGGGGAGAAGGAGCAAGCGAGGACGACAGCGGGCTCGCCTGAGTAGCGAGTTCCCGATTTTAGCGTCGACGTCGAATCGCAGCCGGCCGCGATCTTCTGGCCCGCAAGCCTCGCATACAGGTCATCTCTCGACTGCATGGGCGAGATGAGGCATCGCGAGTCCAGTGCGTCGTGCCGCTGCCTACACGGTCGCCCTATGTGCGCCACGACGGATGCGCTCGCCGAAGAGGCAACCGCATCCTCCTGGCGCGCCCTCACCACCAGCCGCTCTCACGTGACGACTTCACGACAGACGCGCTCCCCGGCTGGAGGCTGGGATCTCCCTGCATCTGCAGCCCTCGCTATGACCTCACCGCCGTCGCCATGTACGACTTTCAGGCCTAGCGATAGTCTGCCAATCTTCAAGTACTCGACCAACGGCGCATTATCCATTTAGGCTGATGCACGCCATTGCGAACTATAGGCTCGCGGAACTGCACGATGCAGCCCTCACCACGCTCCGTCCAACAGACCGCGCCCTTCACCGCGGCCACGCCGCCATGTCATCTGGCCTGCGTCGTGAGCGGAGCGCGTGCAGCGCATGTACACGGTGAGTAGAAGCGCGTTGCGGCGCATTGTGGGCGACCAAGTTCCCCCGACGCGCAATCTACTGTCGACGTTACGGCACGGCTTCGTGCAAGCGCGTCGCGACCACATCGCGCGCCCGTTGATATGGTTCGGTAGCATAGCCGGAGCGTTCGTCTGGGACTCTGGGTAACTCATGCCGTTACACGTGGGCGTCGCGACCAAGATCGCCCCAACGACACCGTTGATCGCACGAAAAAGAAAACAGCGATCGTCCTCTGCGCCATGATTGCTACACTGACGGCAAAGGCGCGTCGTCTATGTGTGCTACAAATAGCCAGGCGGATTCTGCCGATCTGCGTGCGGCAGTAGGTGAGGCGGAACGTTGAGGTGTGGTGTGGCGAGGGGTTGAAACATTCAACGAACCGCTGCAGGCTACCGAAACCAACTCTCCCAACTGTTCGTTGACGTGAAACGATAACACAAGCAAGATCGGCCAATCGCCGCTTCGACAGGCAGACTTTGAGATGCTCCCCACATGCGACAATCCGTTATGGCATGGATACATTGCCGACTATTGCTAAGTAAAGACATTCGACATTATATCCAGGATGGAAGCTCCCTCAGGACTACAACCAAATCCCGAAGCGAAAGGATGACCGCGGAGAAACACAATAACATTGGTCAGCGTTGCCGAAAACTGCTAAGCATCTTTTGGAAAGAGAAGGCGACTAATGCCTTGTGTACTCCGCTGCCGAGAACCACGTCCGGAAACACCAAGAAGGACGAACGGATGCCCACAGCACTTTTGCGCATGCGATGCTCGATCAAGATAGGAAAGCTGGTATCATAAGCGGGCCCCACCGCACTAATTCCGGAAAGATGCAGACTGTGATCATAAGTGTCGTTCAGTACTTGCCGCCAAAATTCTCCTTTGCGTACTGCTCGCATGCCTGGTGCACGTCAGTACGAGCTCATGCACACGAAGACTACGTTCGGAGACGATCAAGACATACTTTTGCAGGCTTGCCAACCTTCTGACCGATGACCTTCCATTTGTTGGCATCGTATTCTTTGATGGCGGCAAGCAGCGCGGCGCTCTTCTTACTCATCAGCACACTCTCAGAGGGACGGAGATATAGCCTCTAACTCACTTCGTCCTCAGCGAACTCGGCATAGTGCATGTCCTTGAAGGTCAGTTAGAGGGTCCGCAGTGGAACAGTACTGGTCGCATGCCCACCTTGTACCAATGTTTCTTTACACTCCCTTCTGTCCGCTGCGGGAACGTCTACCAAAGGCCAAGTCAGCTAACTGTTCTCCGGGAACACGGCAGTTGTCTGATCCGGCAAGCGCTCTCCTCACCTTTGCGATCTCGCTCCAGCTGTTTCCAGCATCTCTCATTTGTTTCAATCTCAATTCCTCAGCTGGCGTCCAAGGCGTATTTGTCCGACTCTTCTTGGTCTTGGGCTCCTGTGCAGCATCGACATCAGCCGTTGGTGGCAACACAGCACTACTCGCTTGCGCCTCTGCACTATCTGCAGTACCTGCCATCTGTTCCTGGGACTGTCCGAGGGTTACAGACTTGCGCTTTCGGCTCGTAGGAGATGGCAGTGGCGGTTGAGCGCCAGTGTGAGCCTCTGGATTCGCCGTGGTGAATGACGCCGCTGGCTGTAGACTGGGCAGCTCTGGCGGTCCAGAGTACTGAACGCTCGGTTGGGGGTTCGCTGCAATGGGCGACGGTTTCAGGCTACGCTTGGTGGAGGGCGAGGAGCTGTCGGGGGCCACAACGTCAGCGCGCGCGGCAAGGTACCGAGTCGAGTAGGGGAAGTATCTCAGAGTCGCAGAATGGGGACAAGACGAGACGGATATAGTGGAAAGACTCACGACATGGCGGCAGACGGGGCGATAAGACCTAAGCCAGGCAGGCGGCAGCACGAGACAGCTTCACTGGGGAGAGCAGGATGCGCCTATAGAGTGTAGTGTCATGCTCGTATATTACAGCTTCAGGACCACTTTCAGAGGGTACGACGGCCAGACTGGAGGCAGTAGATCATCATGATATCCAAGGAAGCAGATGGCCTGTCGGTGCGAGCGCTGATCAAGTACAAGGGATACAAAGAGGGTCAGGTTGGCAGCAGACGGGCGAATGGGAGGATGGCATAGGCATCATGGTGGAGGACGAGGGCGACGCTGTGAGGTTAAGTGGCCGAATGCTAGCGGGGGTCGGCGCCCAAGATGGGGAGGGCAAGTACTAGTACTTGCCCGCTAGTGAATTGAAGGTGGTGGTCGAGGTATAGATACGCGGGGACGCGCTGCAGACAAGAAGCGGGGTAACAGGCTCTAGGGCCCGGCTCTGATGAACAGGTGGCTTTGAGGTTACGGGGACAGCGCGACGAGTGCTTAGAGGGCAGCGGAGGTAGAGTGCGCAGCGCGTGACTGCTCTATGCGTGTCCAGCTCATGCGAGTGATGCGGAGCGCCCCCGATCGGGTGTCGCGACATGATGACTGTGTATACAGACAGCCACGGCGCTGGCGGAGTAGTGGGAGCGACAAGCGCATGTTGTCATGAGTGTCATGGCGATTCCCATGCCGGGTCGAGTAGAGTGACTCCAGATCAGGTCACCGTGGAGTCGCTACCAGGCCAGATGGCGTGCCGTAGTGGTGACGGAGTTGCTGGCAGCTGGAGCGGGGCAGCGTGCATGGACCAGCCGGTCTTTCCTCGAGTGGTGCTCGTGCCTTCCAACCTCATCATCGGTCAACAACACAGCGGGAAGTCGCCATGGCGAGAGTCGCACAAACACGACCACGTCAGACGGCTGCTCTGCTCGACAATCTATCTCACGACCGGCCGCTTGACCGCCAATGGCGCCCTCACCACCACAGAGATTGTGCTGCTATTTAGCCCGGCCTCAGTCGTCGCCGAGTGCGAGCCATCCCTGTCTTCTCCACACGGCCACTGCAGCAGCGGCTTGCAACGATGGTACCAAACAAGGACCTCTTGCGCTCATCAGCAACACCGCTGGGCGCGGGGAAGAGGAGTGAGGTAATCGATATGCTGCTGCCGGACCGTCCTGAGTACTTTGCTCGCCGTGGGCCTGGATGCCTTTTCAACCCAGGCTCCGCTCCGCATTCAAGCCAAGCTCTTTCTCCAGCCGCCTGACGCAGCGCCAGTATCACTACAAGCCACAAGCGTTTGATCAGAACCGCTCTGCCACAGCCTTACCACTTACGACCTATAGCAGCACACATGGCCTGCCAAGCGCTTCGGCCTTACGAGTTGCCTGACGTGTTGATGCTGTAGGCGGAACACGACCCATCCGAACGTACTCGTTTCGCCTGTCTCACAGCGTCGTCATCTGCACTCTTGTGTGTTGCGAATCATCTCCACTCACCGTCTGCTCGGCCCTATTCACATGGAGCAGATTCGTAGCAAAGTGTCTGAGGCATCGTCGTTGAGAAGTGCTTCAAAGCTCGTTGCCAATGTTGTTTGTCTCTGCAATGGGCGACCGCCGGCGCACAGTCCCCCCCGCAGCCTGTCACAGCACGTTCTGCGTTAGCGCCCGCCGTCGCTTCGGCACTGGTCGCTGCTTGTTTCCAGCTTTCCAAACATTGTCAAACCTCGCGCTCCGTCAAAACTGCACCAAGTCCGACGCGCGCGGTTTTGAAACTGCCCCCGTGGGTCCCGATGAGGCTGAGGACCTTATGCATCCCGCTCTAGATCTTCAGAGCCCCAGGCAGCGATTTCGTATGCGTCTTCATGTCCGTTCCACTTCCGGCTTAACATGTCTCGTGTCAAGGTTCTTCTAAACATTTTGGCTGCGAACACCGTCTTTGCCCCATGATGCCGATCAGGAATCGAGTTGCAGAAGCGACGGTTTGAAAACGTTGCCAATCTCAGAAACTGCCACTGCTAATCGACCTGGTCTGTGACCACTGACCGACCCGTTTCTTGACCTCTGTCCAAACTCTATAACTGCCCGAGTGCCCCAAGTTTCGAGGCTTCAACCGCATCTGTTCAATCGGCATCTGTCTTTTGTTTTTTAGCAGCCTTGTAATACTCTCTTTTACTTCCCACTGGTTTGGGCTGCACTACATTCACTTAATCAACTTTACCAACATTGCTGAGCAATTACTTTTTTACCGACACACCGTGTAATACTTTCTTTTCAGAGCCAGCCTCGATCACGACGAACAGACATCCCTAGTGGACACGAATCAACGACTTCTTCTACGCCAAGTACTCCAATCAGCAACATCA
>Ga0265797_10012724_pt1 | contig 10259 bp, 8 predicted proteins | sample P2T30metagenome_FD_192433 | JGI IMG/M metagenome (GOLD analysis project Ga0265797, IMG submission 192433) | Plant litter microbial communities from East Loma Ridge, Irvine, California - P2 T30 | ecosystem: Environmental > Terrestrial > Plant litter > Unclassified | place: USA: California... | reverse complement strand
AAAGATTGCTCTTTAAGTGCTTGATTTTCAGGCTCCCGAAGTTGGGCTCGAACCAACGACCCTCTGATTAACAGTCAGATGCTCTAACCGGCTGAGCTATTCAGGAGTGTTTAATCCGGTTGTTATTCCTAATTATGGTGCAAATGTAAGGGCTAAAACTATACAGCGCAAGTCAATTAGAAAAAAAATTATTAGCTATGTACCTTTTCAAGTATTAACTCCTTGACTTTCTTGGCATCACCCTTCGTAAAATTATTGATAATTATTTCAGGACGCATCCTTGGAATAATACGGATTGTAGAAAAAAACATTCCGCTTTCGATTTCAACACCGGAAATATCGGTATAAAAAACAAAATTGTCGTTGCTTTTAAAAAGCTTCCGCACTTTAAAAGTCACACCTTTTTCCCCAAAAGTTACTTCATCCGGAAAAAAAGGATTCATCATTCCACTGGCACTGAATTTTTCGTTCATTTTAATTTAGGTTATAATTTGCTTGTAATGGTCACAAAGGTACGTATACTACCTTCTTGGTTTCAAAAAAATCTTCGGCAAAATATTCAGAAAGCTCATATATCCTGGTTTTCTGCTTTACCTCAGAAAGTTCTTCCGAAAGATCTCCGCCTTTTAAGTATAAAATCCCGTTCCTAAGGGTGTGAAATGAATTCCGGTTGATGTTTTTTTGAACCCATCCAACAAATGGTGCCAGCCTGGTTACCGCACGGCTAACGACAAATTCATATGAATCGTCCAGCTTTTCGGCCCGGATCTGCTCTGCTTTAACATTGGTAAGATTTAATGCAGTTGCAATTTCCTGCACCACTCTTATTTTTTTACCGATACTGTCGACCAAATGAAACTGTGCTTCCGGAAACAAAATGGCCAGGGGAATTCCCGGAAAGCCGCCTCCTGTGCCCACATCCAGTACCGATGTACCCGACTTGAACTGTATTACTTTTGCTATCCCAAGCGAATGCAGCACATGTCTTTCATAAAGTGTATCGATATCCTGACGGGAAATGACATTAACACGTGCATTCCAGAACTGATACAGTTCTTCCAGCTGCGCCATCTTTTCCCGCTGCGATTCTGTCAGATCAGGAAAGTACTTATTTATTAATTCCATGAAGTTCTTGGTTTTCGTTTTGTAAGCGTGATCAGGCCAAATATCAGGTAATAGAGATACAAAGCCAGATCCATGAAAAGGAATGTTGCCCACCCAACCGTGTTGCCTAATTTTATATTTGCCAGTATTAAAAGAAGTAGCTGTATCGCCCAGCGAATACCAAACAAGATCCCTGTAGCTGCCAGAAGATATATGCTGTTTTGATAGATACCCAGAGCCAGGGCTGCGATCCCAACCGTCCAGACCGCTACATGCGCTCCTGATAACAATCCCAGCAGGATTTTGTTTCTTGTACGATAAAAACGACCCACAGATAAATGCCTTTGTTTTTGCCTGTACCATGCCGACCAGGTTGTTTTTGGCTGGGAGTAAGCGAATGATTCAGGCTCAATTGAAATAGCCGCATTCGAACTTGTTGCCGCCTCATTCAGGAATATGTCATCATCACCGCCAAAGATTTTACGATGTGTATAAAAACCTTTGTTGGCAAAAAAAAGTGAACGTTTGTATAAAATGTTTCGCCCCACCCCCATGTAGGTTACGCCTGCAAGGGAGAAGGATAAGTACTGAACGGCGGTATAAAAAGTTTCGCAGCGAATAAACCAGTTTAACAATCCGGGCTGCTTTTCATAAGGGGAAAAGCCAAGAACAATGTCTTTTTCATCATTAACATGGGATGCCATCGCTGTGATCCAGTGCTCGGATGCAGGCCGGCAATCAGCGTCTGTCATGAGTGCAACCGGATAAGCAGCCTGTTTCATACCCACGGTCAATGCATATTTCTTGGGTGTAATATGCTCAAACTGATCGTTGATACGGATGTACCGGATGTTTTTCCAGTTATTTATATTCTCACGGATAAATTCTTCACTGCCGTCATCAGATCTGTCGTCGAGCAGTATCACTTCAAACTGCGGATAATCCTGTGCATCAAGTAAAGGAAGAAGTTCTTCCAGATTTTCTCTTTCGTTCCATGCACATACAAGTACAGTCACACCGGGCAATGAACCGCCGTAATTTGTACTTTTGCCGTAAAATGCCAGACGTGTGAAAAAATAGAAGTAATAAAACAACTGGACAAACACAAATGCCCCTAATACATAGAGTAAATAATCCGTCACAATTGAAGAGCGTTGTAAATTTTTTCCATATTCTGACACAAATATACGGTCATTGTCAGGAATGTTAGAAACGTTACACCTATTTTTGCGCTCCAACATTTTAAAACACTGAATGAATTTCACACTCCAAGTTGAAGATCCTCTCTCGAAGGCAAGAGCCGGGGTAATCGAAACAAGCCACGGGACGATTCAGACACCTATTTTTATGCCGGTAGGCACTGCCGGAACAGTGAAAGCTGTGCATCAGCGAGAATTAAAAGAAGATATCAAAGCACAAATAATATTAGGCAACACCTATCATTTATACCTGAGACCCGGACTGGATATTTTACGTAAAACCGGCGGATTACATGGCTTCAATGGCTGGGATAAACCTATTCTGACAGATAGCGGCGGTTATCAGGTATACTCGCTTGCAGGCACGGGGAGGAAAATCAACGAAGAAGGTGTGGTATTTAAGTCACACATTGACGGTGGCGTACACACATTCACCCCGGAAGGCGTAATGGACATTCAGCGGGTAATCGGTGCAGACATTATTATGGCATTTGACGAATGTACCCCCTACCCCTGTGAGTATTCCTATGCCAGAAACTCTATGGAAATGACACACAGATGGTTGGTCAGATGCTGTTCCAGATTTGATGCCACCGAACCGCTTTACGGATACCATCAGACCCTGTTTCCTATAGTACAGGGAAGTGTATATAAAGATCTCCGGAAACAATCGGCAGAAACCATTGCCTCCTATGAACGTGAGGGTAATGCAATTGGCGGATTATCAGTGGGAGAACCTGCTGAGATCATGTACGAACTTACTGAGGTTGTATGTGATATTTTACCAAAGGACAAACCCAGGTATCTGATGGGTGTAGGAACACCTGCCAACATTTTAGAATGCATCGCACTGGGTGTGGATATGTTTGATTGTGTAATGCCTACACGCAACGCCCGCAATGGCATGATTTTTACCACAGAAGGCATAATCAATATCCGGAATGAAAAATGGAAGAATGATTTATCCCCGATAGATCCGAATCTGGGGGGCTATGTCAGTACTTTTTATTCCAAGGCATATCTCAGACATCTGGTCAAATCGGCAGAAATGCTGGGTGCCCAGATAGCGAGCGTTCACAACCTGACATTTTATTTATGGCTGGTGAATACTGCCAGAGAAAAAATTATCAGTGGTGAATTTTTGTCCTGGAAAAAGGAAATGACAAAAAAATTAATGCAACGGCTTTGAAAGTTAAAGAAAGGACGTTTGTTTAGTGATGTTTTTCAATAAAATAGCGGGAAAGTTTCCCAATTACATAAATAGAGGTTGATTAAGTGATATTGTTAACCTAATTTTGTGCCCGCTAGGCTTATTGATTAAATAAAAGGCCATGAAATTATTTACTCTTTTACTCAATATAATTGACTATTAGATCAATCCTAGTTAATCTTAATAACGCTAACTTGAATAGTATGAAAAAAGTATCCCAGTTGATTTATTCGTTTGCCTTAAGCGCGATGGTGGCCCTGCCTTCGTTCGCACAGCCTCTTGAGCAGCCGAATTCTCCGGATTACAATCCTAAAGCTTCTTATGATGGCCCTTACAAGATGAATACGTGGTCAATTTCTGCCCACTTCGGACCATCTATGTTTTTTGGAGACCTTAGGGAATATGATTTTTGGCCGGTAACAAAAACTACAATTGACAGACACAAAGAGTCTGGTACTTTTCAAGGAGGTTTAACGATCAACAAACAATTGTCTTATTTGTTTGGCGCACGTCTGGACGGTTCTATCGGAAATCTTAGAGGTATGAAGAGCCGTATGTACGGACGTTACTTCGAAGGAAAATATCAGGATGTTTCTCTTGCAGGAACCGTTAACCTGAAAGGCCTTTTGATGGGCTTTAACAAAATGAAGAGATGGAAGGTTGACGTCTATGCCGGTATCGGTCAGGTATTCTACGATGCAACTGCTTACAGCCTTGTAGGTGGTGCAATGCTTCGTGAAACCGGGAAGATGAACGACTGGATGATCCCAACAGGTCTTAATGTTAATTACGAACTGACTCCACGCCTTGATCTTGGTCTTGACTTCCGTCTGAATTATACAAATTCCGACTACCTGGATGCAACTTATGGTGGTGATTATTCTAAAGATCCTAGCGATGGATTTAACATCAGAGATCAGAAAACCTCACGCAAAGGAGATTCAGAATTGGATTCATATGGCTATGGTTCAATTCAATTGACTTACAAACTGGGTAAAAAACCACTTAAAGTGAAGAAAGTGGATGGCAAATGGGACTACAAACCAGAAGATGGTTATTACAACCTGCGCTACACAGATCCTAGAGCATTGCTGAAAGCACCAAAAATACTTACACTTGAAGAAATGGATTCTGTTGCAAAAGCAAACCGTCCAAAAGATATCGACCCACGTTTGCTACTTGATACAGATGGTGACGGTGTTTCTGACTTCTTCGATAAAGAACCTAACTCACCAGCAGGAAGCGTTGTGGATGGTAGCGGTCGTGTTCTTGACTTTGACAGCTACGTGAAAAATGCTTTGGCAACCGGTGCAGCTTGCAGCGAGATATTTGCTAACGTTCAGTTTGAAACTGACAAAAACGTAATCAAACCTGAATTCCAGGAAATGCTTAAAAATGTTGCTCAGCTGATGAACAAAAACGGATGCCGTCTGCAGCTTGCAGGACATGCTGACCGTCGTGCAACAGACCGTTACAACATGGCACTTTCACGCCGTCGTGTGGATGCAGTGAAAAACTTCCTGATCAACGAAGCAGGTCTTACAGATCCTAGCAAAGTGATCATCGACTACTTCGGATCATTCAAACCGATCGCTGACAGCGCAACACGTGATGGTCTACAGAAAAACCGTCGTGTAGAATTGAAACTTCTTCCTTAATTATCCGGAAGTACCAATCAATAAGAAAGGCTCCATAACAGGAGCCTTTCTTATTTTAAAAGAGTATGTTACTTTTTTAATATAAAATCATCTTCAATTACATTCATAAACCGCTATCTCATTAAATGAAACAATACGATTACTTAATCGTGGGAGCCGGCCTTTGGGGGTCAGTATTTGCTCATGAGGCTACCAAAAGAGGAAAAAAATGTCTTGTCATTGATCGCCGTACCCATACCGGCGGCAACGTCTATTGCGAAAACGTGGAAGGCATTAATGTGCACAAATACGGCGCCCATATATTTCACACCAATGATAAGGAAATCTGGGATTATGTAAATTCATTTGTTGAATTCAACAGATATACCAATTCGCCGGTTGCAAACTACAACGGGGAGCTTTACAATCTTCCTTTTAATATGAATACCTTTTACCAGTTGTGGAAGGTAAAAACGCCGGAAGAAGCCCAGGCTAAAATAAGAGAACAGGTAGAAGCTGCGGGGATTAAAGATCCGAAAAACCTGGAAGAACAGGCTATCTCGCTGGTAGGTACTGACATTTATGAAAAATTGATAAAAGCCTACACGGAAAAACAATGGGGCAGAAAAGCGACTGAACTTCCTGCATTCATTATCAAGCGTCTTCCAGTCCGGTTTACTTTTGATAATAATTATTTTAATGACCGTTATCAGGGAATTCCAATTGGCGGTTACAATAAACTTACAGAAGGATTACTTGAAGGCGTTGAGGTAAAGCTGGGTGTTGATTTTTTTGCAAACCGTGAAGAGCTAAGCAACCTTGCTGAAACAATTGTTTATACCGGTCAGATTGATGAGTACTTCAATTTTGAACACGGATTACTTGAATACCGCAGCCTGCGCTTTGATAACCAATTGCTGGATACAGAGAATTACCAGGGAAATGCAGTAGTGAACTATACAGACGGAGAAACGCAGTACACCAGAATTATTGAGCACAAGCATTTTGAATTTGGCACGCAGCCAAAAACGGTGATTACACACGAATATCCGCAGGAATGGACGCAGGGATCAGAACCGTACTACCCTGTCAATGACGATAAAAATTCTGAGGTGTTCAATAAATATAAAAAGTTGGCTGCAGCAGAAGAAAAAGTTATTTTCGGAGGACGCCTGGCTGAGTATCGTTATTATGACATGCATCAGGTAATTGGATCAGCTTTACATAAGGTGAAAGTTCATTTTGCCTAACATTACATAAAGTAAAATTTTTCTAAGCTGCTTTTGTGCCAATCGGCATGAAAGCAGCTTTTTTATATATAATCAAAAAATATTTATTTCAAATAGATTTATTCTGATACTTCATAAGTGATCCGGCGTCTTAAAATTTGTTGCGTAAATCCGGACTCACTAAACTAAATCTGATCAATCATGGATCGGACCTCGTTTGACTTATTTAACTATATCATAACTACAATCCGCCTGCTGTATTTCTTCCATGTGATAACAATATGGATGAAAGAAAACAGGGTGGTTCATATATCTGGCATATCAAATCCGGTATTGCCATGATTGAAAGCCTTAGAAATATTACTGCCTTACCAGATTCTCCAGTGAATCTCTCCCTGGTTAAAAATATCGGCAAACTTCTGACTTACTGGCCGTGGCTGATCCTATCTCAAATTATTTGCCTGGCTATCGGCTTTGTCTATCTGCGTTATAGTACTCCTCAATTTGAAATTACTTCAACAATTCTGGTTAAAGACGACACCAAGGGTACTGATATTGGTGAAGCCGCGATACTGGAAAACCTGGGCTTAGGAGCCGGACAAAGTAATGTTGATAACGAAGTTGAAATTTTAAAAAGCAGAACTTTAATTGAGAGCGTAGTCAGAGACCTGCAGCTTTACATTCACTATTATGTTTCAGGTAATATTAAAACCGCTGAAATTTATGATAAATCCCCGGTAACCCTTCGTATTGTTAACCCTGAAACCAGTTCCGGCAACAATCCGGAGAAAATGTATCACCTGACTTTCAAAGGTAAGAATCGCTTTACATTAGCGGATGACATCCATACCTGGAATCAGGCATTCGGAGATACCTTTTTGATCCCAGGCGGCCGAGCTGTTTTAACAACTACATCGTTTAAACCTGATCCTGAAAATGCCTATTTTATAAAAATTACAGGATTTGAAGAAGCAGTTAAAAGCCATAGTCAGCAATTATCTGTATCAGCTGCAAATAAGCAAGTGAGTATAATTACCCTGAAAATGACAGATAAATTACCGTTTAAAGGTGAAGCACTGTTGAAACAACTGGTAATTAATTATCTCCAGTCCAGCGTAACAGATAAAAACAGAATTGCGGATAGCACAATTGCTTTTATAGATCAGAACCTCAGCCAGGTTTCTCTGGAACTGACTGGGATTGAAAAGCAAATTGAAGCATTCCGCAAAAAAAATCACATTACGGATATTACAGAGCAATCCAGGCTCCTTCTTAGCAATAGCAGTTTGTACGACAAGTCAAAAATGGAAGCGGATGTACAGCTAAAAATCATAGCTTCATTACAAAAGTTTTTACAAAACAACCCGTCCGGGATTATCCCGTCTTCTGCCGTTCTGCAATCACCCGATTTTATCGCACTGGCAGAAAGATATAATAGCCTGCAGTTGGCACGTGACAAGGCTGCGCTTAATTACAACGAACAGCATCCGGTAATACAAAACCTGCAGTTTCAGCTTAGTAGGATCCGTGAAGAAATCAGCCAACAGATTGAAGCAAAGCAAAAAGAACTTCAGATCAGTAAAAAGGAGCTCGACAGAAGTATTTCAGCCTCCCAAAGTGAGATGGACTATATTCCTGCAACACAAAGAATATTTCTTGACTATGCACGGAACCAGCAAATAAAGCAGGAGCTATATGTTTTTCTGTTAAAAAAACGAATAGAAACATCTGTTTCAAAATCTTCAACCTTAGCAAGCGGACGTATTATCGACATCGCAAAAGCAGATACAATTCCGATTTCTCCCAGCCGGCAGCTTACAATCCTTTTAGCTATTCTGACAGGCCTTGGAATTCCATTGGTGATTATTAGTCTTCATGATATTTTAAATGTAAGGATTTCAGGTAAAGAAGAGATCACACGGCAAACAGATATTCCTTTGATTGCTGAAATCGGGCATAAGCAATTAACGGGTATTCACGTTTTTGAACAACGCACCCGTGATCCTATCAGTGAGCAATTCCGGACGCTTCGTACCAATCTTCAATTCCTCACGGCCGTAAAAGGCAGCAAGGTTCTTCTCATTACGTCAAGTATGGGTGGAGAAGGAAAAACGTTTATTGCCATCAATATATGCAGTGCATTACGCCTAACCAACAAAAAAGTGATTCTGGTAGAATGTGATCTGCGTAAACCAAAAATTGCTTCTTATCTGAATATCAAAGAAAAAGGACTAACAGAGTATATCATTTCAGGACCAGAGGAAAATGTAATTATCCAGCATTCCGGGAACGCTGAATCTTTTGATGTGATCACTGCTGGCACTATTCCGCCGAATCCCGCCGAACTACTTCTTTCTGATAAAGTCAGCGACCTTATTTTTAATTTAAAACAAGACTATGATTATATCATTCTGGATTCAGCGCCGATCGGATTAGTGACCGATGCACGTCTTTTGAGTCATTATGCCGACATCAGTCTGTATGTTATCCGTGAGAAATTTACATTTAAACATCAGTTGGCAGACATTAACAATATTTCAAAAGATGAATTGTTACCAAAACTTCATCTTGTTCTCAACGATGTCAAGACAACTCCGGGATATGGATACAACTACGGATACGGCTAAAAAGCAGTAAGCATAACTGACAGACATTTCAAATCACACACATTAATGAAATCAGGCATTTACATTATTGCTGAAATCGGTCAGGCACATGAAGGCAGCCTGGGACTTGCACATTCCTATATAGACGCATTGGCTGATACAGGCGTAAACGCTGCTAAATTCCAGGTTCATATTGCCGAAGCTGAAAGTAGTATTTACGAATCATTCCGAACTCCTTTTTCTTATTTAAGTGAAAGCAGAATGGAGTATTGGAAGAGAATGGAATTTACACAGGAACAATGGCATGAGCTTAAAAAACATTGTGAAGCAGCAGGCATGGAATTTCTGGCTACACCGTCATGTGTTACAGCCGCAGTACTTTTAAATGATATGCAGGTAAATAAATTCAAAGTCGGCTCTGGTGACGTTACCAATTTTTTACTCTTAAATTATCTGGCTAATACAGGAAAGGAAATCATTTTATCATCCGGAATGAGTTCAATAGAGGAATTGGACCAGTCCGTGTCATTCTTGAAGGCAAAGACCGAAAATCTTTCCCTTTTACAATGCAGCTCCTCCTACCCTACCCGCCCGGAACAATGGGGACTCAATCTCATCAAAGAGTTTAAAGAACGATATAACATTCCTGTTGGATTTTCTGATCACTCCGGGGACATCGCTGCTTGTCTGGCGGCAGCATCACTGAGTGCAGAGATACTCGAGTTTCATACTGTTTTCGACAAAAGGATGTTCGGGCCTGACTCCTCTTCCTCGATCAATATTGATCAGACTTCTGTGTTGGTAAATGCAGTCAGGAAAATCGAAAAAGCATTGTCTAATCCTGTAAGTAAAGCCAGCACTCCGGAAAGCATACAGCTCAAAAATATATTTGAAAAGTCTCTGGCTGTTAATAAAGATTTGATCAAAGGGCACATCATTTCATTTGATGATCTGGAATCTAAAAAGCCAAAGAGAAAAGGAATTGCCCCAAACCAATTTGAAAATATAATTGGGCGGCAGCTACGCAGCGACATGAAAAAATGGGACTTCCTTAACGAAAGTGATTTATTATGACTAGAAAAATCTGCGTTGTAATAACTGCCCGACCCAGTTACAGCAGGATCAAAACAGCACTAACTGCTATTGCACAGCATCCTGATCTGGAATTACAGCTGGTGATAACCGGCAGTGCACTTATGGATAAATACGGAGCCGTAATAAATCAGATCAAAAGAGATGATTTTCAAATTACAGCCACACTTTCAAATGTCCTG
>Ga0265797_10012723_pt1 | contig 10260 bp, 15 predicted proteins | sample P2T30metagenome_FD_192433 | JGI IMG/M metagenome (GOLD analysis project Ga0265797, IMG submission 192433) | Plant litter microbial communities from East Loma Ridge, Irvine, California - P2 T30 | ecosystem: Environmental > Terrestrial > Plant litter > Unclassified | place: USA: California... | reverse complement strand
GGCGTCTCTCATTATTATCTTATGCATGAGATCTGCTTGAGGAAATGAATGCCGCTTGTGACTTATTGGAAGAAGTAGTGTGAAACGAAATTTCAAAAGTTAACGATGAAGAGAGGACTTGAAAATTGGCTGTCGCCGTTATACAAGCGTGTCTCATCAGCTAGTGGTAGCCAGGTGTTGCTGCCACCTCATGCAAGGGAAAAACTGAACACCCCGGAGCTTACGTCGCCGTTGGGCCAACCACTTTGCAAGTTTTTGTCTTAATGTAGGCCCCAGGGTGTTCGGTTTTTCCCCTTGAATGGGGTGCTGCGGTGAAGGGAACGAATGACGTAATGCGCACTAAAACATCGTGAAAACCGCCAAGACCAACCCGTGACCGCATCTTCATTCCGTTCAAGATCTCAACCTCAACAATTTGATTCTACAAGGATAACAGTCATCCCTACGGACGCCGGCATCCGCATAACTCTCCGGAGGTCAAATCGGCTTTGCACCAATTTTGAGCTACGATAATTTTCACCAGCATTGAATGTCACGTCGTCTCTTGCGAAGTGAGAAGGCGAACAAAACAGCTTTTGAACATATCCTGAGAAAGAGGTTGGAAAATTCCTCGAAAGGAAAAAGGGCCCTCGTCTCTGTGCCATAATCCCCGAGCGAACTGACGAACCCGATCTATATACATCATGCAACAACCACCCTCCAGACGCGGCCGCCCAAACCGGCAGCCGCCTTCTTCGGAGCCATCAAGAGGCAGCCACACAGGCCGCGGCCGCGGCGACGCCAACCCCATCGCAGACCGAGGCCGAGGACGTGGAGCATACAGAGGCAGGGGACAAGGCCGCGGTCGCGGCAGACCCAACTTCAGACCCGACCCGGACAATCCCCCGGTCCCCTCTTTTACATACATCCACCCCGGAACCAGCGTCTCGATAGTCCTGAAACAAGACCAACCAACTGGCCATCAGGTCCGCGGTATCGTCGCCGACTTGCTGACGCGTGGCGACCATCCTCGAGGTGTGAAAGTACGGTTGCGCGATGGCAGAGTGGGCAGGGTGCAGAAGCTTGTCAGTGAGAGCGAAGGGCAGCAAGGCGAGGCTGTTGTTGGAGGTGCTGGGGCGGGGTTGGGTAGGGACGGAGGTATGGGAAGAGCAGGTGGGAGGATGGTTGGGGGCAGGATGGAGAGGGATATCAGGGATGAGGACGAGTATCTTTATGACGAAGAGAGGACTTGGAGACAGCCCGCTGACGTGGGACTTTTCGCAGCGTTGGAGGCGGCGGATCGAAGACATCAGGGTACGGATGCAGATGTGAGTGGGGTTGAAGTAGCGACGTGTCCAGTGTGTGGGGAGTTTGAGGGTGATGAGGCGGCGGTTGCGCACCATGTCGAGGAGCATTTTGGAGGATGAGGTACGTGGGAATGTAGGTTTTGAGGTGCTCTCTGATGTGATCTGTGATTTGTATAGACACTCTGCTATGTATATGTACATTTGTATTGAGCAACGCGTGGCTGTCTTCGCGAGGTCAGCGTCTTGCATATATGTCCTGCCTTCATATCGTTCTACTCGTTACATCTGGCAATCCAAATGTAGTCAGTACGGACCCGTGTGGTCTCGCCCATGTTCCTAACGAGACGAGCGGCCTCAAATCACGCTCAAACAGCCCCGGGATTGGCTTCTTGTTGCCGCCGGTCGCGGAGATGATAGGGACTGCCTTGATAGCCTCGCGGCGGAGAAAGCGGTTTGCGAGGCGTGCGGGGAGTGAGAGCAGGTTGACAACGCTGACGGTTGCAGCCCACTTGCCAAGCACACTGAAGATGAGATGGTGCGATGCCGTATACCTGTCGGCCCTGACGAGTCACGAGTGCCGTCTTTGGTGCAGCGTCTTCGTCGTCGTCATACTCATGCAATCGCTGGCCGTGGATACAGACCTTCGCTTCCAGTCCAGGATGGACAGCCTTTGCGCTGACATATGCCGCAAGCTTTACACCAGTCTGCTGTGCAGTCCTTGATATTTTGCCTCTTGCAATCGCTGGTCGTGAATACAGACCTTCGCCTCCAGTCCATGGCGGCATACAGCGTACGTGGTATGCCGGATTGTACGCGCATCCGACATCTGATCTCAACAGTACTAGGCAGTATCGAAGATCATGCCTAGGCCTTACGCAAGGACCCTGTGTATTTCGCGGAAACTATACAGAACGATGCAGATCATCATCATGAGAATTTACTCAACAAGGCCAGAGAGCCATCCAAGAGGCTTGCAACATTTCAACTCCCGCATCCTTCGCGAGATTCTATCCACCGCGTCTGGGAGGGTGTATCTGAGACCCTGACTTGCGAAGTGGTGACTGTGACGGCCGTTGGTGCGGGGACGGTAGCGACTGTGGTGCTTGCAGGTTCAGGTGTAATAGTGACTGCGACGGGCGCATGCACAGGGGCCCATCTGCCAAACCCTGGCACTGTGGGACGTTGATCCAGTCCAGTACTTGTGAGTAGCAGACTTCCCGCGCTCGATAACATCCGGCACGGCTTTACTGCGGGTAGGGTAGCGGCGTAGATGTCCCGAGATTCAGAGAAGAAGGCCAGAATACGATCTAGCATCACGGGGCTCGTTGGCGCTTCCAAGAGGCAGACGCTGTTAGGTTCCAAATCCCGGGAGCAAGTCAACGGCCTTGGTCACACTTACATCCAAGTGTTTCTCCGCCAGCGTCAAGATCGCATTATGGAACGTGATCTGCTTCACCGGCATCTTCTGCCCCTCGTTCCTCAGCTTGCGCTTTCCAGTAGTCGTTCTCTTGGCTCAAGGTTGCGATCACGGCTCTCAAGTGGGCTTCTTCTCCGTCTTTCGCTTCCTGCTCTTCATTGACTGCATTCTCTTGCCATAGGCCTCTCGCGGGCTCTACAACAGGCGCCTTGCGTCCCGTTACTGTCTGAGTACGTTGTGCTTATCTCTGACACAGCGGTCTCAGCGCCAAGGTCGAAGAGACCAAGAGCTTCCACGACGAATACGCCAAGAACAAAGAGGGGTGCCTGAGGAGGAAGCCCCCAAGGAGGTGACAAGAGTGTCCACGACGAATACGCCAAGAACAAAGAGGGGGAGCCTGAGGAGGAAGCCCCCAAGGAGGTGACTGAGGAAGACGCTTGAGCCTCGTTCCAGTTGGCACTGAACAAGACTCGGTCCGAGATCCCCCCCCAAATGCAACGGCGGCATGGAGCGTTGTGGCTTGGGTGTGAGGCGCTCGCGCTCCTTGACTTTGGCCTCACGGTGCTTCCTGGTGTTCTTATGTCCGTTCCAGTCCTTGGTAAGGATCTCGCGGTCGTCGGGCTCGTAGTAGGGGTTGCAAGCGACGTGCTTCCGGCGTTCCTGTGTCCGTTCCAGTCCTTGTGGCCGTCTGCGGATAATCAGAGCGAGGTAATGAGCGCGCAGCCGCGAGTCGCTGTCCAGCGTGTTCTCGTACGCGTAGCGTGCGCTGCGCAAGATAGTACCGACTTCGATCCCGCTCTGCAGGCCCTTCTTGCGCAGAGAGAGCTTCTTGAGCTCTTCGAGGCCGTAGCTCTCGGCTCGATCGTTCGCGATGGTCTGGCTTTGCGTTCGACCATGCACGATACACTGCTTAGTGGGATGTCACCTCGCCTTTGAGCGCCTTCTCTGGGATATCAAGCGTTACAAGTCGTTCGCGTTTGCTGTTGTTAGATTGTTCGTGACTCTCACCAGGTTCTCGAAAACCATCGATAAATTGGAGTGACAGAGTGATGGCTCCTTTGTTGCTGAGAGCCTGCTACAGGACATGTAGGCGATGTGCTCTTGACGTCCTTGTGGCCGTCCCAATCCGTCGGCAGGACCTGGCGGCTGCAAGACCAGTCGGAGGTGTGAGTGACGTGCTCTCTAGCTTCAGCCTCGCGATGCTTCGTGGTGGTCCAATCCTTGGTGAGGATCTGGCGGTTGCAGAGCCCACTGTATGAGCAGGAGCCAACCCGGAGATACTTCCACAGTGCGGATGAAGTCCCTTATGGCCGGCAAATCGCCCGGGAACTTACTCAAGATCGGTAAGCTTGACAGCGCTCGTGTTGTAAAGGGCTCGGAAGGCCGGTTTCCAAGCCTTTGAACCAATGTCGAGAACTCGAAGTGCTCTTTGGCTTCGGCCTCGCGGTGCTTCTTGGGATTCCTGTGGTCGCCCCAGCTCTCGGTGCTTCTCTTTGGCTTCGGCCTCGCGGTGCTTCTCTTTGGCTTCGGCCTCACGGTGCTTCTTGGGGTTCTTGTGGCCGCCCCAGTCCTCGGTGAGAACGTGGTTGCAGAGCCTGCCGTACGAGCGACATGCTCTTTGGCTTCAGCCTCACGGTGCTTCTTGGGGTTCTTGTGGTGGCCCCAGCTCTCGGTGAGGATGTGGCTGCAGAGCGGAGAACGTTGCTGAGGGCTGCGGAAGCACTCCCACATGAGACATGGCGTGTGCTGTCAGGCCACGGTGGCACAATACGAGGTGCTGGCAAGGTGAACCGCAGTACCGTTTGTATTTCCCACTGCGAGTACTTGGTTTTGGTATCGGAGTCTGGGTTGTATACCATGTTCAAAAACACAGTGGCTGATCGACAGGCCATGCTGGAGATGTAGAATTGCCCGGTGCTCCTTGATACGCGCTGGTTCTGGTCGTTGTGGTCGTCCTCCCAGTGCTCCGCGTCCTCGTGCAGTGAACGGTTATGATATCGCCGAGAGGTATGGACAGGTTGTAGACAAGTAGCAACAGCGGGCTTCTCGTTAGACCAAGTCCGGGAAACTGGACACAAGTGTCGACCCAGACTGCAGCCGTAACCGCTGCCGCGGAGGCAGCAGCGTCGCCCAGATTGTAATGTGAGGCCAGTCTCGCCCTGGTGCCCAGCAGCAACTTCATGTTCAGCCAGCTGCCGCGAAAGCTCCCATTGGCACAGGCCTAGCTCCTTGGGCATTGACACCACGCCCAGCAAGACAGATGCCTCCGTCACAACCCATGTGCTCCCATTGCCACAGACCCAAACACGCCAACACGCCAACAACGCGTCCATGCGCCTCGCATCGCGACCGCTTTGGGACATGCTCACGCGCAGACCCGCTGGCAGATGGACCGACAATGGCTGACGACGACTTTGACGACTTTTCCGACGATGACCTCAACGACCTGCCCGCCGACGCCTAGCTCCTTGGGCATTGACACCACGCCCAGCAAGACAGATGCCTCCGTCACAGCCCATGTACTCCCATGGGCGGCTAGACCGAGGAACGGCACTGGCGAGATCCGCCACGCCACCGTACGGCACTGTACGACACGCGGCTTGTAGCAGGGCCTGTCGTGTTTCTTGGCTTGGAAGGCTATGATAACCAATACACTGCTTCCGAACAGCAGACCATTGACCGATCGCAGAACTTCGTGGGCACCAGCCAATATCTGAGGTAGAGAGCCATAGTGCCTTGTAAATGGTAGTAGTCGACGACAACGAGTATCTTGACAAAGGGCTCGAGCGGAACGCCGTCGGGTATGCCCTTGACCCGAACGACCTCGTTGGCCTTTTGCGTCTCTCGGCGTTCGGATGGGGGCAACGCGCATGCACTGTTGGCATGGTCGCAGGAGCGCTACTCCAGTGTCAGTAGTTGCAGCAATGAGACAATATCAGGCGCGGGAGAGCGACTCACTCGTACCGCATCATGGCCAGTGGGTCCCTCGATCGCTCCATCGGTAGGCGAAGCTTCCAGCTGATGGTCGCAACGCTAGGAGTGACACTTCAGACTGGTAGCGATGTGTGGCTACGGTGCGGCGCCTCGGCAAGATTGGTGTACCTGGATAATCCAAAAGCGGTACTGAACGTGTGTCGTAGCATCTGAGTGAGGATTTTGATATCGGAGGACCCCAGACTGCTTGGTCTCGTAGATGACATCCCGTGTGAGGTTGTAGAGGAAGCAGACAATGGGGAGCTTGCGGGAGAGGCTGCTCTTCCTCTACAGCCAGCGGGGTTTCCTGTTATCGGTGGTTTCTTCTCGGTCTTGGGAATCGAAACCGCTGTTGCCGGCAGTCGGAGCGTGATGCCTGGGCGAGATATAGCGAGGCGGAGACGGTTGGTATCGACACGAGTGTCCACTGCGGGAGGCGCGAGTTGCTGCGAGGGCTGCACCGCAGAATCAGCCCCTCCAGACTGCAATCACACGTGTAGCGGCATGCTGGCGTAGTAGAGACTAGGGGATGGATTGTCCGAGTCGTGTGGATACGCAGGGTGTTGGTAGGGGATGTGCGTGGCGTTGGCGACAGTCTCAAGGCGCGATTGTGGGGCAGGGTCCTCGGCTGTGGCTGTGGCGGCTCGTGGCTGATGTGCCGAGGCATCTTTCTTGCAAGGCTGGAACCCAAGCCCAAGATGTTCACCCACTGTCGGCTCACCATATCCACAACAACCGTCGGGTAGGCTGTCGAACACTCGAGTTCTGCTTTCCTGATGCTCTCAACCAGTTTGAATTCCTTTGCCTGACCTCGACCAACTGCAGCGCGAGTCGCATGTCCGGATGGATGTGGAGGCTGCCATTGGCTGCACGCGGTACCGACACATTGACGCAGCAGCGCTTGCATTATTGCGTGTGCTATGAATTCATATCAAACGAGATACCAAAAGGACATGATCGACGCATTTGTAGATACGGCGACCGCCGTGATGTTGTGTTTAATCTGGTCGTCGTCGTGTTGGGGACCCAGAGACCGAGCATCACAAGACCATGCACTCGCACACCATGACCTCCTTCAATATGTTCGCGCGCTGATCGAGGGCTTGCAAAATAAAGAGGAGCGTTTGTTACATAGCCCTGAGTCGGTTGGAAAACATCGACAGCATGTATTCGAATGCCCAGTATGGTGTTGTGGTGAGGAGGTGGGAGGATGCGGGTGGGAGAGCTGGTGCCGGCGGCTCCCGCCAACCATCCCATGAGCTGGGTGCCGGAGCAATCGAGAGCTGCCGCGACTGCGACCAAGGCAGAAACCCTAACCCTAATTTTCTGTCAGAGCACCCACTGCCATGTCGAACGCGTCAAATCAATTATCGACTGCTGCATGTTGGCAAAAGGTGCTTCATCAGTACGTTGCAAAAATTCAACAGGTAGCCGCATGCATGCGTTGATGTTATAATGTTGGGATACTGGGTTGCTGTAGTCCTGGTGCTGTGCTCTAAAGTCTGAGGCGGGGGCTGAGGCCTGGCGGGCTGAGGCCTGTTGGGTGGGCTCGGGCGCAGGCTGCTGGGCATGGCGGGTAAACCTCAGAAGATATCCATGCCTCACTACCCCTGTGTCAACAACAACACGTCGTCACAGTCGATCGTCTTTGCAAAAAGCTCAATACATTGCGCATACATGTCAAGCTATATCGATCAAGTGCGACAAAAAATCACTGGCGTTGTGTCTGCGGTGCTGCTCGCGTGAGAACATAGGGCGGCATATAAGCGTCGTGCACAGCACTGCCCAGGTGTCTACGCAGATATCAACACACCAATACATTACCACGTCGACGTGATCGCTCAAGACGCAAAAAAGTTCAAAGTGACTGCATTGCAAATTCGACTGCATCGTCCGGTTTTGAGACTGGACGACAATGTTGACGTTTCTGATGTGACAGGATCACTAGGTACTGAGCACCGAGGACAGACTGCCGCGACTGCATGGCACTGGACTCCGGCATCCCCATCGTGATGAGCTACCTGGGTAGCAAGGCGGAACCACCACACCACACCATATCACCACTACGTCAACGCTGTCGAGTATGGTAAAAGATAAAGCAAAATGACTGCACAGTAAGATCGATCATGACGACCAAATTTCTCATCCTGCGACCGGATGGTGCAATGCCATAGCGTGGCTAGCTGCTGAGGACGACTGCAGCACATCACTGAGCACGAGGAGACAGTGCCGTGGACCTACCATACCAACCAAACTACATCGCCGTTGTCGACTGGGCTAAGATATAATTCAAAGTGATCGCACTTTAGTCCCAATCTTATCAAGAAAAATCGCCAACAGTCGACCAGGTCGACGTGTAAGTGCTGAGGCTGCTGGCAGTTTGCGAGGATCAATGGTTCCAGTCGCCCAACACTCACAGGCACCTTGCATCGTCGTGTCGCGCCGGTCGATCAACATTGGACATTTTCCCATGGAATTGATTCATCCTGCTCAGATGAATTCCAAGTTGCGATCATCCACGACAGACATCGATGGGATTGCATTGGGTTTGAACGTAAAGTACCAAGGGCGTCAGTTGGGGTGCGCCCCGCAGCGCTCTCTGCATCTGGGCATGCCGCCGGTGGGCTGGCTCAACCCTCGAGTACCCCGCCATCCCGCCACCCCCCACCATGCGCCTTTGCCGACGCACCCGTCCACCCACCTGCAGACGAAGCCCTATTTTCAACCAGGGACATGCCAGACACCACACGGGCGCTTCAGGACAACGAGACTACGAGCTTGAGATGATCAGCATGGCGAGACCAGCGCCAGATGAACGCAGTGCTGTCGGTTGTCCAAGCCGCCCGCGATCAAACGAATCTACACCCGCCCATGGGTACGGTGCCGACAAGCCTAACACCCCACCTACACTGCCTCACTACTTGGCGCCCTCACTACTGCAAGAGTTGTTGTCAGGACAGGGAACCTCAACTGAAGGCTTACCGGAGGATTTTCTGCGACGTCTCGTACAAAGGGGAGCAGGGGAGAGACGGCGTACAAGTGCAAGCAGCTACAATGGAGCCACACCCCGAGATGATCTTGTCAATACGCCAGCACAACCCCTACCGTGGGCATGACAATTGTGCATGAGGCACACACGGACCCGCCATGGCAGTCGGCGTCAACTACTGCATCATCATCTGCCTGCCTACAACCTCCTCCGAGCCTCCACTGGCGCCCTCCCTCGTATGTCGCATCAGGCTATATCTAGTCGTCGCGCCGCCGTTCTGGGGGTGCAAGAAAGCCCAACGATGTCAACGCGATGTCATGCTATCAGCGACGGAACGGATCATGGTACGCGAACGTCACAGTGCTTTCAATCCACATACTGCGGCCCCTACTGACGTCACCACAGTCGCATCGGTTTTGCGGACGAACCTCAGGCCCTCCACGAAAGCCCGCCGCGACACATCTCAGCCACCGCGCTACGTTCCAGTCATGCGATGCGGACCAACCCTTTCTCCACACAAAGGGTCTATGCAGGCGCAGAGACTGCTGCTGGCTCTGTGCCTGACGTCAAGTCTGAGTACGTGGAGCTAGGCTGGCACGGGCTCGGCGGTACGGCAGCTTGCGAAGTTGTAGTAGTACCTTGTCCATGGGGAGGCGCGGCGGTGTGGGGAGGTTGCAAGTACAACTTCGCACATGGCTCTCTCTTGCAAATGCAACATTCACAGACGAACCGCGTTGGCTACCTGGATGTAGTTGGGCCTACACAATGGGTAAGCTAGCCGAGCTCACCGCTGCGCTCATCGTGGGATGCTGGCTGTATCGTCCGCGGTGCCTTGGATACTGGTTCAGATGACGATGGACTGGAGGTAGGCGACGACCAGGTAAGAACCACGATACAAAATCGCTGAATTACGCTGACTCTGGCAGTTGAAGCTGCGATCCACGTCCCCCTTAGTCAAACGATAAGCCTCCGTGCTCCTTCAGTTCCAACCGCCACAACCTCTCAACCGACGATATAGACACGAGGTCGATACAAAAGGCATTGCGATCTGCTTGCCTTCCAGAGAACATGAGATCTGCTGTAGCAGTCAGCCGATGCCAGCCAAATAGTCGCGACCAAGCGCCAATAGCCACCGGTAGCCATTCGCTGCCCTCCCCGCAGCCACCCAGTGCCTCTTCCACGACACCCAGAGTCAGGACCAACATCGTGTGCGAGCACCCCGCTGCCCACAAATCTCCAAGCTGCGTAACGTCATCCTAGCGACGGCTGGAGGGCGAGGACACTCATCAGCTTATGAGGGACACATACCGTAGGCTCATACGGACCCCAAGGCCAAGGGTCGAGACCAGGGACCCGGATACACCCATGAAGTACGCATCTGCTGTACTCAATCGACAATGCAACGCGGCTTGACGTCAACAGCACGGTGGCTGTTTCGGCCGCAGGGCTTGCAGATGCCCTCGAAAGGACGCTCATCACGCTTGTTGGTACAGTCTGCCTTGTTGTGGCCGACTTGGCCGCAGATGCCCTCGAAAGGACGCTCGACACGTTCGTTGGTACAGTCTGCCTTGTTGTGGCCGACTTGGGCGCAGAGT
>Ga0265797_10012722_pt1 | contig 10260 bp, 3 predicted proteins | sample P2T30metagenome_FD_192433 | JGI IMG/M metagenome (GOLD analysis project Ga0265797, IMG submission 192433) | Plant litter microbial communities from East Loma Ridge, Irvine, California - P2 T30 | ecosystem: Environmental > Terrestrial > Plant litter > Unclassified | place: USA: California... | reverse complement strand
CTTCGACAGGGTGCCACCGTTGTTCTCGAGGTTGATGCCGATCATGGCGTTGTCCTGGATCACGAGGTTCTCGGCCGTCGCCCCGGTGTTGCCCAGGCGGATGGCGCCTCGCTCGGCGTAGGGAGTCGCGTATCCCCGGACGCCGAAGCCACGAACCGTCGTGTCGGGCGACTGCACCCAGATGGCCTGGGGCTTGTTGCTGATGCGGATCGAGTGACCGGCCGGGTCGCTGCCGATCAGCATGCGGCCGGAGCCCGGGTCGGCCGCGAAGGTGCCCGGGACGAGACGGTCGGGCGTCACCTGGGTGAGCTGCACCCCGTCGAGGAAGACCTGGTCGGGACGCGCGGCGAGCGGGAAGGACGGCGACACGAAGCGGGGGTTGTCCGCCACGTTGTCCATGACCGACGACGGGAACGCCGACCACGGGGTGCTCCACCCCGAACCCGACCGCGACCACGACGTGACCGGGACGGAGCCGTCGAGCCAGACGGCCTCGCGGGGGTAGGACTGGATCGTGACCTTCTTCTGGAAGGGCACGACGACGCTCTCGTTGTAGGTGCCGGCACGGAGGACGATCGTCGCCCCGGACTTCGCCTTGGCGACGGCTGCCGCGAGGGTGCGCAGCGGCGCCGCCTGCGTTCCGGCCGCGCCGTCGTCGCCCGACGGCGACACGACGATCGCGCCCGAGGGAACGGGGTAGGAGGCCGAGCCGACGGGGAGCGAACCCCGCGAGCCGGAGGGAGCGACCTCGGGCGCGGGAGCGGGTGCGGGTGCGGGTGCCGGAGCAGGTGCAGGCGTCGGTGTGGGAGTCGGCGTGGGCGTCGGCGTCGGCGTGGGCGCCGGCGTGGCGTCCGACGGGCTGCCGATGACGACGAGGTCGTCGAACGACGTGCTCGAGCGGGCCGTGTTGCCGGCGCTGGCGTACTGCCAGAGGCCCACGGACCCGCCCTGCGAGACACGGTCCGCCGCGGAGTCCGAGACGGCGAGCTGCCAACCCGGCTCGGCGGAACCGTCGACCCAGGCCTTGCCCTTGAGGGCGACGGCGGTCGTGCCCTCGGCCCGGAACGAGACGGCCAGGGTCGAACCCGGAGTCACGCTGGCGGGAAGGGCGACGCGGCCGAGCAGGGTCTCGCCGGACTTCTTCACCTTGGTCACCGCGAGGGCCACCTTGCCCGAGCTGCCCGACTCCAGTCGGCCTCGGTAGGCGGAGCCGTCACCCTGGCGACGGAGCTCCCAGCCCTGGTAGAAGCCGGCCTTGGTCTTCGGCAGGGAGACCGTGCCCTCGACCTCGACGTCCTTGACCGACACGCTCGCGAGGGTCGCCGTCGCGGTCGAACCGGGAGCGAGGTTCGAGATGGTGGAGGTGCCGGACCCGACCGTGAAGGACGCCTTCGACGGACCGGACCAGGTCGACCAGGCCCCTCCCTTGTCGGCGGACCCCCAACCGGTGGTCGACGTGCGCGCCGACGAGTCGGTGGCGACCGTGGTCGGGGCCGCGGAGGCGCTGGTGACCGGGACGAGGACCCCGGCCACGACGGCGAGGGCCGTCGCCAGGGCACCCACGGCGGTGCGGACGCGGACGGGCGGAGAGAGGCGGTGCTCGGGGGCGCTGGGCATCGTCACTGCTTTCATCAAGGGAAGGTGTGGGCGATCCCGCGACATGCCTCGGGGACGGAGGCTCGTGCGAGAGGAAGAACACCACGCCGTGCCCCCAGGACGGGGGCTTGCGCGGGATGGATCTGAGGGGACGGAATCTCACCCGGTCAGGACAAGAGGTGATCTTGTTACATTCACGCGTACTCCGCAAGGGGGCGTCAGCCCCCAACAAGGTGGCTCCCCCTCGGGTGTCGGCACTGTGGGGGACACCAGGACGGGGGTCGTCGAGGTCGCGGGCGTCGCCTAGAGTTCGTCCCATGACGCTGCTCCGAGCCGCCCCGTCGGCGCCGGCGGCCGGCCGTCCCGAGCGGTCCCGCGCCTCCCCCGGCGACGCGCGCGCCTGGGTCCGGGCGATCGCCGCCGCCGCGCTCGTCGTGCTCGGCATGCGCTTCACCCTGCCGCAGGGCATGCAGGCGGGTTTCGTCGTGGCCGCCCTGCTGCTGCCCGTGTGGTGGGGCTCGCTGCGGCGCCACCACTGGGGGGTCGCGTTCATGGTGGCGGGCCTCCTGGCCGTCGCGCTCGGGCTCTGGCTGGGCGTCGCCAACTCGGGGGACCACGTCTCGTCGTCGCCCTCCACGGTGCCGATGACGGTCATCCTCCTCGGCACCCTCCTCGGCGTCGGCCTCTTCTTGTGGGGAACGGAGGTCCTGACGCCCGAGCGGGCCGTCCTGTGGTTCGGCATCGGCTTGGCGTTGGGCTTCAGCACGGGCACACCGCTCTTCGCGAGCAACCCCTGGAAGTTCGGGTTCGCCCTGCCGGTGACGGTCATCGCCCTCGCCCTCGCCGCCCGGTACGGACGCCGGTGGGAACTGGCCGTCCTGCTCGCCCTGACGATCGTCGCCGCGCTCAGCGACTTCCGCTCGGCGTTCGGCCTGTTGCTCCTCGCGGCGTTGCTGGTCTTCGCCCAGCTGGCGATCGTCCGCCCGCACCGGCGCCCGTCGGCCGCCGCCGTCCTGATCGGGCTCGGCGTCCTCGGGGTCGTGGTCTTCCAACTCGGTCAGGCCCTCATCCTCGACGGCTACCTCGGCCTCGCGACCCAGTCGCGCAGCGTGGAGCAGCTCAGGGTCTCGGGCTCCCTCATCCTGGGCGGGCGCCCCGAGCTCGCGGCCACCGCCGCCCTGATGGAGCACCACCCCTGGGGCTTCGGGGCCGGCGTCGTCCCGACGGCGGGCGACATCCAGATCGCCAAAGAGGGCATGAGCAGCATCGGGTACCAACCCGACAACGGCTACGTCGAGCGGTTCATGTTCGGCGGGCACTTCGAGCTGCACTCGGTCGTCGGCGACCTCTGGGCGCAGTCGGGCGTGGTGGGGCTCGTGCTGTCCGCCGTCGTCCTCGGCATCCTCGGGGTCGGCGTCGTCCGTCGCATCGCCGAGGGCACCGCCAGCGGCATCTTGCTCTACACCGCGGCGCAGAGCAGCTGGAACCTCTTCTTCGCACCGTTCTACAGCGCGTTCCCGACCCTGGTCGTCGCCTTGGCCCTGGCATTCGTGCCGGTGGCCCGCGACGGGATCGACCGGTTCAGGGTCGGCGCCACTCCTCGACTGCCGTCATCCCGCCAGCCCACCGGCTGACGACCTCGAAGCCGGCGGTCTCGAGGACGACGTCGTCGGCGCGGGCCGTGGGCTCGTCGGCGGGCTCGACGACCCAGAGGCGGTCGACCGCGTCGAGCCTCGCCTCCGGCGAGCCGAGGGGCCAGGCCGTCCCCCGCAGGCTGTCCTGGTCGACGGGCCGGCTGCGGACCGTGACGTCGACGAGACCGTCGAAGGCATCCGGGTAGACGACGGCGACGTTGGACGTCGACCGCTCGACGACCCGAGGCGGATCGGCGTCGAGAGGCGCGAAGTAGACCCCGTCGCCGGGCCGCGCGCCCCGCTCGACCACCGCTGCCGCCTCGGACCAGTCGGTGCCGCTCTTCCCCGTGACCTGACGTTGCGACAGCCAGACCGGGACGCACAGGGCGACGATCACGGCGAGGGCGACCACCCGGGCGCCACGGTGGCGGAGTGCGGTCACGCCGACTCCGACCAGCGCCGCGCACGCCGGCGCCGCGAAGGTGAAGTAGCGGGGGTTGTAGAGCGGGCTCACCAGCAGGCTGTAGCCGACCACGACGGCGGTGGGCACGACGAGCACGGGGACGAGGACCCACAGCGGCCCGGCACGACGGCCGCGCACCCCGGCGACGATCGCAGCCGCCATCGCGATCCACCCCACGAGGGCCAGGGCCAGGGAGGCGAGCGCCCAGGGCTCGGTGGGCGACGCCGTCGAGTCCACGCGCGTGGGGGTCCCCCCGAGGAACCACTGGTTGACCACGATCCCCCGGGCGATCTGCACGAGACCCAGGTCGTTGTCGCCCAGTTGCCCCTGCTGACCGGCGGCCAGCAGCACCACCGGCGACGCCACGAGACCGCCCGCCGCGGCGGAGGCGAGCCAGGCCAGGCGGCGCCTCACCGGGACCCGACGCCAGGCGGCCACGGTCACGGCGTGGGCGACGGCCAACAGGGCGACGTAGATGTTGAGGGCGGTGCCCACCCCGACGAGGGCGGCGTACCCGATCCACCGCGCCGCGCCTCCTCGGTTCAGCGCGACGACGAGCAGGACGGTCGCCCACACGGCCACGGCCGCGCTGGGCCCGAAGGAGCGCGCCTCGATCCCCATCCAGGTGATGCGCGGCAGCACGACGGCGACCACCGCACCCGCGACGGCGGCGTCCCGGCGTCCGAGCACGACCAGCAGCCGGTGCACGCCGACGACGGCGACTCCGGCCGCGACCGCGCTCGGGAGGCGGAGAGCCACCGGGGAGGTCCCGGCGACGGTCGTCCAGACGTGCATCAGCAGGTAGTAGGCGGCGTGCACGGCGTCGATGCGTTGGACGAGGGCCCAGAGCTCGGGGAGGCTGCGGGTGGCCGCCGAGACCGTCGCGGCCTCGTCGGTCCACAGCGACACCGTCGACGAACCGACCAGCGCCACGGCGGTGCCGGCGAGACCCAGCGCCAGCGGGACGCCGATCGAGGAGGCGCGAGGTCGTCTCGAGGACGCCGTGGACCCGGCCGGGCGGGTCGTCGTCGGGGTGGTGGTCGTCATGGCCGTCCTCGTGCGTGCCGACCGCGAGCCCTCGCCTCGTGGACGAGGGAGAGGGCGACCGGACCGACGGGTCGGGTGCGGGTGGCCCGGAGTGCTGGCATGCTAGCAGCGGCCCTGGACCCCACCGGCGTCCGGCGGGACGGGCCACCCGACCGAGGAGCCACCATGTCGTCAGACGACCAGACGCCCGACCCCACACCGACGAGGTCCCGTCGGCGCCTGGTGATCGTGCTGGCCGCCGTCGCCGTGGCGCTCGCCCTCGTCGTCGCCTTCGTGGTCGTGCCCGCCGTCTCGGGCGGCGACGCCGACGAGCCCGGCGCCGCCGGACCGGGGTCGGGCTCGAGCTCGCCGACGACCGGCGAGTCGTCGGACGACGGGACGACGGCCCCGACCGACACCGTGCCTCCCGCCGCGGGGCCGGACACACCCGAGGCACCACCCGTGGGCCTCGACGAGTCGCCCGCCGTCGTGGACGGGGTGACGGTCCGGGTGAAAAGCCTCGACGCGGTCGACGGCGAGGCCGCGCTGCCCGGTGAGGTGACCGGCCCGGCCGTCCGTGCCGAACTCGAGGTGTACAACTCGTCGGCTGCTCCCGTGGACCTCTCGACCGTCGTGGTCAACCTGGCCTACGGTGTCGACCGCACACCCGCGAACACGTTCTCGACCGGGACTTCTTCGTTCCCGGCGAGCGTGGCCGCGGGCGCCACGGCCGACGGCGTCTACGTCTTCGCCGTGCCCGTCGACGGGCATTCCGACCTTCGCCTGACCTTCGACTACGCCGTCGACGTGCCGGTCGTCGTCTTCGAGGGATCGACCTCGTAATACCCCTGTACCCACAACGGGGGCCATTGTCCCCCCTTGGGGGGACCTTATAGTCGTCAAGCCATCGGTACCCGAATGCCGATGACGCCTACCCGACCCGAATGAGGCTCCCCCATGGGAAGAACCGTCTCGTCGCGCCTTCGTCTCCCCGCGATCGTCGCTGCGTCCGCCGTGCTGTTGTCCGTCCTGGTCGGAGTCCAGCCCGCCGCGGCCGACTCCGCCCCCGTCGACCCGACGTCGCCGTCGACGCCGGCGACCGTGACGGCCGACGCCTTGCCTGCTCCCCAGATCGACGGCTCGGTCTTCTCGCAGGTCATCGTGGGCAACACCGTCTACGCCGCGGGCAAGTTCACGAAGGCGCGCCCCGCCGGTGCGGCCGCGGGCGTCAACGAGGTGCCGCGGAGCTATCTCCTCGCCTACGACATCACCACCGGCGCGCTGTCGACGACCTTCGCGCCCGTCATCGACCAGCAGGTGAAGACCATCGCGGCCTCCCCCGACGGCAAGCGCATCTACATCGGTGGGGCGTTCACCAAGGTCAACGGCGCCAACAAGTACCGCCTGGCCGCACTCGACCCGACCACGGGCGCCGTCATCAGCGGCTGGAACCCGGGCACGAACGCGTCGGTCAACGCCATCGCCGCCGTGGGCCCGAACGTCTACTTCGCCGGAGCGTTCTCGAGCGTGGGCAAGGACACCCGGGTGAAGGCCGCGGCGGTCACCGCCTCGAACGGCACCAACCTGCCCTGGGCTCCCCAGATCGCGAACGGCGACGTGCTCGGCCTGGTGACCAGCCCCGACGGGTCGAAGATCGTCCTGGGCGGCTCGTTCGGGTCCGTCAACGGGTCGGCCCAGCCGGGCTACGGACTCGCCATGGTCGACTCGTCGACCGGAGCCAACCTGCCCCTCCAGGCCAACGACGTCATCCGCAACGGTGGCGGCCAGGCCGCGATCTACAGCCTGAGCGCGACCGCCAACGGGTTCTACGGTTCGGGCTACACCTTCGGCGGCGGCGGTCGGCTCGAGGGTGCCTTCAAGGCCAACTGGAACGGCGATCTGTCCTGGGTCGAGGACTGCCACGGCGACACCTACTCGGTGGCCGCCAACAGCACCGCCGTCTTCGTCGCCGGCCACCCGCACTACTGCGGCAACATCGGCGGCCAGCCGCAGACCGATCCCTGGACCTTCCAGCGTGCGATGGCCTTCAGCGACTCCGCGACCGGCACGGTCGGCAACGACCCCTACGGCTACTACAACTTCGCCGGAACCCCGGCTCCGAGCATCCTCAACTGGTTCCCCGACTTCGCCACGGGCACCTACACCGGCCTGAGCCAGGGCCCGTGGAGCGTGGCCGCGAACGACAAGTACGTCGTCTACGGCGGCGAGTTCCCCTCGGTCAACGGCAAGGCGCAGAACGGCCTCGTGCGCTTCGCGGTCTCGAGCATCGCACCGAACAAGATGGGCCCCGAGGCATCGGGCGCGCTCTTCACCCCCGACCTCGTCTCGCTGTCGTCCGGAACCGTCCGCGTCAGCTGGCAGTCCAACTGGGACAAGGACAACGCGAACCTGACCTACGCGGTGTACCGCGACGGCGACCTCACGAACCCGGTCTACACGACGACCACGGCGTCGACCTTCTGGAAGCGCCCCACCCTCGGCTTCGTCGACAAGGACCTCGCCCCCGGCAGCACCCACAGCTACCGCATCCGCGCCACCGACCCCCTCGGCAACACCGTCATCGGCGACGGCGTCAACATCACGGTGACCGCCGACAAGGTCTCGCCCTACGCCAAGCAGGTCGCTGCGGACGGCGCCACGTCGCTCTGGCGCCTCGGCGAGAAGAGCGGCTCGACCGTCTACGACTGGGTGGGCTACGACGACCAGCAGGCCCAGGCCGGCGTGACCCGCGGCGCCACCGGTCAGACCACGTCCGACCAGGACGGTGCGAGCACCTTCTCGGGCACGGACACCGGTCTCTCGTCCACGACGTCGGCCATCGCCGGCCCGCAGACCTTCACGGTCGAGGCCTGGTTCCGCACGACGTCGACCACCGGCGGAAAGATCGTCGGCTTCGGCAACAACCGCACCGGCGCCTCGAACTCGTACGACCGCCACCTCTACATGGACCCCCGGGGCCGTGTCTCGTTCGGCGTGTACCCGAACGCCAGCCGCATCATCACGAGCCCCACCGCCCTGAACGACGGCCAGTGGCACCAGGTGGTCGGCACGTTGAGCTCGGCCGGACAGTCGTTCTACGTCGACGGCAAGAAGATCGCGACGGACGCCGGGACGACCAGCGCCCAGGACTACACGGGCTACTGGCGCATCGGTGGCGACAACAACTGGGACGGTGCTCCGTACTTCCAGGGCGACATCGACGACGTGTCGGTGTACCCGAAGGCCCTGAGCCCCCAGCAGGTCGACGGCCAGTGGGTCGCCTCGGGACGCACGAGCAAGCTTCCGACCTCGCCCGCCGACGCCTACGGCGCCCGGGTGTTCCAGGACGACCCCGAGGCGTACTTCCGTCTCGACGGTGACTCGACCGCCGTCGCGACGGATTCCTCTCCCATCGGCACGGACGGCGTCTCCACCGGTGGGCTGACGACCGGCGGTCCGTCCGCGGTCGGCGGCACCGGCCGGTCGGCGACGTTCAACGGGCAGGACGCCGGCGTGGCCACCACCACCTCGTACGACACCCCGAACAACTACACGCTCGAGACCTGGTTCAACACGACGACGACCTCGGGCGGCAAGCTGATCGGCTTCGGCAACCAGCAGACCGGCTACAGCGGCAACTACGACCGCCACGTGTACATGGAGCAGGACGGTCGCCTGCAGTTCGGCAACTGGACCGGTCGGATGAACCTCGCGAGCAGCACGGCGAGCTACAACGACGGCCGTTGGCACCACGTGGTCGCCACGCAGGGCTCGGACGGCATGAAGCTCTACGTCGACGGCGCCCAGGTCGGGTCGAACCCGACCACGGCCTCGGACGGCTACCGCGGGTTCTGGCGCCTCGGCGGCGACAGCTCGTGGAACTCGGGTTCGGGCTACTGGGCCGGGAGCCTCGACGAGGCCGCGGTCTACGCCCGACCCCTCGACGCCACCACGGTCGCGCAGCACTACGCGCTCGGTGCGAACAAGCCGAACGCCGCGCCCACGGCGGCCTTCACCTCGACGCCCACCGGTCTAGGCGTCGCCTTCGACGGCCGCACCTCGGTCGACCGCGACGGGACGATCGCCTCCTACGGCTGGGACTTCGGCGACGGGAGCGCCCCGGCCAGCGGCGCCACCCCCTCGCACACCTACGCCGCGGGGGGCACCTACACCGTCACCCTCACCGTGACGGACGACCAGGGAGCCGTCGGCACGTCGACCGCCACCGTCACCGTGACGGCGCCCCGGGTGAACGCGGCACCGACCGCCTCGTTCACCTCGGTGGTCGACCACCTGGCCGTCGCCGTGGACGCGAGCACCTCGACCGACTCCGACGGGACCGTCGCGTCGTACCGTTGGGACTTCGGTGACGGCACCGTCGCCGCAACGGGTCCGACCGCGAACCACACGTACGCCGCTGCCAGCACCTACACGGTGACGCTCGTCGTGACGGACTCCGAGGGTGCCACCGGCACCTCGACGGGGACGGTCACGGTCGCCCCGGCTCCCCCGGTGAACGTGGCCCCGACGGCGTCGTTCACGAGTGCCGCCACGGGATTGGCCGTCTCGACCGACGCCACCGCGTCGACCGACCCCGACGGCACCGTCGCGGCCTACGCCTGGACGTTCGGTGACGGAGGCACGGCCACGGGCAAGACGGCCGCGCACACCTACGCGGCGGCCGGCACCTACACGGTGACCCTCACCGTGACCGACGACAAGGGCGCCACGGGCACCTCGACCGGCAGCGTGACCGTCGCGCCGATCCCGAACGCTGCTCCGACGGCCTCGTTCACGACGTCGGCCAAGGCCCTCTCGGTCTCGACCGACGGACGTGCCTCGACCGACTCCGACGGCACCGTCACGGCGTACGCCTGGGACTTCGGCGACGGAGGCACGGCGACCGGCAGCACGGCGGCCCACGACTACGCCGTCGGCGGCACCTACACCGTGACCCTCACGGTGACCGACGACAAGGGAGCCACCGCGACCCGCACCTCCACGGTGACGGTCACCGCGCCTCCCGTGGTCACGGCCGCGGTCAAGGACGGCTTCGGACGCTCGGTGACGGGCGGCTGGGGCACGGCGGAGGTCGGCGGCACCTGGGCCCGCACGGGCAGCGCGTCGCAGTACGCGGTGACCGGCGGGGTCGGCACGCAGTTCCTCGGGGCAGCGGGCTACAACACCTCGATGGCACTCACCGGCGTCAGCACGACCGACGCCGACCTGCGCACCAGCGTGAGCCTCGACAAGGCGGCCACCGGTGGCGGCACCTTCGTCTACGTGACCGGCCGCAAGGTCGCGACGAACTCGGAGTACCGCGCGACCCTGCGCTACCGCTCCGACGGACGCGCCGTCGTCGCCCTGACCGCCTTCAAGGGATCGGCCTCCGGCGTGAACCTGGTGGGCGAGACGCTCGTGCCCGGCACGATCGCCCCCGGTGCGAAGCTCAACGTCCGACTCGAGGTGAGCGGCTCGGGCACGACGACGATCCGCGCCAAGGTCTGGGCGGACGGCACCGCGGAGCCCACGGCCTGGACG
>Ga0265797_10012721_pt1 | contig 10262 bp, 9 predicted proteins | sample P2T30metagenome_FD_192433 | JGI IMG/M metagenome (GOLD analysis project Ga0265797, IMG submission 192433) | Plant litter microbial communities from East Loma Ridge, Irvine, California - P2 T30 | ecosystem: Environmental > Terrestrial > Plant litter > Unclassified | place: USA: California... | reverse complement strand
CAGCCAATTGTGTAGACACACCATACATAATGTAGCACCAATCGATGGTGCGCCACATACGTGCCGTGATATGTGAGACCTCCTCAGAGCCTGAGAGGTATCTTGCGAAAGGCTCAGCACCGGCGAAGGACATGATAAGACAAAGCGGTATCTCCACCATCAAGACTATGATGACTGAGTAAAGCGCCCAGCGAACGACGCCCCACAATTGCCGACGTGTGATTTGTAGCTTTGCAGCCCGTGAGATACCCACGATGGTCGCGCGCAACGCTCCCCATGAGTGCCCCACGAAGGTCAGTGTAGTCGCCTCAAGTGCCATTACGGGTACCATTATGAGTCCCCATCGAATGGTGGAGAGGACGCCCCAAGCAGTTGCGTAGTCGCTACCTAGTCCGGCGATGCCATGGACTAACCAAAGGTACAGGGCGTTGCGGATTGCAGATTCCGAGAAGAAGATCGCACCCGGCCTGGCGAGTGTGACAAGAGCGGGCAAGGACGGGGCTGTATCGCGGCCGGAATTATCGCTGTGAACCGGTGACTTGGGACTGACACTCGTTGTGTAGACGAAGTATGCCAGCCCCGCAAAGGCGGAAGTCAGGTTGCAAGCGAGTGAGATACCAGCCTGCATGTTCACTGTGGGCGTGATGCTTCCGACATGGAATTTAGAGATGATGATCAAGTCGAGAATGATGTTGACAGCGAACTTGACGGAACTGATGATCAATGGAACATCAGGCTTATCCAGCGCGCGAGTTGACGTTGAGATCGCATACTCCACTGCCGAACTAAATGCAGAGAACGCAGAGATGCGAATATATGTGACGCTCACTTCTCTCACCTCGACGGGAACAAAGCCTTGCGCAAAGGTGGAAGCGCCTGCGACGAAGCCGATGCTCATGATAAGTCCGAGGAGTGATTGGAATAGGATAAGAGTGTGAGTGAGCTGCAAGCGCTCACGGAAGCCACGACTGGACTTGTCACCGATGACGAGGTAAGAAGCGCGCGGAAGACCTTCGTTCAAGACTTCTGCGACTACGCCGATGTATGTGTACGTGTCTGTTGTGACTACCATGGAGGAGTCGATGTTCGCAACCCATAGCTTCGACAAGGTGCTATAGAGAGCTGGCAAGATGAAGGCGCAGATGTTGAACAAGAGCGCTCCTATGTATCTGTATACAGTCAGTGCGTCTTTCATAACATCTGCACAATATAATCATACGTATCGCGATGTAGTGACGGCTTCAGATCGACGATCGCCTGCTTCTTCCACGATAAGCGCTCGCGATCTTGTGCTCCATCGAACGCTTCATAGCGCTCATCTACCGCAGAGCCGGTAGGCGAGCTGGTAGCGACCATGTCACTGTTCTTGGAGGGAATCATCTGGTATCGATGTCGGGGACGTGATTGTAGTGTGAATTGCAAAGGATAAGTGAGAGTGGGCATGTTTGCTTATACCTAGGCAACTGCGTGGGGTAAAGGCCATACAAAGCAAGCTTGATGACAAACAATCAAGCCACACGCACATGCACGACGCCATGCACTGCATGTTCAATAAGTACAGTCAATGGGTTGTGGGATGTGAGGGTGAAAGAAGAGGCTATGCGGGACGGAGAGTGGGGGACAACAGGGCTTTGCCGCGGACCCTGATCCTTACCGATGTACAGGATGGTCCGCGGAAGTACAAGCCGCAATGTGATGGAGTGTTTGATTGGGCAGGTTGAAAGCAAGTTGCAATGAACGCTGTGCGAAGGATTTACATTGGCTCGCTTCCTGAGAGACGTCAGTGTTAACCTTGCTCATACTTGAGGATATATGCGTTCGTGACTGATAGCTAAGTGCTATCGAATTAAAGATGGGGAAAACTCGCGCTTGGGGACTTCGTCTTCGGCTAAGACTTTCTTCGGCCTCAGCAGAGTACGAAATACTCGCTAACCAATGTCCTCTTTCTATGCAAAGGGTCGGTGTTAGTTTCCGCATCCGCTGCTGTGCATGCTTGGTCAGAATCGTCCACCACTTCATGACTGTAGTAGCTGCCGTCCATCCACCCATCCACATAACATTCGCTAACCAATCTCCAACGTATACCGCTATCGCTGTGCGCTTTTCGTATCACAAATGGTACGTCGCCCCCGTCGAAAATGACCACTAGGTCATCGACCATGACGCGGCCGAACGCCTTACCCATATAGCCTCTGGAAGTAGTGAACATGTTTGAATGGAAAGGTTCCCAAACGTAATCTCGAGGCATACAGCGGAAGTCTTTTGGTTCTGGCAACGAAGAAATTATCCGCCAAAATCGATCTCGCAGTCTTTTTGGTGTCAAGTCTTTCCTCGTGGGGTCCTGGTTGATGATCCGCTTAGCATATGCTTGGTTATTACGGTACACTTCCAGTAAGTTCGTGGTCTTGACTTGAGCCGGGTTGTCGGTCCCGAGATTGTGGAGAAGGCCGTTTGGATCTGTGAGATGTTCATCAGAGGAACTCAAGACTTCAGCTGATAGGAGGAAATCCTCTAAACTCTGATGACTGCTTCTCATACGCCTTTGCTGATGATCGGCCTCAGATGGTAGCCTATGTGGTGGCTGCCAAAAGCTGCCGATACGATCCACTATCACACCTCGGATCTGAATAGAGGCAGGTCTAATCGCTTCAGCAGAGATAGCCCGACTCTTTCCCGCAGCGTTTACTCCAAAACGCATATCAATGTGTTTATTGTTGAAATCCGGTCGATAGACAAATGATGGATATGAGCCATCTTGTCGAAGAAAATCTGCGTCGCGTAATATATTTATATTTCCATTTTCCATTTCAGACCATGTGAAATCCAGAAAGACGCCCGTGACATTGAGATTATAATTAGGAACAATCTTATGTGGTGTTCTGGCCAGTCCAAGGAGTGCGTATATCAAGTCCCGTTCATCAGTACAATTAGGACGTTGACCGTGAAAGGAGCGACAACAGTCGTACGGCGATAGCTGTGAGAAGCCAGGGTGTAACTGGCTGTACCATCTGTTACGAAAACTGAAGAGATTCGATGCTAAGGTATGACCATTCATGGACTCGCGCAGAGATAATACCAATTGCCAGAGTGAGGAATCTCCGGGTAAACAGTCTCTCAAAACCTGATACTGTGGTCTGCGATCTTCAAGGGCATTCTCCAGTGTCTTGTAATCGATGTGTTGATTACCGGCCCAAAAATGTACTTCTCGGGCAAGGACAAACTCCTGTATGATCCACAATCTAGTGAACCATTGCGTTCCAACGATATTGAACACAGCAGCCATAACACTGTCGATTGGGCCGTTAGGCTCTGCGGTTGGTCTACCATGCTCCATTGCTTCCTCATGGTCTTGCAATGTTTTCAGAGCTTCCCCGACATCCTCATTACCCAGCCACACATTGACCGTTGCTGCCGTCGCATATATGGGGCCCATATTCTTGACTTGATGGCTTTTTTCATCGTTATCAGACTGGTTGATGCAGATAGCATCCGCCCAAAGGATACGACTCCTGTCCCGGTAGCGTAGCGCCCTCAGCGCAAGAAACAGATTCTCCGTGATGCGCAACATGGTGTTACTTTCTATTTCGCGTAGAAAACATGCGGGAACGGGGCTGCCCCAAACGTAGGAGATAGCCTCAAACTCAACATCGGAATTCTCTCGGTGTATTTCGAGTATTCGACACGACAAGGCTGAGCCGGACGACCCTGGTAGAAGCTCGAGAACGCGAATTGAATCATGCGTCTGCAGCGGTTCGTGAGTGTAACGCTGGGCAGCAGGGAAGATCGCGTCGGAAGTATCCACCGAATCCGACATCTCGATAGTATGATGCTGAACGGACGACATTGTGGGGCGCTTCGACTAGAGATTGGTTGTAGAATATGCCGTTGCGTACAGCGTTCCTAGGAATCACTAGAGAGCTTTTGGCGTGTGACTATTGGCATATTCGTTTATAGATCATGAGGGACAGAATGGTTGGGCTGGGGTGGGTTGGCGATGGAGCCTGCGAAAAGCTGAAGGCTGAGGCCGCCTCTTACACACCTTGCGCAGTCATGCGTGAGGGTCGCGCATACACGCCATGCCGCACTTCTGTAATCCCTGTTCGTGAGGCAACGCAAAGCGCGATACGCCGCGGAAAAAGACCGGTGCGTCCATTTTTATAATATCCAAATCAGATGTAGCATGTAAAAGATCTACCATTTGCTGGATAACGATGGTATGGAATAAACATGCAGCGGCGAGGAGGTGCCAGGTACGCCCCCGCAGACTAGGCCCAAAACTGTCTTCGCGCTTCTCCCCACTTGCCCTAGTAGAAAATCGCTCGCCTCCAAAATAATATCACATCTGCACCAAAACAGCCTCCATGTAAAAGCGTATACGATTGGACAGATCGAAAGCAGGTTAGAGTACATGCTATCCAATCTGAAATTAGATGCAGCTCGCTTCGGTAGTGACCCTACTATCGCCTTTCTTTGAACTCGAGCACATTCGCCGAAGATGCAATAAGCATGCTAGCCAACATCCAGAGTTGCACGTACATCTTCGTCTCTGCGCCAACCTGCCGTGTTTTTACCAAGCCTAGCGTATCTTGAATGTGACATCGGGATTGTTGTCCGTTCGCTCACGCGTAGCCTGGCCGTCCATATAGCCATCGACATAGCTGTCGCAGGATATCAGCAGACCGTCAACCGCGAAAAGGAAGTACTATGCTCGAGAGACAGCGAAAACAAGACTCACCATTCTCCGATCAGAATGTACTCTCCGTCAGATACAGGCCGCAGGACATAGGGAACCTCGCCGCCATGAAAGATTGCAATGACATCTCCTACTCTCGTGTGCGCTGACACATTCGCCAACAATCCTGCATCCGTTTCTGCGATGCATCGGCTGGCTCTAGACCCCCGATACCCAAGCTCGAAGGATAGCCGCAATTCGTCCGGAAGCTCTATGAACCAGTTTAGTGATTGCGTATCCATGCGTTGAAAGGCAGAAAGCGGGCTCTCTCGACAGCGGTCCTCTAGCACGACGCGAACTAGTTTTTCTCGTCCGATTTCTGCGCTTTGCCCGTTTTGCATGATCTCAGCTATCTTTTCTGCAGAAGATATCTTGCCCAGGAGCCATCCATCGATGCAAAGTGTATACCTCTCCACTATGAACGTTGGGATCGCTGCGCTAGCTTCGTACAGTTTAGATTGCTTTGGAATAGAATCTCCAGGTACCAGCGGATAATCCTCGATATCGCGCCACCTAGGAACCCAGGAGAGTTCATAATTTGTGCGGTCGATCATTGAGAGAATTTGATACCCTCGTGAGCGCTCCATTGAGACCTTCGCAAAGCATGCCATTATGTGCACAAAATTCAAAGGGTTTTCGTCGACTTCCAACCGGGATCTCTCATCAATACTCAACAGAGGTAGTATGCTAGGTACCAGATCCATTTCGTAGGCGGTAACAGTGTTGCGAAGCATATATAACACTGCTTCCGCTTTGAACATAGGTTTGTTGAGTCGCAAAGACTCCCGCAGCTCATGCAAGTCTGAGAAATAGTTGATCGCGGATATTGTTCCCTCGTCAGGTGGTTCTTGGCAGACTTCAAGTACTTTCTCTTGAACAATATGCATAAGATCGGCCCAAGATATCTTGACTCGCGCCCATTGAATACGGACGTCGCGTGCCAGTATGAGCTCCTGTTGAATCCAGCGGCGGTGCCAGTACCTCTGAGAGTAGAGGTTCCGAAGAAACGTTCGTTGAGGTGCGTCGTCGGTGCACTCATCAGGAATCCATGCTTGTGTACTACTGGCATATCGCACGTAATCTGCCATTCGGGCGATCTGATTGTGTGTCTCCAGTCCGTTACCATGTTGAATACACATGACGTCTACCCAAAATGCGACGGGCTTTGAACTGGTTCGCAGTTTGTGCAATGCTCCAAAGAGATTCGGGCTTATCCAAACTGGTTTACCATCCACGGAAATGAGTGATAGTCCGGCCGAGTCGTATTGGCCCCAATAATAGGACAGAAAAGAATATTCTGCTCGGTTCCGTAAGTTGTCCATGACAAGAGAGCATCGGACAAGGTCTTCATGTTCCTCTGCTGGGTGTAAAATAAGTAATCGCAGGTGCCCAGGCTCAAGGGAAGGGTACAGAGACACCGGGTATCGCAGACCTTCGAAAGTGGGCTTAGGGCTATTGTCGCGGGAGCAGCCAACATCTTTGCGATAGGCTGTACTTCGAAGAATTTTACCAAATAGCTTGTTATAACGCTTCGGACCCAGGTAACTTTGTACGATGTCTTGCACATGCTGTCGCAAGCTAGAGCTGTCATCGTACATGTCAAGATCCGGAAACTCGATCAAGTTTCGTATCTTTGCTGCTAGCGCTGCGCTTGTAGCTTCCCCAGCGTATTGGGTGTCATCTTTCGCTTGAATGTAGCTTGCTAAATGTACTGGCCAAAACTGATTTGCGTACTCCAGCATGGTTTTGCTTGTGGTGAGTTGTGCTTCACCCGTCACGTCCAGGAGATAGATGAAGCAAGCCTGCGATAAATATGAACTTGCGTGACCTTTTTCGAACCAACTTGAGGCGACCCCAAAGCGTGTGCTGGTATTAAGCTGCTGTAGATATTCGTTGACCGAGAAATGTGCCATAGTAACAAAATGAGTACGGAGCTGGAGGCTCGTCTCTTCGTCTTCAGACAGCGGAGGCTCAATACGTACGAGCCCGCTCAGACAGTCTATGAGGTCAAGACACTCAAGAATCTTCTGTTGTTCGGAATCGAACGGCTCTCTCGAGGGCGGTATAATGGCGCATGCTTCCATCAAGTCCTCGACCAAAAAAGAGCGCGCGGAGAACATGATCCACTGCAATGCTTTTAGAGTTCTCCATATCAGCCCTTTCTCAACTTTGCCCAAGATACGATCGTAGAAGACATAAAGAGTCGCGGGTAGCTCTTCAAGTCGCCGTTCGAACTTAGTAAGCCGGATGCTTCTTCGTCGGGACTTAACCAGCTCATCGATGTACAGACTGGCAAGTCGGAACCTTTATATGATGTTACTTGTTGTAGAAAAAGGAACCAAAGTTTTAAGCCGACTTACATGCCCGCGGCCTTCTTCACGACTTGCGCTGTCAATCTGTTTCTTTCCTCTCTTCCGAGTCTCGTACCTTCCTCTAATCTTCTTTCAACTGCGGTACTGATGTCCCGATCAACCTCTGAGGTAGGTATTGGCATCTTCCGCCAGCCGAGTTCTGAGCGACAATATGATTGAATTCCATTATCGGGACGAGTAAAAAGGACTATCCGGATGCGAAAGTCACAGCCGGGCTTGTTTAGCCCCATCAGTCGATTTAACAACCTGGCATTCGCCGTTTGTGACTCGCATGGGACCTCGTCTAGAGCATCTATCACCAGTACGATAGACGCATTTGTCTTGGCGAATTCGTTTGACTCCAGTGTAGTCACTACGTGCAGAATAAAATCCTCAATGTCAGGTATTGTTGACGGCGACACACGGAGTTTCCTTGCCTGGACAATAGACTCAGGGATCGGTTCAGTCGAGCAAAAGTACGCTAGAATCGTGTTTGTTAAAAACTCAAAAGTATGCGTATACTTGTCGTTGAACGAGAAGATCAACGGGACGACCATGTGCTGGCTATCCTCGAGCCGCAGGGTCTTGGTAAGGTGTTGTATAACGAAAGAGCAAAGAATGCTTTTGCCGCACCCAACTGGAATAGTGTCAGCAAAATTTCCGTGGTTGTAGTACATCGCGCACATCTGTTCATGCTAGATCCAGAATGCGCATTGTGCCCCGCGCATTTTTAAACAAGGAGACAAAAGTATGGGGTGCGGCATGGAGATTTAAAGGCCTGTAGTAAATCGAATGTATGCTAACCTTCCCCTGTCAGCCAGAGACCATCTTGCGAAGAGGCGTACCACTCTGGCAGAACATTCTCGAGTAACCATCGTCCACAGCCGGGTACGCCGACCGAACTGCTAAGAATTTTGGGCTGGCTTCGTCCTTCGATCCAGTCAAGAAACAACCACGGTGCGAACCATCTCTGGATACTCTCGCGTTCAACATCTATCGCTAATCAATATTGGTGACTATCTTAAGAGTAATGGGCGGTATTACCAGGGTTGCCAAGATTGAGCTGGATATTAGACCCGATCTGCGTGATGCCGTGCTCCTTGGTCACCACGTCTCCGACGTCCTGTTGGAAAACCATTATCGTAGTGATTGATGTGTGCGTTCTGGTACGGAGATGTCTACATCGCAAGGTCCATGGCTATCGTACGTGTAAAGCAGACCATACTGTGATCTTCGAGAGGAAAAGGCCGAGAAAGCGCAACGATCGAAAGTTGAGACGGGATTAAGTTTCGCCTGTCCATCAGCTCATCGGGTTCTCGGGGATGACGTGTTCAACTTCATGCTGAGGCAGCGGCAACTGGGGGCTGCGTTTAGCCCTCATACTGCGCTGATACTTGATTCGTTAACTTACGCCCGTATGCAGCCACAGCAGGGGCTGCGTCAATCCCAGCGACAGTAAATGATCCAATAGGAGCGAGGACTTGTTCACCGGAAATTTCTCGTAATTTTGGTCCGAGCTGGATATTCAGCTCATCGCTGTTCCTGTGCCGTAATAAGCAGCTTTGATTACGCCCGTATGAGCTTGCTTACACAACAGCACTACAAGTCTGGATAGAAGACATGCGCACCCTTCTGGCTTAGCAGTTCCAGGATCTAAATCACAGATCAGACAGTCCCCGGAATCATGTCTGTGATCGGAGAAGCAGCCGCAATCATCGGCATCACTGATGTTGCTATCAAGAGCATCAGAGGCCTCTACGACTTTCTCCGAGCAATCGACGATGCACCTAGAGACATCGCACTTATTCGCGTCGATGTAAAAGACGTACAAGCTAAACTTTCGGGCTTGGAGTTCTTGTCCAACGCTGACGCTAGAACGGTGGATGAAGTCAAAGAGACCGGCATTGCGAAGGTGATCAACGACTGCGGGACACAATGCGACAAGTTCGAGAAGCTGGTTGGGAAGTGGATCAAGCATGACGACAAGAGCTGGAGAGATAAAGCCCGAGTAGCCTTGAACCAGTCTAGGATACAGAAGTACAAAGCGGTGTTGTGGTCAGCGGCAAGAGAACTTGACTCGGCGGTGGGCATTCTGACGCTGTGAGTCCAAGTCGCATCCACAAGCATGATGGAAGCTAATCTCCCTGGTAGAAGGATCAACGTGTCGAACCGATCGCCGGAACAGCAGGCTGCTTCGATGAACCAGCTGAAGGAAGCAATGGTATCGTGGGCAGTGGAGGCCGATGCAAGGCGCAATGACGTACCGCCGCGTTTGGTTGCAATCGCCGAATCCGACGAAGATGAGGCGGAGTACGTACAAAAGGAGTTGAAAGCGGGCGATACTGCCCTGGAAGAATTCTTACAACGCTGCAAGACTACTGCGTCCCATCTTCAAGCGGTCAAGTTAGACCAGCAGATCGGGGACATCCACACCGGAGAAGAAGCCTATGCGCAGGTAGGGATGCCAAAAGAATCGGTGGAGAAGGTGAGCCGACATCACGTCGGGGATGTTACGACAGAGAAGAAAGGCAGATCCCAGATTGGCATCTGGTAGGCCAGGCCTCGATGCTGGCAGTACAGGCGGGGTTGGTGTTGGCGTGAGAAACCAGGAGATGAATTCACGGCTACGCGCTGCGCGTGTCCGCCCCGCACTAGGCCCAATCAACGACGCGCGCCCTCCACGTGGGCATCTCATCATACACATGTTTCCATGAACCAGCATGGCGACCTTTAAAATCAATATACATGAGCTTTCGAGCCGACATGCGAAGCGATGCAATCTGTGAGCAATCGTCAGTCTCCACCAATCTACGCGGACACCGTCGTCATGTCGTGAGCATCCCTTAACCCAACGCGGTTGCCCTAAGAATGCCAACACTCGCAGCCTCAGCTCCAGGAAACAAGGCTGGAATAAGCTATGCACTATGGCCTGACCAATCTAGCAAGCGCTCCTGGGAGATTTCCGGGTTCACTCAACCGTATCAAAGGATAGCACTGCTACCCGGATACCGCTTATATCACTTCCCCATCTCGAGATGCTGAACGTCCCATCCCTCTACCGCAAACAACCCTCGCAACCACCCACTCCTTCAGCACCTTCCTCCGAAATTTCCACAACCCCAAATCCCTCCCCGGACCCCAATCTCGGTCTAAACCACAAAACCCACACCCTCCCCTCC
>Ga0265797_10012720_pt1 | contig 10262 bp, 3 predicted proteins | sample P2T30metagenome_FD_192433 | JGI IMG/M metagenome (GOLD analysis project Ga0265797, IMG submission 192433) | Plant litter microbial communities from East Loma Ridge, Irvine, California - P2 T30 | ecosystem: Environmental > Terrestrial > Plant litter > Unclassified | place: USA: California... | reverse complement strand
CGTTATGTAAAGATGTTCCGCACGGCCCTCCGCAATCAAAGCGTCAGATCTTCGGATCAGTGTCGAGGCTTGGCGCTTGCGATACCGGAGATAGCCGCATTGTCGTTGTCTGCTTCACTGCGTTTGTCGCCTGTTGAGTTGTCAGGAGCCAAAATCGCGCTCGTATGATGTGACGTATCGTCTTCAGTCACCGCAACACGCAGGGTGCCACAAACGGCTTTCGTCGGCTCAATGCTTTCCATCAATCAGAACTATAACGACAGCCACGCGTAATGCCAGCGCGACTTCAAGTCTAAGCCATCAAGATATAGGCTATGGAGGGTTACGCTATGACACTGTGCCAAGAACGTATCAAGAAACAACCGCTGCGCCTGGCATGATTGCAAGCTCGTCGGCCTGTCATCGGAAGAAGGTTCCGCGGAAGAATCGCATTTGTCGAAGGACGGCCTTCGAGAATAATCTTCCTTCCAATCTCATGCATGATCACCAGCCGCCGTGATCTTACTCAAACAAATTCAAAGTAAGACACCCTTCTCCATGAAGCTTATTCAACATTCGAGAACGGTGAAATGCTGGAGCGTTTTCACGTGTAACGACAGTTTGACTCGAGAAGCTTAGGCCTTTTCTCCAGGCCTAGCGTATAAAAGCTCAACTCTAAATTGTCGTTAAGGTTCTGTAACGAGCCGCATGACGTCTCCCGAGCATCCCCACGTGGGACCATGCACTTTTTAGTACTGTATTGCGAACCTTGAACCTTGTATGTACCTACCTCACACTGCAATGCGATATCTGATCTGCCCTACTTGGCCCACTCCCCAGGCATAGACCACGATGTTGACGTCGACGTCTAAAAATGCATCAGGATTCACAAGGGTTTTGATGAACGATGATCCGGTGGCATTGAAAAGCAGTGCGGGCCATTGGTTTGGAGATCACTAGGGTGGTAATTATGAATCGATTGATGAAGCTACTGTATCAGAAACCGGAGTGCCAGGACCGTGAACACCTTCTTTCCCCCATCCGATCACACGCTCTCTACATCGCGCTGACTCTAGTTGGCCTCAGCGCCCTGAGCACCACACTTGTTCTCGCAGTAGTAGGTGAACTATGACAAGATGAGTTAGTGATTGCAGTTTGCCACGCCAGATTGCTAGCATTACCTCGTCGCCACCAATGTGCCAGTCGTTGGAGTTGCACTGAATGCCATCCTGTGTTCCGATTGTTAGCGTGTCATCGTTAGGAAGATCAGTGCTCAATACTTACGAAGTTGCAGTCAGGGCACTGGTCCCACTGCTTGTTGCCGGTGTTGCGGTTGCGGTAGTAGTCACAGGCGCACTCGGTAGCATCGAGCAGGATCTCGTAGTCCTTGGACCAAGTGTAGCTGACGCTCCAGCCAGTACCACCGACGGGTGCAGTGTGTCTGTGGTCAACACAGACGGCTGAGCTGTGCAATTTGGCAGATACGCTAGATGCGAAGTGAAGTCAATACACAATGCCGTGGATGGGACTTTCGAGCGTTGCAACATACAGAGGAGCAAGAGCCGAAGCCACAAGCAAGAGAGAGGAGAAGGCGAACATCTTGTTGGTGATGATTCGTCGTGTTTGTTTTGATGAGTTGATGCTTGAGTGTGAAGATGCTGAGTTGATTGATGAAAAACACTTTTAAGGGAGGGAGAGTCTACGATCTAATATACTGCTGGTCTGTCGACTCTGCCACAAACTCATACAAGATCGGTATGTTGTCGGCATCTCTCGCGATGTCTCTCGAAATCTCAGGGTGAGGCCGTGACACAAGCGCGTGACCTGGGATACTCGTATCTGAGTTGAAAGCGGCCTGTAATTATGGGGGTCTAAAAGTCAGATATAGTAGTGTAAATGAGGTATATCGTAGTTTCGACGAGTCCTTTTGCAATGTCGCGAGGCACGTTGCGGGAGACTCCGAATTGGCAATCTAAGAGTGGCGCGGCTCAGCCTTGGGTAATTGTAATCGACTCTCAATAACCCTGAACTGCGGAAGTCTGGGGCTTGGTAACCTTGAACCATGATAAAGTAGTAAGGCTGATTCCTTCACACGTGTCCAAGGAACAACTACGGCAAAACGAACTCTCAATCAGCAACTGATGGCCTCATGGTGATAGAGAACTATATAAAGACCCATCGTAGCTCCAGGACACAGCAATTCTCTCCACCATCACACCCAAGCCAACTCACCAACACTCGTTCAGACACGTCGCGACCAACCTTCCGCAACAATGAAGTTCGCCTCTACCCTCATCGGTTTATCTGCCTTGGCAGCATCCTCGAACGCTGCACCGACGGCGGCCGACGCTACTGATGTCAACGCGAGCAAAGGCCTTGTTGGCATCAATGGAACCAGTGAGTCGCAATAGAGCCAACATACTGCAACTATGGTGGCACTACCAGACTATGGAACAATTGTGCTAACACCTATGTAGCCGAGTACATGACCCTGGATGAATACCGCTCCAGATTGGAGGCTGTTGGAATTGCGACCAAGGCTCCAGCCCTTGACCCTTCCTGGACCGTGCTGTCCACTGACGAGGCCGAGAAGCCTGCTGCGGACAAGATTGAGGTCTCGGAAGAGGATGTGCCCCTCGAGAAGCGTCAGGCCAGCTGCGGCTGGACCAAGTCGGTTATTGTGGACAAGACCGAGGAATTCGTCGACTGGGATGTCCAAATGTCTCCTGTTGTCTGCTCTTCGTTCGGCGACACCGATATCACCGTTACCTCGGGTTACAGTGTTGCAAACCAAGTCGGCGGCAGTGCTGGACTGGACTTCACTCTCGTCAAGGATGTCCTTGGTGCCAAATTCAACGTTGACTACAGCCGCACTTACACCTCGTCGACGCTCATCGCCCACAAGTCGACTGTCTTCAGAGGCAACTGTGGTACCGTGATCACTAAGCCTATCACCACTCGTAGGTCTGGACGTGTGATGGAAGGATGCCCCGGCTCATTTAAGCAGACTGCAACTTGGTACGCCGACAGCCACCGCGAGCAGTCTTACGCTGGTGTCAAGTGGGTCGAGGGCTTCATCGACAACTGCCAGAAGCGTCAGCCGTCCGGACAGCGCTTGTCCCGCTGCAGCGGTGGCGGATACTTTGTCTAAATGATGAAGATCAGGCAGTCACAGATTCACGGGACGAACTACCCTCGCATTGCATACAAGGGTTGAGGTGCAGACAGGAAATTGGAGATCTCCGTGAGCCAGCGCAAAGTCTAAGAGGTGGTTAGTGGGTGCAGATGACAGGAGGAGACGTCGCGAGTAGAAGTTGAGGTTAACCTCTTTTTTTTTTTTTTTGAAAGGCTTTGAATTAGACAGCAGGATGCGGTGTTGCAAGTACAGTGGTAGTTGTATCTAATGGTGTTTGAGAAAAGAACGTCTTTGGTGAACTCCTCTCTTCCATCATCCAAAGGAAACCAAAGACATGCACATCTCTTTATCTGTTTCGGCACAGACACAGGCGTGCTGCTGATTAGGTTGCCTTAGCCACAATGTGACCAGGAACTGAGACGTCGTTTCAATATGCATAATAGTCGGCAGTGACGTAAGGACGTGGCCGGCTTCCGATGACGTGCGCTAAACTGTCTGGCAACACGCTATACACCATCAACCAGCGCTAGTGAGTTCTTATTTGACCTGTGAAACTTTCCGAAAGACTCAGGGATGCCGATACGTCGAGTAATGCGCTTTAGGGTTCTTGGTAATTATCGGGGTACGGAGCCGGAGTCCGCCCGAGAATCTCCATATTTATTTACGTTGACCCTTTGACCGTTTCACACTTTTCGACGATAGCAGCGGAGATATCCGGCCAAATGCATGACATCGCGTCTGAGCAAGCATGTGGCTTAACCGTGGATTCTTGCTCGGCAATCGCCCGACGGTTTGCACGTGAGCGCACGCTGTTCCATGTTTTCGTTGTAGCGGGCCATCGAATACAGTAGGCGGTGGGTTGTTTCTCGCCGCGTCAATACGAAAACCAAGCCCGGCGCCCCACCGCCTCATAACGACGTTCATCAAGGTCATGAGACAGGACGGCATGATCAGCATGACCGAGATTAGGTGACTGGTTGACAGCTACGGTAAGCTACCACAGCCATGATGAGAAGGACCGATAAGTGATACAGTTCCTTCGTAAAGATCATTCTTTCATCACGCAACAAGCTACCTAAGTAATCACGTACGCGGAGGTCTCCCCCAGCACTTCCAATGGAGAAAGAAATTGATCAACCAATCCATCGATGCAAGGAAAGCTGACGAAATAAGTGCGCACTCTACGTTGTGAGTTTGGCCGTGTGCCACACTAAAGAGCGGTAACACCAACGCATTGATCAAAGTCTTTGGCCTGGCTGTGCGAAACCGTCGACTTCGTCGTTATCGATTTTAAACATACATTCAGACAATGCTGATCTCGGCAGCTTCAGAAAGCCGTGCAAGTCCAACCGCTCAATGACATACTTGTGGATTCTGGAACCAAGATGTGAAAGAAGTGCAAGACGGGCCATATCATGTCAGTCCCGGCGACTTCAATAGTTCTCATACAGGTACCTGAACTACGCAATAGAATCGCCACAGGGCCAAATTCGATAGAAACGCAACACAACACAATCCCAAATACACGAACCACCGTCTCCACCATTGTTGAAGCCGACCAGGATGGACTCATCTCCCCAATACCCGCAATATCATCCACACCACTTCCCGCCATCGACACGGATGTCTACCCACCAAATCGCCCGTGAACCTTCCACCCGCCAATCCCCTCAATGAACATTGCGCAAAGTCCTCCATCAATCGCATAGTCTCACATCTTCTTCACTAACCAACTACCAAAGCTCTGAGCCCAGCGCTTGAGCAACTTCAATCACGCTTCCTCATCTCGACCGAGCTCCTGCTCTGACGCACCCGAAATCGAAGACCTTTGAAGAGATTCATTAAACGGCGTACCTAATCGGAGAGCAGAGCTGACAGATGAGAAAGTGCAGAATGATCGCCAACCAGGCACGCGCAGCAGTCTCGATACTTCGAGCCCAGGCACCGGTCGGGTAAGATTGGGAAGTGGTGGCCAGAGCTGGATTAAAGAGGCGATGTAAAACTTCACTTTCTCCGGATAGCAACTGCACTTTGTCGCAACGAGACCAATACCACGAACCAAGAACTGTCGTTCTCCTGTCTGTCATCAAGAACAAATTGGCACCACCAGAGATTCTCACGAAAACTTCCCATTCGCTTCTTGTACATAAAACACTGACTTCGCAGCATCCGTGTGGAATGTGACAGACTTCGCCGATCTTCCTTGCACAAGCGGAGACATAAACACAGGTCTGCCGCGCAAGTTCCGTCATTAATCCTTCCGCCATGTCAAAAAATTGCGGTACAGCTAGACTTCGCCGGCAACGACATTATTGCCATGACGGCCCCTTTACGCGTCTTCTCGAAACCTCCGAGCAAATCCCACCATCCCAGAACTGAGTCCAAAATCGCCAGACGATCCGACGATGACATTAGTAGCGCTGTCGATACACACAGGCAATGTCAGCTGGACCTGACCTCTGCAGAGGATCTCGTTTATCCTCAGAGGTCTACGCATCTACGCAGTCGATAAAGTATGCGTTTTTGACCATGCCAGAAATTGAGAGGCGCCCACGCGTAAGTCACCTCGCCCTGCTCTGATCGATGTCGATTCGTACAGCGACGCAAGCCAGCTACCGTGCCTTCGAAAGGTCCTCTGGCGCTCTCGTTTGGTGTGAAATGAAAGTCCGATGTAATTGTGCGTTTTTCATGCCGGGTCCGAGAATCAAAGATAATGTCGTAATATACACACGTCGAAGCCGCTTGTCATCGTCGAGGAGAAGCTCGATTGCGCACCCGTTGTCGAACTCGAAGTCTCAGCTTCCGAAAGTGATGTTGTGTGGGAGCTCGTCCCGTTCTTGTTGCCACAGAGTGGCGCTGCGAGCTTGACACTGGAACGAAACTTCTCACTGAGGCTTCGCGGTAGCCTTCCGCACATAAGGCCTGAAATCGGCAGTGCTCGACACCTTGATAGTATCAAGAGCGCTCAACTTCACCCACTCAGCGGTCTCGACGTACTGTTTCTCATTCGCGTCAAGACCTCTCGTGGAGATCTTGCCGCCGACATATGCACAGGCATAGTACATCAGAATGCTGTGGTAAGGCTTGTTGTCGGAATGGGTGGAGCGGAAGAGGCTCGACTCTACACCCATGACCTGCGGGTTTGCAGCGTTGATGCCGGTCTCCTCCTTCAGCTCTCTGAGGCAGGCGTTCTGAGGATCTTCGCCGAGTTTCAGGCCTCCGCCAGGGAGGTCGTAGCCGCCTTGGTTTTGTCGAAGGAGCAGAATTTGATTGTTCTTGACAACGATGGCATACGCTGCTGGTCGCCATTGGAGTTCGCTGGTGGGTACCGCGTGGTTGATGCCGTAGATGTCGGAGCAGACAACATTTTCCGGTATGGCGTTCTGCAGTTGCGGAAGAGGGAACTGTAATGGCGCGCTGGACGGTGGCGGCGCGACAGGTCCGGCCATGCCTGCCATCGTGCCAGTGACAGAGTAACCAACAGTGTTAGCTGGGTCATTGCTATTGCCATTGCCCATTTGCGCGACAGGAGCCTGATTGGGGCTGTCAGCAGCAGGACTGCCGGACTCCACCATCAAGCCTTTGAGCTTTCGGCGACGCAGAGTAGTACGGCTCAGCTCGCCTTGCTTCAGCGGGCGACCGCATCGGGGTTTGGTCTGCGTCGAGCCGGTTTCTTTCACTTTGCGGACGACGTGCTGGATGGTCGACTTTGACAAGCCCTCGGCTTTGGCGATGTTGCCCATGCTCTCGCCGTTGAGGTAGCGCTGGTAAATCGCGCCGCGATGTTCGGGCGGGATCTCAGTGCCTTTCTTACGCGAAGGCGTGCCTTCTGTGATGATAGATGCATCATCGGTCTTGATGGCAGGAGTGGCGTTGGCGTCCACGACGGGGATATCAGCAAAGCTCTCATCAACAGGAACAGGCGCGTCATCTGCTGGTGCTGGTGCGTCTAATGGTTCTGGCGCGACATCTGCATCTGGAAGCACTTGGTCTTCTGTTTGCTGTTGCGCGACTTCTTGTTGCTGGAGAGGCTCTTCTGTCTCCATCACGATCTCTTCAGCGGGATCCATGATCAAGGGCGGCACGTTGCCGAGACGCGTTTCTTATCTTGGAGTGGTTGTCGACGCGTTGGTTTATGTATGCAAACTTCTGCCGTTGAGTGTGGATATGTACAGAGATATGAGGGCGGCGCGTGGTTGAGAAGTCGTCGTGCGGTTGGAGACTTCAGCTTGCGGCGGGCTTTTGCGACGGCAACAGCGAGGCACGTGGCTGGGAGGGGGAAGCGCCAAGAGCTTGAGCAGAGATTTACGTACTCAAGCTCATGCGTTAAGGTTTGTATACGGTCAGGTCAAGCAAGATAAAATAGATGTAGACATATCTACGGTCACCATGCGAGGGCCTGTGTTGGTGAGAGGACAATGTCACAGCTAAGCATTCTTCAGAAAGCGGAATTTACAGAGCGTCAAGGCACATCTGTTACGAGCGCCAGCGACAAATGAGTCGAACATCTTTACTGGCTTGAACCTGCGATAGCGGACGAAGTGTCGGTGGGTATGGAGTGGTTCGAAGGGTCTTGATGTTATACAGGAGAGACTTGTCTGTTGAGGTAGCAGTAAGGATAGTCTGGAGCGCGCGATGGATGTTGCTAGGAGGTACTGTAATGGTTGGCTTCAGGTACCTAAGCCACTCTTCCGCGAGGGCGTTGTCTGATGCCGATGCCGCTGTTTGACTTGATATGACCTTCTTTTCTTGGTGGGAGTTGGCTTGTCGGCCGCGGTCATTATCGCCGCACAGACACGGAGTGCGGTGAGTACGGGCAGAAGTGTGGATGTTGATGCAACCTCTCGACTGTAAGTGCGGACGTGATGCAGCTAACAACACTGCCCCAGGTGTTGGTAGAGTATTCAATGCGACATAATACTAGCATCAAGCTGTGTTCATGCTCCTGATCATGGTTTATTCGCGCAAAGGTTGGTAACCAGGTACTCGAGTCCACGTACATCATTCACACATCAAGATGCCGTAACTTCGTACGCAGATTATTACGCCATGCCTCTCGAAGCTAATGCAAAGGGATCGGGAGGCGGGAGTGTTAGAGGAAAGGCTAACGATGCAGTTGTGGACATGTGAAAGGGCTTGGGGTGATGCAAGAAAGGCGGAAACGCTGCTTGTTGCCCAAGAAGTGCGGGCGCGGTAGTCACATTGTCATTATGTGACATTGATTATGCGTGCCGTGAGGTGTCTTATAGCTTGGAAACCTTATACGTCGACAACGCAGACGCACATGCAGTGACATAAGGCGTATTGGCCAACAGTGAAGACGCGGAAGCTCGAGCTGGCCGCACACGCGACACGCGCATATTATCGATTGGGCTGGCCTGCAGGGCGGCAAATGGTCAAGCGAGAGTAAGCGGCCTTGGAAGTTGTTAGTGGTAGTACTGTATGTAGCACACATAGGAGCGAGACGGCAGTCTGTTAATATTAACCCAGCAGCACGTGCCTCTATCATCAACTAGTTCGGCGTTCTAGTTCTGCAGCGAGTTGCACCCTTCTGCAAGCAAGCACACCTTCCGCCCGCGCAGTTAGTGTGCAAAGTCAAGGAGCGGTCAGCGGCAGCACGCGAGAAATAGCCACGCGACTTCCCTGATTGCCTGCCTGCCTGCCTGCCTGCCTGCCTGTGACCTGGCTGGCAGTCGCAGTCACGATTACATCTACCGCTACAAAAGCAAGGCTGGACTCCAGACCACCACTTTGGCGCAGAGCGCCTTGACACCCCTCCACCTCCTACGAAACACCCACCAACACCACCACCACCACCATCACCACCACCACCACCTGCGACGCCCGCAATACACACCACCACACCCCGCCGAAGCATGATCCTCCGGTTCCTCGGAGCCTCGCTCTTCCTCTTCGCCATTGTTTTCACCATCCCACTCGCCTTCGATGTCGGCGGCCGAGCGTGCGGTCTTGCCTTCAGTCTGTCACTCGCCTCGTACTACTTTTTCCTGAGCTGCCTGCGCGTTGCGACTCCCGATGACTCGAGATGGCGCCGCGCCGTCGTCAACTTCCTGGCTGGCCTGCAGACCCTCGTGATCCCGACCCTGCTCATCTTCTGCTTGAACAAGTTCAGCGTCGAGAATGCCGACGAGGCCAGCTGGGTGTCGCGCGCCTTCTACAATGCTACCAAGCCACTGCAGGAAAACATGAGCTTCAAGGACTGGGTCTTTGGTAGGGACGGACTGCTTGAGATGACAACGCTGGGAGGCTGGGACAAGATGCTGCGATACTCGACACCTGTCTTCCAGCTCGTTGAGGGATTCTGCAGTTTGCTCGTTATTCAGGCTGCTGGACAAGTCACGCGATACCTCGTCAACGGTGAAGGCGGCGACGGCTGGATGATCGGCTTGCTCGTCTTGTCTGCCAGCATACTCAGCACCTCCTTCTACTTCCTCTGGAGAATCACCACTTTCCCAGGCATCGACAGCCAGGATGCCATCCTCATCGGCATCGCAATCACTTGCGCCTTCTTCCTCTGCGCCTGGGGTATTGGCTCTGGACGCGGCAATGTCGTGGAATCCTCGCTCTTGTTTGCCTACATCACACTCTGCATTTACCAGATCTTCACCGACTACCAGCCTTCCGCTGGCGACTCTTCCATACCATTGCAGCCCTCGGCAGAAGACTTCCCACCTCTACCACCTGTTCTCATGGCATCGTACACTACAGTGCTTCAACTTCTCTCGACCCTGCCAACAGCACTGCATTCAGCGTTTGGCTTCATCATCGCGGCTGTTCAGACAATCACACCCTCCGTCATCATCTCCCTCGCCTACCGCTTGGGAGTGCTTTACTGCGCCGCGCGTATCATCCCGGCAGTACGCGAATCAGGAGCTCGTGCTCTGTCCGAGTCTCCTTCTCTGGAGGACAGCGACGGCGTGAGCGGCGCCATGGCTTTCCTGTCATACTTCAGCCCTAGCATCTTGATCGCCGTCTACACCAGCTTGCTCATGCAGCACTTTGCATCAGCCTCCGCTGACCACCCCGGTGAATGGTGGACAACTCAAGGTGGCGAAGGTGGCGGCAACGCATGGCGATGGGCGAACCTGGCTGGCACCATGGCGCTGTACGCGGTTGAGCTGTACCT
>Ga0265797_10012719_pt1 | contig 10263 bp, 8 predicted proteins | sample P2T30metagenome_FD_192433 | JGI IMG/M metagenome (GOLD analysis project Ga0265797, IMG submission 192433) | Plant litter microbial communities from East Loma Ridge, Irvine, California - P2 T30 | ecosystem: Environmental > Terrestrial > Plant litter > Unclassified | place: USA: California... | reverse complement strand
GCTTTCGCCCATTGTCCAATATTCCCCACTGCTGCCTCCCGTAGGAGTCTGGACCGTGTCTCAGTTCCAGTGTGACTGATCATCCTCTCAGACCAGTTACGGATCGTCGCCTTGGTGAGCCATTACCCCACCAACTAGCTAATCCGACCTAGGCTCATCTATTAGCGCAAGGCCCGAAGGTCCCCTGCTTTCTCCCGTAGGACGTATGCGGTATTAGCGTTCCTTTCGAAACGTTGTCCCCCACTAATAGGCAGATTCCTAGGCATTACTCACCCGTCCGCCGCTGAATCAGGGAGCAAGCTCCCGTCAACCGCTCGACTTGCATGTGTTAGGCCTGCCGCCAGCGTTCAATCTGAGCCATGATCAAACTCTTCAGTTCAATACTGCATGGGTTTTGAGAAAACCCTAAACTTGGCTCAGCAATCGCAGACTCTTCATTTAAGAAGAAAAAAACTCTCTATTACGAGTGTTTACCTGTGATGCTGATAATCTTGCGATCCTCAGTCTTAGCTCACAAGCACCCACACGAATTGCTTGATTCAATTGTTAAAGAACGTTTGGTTAAGTCTTTCGTCTCAACCGAGGCGCGCATCTTACAGCAGCCTCATTTCCTGTCAAGCTGTTTTTGAAGAACTTTTTCTTTCTTCTCAACACCTTGCAGCGCCCCACCAGATCATCTTCTCTCCAGCGGGAGGCGCATTCTACAGCGTTACAAACCGCTGTCAACACCCTCTTTACCGCCTTCGATCAAACCTGATCGAACCATCAACAGAGTCACTCAAACCACCCTGTCGATGCCGGCGCATTCTACTCGAATTCGCCGTCCGTGCAACCTTTATTTTCATCTAACTTCTTGTTTTACAAGGAGTTTTCAGATCAGGCCACGCCGGAAGTGGTGCGCATTATAGGCCGCCAGATTCCTAGGTCAACCGTTTATTTCACCTAACTGTAATAAAGCGACTTTTGGCCCCTTCTATACATAAGCAGCCTCTGCTGACAGCTATTTCAGACCCAGGCGTTTCGCCAGGCGCTGCAGATTGGCGCGGTCCACATCCAACTCGCGAGCTACCCCGGCCCAGCGGCCGGCATGGCGAGCCAATGCTTTCTCTATAAGGCGTCGCTGGTAATCATCCACCGCATCGCGCAGGCCCACGCCTGCCGCTGGCAGCTCGGCACGAGAGGCCAACACACAGCCTTCTTCTATATAGGTAGCCGGCGAGGGCTGGAGATCCAGCGCGCCGCTATCAATGGTCAGAATCTGCGGACGCTCAGCGCTGGCTGACAAAGCCTTGATCGCTGCGCGGCCAATCAAGTGTTCCAACTCTCGGACATTACCCGGCCAATCATGCTGCAACAGGGTTTGCTGAGCATCGGCAGCAAGACGCAGGCTGCGTAGCCCCAACCGCGCGCGATTGTCTTCGAGGAAGTAGCCGGCAAGCAGCAGCACATCGCGACCGCGCTCGCGCAGCGCCGGGACTTTGAGTGGATACACGCTAAGGCGGTGATACAGATCCGCTCGGAAGCGCCCGGCACGCACTTCCTCGGCCAGGTCGCGGTTGGTGGCAGCCAATACGCGCACATCGACACGATGCTCGCGGTCCGAACCCACCCGCTGTAGCTGCCCACTCTGTAGCACACGCAAGAGCTTTGACTGGACTGCCAGCGGCAACTCACCCACCTCGTCGAGAAACAGGGTGGCGCCATCGGCCACTTCGAACTTGCCGCGCCGTTCGCTTACAGCCCCCGAGAAGGCGCCACGCACGTGACCGAACAGCTCACTCTCGACCAGCGTATCCGGCAGCGCCGCGCAGTTGATGCTGACCATCGGCCGCGTAGCCCGGGATGACGCCGCGTGCAGCGCTTCCGCGACCAGTTCCTTACCCACGCCGGTCTCGCCACTGATGAGCACGGTCAGATCACTGCCGCCGACCAGCTCGATCTCCTGCAGCAGCGCCTTGTGCCTCGGGCTCTGGCCGATCATCTCCCGTGGGCGCAAGGCGTCGGCCGCCTGTTTATAGAGTTCGGCTCGGCGCTGTTCGTCCTCCACACGCCCCATCAGCAGGCTGATTCGCTCGCTGGCCGCGACAGTCGCAGCAGCAAGGCTGGCAAAAGCCTCCAGCATGCCAAGGTCAACACGGCCAAAGCTGCTCGACTGCAGCGAGTCCAGGGTCAACAACCCCCAGAGTTGCTCCTTTATATACAGCGGGCAACCCAGACAGTCGTGCACCTCTAAATGACCGTGCTGCCCTTCGAGCAAACCGTCGTAGGGGTCCGGCAGCTCGCAGTCGGCGGCAAAGCGGGTAGGCCCACGATGTTGCAGCAGCTCATGCAGACGCGGGTGCTCATTCACCTTGAAGCGTCGCCCCATGGTGTCGGGGCTGAGCCCTTCTACCGATAACGGCACCAGTACATCACCATCGAGCCTGAGCAGCGCGACGGCATCACAGGGGAACAGCTGGCGCAGCGCGGCCAGCAGTCGTCGATAGCGTTCGCCCTCCGGCAGGTCACGAGACAGGTCATCGACCAGCGGGAGCAAAGCGGCCAGCAAGGGATTCGAAGTCATAAAGACACCAAGAGAGTCATATCGACACAGACAAGCATAGGTCAAAACGACTCATAGCATAGGCAAGCCCAGTGTTCCAGCGGCCTACAGAGTTGGCACGGTATCTGTAACGAGCACAGCAGAAACTTTTCATGCCTCGCGATAGGAACCATGACCATGCTGACCAGCCAACAACGCACCATCATCAAAGCCACTGTCCCTTTACTGGAAACCGGCGGCGAAGCCCTGACCCGGCACTTCTACGCCATGATGCTCGAGGAATACCCTGAGGTACGCGTGTTGTTCAACCAGGCTCACCAGGCCAGCGGCGAACAGCAACGTGCACTGGCCAATGGCGTATTAATGTATGCGCGACACATCGATCAGCTAGAAGCCTTAGGCCCCCTGGTGGGGCGCATCGTCAACAAGCACGTGTCGCTGCAGATTCTGCCGGAGCACTACCCCATCGTTGGCAGCTGCCTGCTACGCGCCATCCGCGAAGTGCTCGGCGCAGAGATCGCCACCGACGAAGTGATCGAAGCCTGGGGCGCCGCGTATGGGCAACTGGCAGAGATCCTTATTGGTGCCGAGGAAAGCGCTTACCGTGAACACGAACAGGCGCAGGGCGGCTGGCGGGGTTCGCGAGATTTCAAGGTGACCGCGAAAACGGTTGAGAGCGAGGAAGTCACCTCGTTCCACCTGGCGCCTGTTGATGGCGGTGCGGTACTGATTCAGCAACCCGGTCAGTACATTGGCCTGCGCATGGTCATCGATGGCCAGGAGCAGCGCCGCAATTACTCGCTCTCCGCGCTCGGCAATGGCCGCGAGTACCGGATCAGCGTGAAACGTGAGGCGGGCGGCAAGGTCTCCAACTACCTGCACGACCACATCCAGATCGGTGACACCCTGGAGCTGTTCCCGCCGGCCGGCGACTTCGTGCTCACCCCGTCGGACAAGCCCCTGGCATTGATCACCGCTGGCGTGGGCATTACGCCGGCACTGGCGATGGTGGAAGCGGCGCGGGACAGCGGTCGCCCGATTCACTTCATTCACTACGCACGGCATGGCGGCGTGCACGCTTTCAAGCAGTGGATCGAAGCGCAGAGCCGTGATTATCCGCAGATCAGCTGCCGGTTCATCTACAGCGAGCCGCGCGATGGCGATCAACCGCACGCCGAGGGCATGGTCAGCCGTGAGCAGTTGGCCGAGTGGCTGCCTGCAGAGCGCGATCTGGACGCCTACTTTCTCGGCCCGAAACCTTTCATGGCCACGGTGAAGCGTCATCTGCAGGACATCGGCGTTCCCGCCGCGCAGTGCCGCTATGAGTTTTTTGGCCCGGCGGCTGAACTGGACGCGTGAATCGTTCCCTGGATGCCCCGACCATGGTCGGGGCAAACCTGAAGAATCAAATTACGCCCTGACTGCGCAGTACCGCGATCTGGCTGGTATCCAACCCCAGCACGTCGCTCAGTACCCGCTCGGTGTGCTCGCCTAACAGCGGCGGCGCCTGGCGGTATTCAACGGGGCTGGCCGACAGCCGCAGCGGACTGGCTACCTGTGGCGTACTGCCAGCGAGTGGGTGCGGGAGGTCGATCCGCAAGCCGCGGGCGATAACCTGCGGGTCGGCGAATACCTGTTCAAGATCATTGACCGGCCCACACGGCACGCCAGCGGCTTCCAGCACGCTGACCCATTCTGCAGTGGTACGGAACACGGTGACCTGACGGATCAGCGGAATCAGCTCGGCGCGGTGGGCGACGCGCTGACCATTGCTAGAGAAACGCGGGTCGCTGCTCCACTCCACGTGCCCGGCCACTTCGCAGAACTTGCGAAACTGGCTGTCGTTACCAACCGTGAGGATCAGGTCGCCATCGGCGGTCGGAAATGCCTGATACGGCACGATATTGGGGTGCGCATTGCCCAGGCGCTGTGGAGAAACACCGGTGGTCAGGTAATTCATCGCCTGATTGGCAAGGCAGGCGACCTGCACGTCGAGCAGCGCCATGTCGATGTGCTGGCCTTCGCCGGTCTTGTCGCGATGCGCCAGGGCCGCCAACACGGCAACCGTGGCATACAACCCAGTAAGGATATCGGTCAGGGCGACGCCGACCTTGACCGGGCCGTCGCCCTCCCCGCTATCAGGATGCCCGGTAAGGCTCATCAGGCCGCCGAGCCCCTGGATCATGAAGTCGTAGCCGGCCCGTTTGGCATACGGGCCGCTCTGGCCGAAGCCGGTGATGGAGCAGTAGATCAATCGCGGATTGATCGCCTTCAGGCTGGCGTAATCCAGCCCGTAGGCAGCCAGGCCACCCACCTTGAAGTTCTCGATGAGAATGTCCGACTTGCTCGCCAACTCGCGCACCAGACGCCGACCTTCCGCGTGGGTGAAGTCGAGGGTCAGCGATTGCTTGTTGCGGTTGGCCGAGAGGAAATAGGCGGCCTCGCTGGTATCTCGACCTTCGTCGTCACGCAGATAGGGCGGGCCCCAGTGGCGGGTATCGTCGCCAACGCGCGGCCGTTCGACCTTGATTACCTCAGCACCGAGGTCAGCAAGGTTCTGCCCGCACCAGGGGCCGGCGAGCACGCGGGACAAGTCGAGCACACGGAGATGGGACAGGGCACCGGACATAGAAAGCAGCCTCATAAGACGGTGACGCGAGCGTCACAGGCGGCGTTCCCACGCCGAGCATGGGAACGATCAACAATCAGAAGAACGCTTGAATGCCGGTCTGCGCGCGGCCAAGAATCAGCGCGTGCACGTCATGGGTACCCTCATAGGTGTTCACCACCTCCAGGTTGACCAGGTGGCGCGCCACGCCGAACTCGTCGCTGATGCCATTACCGCCGAGCATATCGCGGGCCATGCGCGCGACATCCAGCGCCTTGCCGCAGCTGTTGCGCTTCATGATCGAGGTGATTTCCACCGCCGCTGTGCCTTCATCCTTCATTCGCCCCAGGCGCAGACAACCTTGCAGCGCGAGGGTGATTTCAGTCTGCATGTCGGCCAGCTTTTTCTGGATCAACTGGTTGGCGGCCAGCGGGCGGCCGAACTGCTGACGGTCCAGGGTGTACTGACGTGCGGTGTGCCAGCAGGCTTCCGCTGCACCCAGCGCACCCCAGCTGATGCCGTAGCGAGCCGAATTCAGGCAGGTGAACGGGCCGCGCAGACCGCGCACATCCGGGAAGGCGTTTTCTTCGGGACAGAACACGTTGTCCATGACCACCTCGCCGGTGATCGAGGCACGCAGCCCAACCTTGCCGTGAATCGCCGGGGCGGACAGACCTTCCCAGCCCTTTTCCAGCACGAAGCCGCGAATCTCGCCAGCGTCATCCTTGGCCCAGACCACGAAGACATCCGCGATGGGCGAATTGGTTATCCACATCTTGCTGCCACTCAGGCGATAGCCGCCGTCGACCTTCTTCGCCCGGGTGATCATCGCGCCGGGGTCCGAGCCATGGTTGGGCTCGGTGAGGCCGAAGCAGCCGATGTATTCACCGGAGGCCAGCTTGGGCAGGTATTTCTGTTTGGTGGCTTCATTGCCGAACTCGAAAATCGGCACCATCACCAATGACGACTGCACGCTCATCATCGAGCGATAGCCGGAATCGATGCGCTCCACTTCACGGGCGATCAGGCCGTAACACACATAATTGAGACCGCTGCCGCCGTAGGCCTCGGGGATCGTCGCGCCGAGCAGGCCGGTTTCGCCCATCTCGCGGAAGATCGCGGGATCGGTCTTTTCATGGCGGAACGCCTCAAGAACCCGAGGTGCCAACTTGTCAGCGGCGAACTGCTCGGCGCTGTCGCGCACCATGCGTTCCTCTTCGGTGAGTTGCTGGTCCAGTAGCAGCGGGTCGATCCAGTTGAAGCTTGCCTTGGCGGCCATCGCGGATTCCTCTAGCGTGAATGGTTCTATTCGGGCTTAGCCTAGGCAGCGACAGGCCGATCGACAAACGAGTAATTCGCACGCAGTTGTGCACAAAGCTCACTCCGGGATAAGTTGATGGCCTTATTAGAGCCATCATTAGTGAGGCGTCCGCACATGCGCCGTAGAATCCCCTCCACGGCGGCACTGATCGCCTTCGAGGCCTCGGCCCGCCACCAGAGCTTCACCCGCGCTGCCGATGAATTGGCGCTGACCCAGGGCGCCATTTGCCGGCAAATCGCCGGACTGGAGGAATTCCTCGGCGTGGAGCTGTTTCGCCGCTCACGCCGTGGCGTAGTACTCACCGAAGCGGGCACCGCGTATGCCGGCAAGGTCGCCGCCCAACTCGATGCAGTGGAGCGCGACACCCTTGCGCTGATGGGCGCCCAAGGCGCGATGAGCCTGGAGCTGGCCGTGGTGCCAACGTTCGCCACCCAATGGCTGCTGCCGCGGCTAAAGGATTTTCAGTGCTTGCACCCGGAAGTCACCGTACACCTGACCAATCGCACCCGGCCGTTCCTGTTCGCCGACACCGGCTTCGACGCGGCGATCTACTTTGGCGACGGCGATTGGTCGGGTACCGATGCGCACTTCCTGATGCACGAGCACTTGATGCCCGTGTGCAGCCCTGCCCTGCTCGGCGGCCACCCCGCCAGTGCCGAACGCATCGCCGAACTGCCGTTGCTGCAACAGAGCACGCGGCCCTACGCCTGGCGCCAGTGGTTTACGGCGCAGGGGCTGAATGTTGGCCGCGACATGACCGGCCCGCGCCTGGAGCTGTTCTCGATGCTCGCCCAGGCGGCCTGCCACGAGATGGGCGTGGCGCTGATTCCACCGTTCCTGATCCAGCGCGAGCTGGCCGACGGCAGCCTGGTGGTCGCCCTCGACCGCCCGGTACCGGATCACGGCCGCGCCTATTACCTGACAGTGCCGGAACGCAAGGTCGAGTCAGCGGCGCTGAAAGCCTTCCGGGACTGGCTACTTCGAGAAGCGCGGCTATATGCAATTGACGGCTGAGCTGCCAGGGATAACTGCAGGAAACGCAAGCAGCAGCCAAGCTGGGCGGCACCCTTTTACACCGCTGCGATTGTTCGATATGACGTAGAACCCTCCTGTATGTGGTTGGCGAATTAGTACCTTGGCCTCATGTGCGGAAAGGCCTCGACGCTGTGCCGATTTCGTCATCACCCTCGCGCAAATCCTTCAAGCCGCGCCGCCCGCCTCGCGTCACGCTGTAGCCATCCAAACCGGCAGACAGGCGCAGCCCCATGAAACGCATCGAGGTTATCGATTCCCATACCGGCGGTGAGCCGACTCGTCTGGTCGTCAGCGGCTTTCCTGATCTGGGCACGGGCAGCATGGCCGAGCGCAAACAGCTGCTGGCCAGCGAGCATGACGACTGGCGCAGCGCCTGCATTCTCGAGCCGCGCGGCAGCGATGTGCTAGTCGGCGCCCTGCTTTGCGAGCCGGTCGACCCGAGCGCCTGTGCCGGGGTGATCTTCTTCAACAACACCGGTTACCTCGGCATGTGCGGCCACGGCACCATTGGCCTGGTGGTATCGCTGGCGCACATGGGCCGCATCGGCGCGGGCGTGCACAAGATCGAAACGCCAGTGGGTACGGTCGAAGCGACCCTGCACGAGGACCGCTCGGTAAGCGTGCGCAATGTGCCGTCCTACCGCTACCGTCAGGCCGTCGAACTGCACGTGCCGGGGCATGGCATGGTGGCCGGCGATATCGCCTGGGGCGGTAACTGGTTCTTTCTGATCGCCGATCACGGCCAACGCATCGCCGGCGACAACGTCGAGGCCCTCACGGCCTATACCTACGCCGTACAGAAGGCGCTGGAAGATCAGGGCATTCGTGGCGAGGACGGCGGCCTGATCGATCATATCGAGCTGTTTGCAGAAGATGAACAAGCCGAAGGCTCGCAGCCAAGCGTCGCGAGCGAAGAGGAGGCAAGGCGGGAGCTGGCGAAAAAGCGCAGTTTACTGGCTGTAAATGAGCATTTTTCGCCAGCTCCCAACGCAGCATCATCGAGCGCAGCAGCTTCGCTGCGAGCCGACAGCCGGAACTTCGTGCTGTGTCCTGGCAAGGCCTACGACCGCTCGCCCTGTGGCACCGGCACCAGCGCCAAGCTGGCCTGCCTGGCTGCCGATGGCAAACTGCAACCCGGCGAAATCTGGCGCCAGGCCAGCGTGATCGGCAGCCTGTTCGAAGGCTCCTTCGAATGGCAGGGCGACAAGGTGATCCCCACCATCCGCGGGCGCGCCAACATCAGCGCCGAGGCCACCCTGCTGCTCGAGCAGGACGACCCGTTCGCCTGGGGCATCCGCCCATGAACCCAACGCGGGTGGCGGATGTGATCGTCATCGGCGCTGGCATCATCGGCGCAGCCTGCGCCCGCGAACTGGCCCACCGCGGCCAGCAGGTGCTGGTGATCGATGCCGGCCTGCATGGTGCGACTGCCGCCGGCATGGGCCACTTGCTGGTGCTCGACGACAACCAGGCCGAACTCGACATCAGCCGCTACTCGGTGCGCCGCTGGCGCGAGCTGGGGCCGCAACTGCCGGACGACTGCGCCTACCGGAATAACGGCACCCTGTGGCTGGCCGCCAACGAGCAGGAACTGGCGGCGGCGGAAGCCAAGAGCGTCAACCTGCGTGCCGAGGGAATACGCTGCGAGATGGTGCCTGGCCACGCCTTGCAGGGGATGGAGCCGATTCTGCGTGACGGTCTGCACGGTGCCCTGCGCCTGCCGGACGACGGCATTCTCTACGCACCCAATACCGCGCGCTGGATGCTCGGCGATGCGCGCATCACCCAGCGCCGCGCGCGCGTCACCGAGCTGGACGGCAACCGCGTGCGCCTCGACGACGGCGAGTGGCTGAGCGCCGACGCCGTGGTGCTCGCCAATGGCATCCAGGCGGTAGACCTGTGCCCAGAGCTGCCCATCGCGCCGAAAAAAGGTCATTTGCTGATCACCGACCGTTACCCACATCCGGTCACTCACACCATCACCGAGCTGAGTTACCTGACCAGCGTGCACAACACCAGCGGCGCCTCAGTAGCCTGCAACATCCAGCCGCGCCCGACGGGTCAGCTGTTCATCGGCACCTCGCGGCAATTCGATAATCTGGATCCCGAAGTCGACGGCTGGCTGCTGGCCCGCATGCTCAAACATGCCGCGAGCTACGCGCCGGGCCTGGGGCAACTCAACGGCATCCGCGCGTGGGCAGGCTTTCGCGCCGCCACGCCGGATGGCATGCCGCTGATTGGCGAACACCCTGCGCAGCCCGGTCTGTGGCTGGCGGTCGGCCATGAAGGTTTGGGTGTCACCGCGGCGCCGGGCACCGCCGATTTACTGGCTGCGTTGCTGTTCAACGAGGCCGAGCCACTACCTGCGGCGGCTTATTCGCCGCGACGTTACCTGGGCCTCAGTGGAGAACCCGCGCATGCCTGATCTGCACCTCGACGGCCGCCCGCTCAGCGTAGCGCCCGGCACTACGGTCGCCGCAGCGTTGGCGCTGGGCAGCGACGGCAGCGCGCGCACCTCGGTCAGCGGCCAGCGCCGGGCGCCGCTGTGCGGCATGGGCATTTGCCAGGAATGCCGGGTGACCATCGACGGCCTGCGCCGCCTGGCCTGCCAGACTCTGTGCCGCGACGGCATGCAGGTGGAGACGCGGCCATGAGCGCACCGGCTGATGTACTGATCATCGGCGCGGGCCCGGCCGGCCTGTCGGCCGCACTGGCCGCCGCCAACGATGGCGCGCACGTGGTGCTGCTCGACGACAA
>Ga0265797_10012717_pt1 | contig 10264 bp, 5 predicted proteins | sample P2T30metagenome_FD_192433 | JGI IMG/M metagenome (GOLD analysis project Ga0265797, IMG submission 192433) | Plant litter microbial communities from East Loma Ridge, Irvine, California - P2 T30 | ecosystem: Environmental > Terrestrial > Plant litter > Unclassified | place: USA: California... | reverse complement strand
ATGAATCCACATTGCGGAAAGCCACGAACTACATGAAACCAATCTGGATTGTCGACGACGACGCATCGATCCGCTGGGTGCTGGAAAAAGCCCTGGCGCGCGAAAACCTCGAGACGCGCAGCTTCGCCAATGCCCGCGATGCGATGACCGCCTTCGAAACCGATACGCCCCAGGTGCTGGTGTCGGACATCCGCATGCCCGGCGAATCGGGCATCGACCTGCTGCAGGCGGTCAAGGAGCGCCACCCCGGCCTGCCGGTCATCATCATCACCGCTTTTTCCGACCTCGATTCGGCCGTCGCGTCGTTCCAGGGCGGCGCCTTCGACTACCTGGCGAAACCCTTCGACATCGACAAGGCCGTCAGCCTGATCCGGCGCGCGCTGGAAGAAAGCCTGCGCGAAGCCAGCGTCGAGGCGCCGCCTGCCGAAACGCCCGAAATACTCGGCCTGGCGCCGGCCATGCAGGAAGTGTTCCGCGCCATCGGCCGCCTGTCGCAGTCGAACGTCACGGTGCTCATCACCGGCGAGTCCGGCACCGGCAAGGAGCTGGTGGCCAGCGCCCTGCACAAGCACAGCCCGCGCGCGCAGCAGCCTTTCATCGCCCTGAACACGGCGGCGATCCCGAAGGACCTGCTGGAGTCGGAACTCTTCGGCCACGAGCGCGGCGCGTTTACCGGCGCCCAGGCCATGCGGCGCGGCCGCTTCGAGCAGGCCGAGAACGGCACCCTGTTCCTGGATGAAATCGGGGACATGCCATTTGACCTGCAAACCCGTCTTCTGCGCGTGCTGTCCGACGGCCACTTCTACCGCGTCGGCGGGCACCAGCCGGTGAAAGCCAACGTGCGCGTGATCGCGGCCACCCACCAGAACCTGGAACAGCGCGTGCGCGACGGCCTGTTTCGCGAAGACTTGTTCCACCGCCTGAACGTGATCCGCCTGCGCCTGCCGAGTTTGCGCGAGCGGCGCGAAGACATCCCGCTGCTGGCGCGCCACTTTTTGGTGCAGAGCGCACACCAATTGGGCGTCGAACCGAAGCGCATGAGCGACAGCGCGATGCGCTTCCTCAGCGGCCTGGAACTGCCGGGCAACGTGCGCCAGCTGGAAAACCTGTGCAACTGGATCACGGTGATGGCGCCGGGGCAGACGGTCGAGATCAAGGATTTGCCGCGCGACCTGACCCAGGGAGGGCAGGGCGCCGCTGCGCCGCTGCAGCCAGCCTATGCCGATGGCGGCATGCCGGTTCCGGCTGCGCTGGCGACGCCGCCCTCGCCGGATGGCTGGATCGGGCTGCTGGAGCTGCAGGCCGCGAGCATGCTCAGCGCCGGCCAGTTCGAGGTGATGGACACGCTCGGCAAGCAGTTCGAATCGGCGCTGATCAAGACCGCGCTGAAGCACACGCACGGGCGCAAGAACGATGCGGCGATGCGGCTGGGGATCGGGCGGAACACGATCACGCGCAAGATTGTGGAGCTGGGGATCGACGGCGCGCGGGAAGAGTAAAAGGCTGGGCCTGCGGCACCAAGTGAGGCCTTGGGCCGTGACCGTACGGTGGGCACCCCGTGCCCACGCGAAAAGCGATACATTGTTGGCCAGGTTTGAATGTTGCGGCATGCCCTGGCACGCCGCGTCTCAATGCATGTTCCGCGGCTTCAAACCTGCCAACATGATGCGTCGTTCCGCGTGGGCACGGAGTGCCCACCCTACGGGATACGCCCGTGGCATATCGTTCCGCCATCGCGCTCATCGGCGGTGTAAGCTACGGCATTCCGCTTCACCGTCCATATTTCATGCTGATCAACTGCGTCGCCTACCAGGAAGGCAAGAAACTATCCGATATCCCGGTCGAGGATATCAGCGAATACCTGAAACAACCCGAATGCTTCGTCTGGGTCGCCCTGCGCGACCCCGACCCGGCCGAACTGCTCACCATGCAGGAGGAGTTCGGCTTGCACGAGCTGGCCGTGGAAGACGCCTCGCGCGGCCACCAGCGCCCCAAGCTTGAGGAATACGGCGACTCGCTGTTCGTTGTCGTGCGCACCGTCTACCTCGACCACGAAGAGCTGTGCTCGGGCGAGGTGGCGATCTTCGTCGGCCCCAACTACGTGCTGTCGGTGCGGCGCGATTCGGCCCAGGGTTTCCTCGGCGTGCGCGCCCGCGCCGAACGCGAACCGCACCTGCTGAAAAAGGGTTCCGGCTTCGTGCTGTACGCGCTGATGGACGCCGTGGTCGACCGCTACTTCCCGATCATCGACAAGCTCGAATCCGACCTCGAATCGATCGAGGACCGCATCTTCGGCGGCAAGGGCGCCCAGCGCGACAACATCGAGCGCCTGTACGACCTGAAGCGCAACACCCTGGTGCTGCGCCACGCCGTGATGCCGCTGCTCGATGCCGTCGGGCGGCTGCACGGCGGCCGCGTGCCGCAGGTGGCCTTCGAGGCCCAGGATTATTTCCGCGACATCCACGACCACTTGCTGCGCATCGCCGGCCGCCTGGACACCATCCGCGACACCATCGCCACCGCGATCCAGGTGACCCTGTCGATGGTCGCCATCGACGAGAACGAGATCAACAAGCAGCTGGCCGCCTACGCCGCCATCTTTGCCGTGTTCACGGCCTTTGCCGGCATCTGGGGCATGAACTTCGAGTTCATGCCCGAGCTGAAATGGAAGTATGGGTATCCGGTCGCGATCGTGGTGATGATCGGGGTGAGCTACTACATGTATCGCCGCTTCAAGAAGGCTGGCTGGCTCTAGCTGCGCCCTGCAGTGGCCGCGCTGCCGCCGGTCGCCACCACGATCAGCCCGATTGCCGCCCACTGCACCGCGGTCAACACCTCGCCCAGCACGAAGAAGCCGGCCAGCGCACCCACAGCCGGCCCGGCGCTGACCAGGATGCCGAACACCTTGCGCGGCAGGCGCGACAGGGCCAGCATTTCGAGCGAGTAGGGCAGGATGCTCGACAACACCGCCACCACCAGGCCGCCCAGCAAAATCTGTGGCGCGAACAGGGCAGTGCCGGCCTGGGCCAGCCCCACCGGCACCGTGCAGATGGCCGCCACCAGCATGCCCCAGGACACGACGTGCCCGCCCTTCAAGGTGGAGACGCGCTTGCCGAACACGATGTACATGGCCCAGCAGAAGGCGGCGCCAAGCGCGGCGGCCACGCCGATCGGGTCGAGCGCGGTGGCGTTCGCGGTGGTCGGCGCCAGCAGGTACAGCCCGCCGGCCGCACAGGCCACCCAGGCGAAGTCGCGCAGGTGGCGCGAGGACAGCACCACCACCGCCAGCGGCCCGATCACCTCGATGGCAATCGCAATCCCGATCGGGATGCGTGCAAACGCGGCGTAGATGAGGAGGTTCATGAAGCCCAGCATCAGGCCATAGATGGCGACATTCGCCATGTCGGCCCGCGCCAGCGGCGCGCGCCAGGGCCGCCAGAAGGCCAGCAGCAGGATCGCCGCCAGGCCGACCCGCACGGCGGTGACGCCGGCGCTGCCGACCAGCGGGAACAGGCCCTTGGCATAGGCCGCCCCGAAGTTCACGGAGATGATGGAGCCGGCCACGGCCAGCAGCGGCGCCAGGGCGGCGCCGCTGTGTGCTGGCGTGGCCGTTTGCTGCAAGACGCTCAGTCCTGCAGTGCAGGAACCGGCACGCCCATGGCCAGCGCCACGGCTTCGGCCACGCGGATGCCGTCCACCGCCGCCGACATGATGCCGCCTGCGTAGCCCGCGCCTTCGCCGGCCGGGAACAGGCCGCGCGTGTTCAGGCTTTGCAGGTCGTCGTCGCGGCGCTTGATGCGGATCGGCGACGAGGTGCGGGTCTCGACCCCGGTCAGCACCGCGTCGTGCTTGTAGTAGCCCTTGATTTGTTTATCGAAGGCGACAAACGCTTCGCGCATGGCCGTGATCGCGTATTCCGGCAGCGACGGCGCCAGGTCGGTCAGGTGCACGGCGGGGCGGAACGAGGGCGTCACCGAACCAAATTCGGTGGACGCCACGCCCTTCACGAAGTCGCCCATCAGCTGGCCCGGCGCGTCGTAGTTGCTGCCGCCGAGGACATAGGCGCGCGCTTCGAGCTCGCGCTGGAAGGCAATGCCGGCCAGCGGGTGGCCCGGATAATCTTCCGGCGTGATGCCGACCACGATGGCGCTGTTGGCGTTGCGTTCGTTGCGTGAGTACTGGCTCATGCCGTTGGTTACCACGCGGCCTTCTTCCGACGATGCGGCCACCACGGTGCCGCCCGGGCACATGCAGAAGCTGTACACCGAGCGTCCGTTCGCGGCGTGGTGCACGATCTTGTAGTCGGCGGCGCCTAAAATCTTGTTGCCGGCGTTCGGGCCGAAGCGGCAGACGTCGATCAGCGACTGCGGGTGCTCGACGCGGAAGCCGATCGAGAACGGCTTCGCTTCCACATACACGCCGCGCTTGTACAGCATCTCGAAGGTGTCGCGCGCGCTGTGGCCAACCGCCATCACCAGGTGGTTGGTGGCGATGTGCTCGCCCGAGGCCAGCACCACGCCGCGCACCTGGCGCACGCCATTTTCTTCGCTGACGATCACATCGTCGACGCGGGTCTGGAAGCGGATTTCGCCGCCGAGCGACAAAATTTCGGCGCGCATCTGCTCGACCATCTTCACCAGGCGGAAGGTGCCAATGTGCGGTTTACTGACGTACATGATCTCTTCTGGTGCACCGGACTTCACGAATTCGGTCAGCACCTTGCGGCCGTAATGCTTCGGGTCCTTGATCTGGCTGTACAGCTTGCCGTCCGAGAAGGTGCCGGCGCCGCCTTCGCCGAACTGCACGTTCGACTCGGTATTCAGTTTGCGCTTGCGCCAGAAGCCGAAGGTGTCGACGGTGCGTTCGCGCACGACCTTGCCGCGCTCCAGCACCAGGGGATTGAGGCCCATCTGGGCCAGGATCAGGGCCACGAACAGGCCGCAGGGGCCGGTGCCGACCACCACCGGGCGCGGGGTGCCGGCCGGCGGGCGCGCGGCATCGACGAACTTGTAGCCGGTGTCCGGCGACGGCACGATGTACTGGTCTTTCTGCAGGCGCTGCAGCACCGCCGCTTCGTCCTTCACCTCGACGTCGATGGCGTAGATCAGCACGATGGCGGCTTTTTTGCGCGCGTCGTAGCTGCGTTTGAAGACGGTGAAATCGACCAGATCAATAGCCGCGATGCCGAGGCGTGTGAGGATGGCGTCGCGCAGGGCGTGGTCGGGGTGGTCGAGGGGAAGCTTGAGTTCGTTAATTCGCAGCATAGGTTTCGCGTAGGGCGCCAGCGGGGGCGGTCAAATCAATCCGCTATTTTACTTCAGCCGCGCCGGCCGATCAGCTGCCCGGGCCTTTCCGGCCCGGATAAGGCTTGCCGGTTTTGTGTCCGCGCCACACGCTTTAACTGGCGGTAGAAAAGCGGTGTGCACCTTTCTGGCATCGGGAATGCACTTTTCTGGTGCAACGCATCAATTCATTCTTTTTGCATAAGTGTTGTTTTTACACATTTCGCGTAGCGCGTTCCGTTGACACCCGGACTTTCCACATGGTTTTATGTGTGCACGGAGATAACGTTTCACTACGGATAACGCTGTTGGTGAGGGTATCCATTCTCATTCGTTTTGCATATAGAAATAGTTACACCAAAGCGGTCGGTTCCAGTCGCAATGATTTTCAAACGTAGTACCGAGGCATCCTGAAGAAAAGTTGGTCACGCGTTTGCGTGAAGGCATAGAGCGCGCCCAGGCGCGCAGGTTCGAAAGAGACATGCATTCCGTACACCTGTACGGGTGCCAATAAGAAATCAACCTTGAGAAAAGCCCGAAGGAGAAGCATTCATGACGTTTAAGTTGAAGTCGATGCCGTACGCAATTTCGGTCCTGGCCGCTACCGGCGCCCTGGCCGGCATAAGCCCGGCCATGGCCCAGGAAGCCCCGGCGCAAGCGCAGCCTATCCAGCGCGTGGTGGTCACCGGCTCGCTGATCAGCCGCGCCGACACCGAAACCCCGACCCCGGTGCAGGTGCTGACCGCGGCCGACATCCAGAAAAGCGGCAAGACCTCGGTCGCCGAACTGCTGACCGACCTGGCCGCCAACGGCGCGGGTACCCTCGGCACCGGCTTCGCCGGCGCATTCGCCAACGGCGCATCGGGCATCTCGCTGCGCGGCCTGACCGTCGGCGCCACCCTGGTGCTGATCGACGGCCACCGCATGGCGCCGTACCCGCTGTCGGACGATGCCCAGCGCTCTTTCGTCGACGTCTCCTCGATTCCCTTCGACGCCATCGAAAGCATCGAAGTCCTGAAAAGCGGCGCTTCCTCGCTGTACGGCTCGGACGCGATCGCGGGCGTGATCAACATCAAGCTCAAGAAAAACCTGAACGGCACCCGCCTGAGCGCCGAAGCCGGCGACACCCAGCACGGCGGCGGCGCCACCAAGCGCGGCTCGATCAGCACCGGTATCGGCGACCTCGAAGCCGATGGCTACAACGCCTTCATCACCGCCGAATGGCGCGACCAGAAATCGATCCGCGTGTCCCAGCGCGAGCAATACGGCTGGGCCAACCGCGACTGGCGTTCGCGCGGCGGCAACGACCTGACCCTGGGCGTGCCGACCGCCGTCAACACCGACCCCTTCCTGACCGCGGCGAGCAGCCCCTTCCTGTACAACCCGAACACCGGCGTCGACAATCCGGCCAGCTACCAGTTCCTCGACCCGAGCTGCAACTTCCAGCTGTACCGCGCCGGCGCCTGCTCGGTGCGCGACACCGACTCCTTCATCCAGCCAGCCACCGAGAACATCAACGTCCTGGTCGGCATGACCAAGAAGCTGAGCCAGGACTGGGAAATCGCCTTCAAGGGCTCGATGTTCCAGCGCAAGAGCCTGAACAACCGCGCCGCCGCGCCTGCGGTCTACAACCCGCGCAGCTTCAACGGCACCACCGTGCTGGCCAACGGCATCCTGACCCCACGCGTGGGCGCGATTGCCAGCACGCTGTTCCAGCCGGGCGCACCGGTCGGCGCGGGCGTCACCAACCAGCTCGGCGCCGCGTCGAGCCTGTACGGCTTCATTCCCGACCTCGATCCGGCCCTGACCACCAACAACAAGTCGACCAGCACCCGCTTCTCGGTCGACCTGACCGGTAGCGCCTACGGCTGGGACCTGTCGGCTGCCGCCGGCGCCACCCGCGTCAAATCGGATGCGGCCTACAGCGGCTACGTGAACCGCAACGCCCTGTACAACGCCCTGAACAACGGCACCTGGAATACGCTGGGCAACAACAATCCGGCCCTGGTCGACCAGGTCTCGCCGCGCTTCAGCAACAAGCTGGTCTCGACCCTGAACTACTTCGACCTGGTCGGTTCGCGCGAACTGATGCAGCTCGGCGCCGGCCCGCTGGCGGTTGCAGCCGGTATCCACTGGCACGAGCGCGACCAGAATGCGCCGCCGTCGCCGCTGACCGCGAACGGCCTGGTGGCCAACACCTCGGCCTTCACCATCGGCGACGAAACCAACACCGCCGCCTTTGCCGAAATCCGCGCCACCCCGATCAAGAACGTCGAAGTCGGCGTCTCGGGCCGTTACGACCACTTCGACACCTACGGCAATTCGTTCACGCCGTCGGCCAACTTCAAGTGGACCCCGATCCAGCAGGTCGGCGTGCGCGGCACCTTCGCGCGCGGCTTCCGTGCGCCGAACCCGTCGGAAGTCGGCAACGCCGGTTCCTTCTTCACGTTCAACGCGATCCGCGACCCGATCCTGTGCCCGAACGGCAGCCGTACCACCGCCGGCAACGTGCCGTCGGCCTGCTCGTTCGCGCCGCCGTACGTCCAGACCACCAATCCGGACCTGTCGCCCGAGAAATCCAAGTCGTATACCCTGGGCCTGATCGTCGAGCCGCTGCGCGGCCTGAACATGACCCTGGATTACTACAACATCAAGATCAACAACCTGATCGTGACCCAGGCCGGCAACGACCCGAGCTATGCACCAGTCTGGGTGCGCGGCCCGATCGCGCCGATCGCCATCGCCACCGGCGTCGGCACCGGCACCGCCATCGGCACCCCGGCCGCCGGCCCGATCCTGTACGCGGAATCGCCGTACATCAATGCCGGCAGCACCAAGACCCACGGCGTCGAAGCGGACGTGCGTTACCGCTGGCGCCTGGCCAACGACATGGGCGCCATCACGGCCAACCTGAGCGCGGCGCACACCTTCGGCTATGAAACCTCGGTCGCAGGCGAAACCTACCAGCTGGCAGGCACCCAGGGTCCATCGTCGGTCGGCGGTGCTACCGGCAACCCGAAAGACCGCGCCCAGTTCACCCTCGGCTACAACCGCGGCCCGCTGGACGTGACGGCCACGGTGAACTACACCAGCGGCTTCTCGACCATCGACCCAGCCCTCGGCGCACTCGATTGCAACTCGACCGCGGAAGACGTGGGCGGCCGCGCCTACTTCACCGGCCTGCCACAGCCTCTGCAGTACTGCAACGTGTCTTCGTTCACCACGACCAACCTGAACCTGCAGTACAAGTTGAGCGAGAACCTGACCCTGCGCGCAGCCCTGCTGAATCTGTTCGACAAGCAGCCACCGTATGACGTCGCCACCTACGGCAACGCCGGCGCCCAGACCTCGTACAACGCGTCGCTGCACCAGGCTGGTGCCATCGGCCGCTTCTACAGCCTGGGCCTGAACTACACCTTCTGATAAAGAGGGAGGCAGCGGCAGCGATGCCGTTGCCTGAAATACGAAGCCCCGTGGCAGTCTCCTGCCACGGGGCTTTTTTTATGGCGCTGTCACCGTTAGCTATGGATGAGCATTGAACTGCTGAGCTCATTCGCGGTCCAATCCGTATCGCCAACGATATGGGTCGACCATGAAAGCGCCTCGCTTCACGAAGTGGTTCGCAGCGCTCCCCGCGTTGAACCAGCCCCAGCGGCTGCAGGTCCTCGATGCCCTGCGGCCGGCGGCCGGGCTACACCAGGTGCTCGCGCTCATCGAGCAATGCCGGTCAGCCGGCCGCCGCTGTCCCCATTGCCAGTGCGAACGCTGGCACAGGCATGGCCACGCCAACGACCTGCAGCGCTACCGCTGCCGCGCATGCTGGCGCACCTTCAACGATCTGACCGGCACCCCATTGGCACGCCTGCGGCTAAAAGGAAAATGGCTCGATTATCTCGAGGCGCTGCGTGCGTCGCGCCCAGTGCGCGCGGCGGCGGATGAGGTCGAGGTGCACCGCAATACCGCTTTCCGCTGGCGCCATCGCTTCCTAGACCGCGCGAAGAAAAACCAGCCGGCGGCATTGCACGGCATCGTCGAGGCCGACGAGATGTTCATTCTGGAATCCCAGAAAGGCTCGCGCAAGCTCGACCGGCCGGCACGCAAACGCGGCGGTGCGGCCAGCAGGCGCGGCCTTTCACGCGAGCTCGACTGCATTCTCGTGGCACGCGACCGCAGCAGGCAGACCGTCGATGCCGTCACCGGCCGCGGCGCCGTTAGCAAAGCCCAGCTGGAGCGCCACCTGCTGCCTTTCCTGGACCGGGACGTCTTGCTGGTGACGGACGCAAACGCTGCCTATCGCGCCTTCGCCCGGGCACACGGCATTGCGCACCAGACCGTCAACGCCAGCGCCGACGAGCGCATCCGCTCCGGGACCCACGGCGCCATCCACGTACAGAACGTGAACGCCTATCATGCGCGGCTGCGCGAATGGTTATTGCCCTTCCACGGCGTTGCGTCGCGCTACCTGCCGAACTACCTGGGCTGGCGCCGGATACTCGATGGCAGCACAATCACATCTGCCGATCAATTGTTTCTTCTTACAATCGGACCCATCCACAGCTAAGGGTGACAGCGCCTTTTTTTATGGAAGAACGGTGTGCGCTACATCCCGCCCCAGATCCCCGCCAGCATCGCCATTGCCGCCAGCGCCGCCGTCTCGGTGCGCAGCACGCGCGGGCCCATGGTCAGGGGCAGGGCGCCGGCCGCAATGGCCGCATCTTCTTCCTCGGGCGAGAAACCGCCTTCCGGGCCGACCAGCAGGGTGATCGGCTGCGGCGCGTTCGCCTGCGCCCAGCCTGCCAGCGACTCGGTGCCGCGCGGGCTGAGCAGAATGCGGGGCTGCTGCGTATCCGGTGCCATGTCGATCCAGCGCCGGAACTCCGCCAGCGGCAGCAATTGCGCCAGCCGGTTGCGTCCGCTCTGTTCGGAAGCCGACTCGATCACGCCCTGCCAGTGGGCCTGGCGCTTTTCCAGGCGCTCGCCCG
>Ga0265797_10012716_pt1 | contig 10264 bp, 10 predicted proteins | sample P2T30metagenome_FD_192433 | JGI IMG/M metagenome (GOLD analysis project Ga0265797, IMG submission 192433) | Plant litter microbial communities from East Loma Ridge, Irvine, California - P2 T30 | ecosystem: Environmental > Terrestrial > Plant litter > Unclassified | place: USA: California... | reverse complement strand
GCCCGATCGAAGAAACCGCGGAAGGTTTCGCCCTGATTCTTGCCGGGCGGGAGGACGCCATCGACATTGCGCGCCTGCCAGGCGGCAAACTCGAGCGGGAAGCGCGCCGCGATCTCGCTATATAACAGGCCTTCGAAACCGCCATAGCAGCGCTCGCGCAACTGGGGATCGGTGTCGACGTGCCCGATTCCGTCACCGGCCTGCGACGATCGTGCACGCACAATGGCTTCGGCCGTCTGCCGCGCACGCGCGAGGTCGCTGGATATCACGCGGTCGATCGATTCATTCGCCAGCGCGGCGCCAAGCGCTGCCGCCTGGCGCTCGCCTTCGGCGTTGAGGGCGATATCGAGATGCCCCTGCAGCCGGCGTTCGGCGTTCCAAGCGGTTTCGCCGTGGCGGATCAGGAGGATCGTGGTCGTGCCCGCAGGCGGCTTATTCAAGGTCATGAGGTTCTCGTGCCCGAACCTCGGGGCGGTAAAAGTGGAAAGCTAGCCTGGCAGATTGGCCGCGACCTGTGGATTGAGCGTATAGGTGCCGAAAATGCGCGCCTCGTCGAGGATATGGCCCTGGATTGCCATGCGCGCGGCTTGGCCGCCGAAGCTCCCTTCGAGCGGCAGGCGCGGGATGTCGAGCGCGTATAGCGTAAATACATAGTGATGCACGCGTTCGTCGTTCCACGGCGGACAGGGACCATCGTAGCCGTAAAACTCGCCCGCCATATCGGGGTCGCCCGCGAACCAGCCGGTGTAATCGTTGACGCCATGGCGTAGCTGATGCTCGGTGCCGTTCTTGATGGTGAAGGCCACCTGCGGCCCCGGCTTGCCGTGCGGCGTGACCATGTCGGAAAACATGCCCTCGGCCAGCGACTTGAGGCAGGTCGGGATGTCGGCCAGCGCCCAATGGAAGAAGTCGACGCGGGGCAGCGAGGCCGGCACGGACTGCCCTGCCTTGTTGACGCGACTGCATTCGGAGGGCACGTCCGGGTCGTGGCAGATCAGCACCAGCGACTGGGTGCCGGCCGGTACGTCGTCCCAGGCAATATGCGGATTGCGGTTGCTCGACAGCTTGACGTGCGTGTCGGGATCGCTGACTGCGAACGCGCAGGCGGCGGGGATTTCTGCGCCGTCAATAAATGAGTCGCTCCAGATTCGCATATGGCCTCCCAGTGCTTATATTGGACTCCGGCGGCTGGCCGGGGTTTCAGCGCTGGGCACCGACCGGATCAATACGAAGCCAGAATGTGACTGGCCCGTCGTTGATGAGGGACACTTTCATGTCGGCTCCGAACACACCGGTCTCGACGATGCCATGACGTTCGCGCGCCTGGCGCACGACACCGTCGAACAGGCGGCGCGCATCGCCAGGTGCGGCCGCCGGCGTGAACGACGGCCGGGTGCCGGATTTGGTGTCGGCCGCCAGCGTGAACTGCGGCACCAGCAGCAGGCCGCCCCCGGTGTCGGCCACGCTGCGGTTCATCTTGCCGGCCTCGTCCGAGAAGACCCGGTAGCCCAGCAATTTGGTCAGCAGCAGATCAGCCTCGCGCTCGGTGTCGCCCTTTTCGGCGCACACCAGCACCATCAGGCCCGGACCGATGGCGCCGACGGTCTGGCCGTCGACGCGCACCGCCGCTTCGCTCACGCGTTGCAGCAGCCCGATCATGCGCTCAAGGTGACGCGGGCAAACTTGCGCTTGCCGACCTGCACCACGACGGTGCCGGCGGCCACTTGCAGGCCCTTGTCGCTGACCACGGCGCCGTCGATGCGCACGCCGCCCTGGTCGACCATGCGCATGGCTTCCGAAGTCGAGGCGCACAGACCGGCCGCCTTCAGCAGCTGCGGCAGGCCCAGCGGCGCGCCGGACAGCGTCACTTCGGGCACATCGTCCGGGATACCGCCCTTGGAGCGGTTGACAAAGTCGGCCAGCGCATCGTCGGCCGCCTGGACCGAGTGGAAGCGGGCCACGATCTCTTTACCCAATGCCACCTTGGCATCGCGCGGATTGGCGCCGCCGTCGATGGTCGCCTTCAGCTGGGCAATATCTTCAATCGAGCGGAACGACAGCAGATTGAAATACTTCCACATCATCTCGTCCGAGATGCTCATCAGCTTGCCGAACATGCTGTTCGGGGCTTCGGTGATACCTATATAGTTGTTCTTGGACTTCGACATCTTGTCGACGCCGTCCAGGCCTTCCAGCAGCGGCATGGTCAGGATGCACTGCGGCTCCTGGCCGTAGTCCTTCTGCAGTTCACGGCCCACCAGCAAGTTAAATTTCTGGTCTGTTCCACCCAGCTCAAGGTCCGACTCCAAAGCGACCGAATCGTAGCCCTGCATCAGCGGATACAGGAACTCATGCACGGCGATCGGGGTCCCACTCTTGTAGCGCTTGGTGAAATCGTCGCGCTCCATCATGCGGGCCACGGTGTAGCGCGAAGCGAGCTGGATCATGCCGCGTGCGCCCAGCGGGTCGCACCATTCGGAGTTGTAGCGAATCTCCGTACGGCTGGCGTCCAGCACCAGCGATGCTTGGCGGAAATACGTCATCGCGTTTTCTTCGACCTGCTCGCGGGTCAGCGGTGGGCGGGTGGCGTTGCGGCCCGATGGGTCGCCAATCATCGACGTGAAGTCGCCGATCAAAAAGATCACCTGGTGACCCAGGTCTTGCAATTGGCGCAACTTGTTCAGCACCACGGTGTGGCCGAGGTGCAAGTCCGGTGCAGTAGGATCCAGGCCCAGCTTGATGCGCAGCGGCTTGCCGGTTTGTTCAGAACGCGCAAGTTTTTGCGCAAAGTCGCTTTCGACCAACAGCTCGTCGACGCCGCGCTTGGCGATGGCGAGGGACTCGAGGACCTTGTCAGTCAGTGGCAAAGGCTTAATAGAAATTGCCGCGTTACCATGAATGGCTGCGTTTGAGGTCATAAATTCGTGTAGGAAATTGGCTAAAACGGTTGTAGGAGCGCTTCTTTTGGTATAATTCACGATCCTGTTTTCGTTTCCTGTATAAAACTTTTCAGAAACGTGAAGACATGGCCCTTGAAAGTTCAGCCGCAAATTTTAACTGATTGCATGAACCCTATACAGAAAATCACTGGTAAAAGCCTACTGGAGCTGCTGCCGAAGACCCGCAAAGCCCGCGTCCTGAGCGCCGGCGCCGTCTTCCTGAGCGTGTGCGCCTTTGGCGCCGTAGGCGTAGCCCCGATCGCACCCGATCCTTCCGACCTGCCTGTCACCTCGGTCGCGCAAAACCTGGAATTGCCAAACCTGGCCGCCCAGATTGCCGCGCTCCAGCAAGACGAGCAGCAATTCATCCACGAAGAACGCATCCGCCGCGGCGATTCGCTCGGCTCGCTCTTCACCCGCCTCGGCATCGAAGATGCACAGGCACAGAAGTTCGTTCGCTCCGACAAACTGGCCAAGCGCCTGCTGTCGCTGCAGACCGGCAAACGCATCCAGGCCGAAACCGACGAAAACGGCCTGCTGCTGTCAATGCGCGCCACCGTCACCGATGGCAAGAACGGCGAAGCACGCACGATCAGCGTCGAACGCAAGGGCGAGCAATTCGTCGCCATCGAAGCGGCGGCCGAACTCGAGCGCCGCGTCGAAATGCGTTCGCGCGAGATCAACTCCTCGCTGTACGCCGCCACTGACGACAACACCGATGGCAGCAGCATCCCTGATTCGATCGTTGGCCAGATCATCGAGATGTTCTCGACCAATATCGACTTCCGCAACGACGTCAAGCGCGGCGACCGTTTCAACGTCGTGTACGAAACCTTCTGGCTTGACGGCGAACAGGTCAAGACCGGCCGTATCCTGGCTGGTGAGTTCGTCAACCGCGGCACCAGCTACCAGTCGGTCTGGTACGAAGATCCGGTCAGCAAACAGGGGGGCTACTACTCCCTGGACGGCAAGTCGCTGAAGAAAGCCTTCCTCAAGTCGCCGCTGCAGTACTCGCGCGTCTCGTCGGGCTTCTCGATGCGCGTGCACCCGATCTCGGGCAAGTTCAAGGCGCATAAAGGTGTCGATTTCGCAGCATCCACCGGTACCCCGATTCGCGCCGTGGCTGACGCCACCGTCGATTTCTCGGGTAACGGCAATGGCTACGGCAATATGGTCGTCCTGAAGCACTGGTCGAACTACAGCACCGCCTACGCTCACATGAGCCGTATCGCTCCAGGCCTGCGCAAGGGTAGCAAGATCACCCAGGGCCAGGTCATCGGCTACGTCGGCTCGACCGGCTGGTCGACCGGCCCGCACCTGCACTATGAATTCCGCGTTGCAGGCGTGGCCAAGGATCCGAACAAGTTCAAGTCGCTGGCCCAGCAACCGCTGAACCAGGCCGAACTGGTTCGCTTCCGCATGGCAGCCGCCGAGATGAACCACCGCTTCTCGCTGATGGCGCCAAGCGGCTCGTCGATGGCAGCCCGCTAAGCAAGCAACGCCTCTGATAAAACGCCCTCCTCGCATGTCGATGCCGGAGGGCGTTTTCTTTTGTACGCCCCCATCACTCCGAGCACACCATGAGCGCACCATCCCTCTTCATCGGCCTGATGTCCGGCACCAGCCTTGACGGCGTCGACGGCGTGCTGGCCGATTTCTCGAACGGCGCGATCCAGACGCTGTCCGCCGCATTCACACCCTTCCCCGCCGAACTGCGCAGCGAACTGATGGCCCTGCAGGCGGCCAGCCACAATGAACTGGAACGCGAGGCGCTGGCCGCGAATGCCCTGGCCCTGGTCTATGCCGATTGCGTGCGCTCACTATTGCCGTCGTGCCCGGCGCCGCTGACCGCCGTCGCCGTGCACGGCCAGACCATCCGCCACCGTCCCGAACTGGGCTTTACGCGCCAGACCAATAATCCGGCCCTGCTCGCCGAGCTGACCGGCATTGACGTGATCGCCGACTTTCGCAGCCGCGACGTTGCTGCCGATGGCCAGGGTGCGCCGCTGGTGCCGGCCTTTCATGAGGCCGCCTTCGGCAAGCCGGGCACGGCGCGCGTGGTCGTGAACATCGGCGGCATCGGCAATATCAGCGTGCTGCATGGCGACGGGCGCGTGACCGGCTTCGATACCGGGCCGGGCAATGTCTTGATGGACCTGTGGATCGGTCGCCACCAGGGGCGCGCCTACGACGAGGATGGCGCCTGGGGCGCCAGTGGTGCGGTGCATCTGCCGCTGCTGGACGCCCTGCTCGACGAAGATTATTTCCGCCAGCCGGCGCCCAAGAGCACGGGCCGAGACCTGTTCCATGAACCATGGCTGGATGCAAAGCTGACGGCCTTTGCGGATGTCGCTCCGGCCGACGTGCAAGCTACACTGGTGCAACTGACCGCCGTCACGATCGCGCGCGCGATCCGCGACGAAGGCGCGGCACCGGATGCGGTCTATGTCTGCGGCGGCGGCGCCTACAACGGCGCCCTGCTGCGCGCTATCAGTGCCGAGCTGGACGGCGTGCAAGTCGAATCGACCGCAGCGCTGGGCGTGGCGCCGAACCGGGTCGAGGCGCTGGCCTTCGCCTGGCTGGGCTGGCGCTTCATCCATCGCGAACCGGGCAATCTGCCGGCCGTGACCGGTGCGCGCGGCCTGCGCATCCTCGGCGCACTATACCCGGCCTGAGGCCCGGGCGCGAAGATGACGGAATTGTCATCTGGCTGTTCGCTCCCCGTCAGGGCTGGCCCGCTAAGGTAGAGACTTGCATCGGGCACATGGGGTGCCCGATGCCATGTCACTCGGGAGAACCAGCATGCCAGACAATCACGTCATCCGCCGCATCGCCGCTGCCGCTGCGGTCACTGCACTCGCCACTGTTGGCAGCCTCTACACGGCAACGGCCGTGAACGACAACGGCGTCATCCTTGCCGACTCGAATGCCGGGCTGATCCTGTTGCGTCCCGGCAGGCAAGGGACGGCGGCGCCCGTGCTCGGCCCGATTACCGCAACCCTCCCTACCCCAGCATATCGCTCGGCAGCACGCTCGACCTCGCGGTGGGTTTCGTCGACAGTTCCGCCAGCGAAAGCCACACGGCATCGGCCAATATCAGCGACGGCTGTCCGCAGGCAGCGCCCAGCCTGCGTGAAGCCCGCGGCGTCGGCGAAGTCAATGTGCGCCACACGTTTTGCCGGGCCGGCGCGTTCATGGTCAAGGTGAAAGTTACGGACCGGGCTGGCAACGCCACCGAGGTCGCAGACCGGATCCTTGTCGTCGATCGCGGTGCGGGCGCAGGTACCGCTTCCGCGACGTCGAGCCCGTAGCGTGGGCGCTGTATCCGGCGTGACCACCTACCGGGATAGGCTCTTACTGTCCGACGCAGATGATCTTGGTGTCGTACTCGTGCGCATTGCCCTTCTTCTTGGTGGCCCACGCGATCGCCTCCTGAGCGTCGGCCACCGTCATGACGGTCGCTTTTTCCTTGTTCTTGATGAACGAGACACCTTCAAACTTGCCATCCTTGCCGCGCATGACCTTGGCGAAGACGGGAGGGCTGGCGCCGCCGTCGGCGCGTTTGTTTTGCTGGACGAGATAACGCTGGTCTGTGTTTTCCATACGAATAATGTGCAAGTAAAAGATCGAGGCCCAACCGGGCCCTGGCATGTAAACGCGAATGGCCCGCATCAGCGGGCCATTGACTGTCCAGGCCAGAACCTGGAACTGGCGTAAAACGCTTACGCCGAGAACGACGAACCGCAGCCGCAGGTCGAGGTGGCGTTCGGATTCTTGATCACGAACTGGGCGCCTTCGAGGTCGTCCTTGTAGTCGATCTCGGCGCCGACCAGGTACTGGTAGCTCATCGAGTCGATCAACAGCTGGACGCCGTTCTTTTCCATCGTCGTATCGTCGTCGTTGACGATCTCGTCGAAGGTGAAACCATATTGGAAACCCGAGCAGCCGCCACCTTGCACGAAGACGCGCAGTTTCAGGTCGGGGTTGCCTTCTTCTTCGATCAGCTGAGCAACTTTTTGAGCGGCGCTGTCGGTGAAGTTGATTGGTACGGGAATCGTGTCGAAATCTACTACTTCGGCGACTGCGGTCATGGGAAAGCTCCTGAATAAATCAAACACCGTCCATTATAGACGGTTGGTGGAAGTCATGCTGCCGACCGATGCCACAACGTCGGCTGGATGAAACACCGCGCCGCCTGTCAACAGACAGCGCCGTTTTCCTCCACCAAGATATGGCCTTTCAGCACAATTTCAAGGACTTACCGCAATTTGTATGCCGTCGATCAAACCTGATTTTATGGCAACAGCGCGATCTGCTGCAGGCCTTTGCCTTCTTCCAGGCCGAACATCAGGTTCATGCACTGCACCGCCTGGCCCGACGCGCCCTTGACCAGGTTATCCTGCACCACGAGGATCACGACAGTATCGCCGCCGTCCGGACGATGCAGCGCCAGGCGCAGCATGTTCGAGCCGCGGGTCGAACGCGTCTCTGGATGCGAACCAAACGGCATCACATCGACGAACTCGCTGTCCTTGTACTGCTCTTCGAACAGCGCCTGCAGTGCGGCGTCGTCGATCTCTTTCGTCAGGCGCGCGTACAGGGTCGCGTGCATGCCGCGAATCATCGGCACCAGGTGCGGGGTGAAGATCAGGCCAATTTTCTGGTCGGTAAAGCGCGCCAGCTGGGCCGACGTTTCCGGCGTGTGGCGGTGGCCACTCACACCATAGGCCTTGAAGTTGTCGCTCGATTCCGAGAACAGGGTCGCGATCTCGGCCTTGCGGCCGGCGCCCGAGACGCCCGACTTGCAGTCGGCGATCAGGTTGCCGGCGTCGATCAGACCAGCCTTGAGCAGTGGGTAATAGCCCAATTGCATGGTGGTCGGGTAGCAGCCGGGATTGGCGATCAGGCGCGCGCCCTTGATCGCTTCACGGTTCAGCTCAACCAGACCGTAGACGGCTTCCTCGATCAATTCGGGCGCGGTGTGGTCGATCTTGTACCATTTCTCGAACGTTGCCTGGTCTTTCAGGCGGAAGTCCGCCGCCAGGTCGATCACCTTGACGCCGGCCGCCAGCAACTCAGGGGCCTGGGCCATGGCGACACCGTGCGGGGTGGCGAAGAACACCACATCGCACTGCTTCAGATCGGCTTTATCGGGGCTCGAGAACGCGATATCGACGCGGCCGCGCAGCGAAGGGAACATATCGGCCACCGGCAGGCCATCTTCCTTGCGAGAAGTGATCGCGGTCAGTTGCACATCCGGATGAACGGCCAACAGCCGCAGCAATTCCACGCCCGTGTATCCGGTTCCGCCAACGATGCCAACTTTGATCATGTCCGTTCCTTCTTGAAGTGTGTGTGCTGCAGGATGAAGGCGCAATTTTAACAGCCTGACCAGATCGCCGCGCACTGGCGGCCTGACTGGTGACCCGCAACTCAGCCGTTTGCATCTGCGGCGATCGATTTGACAACCTGCCCCTGCTCGTCCAGCATCCGGATCTCGGCCTTGCCGTCGGCCGACACGATCAGCATCATGCGCGTGCGGCCCCTGGCGTCCTTCAGCTGCAAGGTCGATCCCTTGTCGCCGGTATTGCCGAGCCAGATCCGGTTCTCGCTCAGGCGCCCGGCTTTCGACAAATTTTCCCAATAGGCACGCTGCTGCGATTGAGGCAACTTGCGGGCTTCGTCGTCGAAACGCTTCACGTCGTCCATCGAGGTGACCGCATGAGACGGCACATCGTTGATGCGCAATCCCGTCATCTGGTGGCGTTCGCTGTCGGTGTTGATGAGTTGCACCGCCTGGTCCTGGCGGAAGCGGTCGAAGGTCAGCGACAGGCCGGAGGAAATCCTGCCATCGGCGCCGGCACTGCCTTTCTGGATCAGTCCGCCGTTTTCGGTACCCTCTTCGTTAATGAACAACATCCCGGCGAACGAACTCCGATCTGGCCGCGCACCCTCCTTACCCTTGATGAAGTCACCGGGGAACTGGGCCTTGTTCGACAAGATGAAGCGTTTGGTGCCATCCGGCTCGATGATATTGATGCGTCCGACCGTGATCTCGTCGAAGTGCGCGTGGTTGGCCGGCTCCCTGGCGCCGGTCAGGGTGACGATCGCGGCCAGGGTGGCAGCCATCATTGCGGCGCCAGTCAGGAGGATTCGAAGATGTGACATGGAATGCCCCTATCGTTATGGACGCCGGGATTTCATGCGGCGCAACTGCCACTCGATGAACAGCCCGACGAAACCACAAACCAGCACGATCGCACCAAGGTACTGCAGGATATTGTTGGCTTGGGACTTGGCATAGTCGGACCGCACGAAATCGAAGCGGCGCCGGCCGCCATCGACTTCTTCGATGTACGCTGTTCCCCTACTGGCCGGCCAGTCCCTGGTCTCTGGCCGAAGCCGGTCGCTCTTGAATGTGGCGAGCTCCTTTGACATCTCCTGGATCGTCAACATACTGGCGACAAGCTTGTGTTCGAGGATTTCTCGCTTGGTGTCGAACACATTGTCCGCCTCGCCAGCCAGGACAACCCCGGGCGAGCGGTAGGTGTAAGTCCGGTTCGAAACAAAGATGCCTTCGTTTGCGGCAAGCATCATGGCAAAGCCGAGGATCCAGGCTAGCGCCGCCCCAAACAACCAGCGTTTGGTCTGGCTTTCCTGCACGATGACGGCCTGCGTTGTATAGCGGGCAACCGAAGGAATATGGCGCAAGGTGGTATGTAGCGCTTCCCGGTCGAGGCTTGCAAGGAAAGTTGTCTCGTCCACCCCCAGACCGGCAAGAATGGAAGTAAACATCTCGGCCGACGGCACCGACTTGTCGTTCTCGAGCTTAGACAGATAGGACTGCTCGATGCCGGCCAGCTGCGCCAGCTGCGGCTGGGTCAGGCCCTTGTCGGTCCTGAGCTGTTTGAGTCGTTCGCCAAAATTCATGACAACCTTTCCTGAATATCAATGGAATGGTCGTATTCTTGGACATTCATCCGCGACTTGGAAGATGAATATGCGCGAATAGCAGGAATCTTGGCGGAAACTGCCACCCTGGATGCAAAAAAAGCCGCCCAACCTTGCGGCGGACGGCTTTTTCGAACCAGCACCCGGAGGTGCTGAAGAAGACGATTAACGCTTCGAGAATTGCTTTGCGCGACGTGCTTTGCGCAGACCAACTTTCTTACGCTCGACTTCACGTGCATCACGCGTGACGAAGCCGGCACGTGCCAGATCGCCCTTCAGTGCTGCGTCGTAGTCGATCAGCGCGCGGGTGATGCCGTGACGGACGGCGCCAGCCTGGCCCGACTCGCCGCCGCCGTGCACGTTGACTTTGATGT